>Ga0081455_10007353_pt1 | contig 11612 bp, 13 predicted proteins | sample TabmetS3T2R1_FD_70207 | JGI IMG/M metagenome (GOLD analysis project Ga0081455, IMG submission 70207) | Tabebuia heterophylla rhizosphere microbial communities from the University of Puerto Rico - S3T2R1 | ecosystem: Host-associated > Plants > Roots > Rhizosphere ...
GGCGCTACCCGATCTCAGATGTTCGGGATGCCGGTCCTCAAGGCGGGCGACAAGGTGTTCGCGGGCACGTTCGGCGACGCGATGACGTTCAAGCTCGGACCCGACGACCTCGAGCGGGCGCGCACGCTCACCGGCGTCGAGCCCTTCGAGCCGATGAAGGGTCGCCCGATGAAGGAGTGGGTGCTGGTCCCGCTCGCACACGCGAGGCGCTGGTCCGATCTCGCGGATCGTGCGTTCGGCTACCTCTCGGCCTAGAGGGGCGCTGGGTCGAGGATCTTGCGGGTGCGCTTGGCCATGCCCTCGAGCAGGCGGATCGCGAGGTCCGGTTCCTTTCGGAGGAGCTTGCGGAACTCCGAGCGCTCGATCCGCACGGTCTCGAGCGGCGTCTCGGCGACCACGGTGCGGGTCCGCGCGTCGCCGTCCAGCAGCGAGAGCTCGCCGAAGAACTCGCCCCGCCCGAGCTGGGCCTCTTTCTTCCCGCCCGGGGTCTTGCCGCGGACCACCTTCGCCTTGCCGTGGGTGATCACGTAGAAGGCCCGCCCCGGATCGCCTGCCTTCACGATCACCTGACCCTCGTGGTAGATCCGCTCCTCGGACAGGGCGGCGACCCGCGTGAGGTCGAGGCGTGTGCAGCCCTGGAACAGGGGGACCCGCCCGAGGAGGTCGACCATGGGGCGTCGCGGGGTCTCCATGAGGGCATGGTCGCAGCCGTCGGCCCGAGGCGCAAACGGCGGCCCTGTGGTGCGAACCGCGACGCTAGGATGGCGCGATGGCGCGCACCATTTCCTCTCTGATCGCCGGCGGAGCGAGCAAGGGCGCGCCCGGCGGCACCCAGGACATCCCGAACCCGGCCCGGCTCGGCGAGATCGTCGCGACGGTCGGGCTGGCCGACGCCACGACCTTCGTCGAGGCCTGCGCCGCAGCCCGGAACGCGCAACGCGACTGGGCGCGGGTACCGGCACCCGTGCGCGGGCGGGCGATTCAGCAACTCGGGCGGCTCGTGGAGGACAACGCCGAGACGCTCGCCCGGATCATGACCCGCGAGATCGGCAAGCCGATCGCCGAGGCCCGAGGCTCCGTGCAGGAGGTCGTGGACACGTGCAACTTCTTCGTGTCGGAGGGGCGTCGCCTCTACGGCATGACCGTGCCGTCGGAGCTCCCCGACAAGCAGCTGTTCACGTTCCGGAACCCGGTCGGTGTCGCGGCGATCGTCACGGCCGGCAACTTCCCGGTGGCGGTCCCGTCCTGGTACCTGGTCCCGGCGCTCCTGTGTGGGAACGCGGCGGTCTGGAAGCCGGCCGAGTATGCGCCCGCGACGTCGGAGGCGCTCGCCCAGCTCTTCCTGCACGCCGGCTTCCCCCAGGGCGTCTTCAACATGGTGCTCGCCGATGGGGTCACGACGTTCGAGGGGCTCTCGCTGGCGCTCGACGCGGGCCTGGTCGACAAGGTGGGGTTCACGGGTTCGAGCGAGGTGGGGCGGCAGCTCGGCGAGCTCTGCGGCCGGCACCTCCAGACGCCATGCCTCGAGCTCGGCGGCAAGAACCCGCTCGTCGTGATGCCCGACGCCGACCTGGATCTCGCGGTCGAGGGTGCGCTCTTCAGCGGGTTCGGAACGGCGGGGCAGCGGTGCACCTCGCTCGGAACGGTGATCGTGCACGAGCGCGTGCACGACGAGTTCCTCGATCGATTCGCCGAGGCGGTCGAGACCGCGGCGATCGGCGATCCGTTCGAGAACGTGCTCTACGGGCCGATGATCTCGTCGCGCTTCTGCGACCGGTTCCTCGGATGGCTCGACTGGGTGCAGCCGCACCACACGCTCCATGGGTCGAGCGCGACGGGCAGGATCACGCGCGACGCTCCGCGCGCCGGCTTCGTCGGCGATCCGGAGGCCGGCCTGTTCGTGCACCCCACGATCGTCGACGGCGTCACGATGGACGACGACCTGTACAAGCAGGAGACGTTCGGCCCGATCGTGGGCGTCGCGTCCTTCGGGGACTTCGAGGAGGCGATGGCGCTCGCGAACGGTCACGGCTACGGCCTGTCGGCCTCGATCTACACGACCGACCCGCTCAACGTGTTCCGGTTCCGCGAGCGCATCTCGGCGGGCATGGTGAGCGTGAACAACTCGACCACCGGCGCCGAGGCCCACCTGCCCTTCGGTGGCAACGGACGCAGCGGCAACGGCGCGCGACAGTCCGGCGTCTGGGTGCTCGATCAGTTCACGCGCTGGCAGGCCATGAACTGGGACTACTCGGGCCGGTTGCAGAAGGCACAGATGGACGTGGCCGACGTTTCCGCGGACCCGTCGTTCCGCCTGACCGAGCCATGAGCGACGACCTCACCCGGGTGCGCGCCGGACAGCTGATCGACGTCGTCGCGGGCGAGGTGCTCAGCGATCGCGTGATCGGCATCCGCGGCGACCGCATCGAGTCGATCGGCGATGACGACGGATCGCCGGTGGAGATCGACCTGTCCGAGCACACGGTGCTCCCCGGGTTGATCGACTGCCACGCGCACCTGATCGGCGAGATCGAGAGCGGGCACGGGTACGCCGCGCTCATCCAGCGGAGCGGCGCGCAGGAGGCGCTGTCCGGCGTCCGGAACGCGCGCGACACGCTGAGGGCCGGGTTCACGGGCGTCCGTGACGTCGGGACGTTCCGCGCCTTCGTCGACGTGGCGCTGCGCGACGCGATCGAGGCCGGCGACGTGGAGGGACCTCGGATGCTGTGTGCGGGCGCGTACGTCACGTGCTCGGGCGGCGGCGGCGATGTGACCGGTCTCGCGCCCGATCTCGACGCGGTCGTGCCACGCGAGCTGCGGTTCGGCGTCGCGAACTCGGTCGACGAGGTGCGCCGGGTGGTCCGCGAGATCCTCCACGGCGGCGCCGACTTCATCAAGGTCATCGCGACCGGTGCGGTCCTGACCGAGGGCACCGTTCCGTCGGCGCCTGAATTCACCGAGGCGGAGATCCGGGCGGCGGTGGAAGAGGCCGCCCTGTACGAGACGCACGTCGCGGCCCACGCGCACGGCGCCGAAGGCATCAAGCGCGCGGTCAACGCCGGCGTGCGTTCCATCGAACACGGATCGCTGATGGATGACGAGTCGATCGCGCTCATGGCCGAGCACGGCACCTACCTGGTCGCGGACGTCTGGATGGGGGACTGGACGATCGAGCAGGGCGAGCGCGAACACTGGTCTCCGGACGTGATGCGCAAGCTCCGAGAGACCACCGACGTGCAGCGCGAGGGGTTCGCCAAGGCGGTCGAGGCGGGCGTCCGGATCGCGTTCGGGACCGACAGCGGGACCTACCCGCACGGGATGAACGCGAACCAGTTCGCCACGATGGTCAAGCACGGGATGACGCCGATCGAGGCGATCCGCTCCGCCACGGTGGTGGCCGCCGAGCTCGTGGGCTGGCGCGATCGGGTCGGCGCGATCCGGCCCGGGCTGCTCGCCGACCTCGTCGCCGTCCGCGGCGACCCGCTGAGTGACGTCGGCCTGCTCACCGAGGTGGATGTCGTGATGAAGGGCGGCGTGCTCCAGGCGGGGTGAGCCGGGTTCCCTCGGCTCGGGGTCCCGGAGTACGCTGACGAACCCTGTCGCGAGCTGTGCTGGGAGTGACAAGAACGCGGAAGGAGCACGGCGATGAAGACCTGTCCGTACTGCGCCGAGGAGATCCAGGACGCCGCGATCAAGTGCCGCTGGTGCGGATCGTGGCTCGTCGACGAGATCCCCGCGTCGGCGGTGACGCCGCCCAGGCGCGTCGAGGCCCCGGCCGCCCAGCCGGTGGTCGAGCCCGCCGCCACGCCGGAGCCCCTCGATGAGACACCCTCCGCGGCGGCCCCCGAGGAGGCGGCCCCCGCGGCGGCCGCACCTGTGGCAGCCGCCTCGCCCTCGCCCGAGGCCAAGATCGAGTTCACGCACACGGGCTCGCGTTACCTGCTCGGGTACGCGCCGGATCACTTCGGGATCTGGGACAGGAACAGGCCACAGCAACCCGTCGAGACGTTTCCGCGCAACGACGACGGGTGGGCCGCGGCGTGGGCCCGTTACGCAACGATCGAAACGAGCTGGATGGATCTTCGGACCGGCCAGAAGTCGGGCTAGCCGTCGGCGCGGCCGGGTTCGTTCGAACCCTCCAACGAGCGGCTCCGAACGTTACGAGAGGGATCCCCCTCTTCGATCTCGGCCGGGAAGGTGGTGCCCATGCCCCGTCTCAAGACCGGTTCGGCCCTCTCATTCGTGCTCCTGGTCGCCCTGGCGCTCGTGGCCGCGGCATGCGGCGGCGACGAAGAGGCGGCGAGCACGACGGTGGACGGCCAGAAGGCGAACGACCACGGCAGCCAGGACGTAGCCGGAGAGAGCGAGCTCGATCTGGAGCTGGACGACTTCTACTTCGAGCCCACCGTGCTGACCGGAAGCGCCGGAGAGACCCTCACGCTGGAACTGGAGAACGAGGGAGACACCGAGCACAACTTCAGCCTCACCGATCAGGGGATCGACCAGGATGTGGAGGCAGGGGAGAAGGCCGAGGTGAGCGTGACGTTCCCCGACTCCGGCACCCTGGTCTTCTTCTGCAAGTACCACCAGGACATGGGGATGCGAGGGGCGCTTCGGGTCTCGAGCGCTTAGGGGCCTTTCGACCACGGTCGACGCGTGGAATGATGACGAGTGAGTCGGAGCGCGGCCGGCGGCACCCGTGCTGGGGGCCGACCTCCCGGTCGCAGACGGGAGGTCGACGATGGCTGAGCCGAGCCTGTACGAGCGATTGGGTGGCGTGTTCGCCATCGCCGCGGTGATCGACCACTTCAGCGACGCCGTGGTCGCGAACCCGGCCGTCGGAAAAGCATCGAAGAACCCGGAGCTTCGCGAGTGGAGTAACAACAAGCCGGACCGGCTGCCGGGGCTGAAGTTCATGCGAACGCTGTGGGTCTGCAACGTCGCCGGGGGACCCTTCACGTTCGCCGCCACGAAGCCGGGAAGCACGCCCCTCGGGCTGGAAGAGGCCCATCGGGAGCTCCGCATCACCCCCGACGAGTTCGATGAGGTCGCGGCCGAGCTGGGACGCAGCCTTGATCACTTCGGGGTCCCTGCGCGTGAGAAGGGTGAGGTCCTGGCGGCGTTCGCGGCGCACAAGGGGGAGGTCACCGAGGGATCGATGGCCCCGGCCTGAGAGCCTCGGAGCGGGCGACGGGAATCGAACCCGCACCACCAGCTTGGAAGGCTGGAGCTCTGCCATTGAGCTACGCCCGCATGGGTTCGCCGCAAGCCTAGCAACCTCACAGCAGGGCTCGGGCGAGCGCCGTCGCCAGGGTCGCGAGGATCACGACGAGCAGGAGCGGAGCCTTTCGCCAGATCGCGATCGCGGCAACCGCGACCCCGATCACGCGCTCGTCGACCGCGAGCGCCTGTCCGTCCCCGAAGGTCTGCACCGCGACGAGCGCGCCGAGGAGGGCAGGCGCGAGGAGCTCGATCACGCTGGAGAGCCGCTCCGGGAGCGGCCGGCCGCCGAGCAGCACCGGGCCGATGGCCTTGATCGCGATCGTACCGGCGCCCACCAGTCCGACGACGAGCCAGGTCTGACTCATCGCTTCAGCCCCAGCAGGCAGGCGGCGCTCGCCGCGATGATCGGCACGCCGGCCGGCACGAAGGGCGTGAGCGCCAGCGCGATCGTTGCCCCCACCAACGCCGCCGCGACGTGACGACGGTCCCGCGCCATCGGCACGAGCAGCCCGAGGAACAGGGCGGCGAACGCCGCGTCGAGGCCGAAGGTTGCGGGGTCGCCGATCCCCTGTCCCACGATCGCGCCGACGGTCGTCCCGGCGACCCACGACGCGTACAGGACGACACCCGCACCGAGCAACACGCCCCGCGAGAATCGACCATCGCCCTCGGCGGCGATGGCCCAGGACTCGTCGACCACGAGCTGGGCGTGGACGAACCGCGACCACGAGGAACCGGTCAGGTACGGCGCGACCGAGATGCCGATCGGGGCGTACCTCGCGTTGAGCAGGAGTGCCGCAGCGACGGCCGCGGCGACCGTCCCGCCGTCGCCGAGCACGGAGACCGACGCGAACTGGGCCGAGCCCGCGAACGTCGTCGCCGACATCACGATCGGCGCCAGCCAGCCGAAGCCGACCGCCCGCGCGAGGACGCCGAACGAGATCCCGAACCCGACGACGGCGACCGCGAGCGGGCCGACGGCTCGAACCCCGTCCCGAAAGGTCCGCTCGGCCATGTCCAACGGTAGCAATGGGTGGGTACAGTGCCCGGCGTGCACGTGGCCTTCCGCCTCGTCGACGTGTTCACACCGCGGCCACTCGGCGGGAATCAGCTCTGCGTGGTCCCCGACCCCGGCGAGCTCGACGACGTCGAGATGCAGGCGATCGCGAAGGAGATCGGGTTCTCCGAGACCACCTTCGTGACCGAGGCGGCCGGAGATCGCTACGCGATGCGGATCTTCACGCCGGGGCGGGAGTTGCCCTTCGCCGGCCATCCGACGCTCGGGACCGCCTTCGTGTTGGTGAGCGAGGGCCGGGTCTCGACCCCGGCCACGCAGGTGATCGCCGCGGGAGAGATCCCGGTCGAGGCAGCCGTCGAGGCGAACACCGCCTGGATGACACAGCTGCCCGCCGAGTTCGGCCCCGTCTTCCCCGACCGCGACCTCGTCGCGAGCGCGATCGGGCTCACGATCGGGGACCTGGATCCGGGTCGTCCGGTTCAGACGGTCTCGACCGGCCTGCCCACCACGATCGTGCCCCTGCGGGACCTGGAGACGATCCGACGGGCGACGAGGGACGAGCGGCTGGTCGGTGAGGCGGTAGCTGCCGGCGGTGGACAGGACCTCTACCTGTTCGCGCCCACGGCCCAGGGCGTGACCGCTCGGATGTTCGATTCGGAGTTCGGGATCGGCGAGGATCCGGCGACCGGGTCCGCGGCGGGCCCGCTCGGCGCCTACCTCGCCGAGCACGGCGGCCTCGGCGCGACGAGGTCGGTGACGATCCACCAGGGAGAGCAGGTCGGCCGGCCGAGCGAGCTCCACGTTCAGGTGGATCGGGACGGCGACGCGTGGCGGGTCCGGGTGGGTGGTGGGGTGCACATCGTCGGTCGGGGAGCGTTCGAGGTCTGAGGCGGCTGCTCGATCGCGTGCCTCGACGAGAACGGAGGCACCCTCGTAGGCTCTGTCCGTGCGCGTCCGTGTCGTGGTCCTGCTCGTGCTGATCACCGGCAGCCTCACCTGGGTCGGGACGCAGGCCCTGTCCGGCAACCTCGTCTACTACGTCACGCCGACCGAGCTCCTCCAGCAGCATCCGGCTCCCGGCGAGCGCCTGCGGCTCGGCGGGCAGGTCGTGCCGGGATCGCTGCACGACGTCGCCGACGGCGTCGACTTCGTGGTGACCGACGGCACCACCAGGATGAGCGTGATCCACACGGGCTCGACGCCCTCGCTGTTCAAGAGCGGCACCGGCGTCGTGCTCGAGGGCACCTACGGGACTGACGGCGCCTTCCACTCGGACAACATGCTCGTCAAGCATGGCGAGCAGTACCGGCCGCCGGCGCCGGGCGAGACGCCGCCACCCGACGAGGTCAGCTGATGGCGGCGCTCGTCGGCACGCTCGCGCTCGCGCTGGCGCTCGCCCTCGCGGTGTACGGGGCGACGGCGGCGATCGTCGGCGCCCGGACCGGCCGGCCGCGCGTGGTCGAGAGCGCGCGGACGGCGGCGTACTCGTTGTTCGCGCTCGTCGTCGTGGCGAACCTCGCGATGCTGGCGGCGCTCCTCGGGAACGACTTCTCGCTCCGCTACGTCGCGTCGAATTCCAGCCGCGCGACCCCCACCTTCTTCAAGATGCTCGCGCTCTGGTCCGCCGACGAGGGTTCGCTGCTGCTGTGGAACCTGGTCCTCGGCGGCTACCTGGCGGCCGTGGCGTTCCGGTTCCGGCGCCGGCGCCCCGAGACCTTCCCGTGGGCGCTCGCGGTCATGTTCGGGATCTCGGCGTTCTACTTGGTCCTCGTGCTCGGGCCGACGACGCCGTTCGCGACGCTCGCGGCGGCCCCGCCCGACGGTCGCGGTCCGCTCCCGTTGCTGCAGAACCACCCGCTGATGGCGGCGCATCCCCCGTTCCTGTACCTCGGGTTCATCGGGTTCACGGTGCCGTTCGCCTTCGCGATCGCCGCGTTGATCACCGGACGAGTCAGCGACGCGTGGATGCGCATCACGCGCCGGTGGACCATCGCCGCCTGGATCTTCCTGACGGTCGGCCTCGTGCTCGGGTCCCTGTGGTCCTACAGCGTCCTCGGCTGGGGAGGGTACTGGGCGTGGGATCCGGTCGAGAACGTCGCGCTCCTGCCGTGGCTGATGGGCACCGCGTTCCTGCACTCGGTGATGGTCCAGGAGCGCCGGGGGATGCTGAAGGTCTGGAACCTGTCCCTGATCGTCGGGACGTTCGCGCTGACCGTCCTCGGGACGTTCCTGACGCGGGGGAGCATCCTCGCGTCGGTCCACGCGTTCGCCGAGTCGATCGTCGGGCCGCTGTACCTCGCGTTCCTCACGCTGGTGCTGCTCGGTGGGTTCGGCCTGATCGCGTGGCGACGCGAGTCGCTGCGCGCCGAGGGGACCTTCGACACGCCGCTCTCGCGCGAGAGCGTCTTCCTCGGCAACAACGTGCTGTTGCTCGTGCTCACCTTCACCGTGCTGGTCGGCACGATCTACCCGCTGCTCGCCGAGGCGGTGACCGGCGGCAAGGTCTCGGTCGGCTCGCCGTTCTTCAACCGCAACACGGCGCCGGTCGCGTTGCTGGTCCTGTTCCTGATGGGGATCGGGCCGATGTTGCCCTGGCGGGCGGCGTCCGCTTCCGCGGTCCTGCGACGGCTGCAGGTCCCCGCGTGGGCCGCTGCGGTGACGGCCGCGCTCCTCGCGCTCTCGGGCGCCGGCGGCGTGGCGGTGATCGTGTTCGGGCTTGCGGCGTTCGTCGCGGCGGCGACGGTCGCCGAGATGGCCCGCGGCGTCCGCGCGCAGCGCCGGGCGCACGGGATCTCGGTCGGGGCGGCGATCGGGGCCGCGGTCGCGCGGAACCACCGCCTCTACGGCGGGCTCGTGGTCCACCTCGGGCTGATCGTCGCGGTGGTCGGCGTGTCGTGGGCCGCGCTGGCGGACCGCTCCTCGGAGGTGACGATCGCGCGGGGCGAGATCGTGCACGTCGATGGCTACGACCTCCGCTACGACGGGCTCACGACCCGCGAGGAGCCCCAGCGGCGCGTCCTGGTCGCCCAGCTCACGGTCCTCGATCCCGAGACGGGAGACGAGGTGGTCCGCCTCCAGCCGTCCCTGAACCTGTACCCGTCGGCATCCGAGCCGATCGGGACGCCGTCGATCAGGACCGGCACGCCGTTCAACGGCATGGTCGACCTGTACGCATCGCTCGTCACGGTCCAGAACGACACCCGCGCCTCGTTCCGGTTCTTCGTGAACCCGGGGATCGGGCTGCTGTGGCTCGGCGGCGCGGTGATGGCGCTCGGAGGCATCGTCGCGGCCTGGCCGACCCGGCCGCGGGCGGCGAGGCCACGAGACCCCGACCGCCTGGCCGAGCGTCGCGAGGAGGTGACGGTGTGAGCGCCGGGATCGACGAGACGGACGAGGTTCGTGTCGACGACGCCGTCGAACCGGCCGGACGGGGGCACTCGCGGCGTCGGTGGCGGGCCGTCGCGCTGGTGCTCGCCCCGCTGGTGCTGTTCGCGCTGCTGCTCGCCACGGGGCTCGGCCGGGACCCGCGCGAGCTCCCGAGTGAGCTCATCGGGCGTCCGGCGCCGACGTTCTCCCTGCCGAGGCTCGATGCGGGTGGCACGATCGACCTCGGCGACCTCCACGGGCAGGTGGTGGTCGTGAACTTCTGGGCGTCGTGGTGCGTGCCGTGCCGCGAGGAACACGACGCGCTCGCCGCCGCCTGGGGCCGGTACCGGGACCGAGGGGTCGTCGTCCTCGGCGTCTCGTTCGAAGACACGCGCGAGGCGGCGCTGGGGTTCCGCGACGAGCTGAAGGGCGACTGGCCGCTCGCCGACGACCCGGGTTCGCGGACGGCGATCGCCTACGGGGTCTTCGGGGTCCCGGAGACCTTCGTGATCGCGCCGGACGGAACGATCGCGGCGAAGACGACCGGCGCCGTGACCTACGAGTGGCTCACCGACGAGATCGAGGGAGCGCTCCGGTCCGGGAACGTCGAATGAGCGGCCGAACGCGCTCGTTCGTGGTGATCGCGGCGGCGATCGTGGTCGTCGCGCTCGCCGCGCTGATGGCGTCCGCTGGTTCGGGCCAGCCTCGGACGTTCGACGAGCGTGTGCACGAGATCGGGGCGGGATTGCGGTGCCCCGTGTGCCTGAACCTGTCCGTGGCCGACTCTCCATCGCCGCTGGCCGGCGAGATGCGCACCGAGATCGAGACCCAGTTGCGCGCCGGCCGGACCCCCGAGCAGATCCGTGCGTTCTTCGTCGATCGCTACGGGGCGTGGATCTTGCTCTCGCCGCCCCGTCACGGTTGGAACCTGCTGCCGTGGGCCGTGCCGATCGTCGGCCTGGTCGCGGGGGTGGCGGTGTGGGTTGGGTTCGTCCGCAGGCGAGCGCCGAGGACCGCCGGCGAGGTGACCGGGACCGAGCACCGGCGGATCGAGCACGAGCTGGCGGATCTCGAGGAGCGCGGATGAACCGGGGACGTCGATGACGGAGAAGGTCGGGTGAACCCGGTCGCGATCTCGTTCGCCGTGGCGGGGCTGGCGCTCGTCACCGGTGCCGGCGTGCTGGCCGGCTTCCTCCGCGAGGCGCCGCCGCCCGTCGAGCCGCTCGCCGACCCCCTCGATGACCGCCGAGAGGCGCTCCTGCGGTCGCTCGCAGACCTGGACCAGGCGCACGCGTCGGGCGCGCTCGACGGGGCCGCCTACCTCCGGTTGCGCGAACAGACGGAGGGCCGGATGGCGCGCGTGCTGCGCGCCCTGGACCGTCGCGATCTCGCGCCGACCGGGAGCGCCACCGCGGTCGCGGCCGACGACGTGCCGGCCGGAGGAGCTCGAACGAGCGCCGCCGAACCTCGACGCGTCCCGCCGTGGGCGGTCGCGGTGTTGATCGGGGGAACGGTCCTCGCGGTCGTGGTCGCGTCCCTGGCCCGAGACGCCGAACCCCGGCCGGAGGTATCCACGGCGCGGGCCTCGGACGACCCGCTCGGATTCTTCGAGCGACGCGTGAAGGAGCACCCGGACGACCTTGCCGCTCGGTTGGACCTTGCGCATCGCTACCTGGACTCGGGCAGGGTCGAGGACGCCCTGTCCGAGTACGCGGTCGCGCTCGAGCTCGACCCCGACGACGCGGAGGCGCTCGCGCACGTCGGGCTCATCCTGTACCAGAACGGGCGACCCGAGGAGGCGCTCGAGTCCGTCGACCGGGCGCTCTCGACCGACCCGCGGTACCCCGAGGGGCTGTTCATCCGCGGCGTGATCCTGCTGCGAGGGCTCGATCGTCCCGAGGACGCGATCTCGGCGTTCGAGGCCTACCTCGACGCCGCGCCGTTCGGCGTCGAACGCCAGACGGCGAGCGACCTCATCGCGGAGGCCCGAGCCGCAACGGATGGG
>Ga0081455_10007354_pt1 | contig 11610 bp, 6 predicted proteins | sample TabmetS3T2R1_FD_70207 | JGI IMG/M metagenome (GOLD analysis project Ga0081455, IMG submission 70207) | Tabebuia heterophylla rhizosphere microbial communities from the University of Puerto Rico - S3T2R1 | ecosystem: Host-associated > Plants > Roots > Rhizosphere ...
GTCATTACAAGAAAACTCGTCGCGAAACGCGACCGCCTAACGCGCTGGAGTAAGTGGAACGACAAAGTGAGAGTGATCGCAGCGATTCCTGCAAATCCGAAGGTGACTTGCGTATACAATCTGCCCGGCGTTGCTGCGCTCCACACGGTGGACAGCAGAAGGAAAACATATCCGGCCATCAGGTGCCGCGATACAAGGCCCTTCGTAGCCGCAACAAATGTAACTGCGTAAGATAGATAAATGGTGAGAACTATTGGGTAGAAGCTGACTTGCCCTAACCTACGCTCGCGTAGTGCCGTGATGATGTCGAGGCCCCAAGGCCGCAAGAAATCGGTCGCGAGCCGCCAAAGGTTCTTTTCCCGGGCGGCAAAATCGCTTTGCAAGTTAACCGCATAAAGAAGAAAGTCTGCAACGCCGCCGATCGCTACGAGATAAGCAAGCAAAGCCAGGTGAACGGCTATGAATGCGCAGAGAAACCTCCATTTGAATAGTGCTCTCCAACCAAAGAAAGCCAAAACGACGAGGCCAAACGCTGCAGCACAGAATACGCCGATCGACTGCTTGCTCAGTACCGCGCAGGCCAACAGCAAGCCTTCGCTTATGCCGACACGTGTCTCTTCCCGCAAGGAGAGGCGGGTGAACGCCGCGAGCCCAAACACATAAGCCACAAGATCAAAATAATACCCACCAATTTGCAAGTACCAAGATGCCGTTAGTGTCCCTGCGATCAGCGCACCGCATCGGCTACCGGTCAATTCGCCGACGAGCTTCCACATCAGGAGCGCGGCGGCCACATTGAGAACAGTACTCAAGAGCAATGCCGCGAGCCCGATCGTTGGCAGGAGGACAAAAGCCGGGACCGCAAGTACGTTCGCGAGCGGCACCACTTGCGGCATAAAGTCACGATAGGGTAACTGCCCGTCGACGATGCGTAGAGTAGCAACCAAAGCCTTCAACACGTCATCGTCAATTGAACCAGCCGTAAAAACGGCCGCGAGCGCTGCAGCGAGGAGTGCAATTGCCGCCGCGTCGCACGGGAGCTTTCTCAATGGAGATGTCATGACCCGATTCAGATGCACTCTGGAACGTCGTGGCTGAAGGCCCACGTAAACTGCCAGGCCCCAATTTATTTCACTTCGGTGCTTGTCTCCGTATTAGCACGTTGCAGGCTGACGAGCGCCGCCCCAGCCGCAGGAATCTAGATAATTGATACCCGGGGTCGTCATCGGCACTCGTTAACTTTCCTGCTAAACGTCTAATGAGGAATTGGGTCAGACTTTTTAGGTCCGGGCAATCGACCAGGTCTTAATGCAAACTTTCGGTTCTCGAGGGGACGGCGTCTGCGCAGTGCTATGATCTCTAACGACGACGCCGTCGACTTCTCGCGCCTTCCACTCTCGATACGAGCCACATCGCCTTCTGTTGGACGGAAGAAACGACAATCGACTTTCGTACATGTACTTGGGGCCGATGTGGCTCCCTACCTCACGGCATCCACGCATCGAACCACTTAGACACGAGCGCGACACGCATTCGCAAGTGCAAACTCATGTTCGTCTTTTACGAGCACATGATTGCCGATGCAGAGAGCATCAAGTCCTGTACGCAAGAAGCATTGCACGGCTTGCTCGGGCGTGTCGACAATCGGCTCACTTTCATTGAAGCTTGTGTTTAAGACAATGGGTATTCCGGAATAACGTCCAAACGCTTCGATCAGATCATAGAATAGCGGATTTGTCTCACGGTCGACGCTGTGCAGCCGTCCGGTTCCGTCGATGTGCGTCACTCCTGGCAATCGTTCACGCCATTCAGCGCGCACCTTCACAACGTGCATCATGAAAGGACTGAAAATGTCCTGCTCGAAGTAATGAGAGACCTTCTCTCGCGGAACTGATGGGGCGAACGGCCGAAACATTTCTCGTCGCTTTATTTTTCTATTGATTACATCTTTCATCTCCGGGCGCGTCGGATCAGCAAGGATTGATCTATTGCCCAATGCTCTGGGTCCCCATTCCGATCGTCCCTGATACCACCCAACCACTAATCCCAATCGCAACAGTTGCGCAACAACGTCCGTGATTTGGTTGAACTCCACCTGCCTGAGCGGCGTTTTTGCCGATTCTGCCGCTCTTTTCGCAACGATCGCAGGGTACTCCGGCCCCCACGATGCATGACGCATATGAAATCTCTCGTGCCCTCCGACTACATTGTGCCAGGTCCAAAGCGCCGCCCCTAGACTGAGGCCCTCGTCAGAAGCAGCAGGCTGCAGGTACACTTCTTCAAACGGCGTATCACGACATACCCGAGCATTAGCCACCCCATTCAACGCACAGCCTCCGGCGTAAACAACCTGCTTGCTCGGAACAAGCTTGTGCAGTCGCCGAAAGCAGTGCATCGCTACTCCCTCAAAATGATTTTGACAGGAACGAGCAAGATCCTTGTCCCGCTGAGTTATCTCCTCCCGACGCTGACGCGGCACCCCGATCTCTTCGATCCATTTTTCAGTAAAAAGACGCCCTGTTGTAATTCTGCTATCCTCGTTCAGTTTCCATTCGCCGCCGCTATGCATGCCGAAATAGCCGGGAGTCAAACTGAACCACTTATCTTCATCAAACCGCAAATTTCGCTGCATAAACTCTGCGAAACGATCCTGCCCAAAAGGTGCGAGCCCCATTACCTTATATTCTTCGCCAAACTCATCAAAGCCGATGAATTGGCAACACGCCGTATAGAAGAAGCCTAAGCTATGCGGCAAATGTACTCTATCAACTATTTTGATCTTGGTGCCCTCGCACCGAGCTGCCATGGCGCTAACAAAATCGCCGCTACCGTCGAACGAAAAGCCCGCGGTTCGGCTTTCAAAAGGCGAGCAGTAATAAGCGCTGGCTATGTGCGCAAGATGATGCTCCACGTTAATGAGTTCGGCCGTCATCAGGTCGGGCGCCTCACCGCACGCTTCGGCTACACCCGCCACAACATTCTTCTCCGCCCGTGCGCGACGGCGATTGTCTAGAGCGGCGCCGAACCCTGATAGGGGCCGTGTACACACGTATCGAAACTTTTCAAATAGGTTTTTGCGAGTGTCGTGCGGTACCGCGACGTAGTTTACTTCCTTCGCGGAAACTCCGCCGATAGCAAGCACAGCGCGAATGGCGGCTTTCGGGAAGGCCAGATCGTGTTTTAAGCGACGCCCAAAGCGCTCCTCCGCAACGGCTGCGACCAGTCGACCATCCACCACCAATGCGGCTGACGAATCCGCGTGTTGAAAGTTCAAGCCTAGGATAGCGGTCACATCATTTCACTTCCTTGGGGCAACCCAACGACAGACACGTTCGCGTCGCACGGGTCGGAAACCATCCTTATGATAACGGTATGGCTCGATTGGCAAACAAGAATATTCGATCTGAATGTCACTGCGTAGCGAGGATCCTCAAGTACATTTCCTCCAACAGAGCAGCCGCCCGCGACCACGAAAATCGTTCGGCAATGAGCTCTCTGCCCGCTTCCTTCATAGCGCTACAAAGATGCGCGTCTAAGAGCAACTTGTCCATGGCGGCCGCAATAGCGCAAACGTCAGGTTCTACGACAAATCCGGCTCCGCTTTGCTGAATCTCTTGAGATAGGGCGACTCCTTTCGTGACCAACACTGGCACGCCGTATGCCATAGCCTCAGCAACCGCAATTCCGAAATTCTCGCCGTACGACGGGAGAACAAAAAAAGAAGCCTCCCGAAAAGCTGCACACTTCAACTCCCCCTCGAGCATCCCTGTTATCAAAACACGGTCTCTTATCGAATGCTGATCTATCCAATTCGAAACGCTTGCACCGTACCCTTCATCATCTGGACCGGCGATTACCAGCTTAACGTCCGTACGTCGGCGAGCAATAGTTGCAAATGCCGGAATAAGTAAATCTAGACCCTTTTTTCGGCTGATCCGAGACAGAAACAGAATATACCTTTGACCCGCGAGTTCTCGATACCGGGCTCGGAAAACTGCGGATGCTGCGCCCGGTTTGCACTCTTCAATGTTGACACCGTGCGGAATAACGACGCCGTTACGAACCGACATGACGCGGTCTGCATTCTCGAGTTCATTGACGGAAGTGAAATGAACGGCGGCTGCACGCTTTAAGTGGCGGCGCTCGAACAAACGTTCATAGACCGACTTCTTAAAACGGTGCCGATAAAAGATTATTGGATCTAATGCACCACACGGGCGGATAACATACGGAACGTGGTTTTGCCGACAGTAATACGAAACTGCAATCCCGTGGGAGGAATACAAACCGTGAGTGTGGACAATGTCATACTCCGGAATTTTGTTTCTCAGAGCCAAGGCAAGATCGAGAGAAGCACCAGGCCATGCACGGAGCAAATTAGCGCGGTGGTTGTAGATTGTCACACCACCGCATTCAGGAGCACTCGATTCCTCACTACTCCGAGAGCCCCCTGGTTCTTGATCCGTCGTGAAGATGTCTACAACATGCCCCCGGCTCGCGAGCGCTTGCGACATTTCAATGCAAGTCTTAGGTGGACCTCCGTACCTGCGGGAAAGGCTGCCGATTACGTGGAGTATCTTCATGCTCGCCTTAGGACCCGTTTCTACTGAAGCTCAAGCAAACTCAACCTACCTTAAGGCGACAATTTGCCCTCGAAGTCGCAAGCAATCTGGCGACTTTCGAATTAGTCGCCGCGCAGCGTACCATTGGTACGCATCCGCTCGTACAACTTCGCGTCCACGAGAAACCGAAACCAAAACGCCTGTAGAACGCAATAGATCAAGCCCGGAATACCATCGAGAAAGCCAGCCCGAAGTAAGTACCGATATAAAAACAAAATGATTGGACGCAAAAAAATCGGGGCAAGATAGTAAAGATTTTTTTTGGCACGGGCGCGCTCGACTGGGTTGCCTCTATACTTACCCGCGATGGTCGATTCTGAAGGTGACTGCAGGATGTCATTCACCGCGAGGTCAGACCAACGGTTATGCCGTTGTATCCATTCATTAAGCGTCATGCGCTGGTCGTCAATAAATGGAGCGGAAAGGACTTTTCCGTTGCCGTTAAGAATAAATTGCTGATCGTATTGACGATCCTCCACGTGCGCACAACCTGAGCGGAAGAGCCGCATGTGATAGATCGGGTAATAGCCGCCGTGTCTAAGGTCGCGGCCGAGAAAGCGCATCAATCGTGGTATGAAAAATCCATCGACGCTGGCAGGCCATTTGCCGTCAAGGCGATTTATCTCAGCAATCAATTCAGAAGTCAGAATTTCGTCGGCGTCTAGATGCATTTGCCAGTTATGGCGAAGCGGAAGATTTCTGATCGCCCAATTGCGCTGGTCTGCCCAGTTAAGGAAGCTACGCTGTGTAATAATGGCTCCATAGACTCTACAGATCTCAAGCGTCCGATCCGAGGAAAATGAGTCTATCACATGTATCTCGTCCGACACACGACCAGCAGCCTCTAGCGTGTCTCGAATAGTCGCTTCGGAATTATAGGTTAGAATAACGACAGATATGCTCATCTAAAGTGTTTCCAACATGATGGAATTTCGGGAGAATTCCTCACGATTGCACTGTCAATGCATGCTCGCTCAAGGTCGGTCACTTGTGTTCAATCGTAACGTACAGATCGTACTCCAAATTAAAAGAGGTCGCGAAGTCCTGCCGGCAGATTGTGCAACTGAGCGAAGCGCCGAGCAACCCGCAACCTGCGTTTTTACGGCACAAATGGTATTAGGAAGTTTCCGGCTGTTGGACTGCCCCCGTTTCTGACGGGACACCAGTGCCAGCCGGTAGCTAGTCATAGTCTAGGCATACGCCGCAACCGCTCGGAGACGTCGGTGACGGACATCTTGTGCTAAGGAGGTGAGCCCGACCTGCCGCTAATCCTCCACCCATCGTCATTGCAGGCAGGCGGCGGTCGTGGTCGGTGCAGCAGAAGTGCAAGATCGTTGCGGAAGCGCAAGTTGCTGGAACTACTGGAACGACATTTTTGAGGTTTCGCGGCGCCATGTTCTGCGTTCCAACCTGCTCTGTAGCCGGCCACGGGAGTTTTTGGATGCGTGGCAGGCTGCGGCTCGTCCACCGCAGCCTTGCCTTCGCCGACCCCGCCGGCTCGGCTGCCTTCGGCGGGGGTTTCTCCAGCGCGAATGATCGAGGTCCGGCTTGCCGGAGGCCATCGCTTACGGGCCCGTTGCCTGCGCAACTTTATTCGGATCAATCTGCTCCCCGATGCCCGAACGCGCTCTCAAGGATCGATCACTGGATTGGAGGAATACAACTCTGAACGTCGGCATTGCCAACTGGGCTATCGCTTACTGTGAGAGTACATTGTATCACTCAACTCGACAGCTACGCCAAAACTCTGAGGTGGATCAGTGAGCGTCCAGCGGCGTTTAGCGGCGGCATTGGGGGCGAATGCTTACGGCTACGTCACTGTGCTTCTCACGCAAATCGGTACGGTTCCAATCCTGTTAGCAGCTTGGGGGCCGACTCTCTTCGGAGAGTGGCTAATTGTCAGCACAATCCCTGCCTACCTCATGATGACCGATTTCGGGCTGGGAATGGTGGTTGGAAATGAACTGTCGTTGAGCACTGCACGCGGTGACAAGTCAGCGGCGATCATCGCCTTCCAGAGCACAAACGTCGCAATTTTTCTATTGGGTTTATTGGTGCTGCTGCCGCTAACGTTTGCCATAACCCAAATGCCACTTGAGACGCTGCTGAGTCTTAAGTTTATTTGCGGTAGCACTCTGTCGCATTTGATTGTGATGCTCGTTATACAGGTATGGCTAAATCAGTTCGAGACGTTGATACAGGCTGGGTTTCGCTGTGAAGGATATTATGCGTACGGAACTACGCTTTCCAATACATTGCGTCTCATCGAGTTTTTGTCGTTTACTGCAGCAGTTTCGATGGGCGCTGCGCCTGTTGCGGCGGTCGCCTGTGTTCTTATAACACGGACAGTTGGTACCATCTTTATCGGGGTCCTATTACATTTCCGAGTCCCATGGCTGAAGATCGGCTTTGCTAAAGTGAAGTTCAACGTTTTGCGCAGTATGGCAGGGTCGGGATGTTTTTTTCTCGCTTTCCCCGTTTCCAATGCGTTGAACCTTCAGACCCCGTTGTTGATGATTGGAGCAGTTCTCGGTCCAGAATCTGTGGCGCTGTTCTCAACGACCCGCACAATGACCCGGGCAGTTCAGCAGTTAATGAACATTATCAATTCTGCCGTCTGGCCGGAAATCTCACGGGCATTCGGTGGAGAGAAAAGCGGACTTTTGGTCCGATTGAATCGTACGGCAATAAAGGCATCATTCTGGCTCTGTGTTTGCAGTGTTAGCTTTTTGTCTTTCGCCGGTCCAACGATCTATGGAATTTGGACTAACCATGCCGTCAAACTTGATCAGTCTCTGCTGGAACTTCTCCTTTCAGTGATGGTTGTAAATTCCATTTGGGGCAGTGCATCCATAGTTCTTGTTGCGACCAATCGACATGCCGGCCTGGCAACAACGTGTCTCTTAGTGAACCTTATTCTACCGGTCGCGTGTTGGGGGCTGTTAGGTAGTTATGGCCTGCATGGCGCTGCCATCGCGCTATTATGTGCAGAAATTTTCATAGCCATTTATGTCGTTCGAGCGTCCTTGTACTTAGTGGGCGACACACCTAAAGAACTACTGTATTTCGTAATAAATCCATTTCTGACTAGATAAGTCTGGGTCGACGGCGGCACTGGTCCGAGCACGATAACCTCAATATCGTCCTGAAGAGCTTGCAGGCGCCGCGCCAGGGCGCGGCGTTACGGCGCTTCGCGCTCATTGCCACTCCGATGGCGCGGCTATTCACCCCAGCCGAAGGATGCGACCGAACAGGAAATCGGCTTCGTACCAGCGAGGATGGTTCCGACTTGGCGGCGACGTTTGGTCCAGTCGGGCCGACCGGCGGCCGAGCGATCGAAATCTAGTATGCTGTTGGCGCTCGGATGTCGACGCAGCGACGCTGAAACCCGTGGTCGCGGCGCTGGCCGAGGGCAGCTGCGATGAGCTCCATTCCGTCGGGTGTGTAGGTGTGGATTGCAATGCCACACCGATGTGCCGCGGCATGAACTCGCCGGCCTTCCTGGTGCCGGAGGCATTCGGCGCAACCCGTAGAGCGGCAAGCTGATCAAGATCCTTTGACATGATGAACTGAAATGTCGCTCTACGCCAAGCCGGCTCGAGCGCGGCCGCTGTCTCTGACCATCATCGGCTGATAGCGTGGTGGCAGCCCGGCTTGGCCACCTACTTGAGGACATCGACTGGCCGATGCCACAAACACATCCGGCGCGCGTAGGCCGCCGGCTGATCGCCGGGCGCAATCGGAGAGCACCGGGTGAAGAATGAAAACATTAATTGGTTGGGCCGATAAACGCGGCCTTTGTCAGTTTCCAGAAAATGCCCTATTCTAATACATTTGGTGGTTGGCCCTGCAACTACGCCAAAAGCATTGAGGAAGGTATTAACCTAGATGATCGATCAAGTCCGCTCTGCGGTGACCGGGAACGTGGGGCAGGTGTCCGAATCTGACACCATTGACCTGCGTCAGATACTATATTTCTTTTGGCGGTGGTGGAAGTTCATTCTGTTGACCGGCGCCATCCTTACTGGTGTGACCTTTGTAGGACTCCGCGCCGTTACGCCACGCTACACAGCAACCGCTCAGGTGCTGCTCGACCCGGGTAGCCAGAAATATTTGGGTAATTTGAACACGGCTCCCGAGGTCATTCTCGAGGATGCGAAAATCGATAGTCAGCTTTCGTTGATCCGTTCGACCAACTTGCTGCGGCGGGCGGTCGAAACCACCAACTTGACTAACGACCCCGAATTTAACGCTTCGACGCCGTCTGGTTTGTTCACGCTACTGACCCAATGGTTGGCTACGGTAGACGAAGTAGAGCCAAAAGCTGCGCCGTCATCGAGTGATACTATTCCGCCTGATGCTGCAATCAGGGCTTTGCGCAGCTCGCTCGATGTTACCAGAGTCCACCGTAGCTATGTCGTCTCGATTTCCGTGACCTCTGTAGACCCTGCCAAAGCAGCGCTTCTCGCCAATACAGTTGCCGAGGCTTATGTCATCGATCAGCTTAATGCGCGCTATGAAACAGCTAAGACCGCCGCAAATTGGTTTTCTCAACGTGTTGAGGGCATGCGCGAGCAAGTCAAACAGTCGGAGGAAGAAGTCACACAATTTCGCAAGCTGTTGTTAGGAGATTATCGGCTTGCCTTCTCTGAGCTTAATAGCAAATTGGTGGCAGCGCGCGCAGAGACGGCTGCACGTCGTGCCACCTATGAGCAGGCCGCGCAGCTTCAGAGGCAGGACGGCAACCTGGAAACCGTATCGGAAGTCGGACGCTCGCCCGTTATTTCCGCGCTTCGTAGTCAGCAAGCGGTGACAACCCAGAAAATTGCCGAACTTGCCAACCGCTACAATAACGACCATCCCTTGGTGATCAGGGCGCGCGCAGAATTGCGTGACATCAACCATGGCATCGCCGCCGAGATTGGTCGCATTGTTTCTAATTTGAAAAACGAGTATGATGTCGCCAAGTCTCGTGAAGACTCGATGCAAAAAAGCCTCGATGGAATATCGGGCGCCGCCAGTGGTCTCGACAATAGCGTGCGTATTCGTTTACGCGAGCTCGAGCGGATCAATGCCGCCAATAAAAGCCTATTCGAGAATTTCCTCTCGCAGTCCAAGATCATATCGGCGCAATCGACACTTGATGTGCGTGATTCGCGAATAATCTCGCCAGCGGAAGAGCCCCCTGTCCCTTCATTCCCGCGCAAAAGCCTAATCCTGTCATTTGTGATGGTGGTCGGATGCTTCATCGGCATCGTCGGCGGGGTTGCGTTTGAAATGCTCAGTCCGGGATTTTCCACCCAGCGCGAAGTTGAACAGAAGGTCGGGGTCCCGGTGCTGGCCTCAATACCGCTGCTGAGCTCGAAAGAGCGGACAGTCGATGGCAAAGTCCTTGATCCTTCGGACTACTGCCACCGCGTACCGTTATCTCACTATGCCGAGGCGGTGCGTGCGCTGCGTACGGGCGTGCAAATAACCGATGTCGATGATCCGCCCAAAGTCGTACTCATCATCTCTGCGGTACCGAAGGAAGGCAAGTCTACGCTTGCGATTAGTCTCGCTTTTTCGGCTCTCAAGGCCGGCTTGCAAACCATCGTTATCGACGGCGACCTGCGTCATTCGTCGCTTTCGCGGCATTTCGGTCTCGAGAAGAGCCCGGGTCTGGTGGACTTCCTGGCCGGAACCATCGGTTTGGAGCAGACGATCCTAAGCCGAGAGGGGATCATGATATTGCCAGTAGGATCAAAGTCTCAGAATCCGCCGGACCTGCTCGGATCGGCCCGCGTCAAAGCATTGGTGGAGAAGTTGCGTGAAGACTACGACTACGTGATTATAGATACCCCACCGATCGGACCGGTAATCGACGCCAAGGTCGCAATGGCACTCGCCGACAAGATAATTTTCGTCGTGCGCTGGCAGTCAACGCCCCGGGAAATCGTGGCGCAAGCCATAAAAAGGCTCGGCGCCGGGCGCAAGCTCGCCGGCATCGTGCTCGGTATGGTGGATGAGGCTAAGGTACTGCGCTACGACCCTGATTCCCTTTATTCTAGCCGTCGCTATAAAAGCTATTATCAGGGTGCAGGGCCTGATCGTAAGCCCTGAGTATTCGCCAACAAATGAGGGGCGCGAGTATTTGGAGGACAGCATCGGCAAAAGTCTCAGTGCTGTCTCACATTGCTGCCGGAAACCAGTTTATCTTTACCGACAATCATCTCAGGCAATCTGGATTTTTCATCTCGATCATCCCCGACGAGCCTTACCGCTGACTGCACCCCGTGACACAGGCGGCGCGCCAGCTGCTTTGGGGGTGTCGCTCCTGGGTACTGTAACCGGGCTCTACTTTTACGATAATGACCTGCTTAACATCGCCGCCAACATCAGGCCTTCGGCACGCGGCAAGCTCGAGATCACCGACGTCAACAACGCGTACCTGAACCGCGGTGACCTCTTTGTCGATGTGTTTGGCCGCGGATTTGCCTGGCTCGACACCGGCACGCATTCTTCGCTGGTCGAGGCCAGCCATTTCGTGTAAATCTTGGAACAACGCCAGGGGGGCTGCGGATCGCCTGCCCGGAGGAGATCGCGTTGCGCCAGAGATACATTTCACTACAGCAATTTGAGAGATTGGCTGAAAAAAGCGGCAAAAGCAGCTACGCGGAATATTTGAGGTCGATTGCCCGTTCGTTTGCCGGTTGATGCAGAGCCGAAAGGGATAATGCGTTCTAAGGATCGCACGATCTTCGTCACTGGCGGGGCGGGCTTTATCGGCTCGGCTGTGGTGCGCCACCTGTTGCGCGATACCCATGCCCGCGTGGTAAATATCGACAAGCTGACCTATGCCGCGAGCCTCGAGTCGTTGTCCTGCGCTGACGGCAACCCGCACTACGCGTTCGAAATGCAGTGCATTTGCGAGGGATCTGCGCTGCGCAAGCTGTTCGAGAAATACCAGCCGGACGCGGTGATGAATCTGGCGGCAGAAAGCCATGTC
>Ga0081455_10007355_pt1 | contig 11610 bp, 6 predicted proteins | sample TabmetS3T2R1_FD_70207 | JGI IMG/M metagenome (GOLD analysis project Ga0081455, IMG submission 70207) | Tabebuia heterophylla rhizosphere microbial communities from the University of Puerto Rico - S3T2R1 | ecosystem: Host-associated > Plants > Roots > Rhizosphere ...
TACGGACTCCGGCGGGGAAAACCCGCCCAATACTCTTGCCGCATTTAATTCTCAATTGGCGGGAAAACCCACCTCTACACTGACGCCGCATTTAATTCTCATTCTCAATGGGCGTGAATACCCACCCCTACACCCTTGCCGCAATTAATTCTCAATGGCCACTAGTCTATCCCACCGTGGGCGATCCCACTCTTCTACAGCCTGGGACTATCTGGCTAAAAACGCTACTCTCAGATGAACTGAGCGCGAACACATTGCATCTGTCCGATACACGCCTCTGGCCCTAAAATCCCATACTACGTCATGGAACGTGAGTTGCTGAGCGCAGATTGGAATAGACGCGCTATTCACGGAGGTTGGACTGAATAGCGACATCGTCTTTCCCTTATCAAGAATGTCGCGCGGAACTTGTTCATCGCGCGCCCTCATAAATATTCACAAAACCCGGTTTGAGCGTATCGTTCATTCTGCCTTTATTCCGCCATTCTTCCGAATGGATAGATGGAGGCATTCTTATTACCTGCCCCAAGATTTAGCCCCGGACCCAATACAGGACTTATCTGCTTTGACGATCTATCCTGAAAGAAAGGGCATGGAGTTCAAGCTTCAGCTTGCCGCCCTGGCCCATTCGGAAATGGAAAAATGCTTTCTTCATCAACAATTATTCCGACGAGAACGGTTTTAAATATTGACAATTATTCGGATGGCCGCGAACGTCTGGTCGAGAAGAGCGAGTCGCTCGCCGCCGTCACACGACACCGGGATTGCGATCCGGACTACGAACCCGGCTATAGCTCTCAAGCGCTGGCAGGCCTGAGAATACTGGTCGTTGATGACGAACCGGACTGCGCCACTCTCACAGGTTATATGTTGAGGCAGTGGGGCGCCGATGTGAAAGTCGCGATCTCTGCAAACGAGGCCCTTGAAGTCTTCGAGCGATACGAAGAATGGCCTCCCGACATATTGATTTCAGACATCCAAATGCCGGCCATTGACGGCTACGGGTTGATGCGCAGGGTGCGGAAGATGGATCCGGATCGCGGCGGGAAAATACCTGCCATAGCCCTTACGGCCTATACTCGCGTCGAAGACCGCATACGCGCCCTGGTCGCCGGGTTCCAGATTCATATCGCTAAACCCTTCGAGCCCGTAGAACTGCTGACGGTCGTGGAAAGCATCGTGAATCGGAGGATCTAGGATTGCGGATTGCTGAGTGCAATGCTTAGCCACAGAGCCACAGAGCAGATAAAGAAAAGAGGCTTTCTCGGCAATATCTTTTCCTCTCCTGCTCTGTGGCTCTGTGGCTCTGTGGCTAATCGCAATCCGCGATCCGCGATCCGCAATCCGCAATCAATCTGGATACCCGTAGCCGCCGACCATTCTTACAAAGGACGCGGGGATGACGGTCGCGAGCCGTACGAGCTGTCCATCTTTCTTACGGAATAACGTCACTTCCTCGCCGCCGCCGGGACCGATCGGCAGAACAAGTCGGCCTCCTTCGTCGAGTTGCTCCGCGAGAGGTGGAGGAACCCGCGGCGCAGCGGCGGCGCCGATGATCGCCTGGAAAGGGGCTAGGTCTGGCGCTCCGAGTGTGCCGTCACCGACAAGCACGAGCACGTTCGTGATACCGGCCCTGCGGAGGTTCTTACGGGCGACGTCCGCCAGGTCGGGGAAACGCTCGATCGTCACGACCTGATCGCAGAGCCGCGAAAGAATCGCGGCCTGGAACCCGAGTCCGGCGCCGACCTCCAGCGCGCGGTCCGCTCGCTCAAGCTCCAGCGCCTCAACCATCTGGGCGATCAGCGAAGGCTGAGTGGTAACCTGAAAATGCGCAATGGGAAGAGGACGATCCTCGTATGCGAAAGAGGCGAGATCAGGCGGGACGAAGTCGGCTCGCCGCACGACGCGGAAGGCGTCAAGCACGCGCTGGTCAATCACTCCCTGCGCCTGAATCGTCCGTACGAGATCATGGATGTCAGGTCTCGACGCCATCTAATTTTCCATTTTCCATATTACATTTGTCATTTGTCATTGCCGGAACCGTATGCCTCGCGCAATGGCAAATGACAAATGACAAATGACAAATGGAAAATGATTTATATCTTCTTCACATTCGGTTGATCCAATTCGGCTCGCAGCCGCTTCGCTTCTTCGATCCGCTTTTCGAAGCTCGGATCCGGTTTGGGGCTCAAGGACCGGAATTGATCGAAATCGCGCTCGGCTTCGGCGTCGCGGAATTGTAGCAATCTGGCCATGCCGCGATTGGCGTAAGCCAGGGCGTAGCGGGGGTCCAATTCGATGGCGCGGTTGTAGTTGCTGACTGCGCCTTCGATATCGCCTTTGATAAACCGCGCGTTACCGGCGTTGTTCCAGACGGGGGCGACCTTGGGATTGATCTTGATCGCCTGCTCGAAATCGGCCAGGGCCTTCTCGGCGTCGCCCCCGGCGAACCATGCGTTACCGCGATTGAAGTAGGTCGCCGCGGATCTCGGATCGAGTTCCAGTGCGCGGTTGAAATCGGACATCGCGCCCTCGAGATCTTTCTTGCCTACTCGCGCCAGGCCGCGATTGCCCCACGCAGTGGGCAGATTGGGGTTGATCGAGATGGCCTTCTCGGCGTCGGCCAGCGCCCCGTCGTAATCATCCTTCTCCAACAGCAGCGAGCTTCGGTTGACATAAGGCGTCGCTTCCTGCGACCCGACCTCGATGGCGCGGTTGATGTCGGACAAAGCCCCGTTAAAATCTCCCTGGCGGTAACGTATCAGGGCGCGGTTATTCCATGCCATGTGGTGGCGCGGGTCGATCTTGATCGCCTGATTGCAGTCGTCCAGCGCGCTCTTCAAATTGCCTTTGTCGTAATAAACCGCCGCGCGGTTGACCAGCGCGTCGGTCATTTTCGGATTGATCGTCAACGCCTGGTTGAAATCCGTCAGAGCCTCGTCCGAAGCCCCTTTGTCGCGCTTGGCCACGCCGCGGTTGTAAAAGGCCTCGGCGTAGCGCGGATACAGCCCGATGGCGCGGTTGTAATCGGCTATCGCCGATTCCAGATCACCTTTGGTCTGAATCGCGATGCCGCGATAGAGATAAACGCCAGCATTGCGGGGCGCCAGTTTGATCGACTCGTTGAAATCCCCTATCGCCGAGTCAGTCTCTCCGAGTCGGAGTCGCGCCAGGCCGCGGTTCTGGTAAATGGCGGCGGCGCGTGGAATGTGAACGACCCAATCGCCGTAATCCACGGCGACGCCTTCGAGGTCTTCATTCGCGCGACTAGCATTATTGTTATTATTCCCGGCGCCGTACGCCGCCCGATTGCTGAGATATGCGTCGAGCGCCTGATCGAATTCCTCGATCGCGCCGGTCAGGTCGCCTTTCTTGAAACGATCTAGACCTCGTTTGTATGAATCGTCTGAAACGCGCAATAGTGACTGCGCCCCGGCCACCGTTGAGGCCAGGGCCAGCAGCATCGCCATCATCAGAGAACAGGGCCTGCGGAACGCTTTTGAAAATATGTTTTTCATTTTCACTCCCTCCTTTTCCCGCTGACACGGCAATAGTGGGACAGATTTTGTATGTCTGCCCACAACTCGTGAGTGAGACAGTCTTTAGGCTGTCCCACTCACAACCCACGCCACGGACAGACTAAATCTGTCCCACCATTGCAATAGTGGGACAGATTTAGTCTGTCCGCCCACAACTCATGCGCGGACAGCCTAAAGACTGTCCCACTATTGAATAATCCCGTGTAGTTAATCCGTAGCAAGCGCCGTGCTCACATTGCGGCGGCGGCGTAAAAAAGGGGGAGAAGTCCTGTTGGACCCTCCCCCATCAACTGCGTACCGCGCGCGTAAGCGCGCGTCGATTATTCCGACCTAAGAGATCAGAAGACGAACTTGCCTCCTATCTGGATGATGCGTCCTCCTCTCTTGAAGGCCGGGACGAAATTGGTCGAACTAATGTCTACAGCGCTAGGCACGAACAGATTGGCGTGATTGAAGATGTTGTAAAATTCTCCGCGAATCTGAAAGCTGGTATCCTCAGTGAACCTGAAGCGTTTGTAAACGCCGAAATCAAAATTCCAGAAACCAGGTCCGCGGAAGAAATTGCGGCCGACCGTGGTCAATCCGGTGAAGGGCGGGAATACCGTGGTGGTCGGAGCCGGAGGGAAGACTCCTCCTGGGATGAAATTGAACCGGTTGGGGACAGTCGTATCCGGGAATGAACTGCCCTGACCGGTGCGGATGTCGCCCAGTCTGGTTCCAGAGGCGATGAGCGCGCGCGGGCAAGGCGTTTCGGGCGTCAGCGCGCCGGCGCAATCAAACACGGTGAACGGGAAGCCCGTCATGGCCTGGAAGATTCCTGTCACCGCCCAGCCGCTGAGAAGCCACCTGCGCCAGCCGCCGTTGCCGCCGCAGCAACTGCGGTCGAAGAAATCCGGGACCTCCCAAATGAAGCTGCCGATGAAGCGGTGCCTTACGTCGAAATCTGACGGCCCATAATCGTTCTCCGGGTCGAACGGCGAGAGCTGATTCGACGTGAAGCTGGTGCCTAAGAGGCCGGCGTTGAAGTTTTCGTTGATGAAGGGGTTCACGTTGTCGAGCGCCTTCGCGAACCGGTAGCGCGCAGTGAACGACAATCCGATGGTTCGCCACGTGCTATTGGTCAGGTCGGCGATGAACGCGTTGTAATTGGACCTGCCATTACTCCTCAAGAAAAAGACGGGGCCGAGCGCGGGGTTGAGCCGATCCGTCAGCCCGGCGGTTGGGATCAGGAAAGCCAACGCCGAACCTGGCCGATTGATATTGGCGACCGTGAAGAGATCGTGGCCATGCGCGCCCGCATACTGTAACGACGCGACCGTGTTATGGGCGATTTCGCGGTCGAGCGCCACGGTCCAGAAAGTGATCCTCGGGGCCTCCAAGTCCCTATCAACGCCGCGCACCAGAAGGTTAGGCAATGTTATCGTTGTGCCAGCCGGAAACGCGGCCAGCGGGCCGAAATTGCTCGGAACCGTCGCGCCCGGATTGACCAGTGGAATCGCCGTCGTCGGGATGATCGCCCCGGTGGTGCTTAGGGGCGTCCCGGCCACCAGCGTGGGAACGCCGAAATTGGCGCCGAACTGGAAAAACGGCGAGACGGCATAGAAAAGGCGCTCGTAAGTGAGGCCGAAACTGCCGCGCAGTGTCGTACTTCGCCTGAGGCCTGTGCAGCAGCCCGCGCCGCCGCCTGTGAAGTCCCAGGCAAAGCCGATGCGCGGCGCGATGTTGTCGGAATCTCGGTGGAAGAACCTCCTGTTGGTATCAACGCCGGTGCTAGCTAAGGCAGCGCCGGTAAAAGTGCCCGGCGGCACAAACACCCCGCTCGCCACCTGTCCGGGGACAGTGGTTGCCGCGCCTGGGAAGAAATTGGAGAAGATTTGATCGTTGCGAGAGCGCGGCAGGTTGAAGAAATCGTAGCGCAGCCCCAGGAGCAGGTTGAAGTTCGGAGTAACGCGCCAGTTGAAGCTGCCATACAACGAGAAGTCATGATCGCTTATACTCCTGTTGAAATCCGGCTGGACGACCGGCGTCGTGATGGTACTGCCTGGCAAAGCGCCGAACGGATTGATCGCCACCGAAAACGAGTTGGCCGTACCAGCGACCAGACTGTCCAGCGCCGTCGGCACGTCCTGGCCGAGCGTGAATAGCCCGTTCTGGAACGAAAAGATGTTCCGGTTGTCCTGGAAGTAATAGTAGCTCCCTCCGAACTGGAGCTGATGGCCGCGCCATGCACCGGCAAAATCGGCCGAAGCTTGAAAGAGGTTAAGCGGTCCGGTAAAGAGCGAATTCAGATTCGCGTCGAACGGGAAATCGCCCGGGAACGCCAGCGGAAATCCGCCGATGTTTGGGAACGCGAACGGTGTCGCGGCAAGCCGCGGCGCCACAGCGGTATTAAAGTCATTATTGCGTCTCAGGTTGACCCGGTTGTAGTTGGCCTTGAGGTTCATTAACCAGGGCGAGGCGCCCGGGCCGGAGCAGCAACCTGGGCCGGATAGCGTATACAGCCAGTTGATCTGAGCGTTATGGTCCAACTCGTGGAAGCCGGAGTTGAATCCGGCGAACGGGCTGAAAGAGAGCGCGCCCCTGAATACGTCGCGACCAAAGTACGCGTATCGTCCATAAATCAGTGAGCGGTCGGATTTGGTCCAATCAAACCTTCCGACAGCCAACGCGGTGTCCTGCGGCAGCCCCCCGCCGATGTTAGTCCCGACAGGGAAGAAGACCTGCTGGAAAGCGGGGAAACCCGGCCCCAACGCCGCAAAAGCGCTGCCGGGCGTGCCAGGTGCGGGAGGCGTAGTAAATCCGAGCTGAGCCAGCGTGTCACCGACCGTGAAGACGCGTCCGAAGGAGGTCACCGGTCCGAGCCCGAAGGGGGTGAAGAAGGCCGAGGTCAGCCCACTAACGCTAGTCAGTGCGCCCGTCGGGACCAGCGCGACGCGGTCTTCGCGACTGCGCACTCTGATGCCCTCGCCGCTGGCGAAGAAGTAGAGCTTGTCATCGATGACGGGCCCCCCGATCGCGCCACCGAAATTGTTGCCGACCAGGTGGCCTTTGCGGATGCCGAGAGCGTTGGCCTCGAAGCTGGTGGAGTTGAGGGCGTCGCCGCGATAGAACTCGAAGATCGAGCCTCTCCAGGTGTTGCCACCGGGGCGAGTCGCGACGTTGACCAGACCGCCGCCGAGCCGCCCGAATTCGGGGCGGAACCCGTTGGTGATGACGTTGATCTCTTGCACGCCTTCGAGCGGCATGCGCTGTCCGAGCGTCGACCAGAAATTGACGATGTTCTCACCGCCGTCTACCTGAACGTTGTTGAACGTCGGGGGCTGGCCGTCGATCGCAAAGTCCTGGTCCGGCTCCGTGTTGACGATCGGGAAGGGGAAGGAGGAGAAGCCGAAGCCGCCGGTAATCGGGGCGGCGCCCAGAGGATTGACCCTGAACGGCGTGACGTTGCCCGAGAGTGTGACCAGGGAGTAAGGGTCGCGCGTGATGACCGGCAGTTCGCGGAGCTGGCGTCCCGAAACCGGGTCGGAGAGTTGCCCCGTCTGCGTGTTTATCTTCACACCGCCGCTGCCTTCGACGATCTCTTCCTGCACCTGCACCGGCGTAACCGATAATTGCGTATCGATTCTGACGACCGATCCGACGAAGACGCGCACTCTCTGCGCCCTCACCGCAAACCCCTGGGCTTGAACACCGATCTCGTAAATGCCCGGCGGAAGGTTCGTCATAATAAAGAAGCCTTCATCGTTGGTCGTCGCCAATCGTTCCAGCCCTGTCTCCTCCGATTTGGCCTGAACGATCGCTCCCGGAACTCTGGCCCCATTCGGGTCATACACCTTTCCGGTGAGCTGGCCCGAATTGATCTGCCCGAAGGCCACCCCGGACAGAAAGGCCACTACGAACAGAGCCGTCCGAAGCGCTTTGCTCTGTCCCTTGAAAAATTGCACAAGGCAAGACATCTCAAAATCCTCCATTCTTTATTTTGGCTTTATCCGGCCTTCCGACGGGCTTAGGCGATACGGTACAGGGAGCCTAAGCGACCCGGGGTTCGATCAACAGCGGTACGGGGAGCGTAAGCGAACTGGATATCGATCAATAGATAGCTTGATCGATACTCAGGTCGCTTACGCTCCCCGTACCGTACCGGTGGCATTTGTTTTCGGCCAAACATCTTTTTGAATTCCATCCCGGAATTCATAAGCGATATGCGTGTAAAGCTCGTCGGATTGTTTATAGGGAGTGAGAAATATGTGGGAGTGAACGCAGCAGCTAAGGCAAGGCTCAGGCCACACACGTTTGCGGGGCTTTCATGACCGAGGCTATCTTGCTGTCAAACGCCGACTTTGACTCCGGCCGAGTGACGAAGAGGGCGAGGGGATCGAGCGCTCACTTATTCAGATTTTCGGATGAAGCCGGTGTCCTCATCCGATTATTCGTAATGAAGTTTTCAATTGCGGATATTAGCCACAGAGGCACAGAGACACAGAGAGGAAGAGAAAGGGAGATGGAGGGAAAGAGAGAAAAAGCGACGCTCTATCCATGCGAGCCCTTCGTTTAATCCTCTCTCCTACTCTGTGTCTCTGTGTCTCTGTGCCTCTGTGGCTATTACCCGCAATCCGCAATCAATGAATGGCCGACCTCTGTCGCTTCGCTTCATCGATGCGCGATTTCAACGACTCCTTCAGATCGGGATCGAGTTCGAGGCATCTGGCGAAGTCGCGCTCGGCATCGGCGTCTTTGCCCTGCAGGAGCAGCGCGAGTCCGCGATAGGCCAAGGTTGCGGCCCGGTTCGGGTCTAGTTTGAGCGCCTTGTCGAAGTCGGCGACCGCCTCGCGCAATTGACCCTTATCTTTGCGCGCGACTCCGCGGTTGTGCCAGCTCAGCGCGGAGCGGTCGTTGATATCGATGGCACGACTGTAATCGGCGATGGCGCCGTCGAGGTCCTTCTGCGCGTGGCGCGCGTTGGCGCGGCCCTGGTATGCCTGCGCATAGCGGGAGTTGAGCGATATCGCACGGTCGAAATCGGCGACGGCGCCGGCCAGATCGCCCTTGTCGAGCCGCGCGTTCCCGCGGTTATTCCAGGCCTCGGCGTAATCCGGTTTGAGTTCCAACGCCTTGCCGCAATCGGCGATCGCTTTGTCGAGATCGCCCTTCAGATAATGAATCACGCCGCGATTATTCCAGGCCATCGCGAATTTCGAATTGTAGGTGATGGCGAACGTGTAGTCTTCAATCGCGCCGTTCAAGTCACCCGACTTTTGCCGCTCGTTGCCCCGGTTGTAATAGTCAGCCGCAGGGTCCCTGTTCGCGTTCTGGTCTTGTTTACCTTTCTGCGCGAGCGCGGGGAACGACGCTGCGACGACAATGAGGATCAAAAGAAAGATCGAGTTAGACAGCCAGCCTTTTGACGACATCATATTTTTTCTCCGTTTTATGGATTTGCGAGCGGACAAGCCGCTCCCTTAGCGCGGGGGTCAGTACCGCGAGCGGTAGCGAGCGCGTCTCATCAATCAAGCCACGCTCGCTACCGCTCGCGGTACTGATTACAGATTTGCGAGCGGACAAGCCGCCCTTCGCGCGCGGATCAGCGCCGCGAGCGATAATGAGCGGGGGCGATTACAGATTTGCGAGCGGACAAGCCTCTCCCTTCAGGCGGGTGGGAAAAGGGGCCCTCACAGCTTCATAAGCCGGCGCCCGGTCTGTATCGTCGCTTCTTGATTTGTTTATTGGATCGATAACGAAACGATGTGAGAATTGCGCGCCTGTCAATGAGTTTTCGCACGCGCAACGCTGTTGCAGGCTAAGTCAGGATAGCGCGACTTGTCAATGGAGATCAGGAATTGTACGCATTGAATGCGCCGTTGATGTGTTAATCATACAAGGCGCCGTCTGCGAAGACACTTAGACAAATGTGACGCGCGTCCGCCGCCAGGTCGTTTCAGCGCGTGCGATTTGAATTCATCGAGACGCATATGGCGTTGCAGTGACGACGGTTTGCGGCGATCAGGCGCAGACTATGAAGAAAATTGCGAGTGATTGCGCATCGGAGTCTATTTGCGGCGCCGTAGTTGCAAAAAGCAATGGTGACAGCTTAAGGCATATCAAGGTGAACCCCCGGATGCGGTAGGAGGCATAGGGGATCGTCTTTGAAGCAACTTTTAGTTGTTTTCACACCGTATCCGGGTTTCAAGGCTGTTCGCAAAGATTACTCTCAAAAAAGAGTAATCAGAGTGAACAGCCCTTTTTTTGTCCGACTGCCTAAACGACGATCGATGCCCTTTTATCTGCGTCTAATGGCGGCGACTTTCGCACGACTATTATATTTCATCTCATGCATTCGACTGCCCATCTCCTGCAGTCGCTGCGGCCCGCACAATTCTTCGGCCAGCGGAAAGAGTTCGTTCTCCTCTTCGTCGATGTGTCGCTCGACGCTTTCTCGCAGGTCTGCGAGCGTCCTCTGGAACTCCTCCACATTCGGGGCCATGGTTGAAAGATGCGAGAGCAACCGCTCGAATTCTTTATGCTCCTTGCGCATACTTCGCGCCAGGTCGCGTGACTCGTCGAACTTTTTCATCGCCGGATAGAACACCTCTTCTTCAATGAGTGTGTGCATCATCAGCAGTTCGTTGAGATGGTTGAAGGCGTCGGTGTTCGTTTGAACCGTCCCGACCTGCCTGTCGGCGGCCTCGAGTTCTCCGATCAAGTTCATCGCCTTCTGATGGTCATTCTTCAAAAGCTCTGTAGCAGTCATACAATCCTCCCCAGAACACCGCCGGGTACGCATCGCTTCCAGCGTGCAGTCTCGGCGAAAGACGTATTGATCGGAATGACGCGTCCCCGTAGTCGCCTCGCTTGCGTTCGGCGATTATTGCTTGCGCCCCTGCGCATCCGGCTCCAAGCGCGGTACGGGACTCCAATGGGTCTTCCGCCCACGCCCGCACGATGGAAGCGATGCGTACACAGGGCGCTTTCTTCTTACATATCGGTCGGCAACCACTATGCCTGATGGCGCGAGAGGCGGCTCATCGCGGCGCTCGCATTGTATGGAATGCAATCTGATCGCCTTGAAACAGTGCATGACATATGTATGAGCTTTTGGCGCCTGAGCGATTCGTAATTCGATCACGACTTGGCGCCTCTCGCCAATCCAAGCTTAGAGGCACATCGTTTGCTCAATCAAAGGCGATGGGCGTTTGCGCTCATCAGACGGATCATCAGTGGCCTCGGGAGTTAGGAAGTAATTCTCCCGCCGCCTCACGAACAATCCATATCTCAGAAGGAGCATCAACGTTATGGCAGATGATTACGTAGACAATGAATTCGGAAGCGACGCCGCTATGAAAACCAGGAGCGGACGGGGCAAGAGTGGGGGCAGGAGGGCCAGAGTGTCGAGCGGCGCCAAGTCAGCCAGCATCCTCAGAAAAAGCGCCACATCGAGCAAGACCCGATCGAGCGGCGCCAGGAAGAAATCGTCAAGCTCAAGCAAAAGCAATCCGCTATCCCGAAGCCGAAGCGTCAAGAGCGCCACGAAGACCGCCCGCAAGACCGTTAGCGGCCCGCGCGGCAAGGCAAGCAGAGCCTCCGGGCCTCAGACGAGTTCAGCGAGCAGGAGTTCACGCAAAACAAGCAAAAAACGATCATCCCGCACAAAGAGGGGCTAGAGGGTTGACTCCCTGAGACAATGAAAACACGCTTCGAGACCCGCCCGATGGTCTTTGAATAAATAACGCAACCACAGTAAGGGGAGACCTGCGTGTGTGGCCCCGGCGTCGAGGATCCGCCGTTTCGGGGCGCCACAGGCAGGTCTGCCCTACGCCGGCCCAGTTGCATTTATTTCTCAAAAACCATAAGGCGGGACTCAAAGCGATTTCCCGAGTAATTACAGTGGCGAATATAACCAAACGCGGCGGTCACTATCGGCCAATCAACGTCGGCGACGGCGAGCGGCTCATTTCGGTGGCGGGCGGAGGCGCCCTGTCAATATACGGGTTGAAGCGCGGCGGCTTCGGCGGGCTGCTGATGACGATCGCCGGCGGGGCCCTGATCTATCGAGGCGCAACCGGCCATTGCAATC
>Ga0081455_10003169_pt1 | contig 11607 bp, 16 predicted proteins | sample TabmetS3T2R1_FD_70207 | JGI IMG/M metagenome (GOLD analysis project Ga0081455, IMG submission 70207) | Tabebuia heterophylla rhizosphere microbial communities from the University of Puerto Rico - S3T2R1 | ecosystem: Host-associated > Plants > Roots > Rhizosphere ...
TCAGCCAGCCACTACCCCGTAAAGAGACACTCGCCAGCCACTACCACCTGGGCGCGCTAGGGCGCAATCGCTTGCAGGAACGGCTCTGGAGCGGCCGTCATGTTGCGGTGCACGAGGATGGCTCCGTCCTGGCTCCGGATGCAGACGGACAGGCTGCGGGCATGCAAGTCGCTACCACAATACAATGGATGCTGTTGGGTGGAGAATCGCATGGGGTCTCCTCCGTAGTGCACCTGAATTTCCCAGGGGCAGCATACCACCGTGGTATGCTGCGGAGGAGGCCTCAATCATTATCAACGGCATGCAGGCGACGGCGTACAGCCTCCGCTGCGCTGCGGCTTTCGGGCGTGGCTCACCGCGGGCGTTCGGGGCTCAGGTGCAATCCGCTCTGAGGAGAAAGCTTCCTTGACGCCAAGGTGATATACTGAGCCTACGTTGCCTCAGAGAGGATACTCCTATGATTATCACACTCACCCCGGACCTCGAGCAGGCATTGGCCGCAGAGGCGCGTAAGCTGGGGTGCACACCGGAACAGCTGGCTCTGGACAGTCTCCGAGAACGCTTCCTCTCCCCAGAGAGCGATCAGCCCCCCGTAGCGGAACAGGCTACTCTGGCCGACTTCCTCCGCGGGCACCTCGGCGTCTTGCACAGTAGCGAACACATCCCCGGTGGGGCACGCTTGTCGGAAAACAGTGGACGGAAGTTTGCCGCTGGCCTCGCCGCCCGGCGCCACCAGAAACGACCATGACGCTCACGGATGCTGGCGCCTTGGTGGCACTCTTGGATGCCGATGACCCGTATCACGCCGCCTGTGTTGCGGCGGCCGGGCGCTTGCCTGCTGGCCCATTGCTCACCACGTGGGTGTGTTTCACCGAAGCTATGTACTTGCTTGGGACGGTGGGCGGCTATCGGTATCAAGCCGCACTCTGGAGCCTCCGTGCGACAGGGCGCGTGGTGCTGCACGACCTGACTCCCACGGAAGCCGACCGCATGGCGGCCCTGATGGCGCAGTATCAGGATACCCCGATGGACTTGGCCGATGCCTCCTTGGTGGTGGTCGCAGAAAGCCGTACTTTGCGTCGCGTGTTCACCACCGACTCGGATTTCTATGTCTACCGTCTGGCGGACGGCTCGGCATTGGAAGTGGTGCCGTGACGACGCAGGCGTGCTCGTCCACGCGCCGCACCGAACTAGGCACTGGAGCCGACGCCCAGAAGCGTCCGCTGCGCTCCCGCTTCTGGGCGCGGCTCACCGCGGGCGTTATGCAGCCTGAAGTTGACTCCTGGTGAAAGGAGTTCATATGGTTGATCGTTATCTGGAAGCACCAGAATGGGGCGCCGAGTTTCTAGAGAGAGGACGACGCTTCGAGGCGAGAGCTGAGGAAGAGATAGTTGCAGGATTAAACTCCGGCCGGCTCGGCTTTCGAGCGCGGAGTTTGTATTTGGGGATTGGACAGTCCCTCTCTCTATTGACCGTCGCTACCTCATGCGGTCGTGGCTGTAGGAGCACGGATCACCTCTTTGAGAACATCACCCGGCGCTTCGTAAATTTCGCTCTGGCGGCGCTTCGGCTAGCCTGCACCGGAATTATGGGGTCGCGATCGATTCTTATATCGCGATGTCGAGAGCGGTGAAACGCCTCTTCATCCTGGAGGCTACCTGATGAAAGACTTCCGTCAGCAAGTGGTACAGCGTCCTCCCGAGCGCTCGGAGGTGACAGCTCTTCTCCGTCAGGGCGCACTGGCGAAAGCACTCCGAAAGGCGCGAGCCGCAGGCTTCGTCATTCTGCAGGAAGAGATCGATGCCACTGCGAAGGCGATGTTCGGCGCCGGGCGCGCTGGCGAGCTGCTTGCCATGATCGGCACGGTGGACGTAAAGCTCCCCTATGACACAACAGCACTACTCATTCGTGCGTTTGAGGCAGGAGATCACCACACGTTCCTCAAGCAAGCGCACCGCCTCCGCGCCACGGCAGGACTTGAGAGTCGGATCCAGGAGGCGATCACGGCAATCGAGCGGCGCGCTCCCAATGAGGCGAGTGCTTGGCGCCGCAAATTTGGTGCAATGTGATGGGCGTAGTTTCCAAGGCCGCTTCTGGATTTCCTGCTTGAGCGCGGGGTTCTCGTGGGATTGTAGGCACGTGGGGCCCGGGGCAGCCCAACATTGCAGGAGACTGTGTGAAAAGTCAATTTTTCGAAAATCCTGTCTAACAAAATCAATAGCTTGTAAAGTCTGCACACTCCAAAACAGGTTTCCCGTGCCCAGAACTTCTCGCCGGACCCACCCCTCTAGGAGCGCTCACCGCGACAGCGGAAGCCTTGGTCCCTGGCAGCATGTCGCTGGAGCCGGGGCCAGATTCACCGCGGCTCTGTGCCGAGGCGCTCGCTGCACTCATCCGCCTCGCGCCGCCCATAGCCTTGATCCCCATGCTGGCGCCGCCACCCGCGTGGGTCTGGTGGGACCACGACCAGTCGGGCACGTGGCCCCTCCCAGATGATCGGGACACGGACTTGAACGCGCATGCTGAGCCCGTGTGGCTTGAGGACGTCGGGCGCCGGGTGCGCCGCCGCCTGGCGCACTGCCACGCCCCGCCGGTGGTCGGCCATGCTGACTGGGAGGAGCCGAACCTCCGGTGGCTTGACCGCCAGCTGCATGTCGTGCACGATTGGGATAGCATCGCAAGTCACCCAGAAGCAACGATCGTCGGTGTTGCTGCCGCAATCTTCCCTGGGTTCGGCGGGCCAGGGACAGCTACGCTGGAGGATACGGCGGCTTTCCTGCGGGCCTATGAGCAGGCGCGCGGCCACCGCTGGAGCCGCGAGGAACGGGAGGTGTGCTGGGCGGCCGGGTTGTGGATTAGGGCGTACAACGCCAAGAAAGACACGGTAGACGGCCATGATGGCGTGCTGCTGGAGCGGCTGGGTAGCGAAGCGGCGGAGCGGTTACGGCTCGCAGGTGCGTAAGGGGAAGCACCTGCGCGGAAGCAGCTAACACGGCGCTGGAGAGCGACCGGGTAACGCGCTGGCGCGCTTCACCCGGCGCCTCAGCTTTGCGTCCGCTCGTGCCTCGCTCCCGCTGCCAGCCGCGCCTGACGCCCAGCGTTCGGTGCCGGCCAACCCGTATCTCTCAGCTGGACATGGCATCGGTGTATAATCTTCCCAATACAAATTCCTCTACGCATCACTCCGAGGTGTCCTATGAAAAGTTTGCTCGATGGGTTGCCGCCTGAGGTTGCCCAGCGGATTCACCCGGACTGGCAACGCAACGAGACGGAGTATTGGGCGGTTCGTGACACATTACTGCAGCAATATCGTGATCAATGGATTGCCTTTGCCAATGGCCGTGTCCTGGTGTCTGGGGCGAGTGCGGTGGAGGTGTTGCATACGGCCCAGGCTTCAGGCTTGCATCCATTTGTGATCTGTGTGGGGCGGCAGCACGAACCCTCCCGCATGCGCCGGGCTGTCTTTGCATACGATACCACGTATCCTCACGAAGCGTTGCCCGTGCTCCCCGTGGAGTTCCGGATCCACGAGGCAGCCCAGGGGTAGTGTACGAGCAGGTCATCCCCGATACTGGAGCCGATGCGAGTGTGTTGCCGTGGGCGGATTGTGCCCAGTTGGCACTCGATCCCAGCTCTGGTGTCCCGGGGTTAATCGGCGGGGTCGGCACGACGGCGGCCCCGACCATCAGCTTCGCCATCTGGGCGCATCTAGACGGGCAGACGTATCCTTGTCGGTTGCAAGCGGATTGCACCGGAGAGGAACGCATCCTCGGGCGCGACGTACTGAATCGCCTCGACATCCTTTTCCGGGGTCCTCACCAAGAAGTGGTGGTCAATCCATGAGGGGATCTCGAAGCGGTGTCTTTACACGGGCTGTCGGGCCATGGGGCAGGGGAGCACCGAACGCTGGCACTGCACCTGACCGCCTACAGCGTCCGCTACGCTCCCGCTTCCGGCGGCAGGTGAGCGCCAGCGTTCGGCTTCCTCCGCAGTACCGGAGACGAAAAGTAGGGGGGTGTCCCGCGCAGCAAGGAGAGGGTGATGAACGCACCTATCGGCAGGGTTCACGGTCATCGACGGCAGGCAGGAGGCCAACGGCAGGTGGCCACCACGTGGCATAGCACCGTCGGGGGCCTCGTCACCCTCACCCTCGCGCTCCTCTTGGTGCCGCTCGCCTCCAAAGCGCAGCTGCCACAGACCATCCCCCGAATCGCGTATCTCGCCCTCGCGCCCGGCCCCTCGGACGCCGTCAGCAGCGAGCGCAGCGAGGCCCTCGCACAAGGGCTCCGCGAGCTGGGGTATGAAGAGGGCACGACCATCATCCTGGAGTACTGGTGGAGCGCAGGAAACGTCGAGCGGCTCCGGGAGAATGCGGCCGAGCTGGTCCGGCGCGGAGTGCACGTCATTGTCACCCAGGGGGCCGTCGCGACACGGGCTGCCAAAGAGGTGACGCGTACGCTCCCCATCGTTATGGCGGGAGACACGGATCCCATTGGTGATGGGTTCGTGGCCAGTCTGGGGCGCTCAGGGGAGAACATCACGGGCATGAGCAATTTTGTCGCGGAACTCCCCGGCAAGCAGCTGGAATTCCTTAAGGAAGCGGTGCCGCAGAGCACGCGTATCGCCGTGGTCACGAATCCCGCTAGTCCAGCACACGAGCCCGAGATGGAACACCTGGCAGTAGCCGCCAAGGCCCTGGGGGTACACGTGCACGTCGTGCCGATGCGTAGCCACGATGAGTTGGGGAGGCCTTCGCCGCCATGACCCACGCGGGTGCGGAGGCGCTCGTGGTCCTGGGGGAGCCGCTGCTGCTCGATCGCATCATCAGCGCCATCGTGGACCTCGCGGCCCAGTACCGGCTGCCAGCCATCTACCGCTGGAGAAGCCATGCCGAGGCCGGAGGCCTCATGTCTTACGGGCCAAATCAGCCGGCGATGTGGCAACGCTTCGCGTACTATGTGGATCGCCTCCTGCAAGGTGCCACACCGGCGGACCTGCCCGTGGAACAACCCACAAAGTTCGAACTGGTCATTAACCTCAAGACTGCCAAGGCGCTCGGGATGACGATACCCCCCTCCCTGCTCCTCCTGGCCGATGAGGTGCTCCAATAGGCGTGCGGGGCACACCGGGGTTAGGCCCACATGACGCGGGGGCCTTGCCGAACCACCGCTGGCAAGCGACGGGGAACAACCTCCGCTCCTGCGTCGCTGCGGCTTCTCAGCTACGGCTGGCGACGGCAGGGGCGTAAGAACGACAAGAGCCGGTACGCATCCTGGCTCTCATCTCAGGAGCCAGAGCCCTACCTGTCCAGTTTGCACGTCTTGCCGGGGAGGCAGGGCTTTTTTCATGCCTGGCACATCTAGGCCATAGCCCAGCAAGGCCGATGGCCGCACGTCAGACACCCCAGACTTTCCTCAAATCTCCCTACTCAGTTGGGACCCCGAGCAGAGAAAATCTCCGACAGGTATCTACCCCTTCCCTGTACCCCCAGTGGTCGACACCCAGAGTCAGTCCGGGGGACTCGACAAAAGCCAAACACAGGTATGGCCAGAATCCGCAACATCGTGCAGTATTGTGCAAGATTCACCACAACTTACGAGACATGGCATGGTCCACTGGTGGTCCACTGAGCAGGAAAAATGGGGTAAAACCTCGCTGGAGTGATAATGGGTTGAATGAGACTATGCATCCTTGCAACCTCTTGATCTACTATCGCTGTTTCCAGCGCCTATGGAGCCAGAACCAGTGATCGGGGTAGCGTCGGACATACGATTCAATGACGTGTGTAAACACACGCGTATTCTCGACAATATCCTGCTGCAGATTCCCTGTACGACGTATAGGAATTTCCTGACTAAAGACGAGCCGATGACGTCCTTCGCCGACGCGAATAAGAAAACCGCTGACAACAGGACAGTCAGTGCGCAAGGCCAATAATGCTGGACCTTTCGAAGTATAAGCATTGGTGCCAAAAAACTCCACCTGAATACTCTCATGACGTAAGCTGCTCTGGTCCATCAGGACAGCAACAATCTCCCCACGGCGTAACACCTTGAGACATTCTGCCAGGGCTGCGCGCTTGGCAATGGTGTGGTAACCACAGCACTGGCGATAGCTCTCAGCGAGGCGCTGCAGCGCAGGACTGTCGAGAGGACGCACGATGACGTGCAGAGGTGTGCGCAGACACAGAGCCACGGCTGGCGCCAGTTCCCAGCTCCCGAAATGTGCTGAGATGATCAACAGGCCCCTGCCGCGTTGCAGAAGCGTCTCGACATGTTCGAGACCCTCAACGTGACACATTGTTGTGAACTTCTGCAGCGTGAGCCGACGCACATGGCTAAAATCGACGAGATGCTGTCCCAGATTGCGAAAGGTCGCGCGCGCAAGCTGACCGCGCTGCGCGGCTGTTTTGTCAGTATCAAAAGCGATGGCAAGGTTGTCGAGGGTGATGTGGCGGCGCCTGACAAGCACCAGGTAGAGCAGATCACCAAGACGCGCGCCGAGCCAATATGCCATCCCCGCAGGCAAGCGTGCAAGACCGCGGAGCGCGCTTGCCACCAGGCCGTAGAGGACATGATTAGCGAAGGTCTGCATGAGACATGAGCGCCTGCAGTTGGTGCGAAAACGGCGGATCACTGGCGGCAAACGTCACGCCAATGCGCAGGGTATAGAGTGGCACCGAGGCGTGCCAGGAGGGGAGCAGACGTACGGCATCTTTTTCGGTCGTGATGAGATACGTCGCTCCCTGTTTGTTGGCCTCGGCCACCATAGTCTGCCAATCTTCCTGGGTATAGGGATGATGGTCAGGAAAAACGAACAAGGTCACCACCTCCGCACCAAGCTGTGTGAGCGTATTGACAAATGCCTGGGGATTGCCAACACCCACAAAAGCGATGCCACGGCGCTGATCTAGAGCCGCAGGCTCTACCACGCAGTGCGTGTCCTGTTGGTGGAGGGCTTCGACAATAGTCGCCATACGATAAATGGGCTGCTGACTGCTCCATTGGCGAATTTGCCGACAAAGTACTGGCAACGTTTCAGTCGCCATCTCCACGCGCGTCAAAACAATGGCATTGGCACGCCGTAAGGCCCGTAGCGGTTCACGCAAAATACCACGCGGGAAGAGGGCCCCAGGCCCAAAGGGATTGCTCGCGTCGATCAACACAATATCCAGGTCTCGCCGCAAGGCATGATGCTGAAACCCATCGTCAAGAATCACTACCTGGGTACCAAACTGCTCGTACGCATAGCGCCCCGTGCGATAGCGATCCTTACCAATCAACACTGGCACCCCGGGGAGAGAGCACGCCAGCAAATACGGTTCATCGCCGGCTGCCTGCCAGTCGAGGAGAGGACCACGACCTGACGACACGACACGTAAGCGCGCTGCAGGGCGAGCCCCATAACCACGGCTCAGTACGGCCACACGCAACCCCTGCTGTTGGTACCAGCGTGCCACCCACATGGTCAGCGGTGTTTTCCCTGTGCCGCCCAGGGTGAGGTTCCCGATACTGACGACGGCACAGGGGAGCTGACGTCGCCGACGTACTCCCCAAGTATAGCTGGCCAGATACCCACGCGCGAGCCCACGATAACACTGGGAGGCAAGCCATAACGGCGCGAGTCCCGCCTGCAGCCACACCGATGGCGCTTGTGCTCCCCACATGCTCGTGTACAACGTTTGCCGCCAGCGCAAGCTGCCCATGAGAATCGTTTGCACGCTCATCCCTTCGTGATCCTACTGTCGACTATGCCGGTCGAGTGGTGCTGAGGAGCGCCTTGATCGCTGTACTGGTACGTTCCAAGGCCCCACGATTCGCGGCAAGGGCTGCTAAGGCACATTGGCCCATCGTATTGCCTGCCTCGGGATGGGTGAGCAAGTATACCAGGCGCTCGTATAGCTCCTCCTCCTCCTGCACTTGCACCGCTCCGCCGGCTTGCAGCAACAGGGCTGCCAGTTCCGGAAAGTGGTGCATATAAGGACCAAACAGGAGAGGTTTGGCAAATACGGCTGGCTCCAACGCGTTGTGCCCTCCTATAGGCACCAGGCTGCCGCCAATAAAGGCCACCGTACACAGGCTATACAGGGTGGCCAGTTCACCCATGGTGTCCAGGACAATAACCGTCGCGCCGACCAGATCAGCCGCCTGGACATCCTCACACTGGGAACGACGCACCGCTCGGCAGTCATGGGCCTGTACGTGACGCACCACGGTTTCGACCCTTTCCAAGTGACGCGGAGCCAGCACGAGGAGGAGGTCAGGGTAGTGCACATACAGCCGACGGTAGACGGCCAGCAGCAGGCTTTCTTCGCCCTCATGCGTACTGCCGGCGACCAGAAGACGCCGGCCTATGACCAGGGGAGCAAGAGGATGCGTATGGTTGGGCTGGGCAGTCGCGAGCAGGGCCCGGTCAATATTGGTATTGCCCGTCACCTGGAGACGCCTGGCGTCCATGCCCAGGTGTTGAAAGCGACAGGCTGCCTCTTCTGACTGTACGAGGCATAACGTCACATCCGCTAACACACGACGCATCAGAGGGCGGATCCATTGGTAGTGCCGAAAGGCTCGCGGCGACAGGCGGCCATTGACCAAGACTAGGGGAATGTGTTGACGCGCTGCGGCGTGGAAGAGGTTCGGCCACAACTCGGTCTCCTGGACAATCAAGGCGCATGGACGCAGACATCGCATCATACGCCGCATAAGCCAGGGCAGATCAAGAGGCAGCACAAATATACCAACGGCCTCCGGGACGATACGCTGGGCTATGTGTTTGCCTGCCGGTGTAAACACAGACAGCACGATAGGGAGTTCAGGCACGCAGGTATGGAGCTTAGCGATAATCGGACGTATCCCTTGTACCTCTCCCACCGAAGCAGCGTGAAACCATAAGCAGCCACCGGCAGCCTGGACTGTGGCAGAAGAGACAATACCATACCCAAAACGCTCGGCGAGATCGCGATGATACGTTGCGCCCCGCAGGCAGCGCCAGAGAATGTGTGGCAGCAGTCCAACCCCACCAAGGAGGAGGAGGAGCGTGTACAGAGCATACATAGTGTGATGTTAGGGCGCAAAATAGTGATCAGCCATCTCCGTGATGTGTCGTAGGCTCGTTTCGACCTCGTGTCGCTTGGCCTGGAAGACCGTTGGCGAAGCAGCCGCTGGCACGTAGATCGGTTTTCCATACACGACCACGACACGACTGAAAGGCAGCGGCATGAGATATGCGTCCCAACTGCGGAAGACCTTTTTCCAGCGTGCGCTGTAGGTCACCGGTAGGATCGCGGCCCCCGTCGTCTTAGCTACTGCCACAATGCCTGGCTGGACGGTGTAGCGTGGCCCACGTGGTCCATCAGGCGTAAAGGCTGCATGATACCCACTGTGGACTTTCCGCACGATTTCCCTCAAGCCTTGAGCACCTCCCCGGCTGCTCGAACCACGTGTCACGTGCACACCAAAGCGCTGCAGCACCTGGCTGACGAACTCTCCATCTTTGCTATGGCTAACTAGGATTGTAAACCGTTGACGATGGTAGCGATGCAGAAAATACAGCGCCCGTCCATGCCAAAAGGCCAGCAACACTGGCGTGCCCCCATGCCACGCCTGCTGTTCAAAGTGCTGCTGTATGTGTTCGGACCGCAAGGTGCAATAGAGAAGGCGCAGCCCCCAGCTGAGCAAGTGTACCACGCAGGCCATAAGCCAGCGGCGATACCAGACCGCGTTGCTGTGGGGCATTACTCTTACACCGTTGCGGCAGCGCGCGTCTCTGCTGCCTGCAAAAACTGCCCTACACACGCTGCAGCATACCGTGCGCCTCCTCCCGTGCCCAGCGTATGGCGGAGGAGGGCTAACTCCTGCCTGACATACTGGGCGACCTCAGGATGTTCTAGACAGTGCAAGGCCAGGGCTGCGAGGGTCTGGGGACACAGCGCTTCTTGGAGGAGTTCAGGCACCACGGGTCGGCCAGCCACAATATTTACCAGCCCAATGTAGGAGATACAGAGCACGCGTCGTGCTAGCCAGGCTGTAATCGGATGCATCTTATAGACGACTACCATGGGCGTCCCAATCAGCCCTGCCTCCAGGGTAGCTGTTCCGGAAGCCACGAGGGCAAAGTGTGCAGCACACAACGCGGTATGACTTTGCCCAGAGATAACCGTCAGAGGAATGGGGTAATGCGTCAGGAACTGCTGGACTTCGTCCATAGCGAGAGTTGGCGCCACCGGTATAATCCCTTGTACGCCGGGCAGACGCTGTCGGATGCGCTGGAAGGCGGCAAGCATTGTGGGGAGAAGACTCCGGAGTTCCTGAAGGCGACTCCCAGGTAAGAGTGCGACAATAGGGGTTTGCACGTCGAGTCCCAGGCTACACGCAGCTTGCGTGGGTGCCGGCAGGTGGTGCAGACGGTCGAGGAGCGGATGACCGACATACTCAGCATCCACACCAGCGGCAGTGTAGAACGGCACCTCAAAGGGAAACAGCGTCAGCATTTTATCGACATAACGGGCGACACGTTTGACACGGCCCTGACGCCAGGCCCAGATTTGCGGGCTAATGTAGTACACCACAGACAGCCCAGCACGCTTCGCCAAACGCGCAAAGGTGAGATTGAAGCCTGGAGCATCGATGAGGACCGCTACCCGTGTGCCACGGCGTGCTGCTGCTCGCAGCAATTGGTATGCTATGCGCAAGCCCGACGGCACTTTGGCCAAGATTTCCACCACCCCCACCACATTCAGCGCCTGTACATCGAACAGCGTTTCCACACCCGCGGCCCGCATGGAGTCGCCACCCAAACCGTATACCTGGAGCTGCGGAAAACGCTCACGCAAGGCCTGTACCAAGGCTGCTCCGTGCTGATCGCCGGACGCTTCGGCTGCCACCATTAACAGCGATGCAGCCTGCCCTGCGTGAGACGGCTGATCCACTACGCTCTCCCGACTGCATCCGCTGACTGTAACGAGACTGCTGACACCCCCACGAGAGCCACACGGCGCGCATCTGCCAGGGCCACTAACTCTTGGAGACGCAGCATGAGGGTAGTCCCAGCTTCGACGGCCAGTACGGCCGCTCGCCCAGCGATAACCCGGTGGAGTGTGTGCGGCCCGACCGTGGGCACATCAAAGCGCATATCCTGCTGTGGACGGCTCACCTTAACGACGACCGTGCCGCGGCCCCCATACTGACATCCCCGCTCGATGGTGACATCTGTACCATCGAGGGCCTCCACCGCGAGCACTGTCTGACGGCGTACAACAATTGTCTGGCCGATGTCCAACGCCGCGAGCTGTTTGGCGCGTGCAAAACCATAGCGGATATCATCCCAGGCATGCTGGCTCGGCCGTTGCTTACCGAGGATGCCCTCTGGAGTCACCAGATGCCCCAAGAGGCGTGTCTGCTCGATCACCTCCAGTCCTTCTTCGGCAAACTCGGCGATAATGGCGCGCAACAACGTCACATCTCGGTAGTCGCGCATCCGGCTGAGCCCCCGCAAGACGCGCAAATCGAGACGTGGATTCTCAAACAGGAAACGCTTCTCTACCTTGCCTACCATAACGACCTGTTGCACGCGGTGACGTTGGAAGGTCCGAATAATCTTAGTGAGTTG
>Ga0081455_10007356_pt1 | contig 11607 bp, 14 predicted proteins | sample TabmetS3T2R1_FD_70207 | JGI IMG/M metagenome (GOLD analysis project Ga0081455, IMG submission 70207) | Tabebuia heterophylla rhizosphere microbial communities from the University of Puerto Rico - S3T2R1 | ecosystem: Host-associated > Plants > Roots > Rhizosphere ...
ACGCCGCGGAGCTCGTCCTTCGTCAGCGCGCGGCGGGCGACCAGCACCGGCCCGTACCCGGAGCCCATGCTCGCGCCGTGCGGGAGGAGCGCATACCGGTCCTGGACGAACGGGTACGCGTGCAGCGAGATCGCGGTCACCTCGAGCCGGCCCTCGAGCGCCCACTCGTTCAGGGTCTGGATGTCTCTCAGGACGTGCTCGAACTCGAAGCCGCGGGTGTCGATGCGGTTCTCCGCGAGCGCCCAGAACATGAAGGCGTCGTCGGCGTCTGGACTATGTCCGAGGCGGATCAGCATGGAGGCAGGAGGCTAGCGAACGGCCGGAGCCAGCTCGTCCACAAGCAGCGGGACGATCTCGCCGAGCCGGACGAGCGCGTCGCCGATCCGCCAGAGGCTGCGATCGGCGTCTTCCGGACTGTTCGAGACGGTGCGGACCTCGACGGCGGGGACCCCGGCGAGCTCGGCGGCCCGAAGCACGGAGAACCCCTCCATCGCCTCCACCTCGCAGACACCTCCGCCGCCCACCCGAGCACAACTCGTGATCGGCAACAGATGCGCACCGGGGAGCACACGCGCAGCAGCCTCGACCAGCCCGGGTGCCGGGTAGACGCGCTCGACCTTCGGGATCTGCGAACCCGGATCGACGATGTCGGAGTAGAACGCCTCGGTGCCGATCACCACGGACAGCGGAGGGAGCTCGGGGGCGCCGGCGATTCCGACGTGGAGCACGGCGTCCGGACGCAGCTCGGCCAGCGCCATCGCCGTCCGGACGCCGGACTCGGCGGGCCCGATCCCGCAGCAGAAGGTGTCAGCAGCGCCGGAGGCCGCAAGTTCCTTCTCGGTCGCGGCGACGACCAGGATCACGTGCTGGATACGTCGCCGGCAAAGCCGGCGCCGCCCGGCAGAGGAGACCGTTCGCTCTTCGGGCTCACCGGCGGCCGAAGAACCAGCGCTCCAGCGGCCCGAGCACCTCGCTCCGGCGGAACGGGGGTTGGAGCACCTCGGCGCCGTCGCCCTCCGAGACGCTGACGTCGTCCTCGAGGGTCTCGTTCGCGGCGTCGAGCGCGTCCTGTAGCTCGTACCCCTCGAAGACGTAGTCGTCGGGGCGCGGCTCGTCGCTGTTCCGGAACTGCGGGTTGACCGCTCGGCCGACCGCCCACATGCCGCCCTCTTTGCGCTCGATCCAGATCTCGATGCGCTCGGCGGCGCCGGCATCGTCGCGACCCTCGACGACGCGCTCGGCGAAGCGGCCCGCCTTCGTCTTCCTGGCCAAGAGGCAAGGATACAATCGCTCCGATGGGGGCATTCGGCAGGTTCTTCGGGAGCATGTTCTCGTTCCTCGGGACTCGCTCCACGCAGGAGGAGCGGGTCGCCGCCTACGTCATCCGAGAGCACGACCGCGGGCGTTCGCTCGACGACATCCTCGCCGACCCGTACGTCCGCAACCGCTGCTCGGCGGCCGAGATCGAGCGTCTGCTCGACCGTCCCGACGTCCTTAAGGCGATCGGCGACGACCTCGCCGCCGAGGCCAAGGCTTCACTGCCCGGCTAGCTCGACCACCCGCGCCGCGGCCGCGAGATCCCAGGCGGCCAGGCCGTTCGACTTGAAGACGACCACGTCGTCGTCCGACTGGCGGCCCGGCAGCTCCCCGCCGACGACCTCCTGGAGCTCGTGCACCTCGAGCCAGTCGAGCACGCCCCGGCCGACCGGCTCGATCAGATCCCCAGACTCGATCCTGGCATCGGCGAGCGAGTCGCAACAGACGAAGGCGGCGCGTTCGAGCACCGCGTTGTCGAGCTCGCGCGCGCTCGGGATGTTCGCGCCGGCAGCGCAGACGAGCGCTCCGGGCCGCAGCCACTCGCCGCGCAGCACAGGGTCACGCGACGTCGTGATCGTGACGACGACGTCGGCGTCTGCCGCCTCCCGGTGGCTCTCCGCCGGCTCCGCCCCGACCTCCTGACAGAACGCGGCCACGCTGTCGGCGGTCCTGCAGTAGGCGATCGTCTGCTCGATCCCCGGCAGCGCCTCGCGGATGCAGGCGACCTGGGTCCGCGCCTGCGAGCCGCAGCCGATCACGCCGAGCGTCCGCGCACCCTGCCTCGCCAGGTATCTGGCCGCAACCGCGCTGGCAGCGCCGGTTCGAAGCTGGCCGAGCCGGTCGGCCTCGATCAGCGCCCGCAGCTCTCCACGCTCGAAGAGAACGACGACGAATCGGATGCCCTCGGCTCCGGCCGAGTACGTCTTGACGGAGGCGAGGCCTCGCTCGTTGTCCACGGCGGACATGACCGCCAGAAACCCGCCCTCGATCCGGACCCGATAGCGCGGGACGTTCTCGATCGTGCCGGTGTGCAACCGGAGGAACGAGTCCTCGACCGCGGCGATCGCGTCGCCGGGCGAGAGCAGCCGGTCGACGTCGGCTTCTGTCAGCGAGAGGGTCAGACCCCGAGTCTAGGCAGTCGGCTTCGGGATGATGCTGATCTTGCCGCTCGTCTCGAGCACCGCCCAGGCGACGTCGTCGAGCGAGGCGACCTGCTGCTGCCGGGCCGCGACCATCACCTCCTCGACCGTGATGCGCTCGCGCTTGAGGTTCCGATCGACGGTCTTTCCGTCCTGGACGATCACGATCGGCTCGCCGTCGACCACGGGCCGAAGGCGGGGGAAGCGGTAGCTGACGTACGACACGAACACCTGGAGGATTGCGAAGGTTCCGACCACGATCAGCGAGCCCGTGACCGAGTAGTCGCCCTGGGTCAGGCCCTGCTGGATCGCGTCCCCGATGACGATCAGCAGGATCAGGTCGAAGGGCTCGAGAGACGAAAGCTCGCGCCGGCCGATGATCCTCGTCACCAGGAAGACGAAGCAGAAGAGAACGACTGCCCGAATCGTGAGATCCATGGATCAGGGGAAAATGGTGACTCGGCGGTGGATGGTTGCGAGCAGTGTCTGCCCGTCGTAGAGGCGCACGTTCTGCGGCCGCCGGCCGACGTTGGTCGGATTGACCTGAAACTGCATGAAGAGGATGTAGCGCTGTCCGCTCGGGATGTGGCCGAGCTCGAGGACGAGCCGGCCGTCGTTCGAGCCTTCCCCGACCGGCGACGGCTCGATCGTGTTGATCTGCATGCCCTCCAACCAGCCTTTGTCGAGCTCCAGCACGGCCTTCTTCAGCTCGCGGTGCGCGGTGACCGTGAAGCGGCCCTCCCAGAAGAGGCCGCTGCGTAGATGGCCCGGCGCGTACAGCTCGAGGCTCGCCTGCTCGGATGCCGCCTTTGCGTTGTGCGGCCGCTGGCCGAACAGGTTCGTCAGCGCGAGAACGGGAGCGGCCGCAACCAGCACGAGCAGCGCTCTCCGCACCCAGACGTCCTTCCGGCGCCCCTCGAGATCACGGTGTCGCCTGAGGACGATGGTGTCCGGAATCGAGGCCATCGCAGGGAAAGGCATCCCCGAACGGCAAAAAATGAAGCGTTGTCAGGCGTGCGATCGGCGTAGGGCGCGAACGATCTCGCGTACGAAGGCGCCCATGCCGATCCCCACCGCGTAGAGCAGGTAGGCGATCGCCACCACGAAGACGACGTATTCGGGCTCCCACCAGCGTCCGAGGAACAGCTCGCAGTCGGAGCAGCTATTCGAGTTCGAATCTGCCGTCAGATACGCGACGAGCACGATCAGGAGCCCGAGGATCAGACCCAGTCCGAACAGCCCATAGACGCCGCGCCAGCCGCGAGCGAAGGCCCACCCGAAGATGATCCCGAGCGCGAGACCGCCCAGCCAGATCCATCCGACCATGCGAAGGAAGTATCGGCAGCGCCTGCCCGCCGGGGGAGAGGCAGCCGGTGAGACGGCCTATCCGAGCGGTGCGAACAGTGCGACCGTGTTCCCGTCGGGATCGCGCAGGTACGCGAAGCGCTGTCCCCAGAAGGCGTCCCAGGGCTCCGTCTTCCCCTCGAAGCCGGCGCCGACGACGCGCGCATACGTCGCGTCGACCTCGGCGGGGTCCGCACAGCGGAAGGCCAGCACGATCCTCTGACGAACCGGGCTCGGCAGGTCCGGCTCGATCTGCCTGATCAGCTCCTCCGTGTCCCACATCAGGTGCAGCCCGCTGCGCACCGGAGCCTCCACGTGATCCTCGCCCGGATCGGGGACATCCACTCCGATCAGGCCATAGAAGCGGAGCGACGCCGCCTGATCGGCGGTCGTGATGCCGATCGCCTCGAGCTCGGCCACGCGGGGACAATACTGGCCGCCGCGACGGCCGCGCCGAGCAGACTCGGGCGCGGCCGTGCGCAAGTGGCAGGCGTTAGCTCCCGAAGTTGACCGCGACGAGCCGTCTCGTCGAGATACCGGCAAGGATGTCCTCGCCCGGCTTCGTCGCGCGAATGAAGAGCGTCAGCTGCTGTTGCTTGCTGCTCGCAGGAAAGTTCCCGGCACGGCGAAAGACCAGGGTCGCGTTGCCGTCGTTCCCGGTCAGCTCTTCCGCCGGGATGTTGAACTGGTTATATGGCACTGCGGTCACGTAGACGCTCGCGCCGATGACGTCTCGGCTGCAGGTGCTCCCGACGCGTACCTTCAGCGTGAAGCTGTCCGTCCCCGAATTGATCGGTCCGGACAGCACGTCGAACGCCTCGATCTGCAGCCGCGCGGGCGGCGAGAAGTCAGCAATCGCGTGGGGCTTTGTGCTCTTGTCTTTCGGGCAGCCGTTCGATGTTTGCGACGTCGCCGCCATGCCCACTGCGACCACAACCGCCAGCGCGAGCGCCGTGACGGCCGCGACCACCAGAGGTCTCGTGATCACGGCGCGCCGCAACCGCGAATACGAAGTAAACCGTTCCACTGTTCCCCCCAATCTCAGTTGACACGGAACGCTCGCTCTTCGACGCTGTGCGAGCGAGGCCTCCCCGAACCTCGTCAACCGTTCGACCAATGTCCTTGGTCGGAGCGTCTAGGGCACTACGGGGATGCGCCCGGCAAGAATCGAACGTGCGACCTCTGCCTCCGCAGGTGCTTCAGGGGATCGGTCAGCGGCCGTCGCCGCCGTCAACAGCGCACGGTTACGGGCTCTCGCAAGTTGGGCCTCACTCAGTGTGATCTGACCCAGCATCTGACCCAGAATGATGATGCGCGGTAGATGAGTTCCGCGAGACAGGAGGTCGACTCCGGCTGCGCCGAGACTGGCCTCCGCGTGGCTAGTCGCTACCGGGATGCGGGTCCGGCGCCTCCACTCGTCCTGGCACGGCGTCTACGCTAAGCCGAAAGGTGCAAAAAGACACCAGCGGCGTCTGCGGCTCCACCGGGGAAAAGGGGAGCGATGTCGAAGATCATCGGGCTCATCCTCACGACCATGTTTCTGGGCCTCGCAGCAGGCAGCGCGGGTCTCGCCACGGCCAGGCACAACGGGCACGTTGCCACGATCACGCATGGTGTCATCGTCGGCGACGTTACGTCGTCCTCGGCGCTTCTCTGGGCACGGGCAGACCGCGAGGCAACGCTGAACGTCGTCCTCTCCGGGGGACGGCATGGACGGATCGTGCGCGTGCTGGCACGGGCTGCAGATGACTTCACGGCGCGCGTGCCGCTCGAGCAGCTTCGACCGGGGACGACGTACCGCTACCGCGCTTGGTTCAGCCTGCACGGGCAGGGGTCGTCGCGCGGGCCGGTCACAAACGGGACCTTCCGCACGCCGCCGAGTGACCACGAGGTCGCGCCAGTTCGCCTCGACTTCGGCGGCGATCTGAACGGTCAGAACGTCTGCCGCGATGCGACCGAGGGCATGCCGATCATGGAGACGGTCCGCGCACGGCGGCCGGACGTCTTCGTCGGCCTGGGCGACATCATCTACGGCGACAACGCCTGCTCAGCCGTCGGGCTCTACGGAAACGCGCAGATTCCGGGGAGCTTCGGGCCGGCTGCCGACCTGCCGGCGTACTGGGCGCACTGGCGCTACTCGCGGGCCGACCGGGGCTTTCAACGGCTCCTCTCAGTAACCGACTACGTCGGCGTCTGGGACGACCACGAGGTGGTCAACGACTTCGGTCCGCTCACCGACACCCGCAGCACGCCTCCGTTCACGCCTGGCATGCACCTGATGCCACTTGGACTCCAGGCGTTTCTCGACTACACGCCGGTCGCGATCGCCGAGAACACGCCGCTGCGCCTCTACCGTTCACTCCGCTGGGGCAAGAACCTCGAGCTGTTTGTGCTCGACACGCGCCAGTACCGGGACCCGAACTTCGAGACCGATACCGATGCGCATCCGAAGACGATGCTCGGTCGGGAGCAGGTGACCTGGCTCAAGGAGAAGCTCGCCGCCTCCGACGCGACATGGAAGGTGATCGTCTCGAGCGTGCCGATGTCGATCCCCACGGGTTTCCCTGCCGTCCCGAATGGACGCGACGGCTGGGCGAACTTCGACCAGGCGACCGGCTACGAGCGCGAGTTGCTCGACATTCTCCGCTTCATGCACGAGCACGCGATCCACAACAGCGTCTGGATCACGACGGACGTTCACTTCGCAGAAGCGTTCCGGTACATCCCATTTGCCGCTGACCAGGGATTCGTCGTTTACGAGCTCGTGACGGGACCGATGAACGCGGGGATCTTCCCGACGCCCGATTTCGACATAACGCTCAATCCGGAACAGCTCGCGTTCTTTGGGCCACCGTCGCCCGGCGCGGTGACGTCGTGGTCGCAGGCAAAACGCTGGTTCAACTTCGGCGAGCTCGCGCTGACCAGCAAAGGCTCGCTCACGATGCGAATCATCAACACGGCGGGCGAGGTCGTGTTCGAGCGAACCCTGCCGCCCTCGTAAGCGCCGTCCGGGGTGCACGCCTTATGGAGCTAGGGTGCTGATGAGTATCGCGCTCCAAGACTTCCTCGCCACCCCGGCGAAAGAGAAGCCATCACCGCTCCACCCGACATCCGATAGGAACTGCTCGCCACGAGCACTCCCCTTCAACGGAGTCTGGAGTAGGCCCCGTCAAGTCGCTGCCGGGCGAACTCGACGCCGTCTTTTTCAGAGCTCCTTTCACAATGGGGTCCTGAGCCCCCGGTAGTCGACGAGGCAGCAGCCGAGGGCGAGGAAGGCTTCGTGGATGTCGGCGCGGCGGTCGTAGCGGATGAGCAACCGTTGAAGTGATGCAGACGCTGCGCCTCGTCGGGTGTCCTATCCTTGCGGCGACAATCTGTTTCTCCTTGCGATCGAGGGGGTTACCTCATGGCGCTCCGAGTCGGTCAATCGGTTCCCGACCAGACGGTGCAGGCGTATGTCCGGGGAGAGCGAGGTCCGAGCGAGTTTTCGCTGTCGAGGCACCGCGGCGGGTGGGTCGTTCTCTTCTTCTATCCGCGCGACTTCACGTTTATCTGCCCGACCGAGCTCGCTTCGTTCGCGGAGCGGCATGACGACTTCCTTAACGAGCGTGCGGTTGTGCTCGGGGCGAGTACGGACAGCTTCTTCAGCCACAAGGCGTGGTTCGAGTCCGATCCGCGTCTCGCGGGCGTCAACTATCCGGTAATCGCCGACACGGCGCACGAGCTGAGCCGCTCCTTTGACGTGCTCCTTGAGGATGGGGCGACGCACCGGGGCACGTTCATCATCGATCCGACCGGGGTGCTCCTGCACATGAGCGTCAACGAGCACGACGTCGGCCGGAGCGTGGACGAGGTGCTGCGGATTCTGCGCGCTTTTCGTACGGGGGCGCTCTGTCCAGCCGACTGGGAGCCCGGCAAGGCGACGCTGACGAGCGAGGATGACTGGCTGGCGAAGGTGTTCCCGGACCTGGCCGGCCCGGAGCTCGAGTCGCTGGCGGAGGAGGCTGAGACGGTGTCCTTTGCGCCGGGCGAGACGATCATCGCCGAGGGCGACGTCGCCAACCGCTTCTACGTGATCGTGCGCGGGGAGGTCGCGATCAGCCGCCGCAGTTCTGAGGGTAACGAGATCGCGCTGGCCACGCTCGGGCCGGGGCAGTTCTTCGGCGAAGTGGGGATCCTCGCCGAGACAAGGCGTATGGCGACTGTGCGCGCGGTCGGCGAGGTGGAGTTGCTCGCCCTGAGCTGGCAGGAGTTCCAGGAGGCGGTCGAGGATTGTGGGGCGGAGCGCGATTTCGGAGAGATCGTCAAGGACCGGCTCGCGAAGGCGCGGGAGACGTGAGCGCGGGTTCCCTGCTCTACGTGGACGACGACACCGTCGCCAGCGTCGTCGGCGCGCCGCACGGAGCACTCGTGCTCGCCAAGGACGACTGCGAGAACTGCGTCGCCTACGAGGCGGAGATCCGGCGCCTGCAGGAGCAGGGCCTCCTCGGCGACCTCGTCGTCGGCAAGCTTCTGCTCACGCAGCCCGGCTGCGGGCGGTTCAAGCGCAACAACCCCTGGCTACGAGACGTCGACTTCCTGCCCTACACGCTCCTCTACGCCAGCGGGGAGAAGATCGACGAGTTCCCAGCCTCGAAGGGCATGTACCTGCTCGAGCGCGCCGCCGATGCCGGGTTCGTCTAAAAGCCACGCGTCGGCCAGGAACCGCGGAGTCCCTGTCGTGAAGATCGGCCGGGTCGCTCCGCGGTTTTCGCTCATGGCCACTGACGGCGCGGCCGATGACTCGTAGTGCAGCGCGGTCGAATCAAGCCATGCTGGGCTCCCCTTGGATCCGGCCGCGCTGCGCTCGCGGGATCCTAAACGGGGCGCACGACTACGGGCGGTACGTGCACCCCGGCACGGCCAGACTTTGCGCCAGCAGCTCGCAGCTGCGTTCGGCGCTGAGTCCTAACGCATTCCCTCACCTGACCTGAGGAACGAGGAGCCGGCCACACGGCGGGCTTCTTCGGTTCTGGGCTCGGTTAGCGGGCGTCGAATCTGACCCAGATCTGACCCAATGCACAAAAAGGGCCCCGTGAAGGGGCCTTTAGTGCTTCGGAATCCGCTTCGTTGAGCCATGCGCCCGGCAAGAATCGAACTTGCGACCTCTGCCTCCGCAGGGCAGCGCTCTATCCCCTGAGCTACGGGCGCGGGAAAGGCAGTGTAGCCAAGCCTTCCAGCAGGGTCGGACTCCAGTCTGACCCCTTGCCTTCTCCGGCTTCAAGCGTCCCTAGTCGGGCTGGGTGACCACGGCGCCTGCGAAGACGCCGACCCGGCCGGCATTGCCGACCAGCTCGTTTTCGGCGAGCTCTGCCTCGGCCCTGTAGTCGCTGACGATCCCGTAGCCGGCCTGGCGCTCGAGGCCGGGGGTGCTCCGGTCCGGTCTCGTTCCCGAGACCTGGTTGTGCTCGATCATGCACATCGACTGGTCGACGCAGGCGATGCCGGCCCCGACCGCGCCCGCCACCTCGTTCTCGGAGACCATCCCCATCGACATCTCGGTCATCGCGATCGCCTGGTACGACGTCGTGCTCACGCGGTTGCGGTGGATGTCGGCCTCGGCCGAGTCGACCACGATCCCTTGCATGCCGCCGACGACCGTGCACCCCTCGATCATGCTCATCCCCATCCCGTAGGAGAAGGAGACGTCGATTCCCTGCGTCCACCCGCTCGGCGAGTCGACCCGGCAGTCGCTGATCGACACTCTGCTCCGGCGGACGTGAATGCCGTCGAGCGTCGCCCCTACCACCCGCACGTTGTCGAGGACGACGTCCTGGGCGTCGTCCACCTCGATCCCGTACTCGCCGCCGAGGGTGGCGATGTTGCGGACGACCACGTCGTCGGCACGGACGATGATTCCTCCGCGGACGACGGTGCCGCGCTCCCCCACCAGATGCTGCTTGTGCGTGATCACGATCGGCCCCTGGTGGACGCCGGCCGAGAGGTGGACGGTCGGAGGCAGCTGCGACCACGCGTACACGCCGGCGGTTCCGAACACGGCGAGGGTGGTCACCGCTAGCCCGGCGCCGATCCAACCGAGCTCGCCTCCGTCGTCACCGTAGGAGAGCCGAAGCAGCGGCAGTCCGGCATGCGCGAGCACCTGGGCGAGGACCCAGGAAGCCGCGAAGAACGCCAGCGCGGGCCAGAGCGGTGCGCCGATCTCGAAGGTCCGGACAAGCATGACGATCGCCCCGAGCTCGAAGAGGCCGAGCGGCACGGCGACCCATCCCGGCTGGTAGTCGAACAGCCGGTCGTACGCGAGGTCGAGCGCGAGACCGACGCCGATCATCAGCCCGGCGAGCTCGAGCGGCCACCACGCAGGCAGGGCAACCGACAGCACGCACGCAACGAGCAGCGGCAGCAGCGCCGCGGCGAGCCGTGACTGAAGCCTCCCGCTCAGCGTGTATGCCATCGCCTCACCCGTCGTAGGAGGCCGCGGGCTGCGTACTTCATGCCGACCAGCGTGTCCGCGCCCGGATGCGCCCACTGGGCGGACACGCCCGCCAGCGCGAGTGCACGTCTGTCGTCCGTCAACCCGGGAACGGTCGCGTCGGGCGCCAGGACGATCCACCCCTCCGCCGTCTCCAGCCCGTGCGCGCGTACGAGGTCGGTCAGCAGCGGATCGGCCTGGAAGCCCCGGCGAAAGCCGGTCGCGCAGATCACCTGGGGAGCGCCGTTGAGCTCCGGCTCGACCCGGAAGCGGCCCTCGGAGATCGCGTGCGCGAGCGGCTCGTCCCAATCGGGCCCCGGCGGGTACGACGGGGCGACGAAGCTGCGCAACAGCGCGATGCGTTCCTCGGGATCGGTGCGCCAGTAGCCGGCGAGACCCCGCTTCGTGAAGTACCGGCGCTCGACATTGAGCGGCCGGCGTGCCGGTTCGCGCCGCCGAACAGAGACGACCGAGGCGCCCGCGGTGAGCGCGTTCAGCCACTCGGTCGCGGCGGCCATCCCTGCGCCGACCACGGCCACCTCGTCTGCATAGTCATGGCGCTGGTACGCGTGCACGACCCGCGGGTCGTCCTCGAGACCGGGGGGATACGCAAGGCCAGGGTGGCCTGGGACGATCATCACGTGCGAGAAGACCCCCTCGTCGTCGAGCGCGAAGCCGCCGTCGACCGCACGAACACGCTCGATCCGGCGGCGGCGGAAGCTCTCGTCCCAGCCCGACTCGGCCCGAACCTCGGCGACGTGGGCGAGGAACTCCTCGACAGTCGGGCGGTACCGGTCGCGCACCGAGTCGACCAGCGGCCGGACGCTCGGCCGGCGGAGCGCCGAGCGCACCGCGAGGCCCGGAAAGGACCGGGCGAAGCAATGACCGTTGCTCTCGGAGCGCATGTGCCGTTGCTTGATCGCGGCGGCATGCGCACGGAAGACGGACGCGGGGTCGGGATCCGTGCCAAAGACTTCGATCTGGCCGGGCTCGAGCCCGCCGTGCCGCAGTGTCGTGTACGTGACCAGCCCGCCCAGCCCGCCGCCGACGATCGCGCAGGTCGGCGCCGGGCCGCTCATTTCACCGAGCCTGCGAGCAGGCCCTGGACGAAGTAGCGCTGGAACGCGAAGAAGACGCACAGCGGGATCGCCAGCGAGATGAAGGCCGCCGGCCCGATGATGTCGATGTTCGCGCTGAACGAGCGCAGCTGCGTGAAGATCGCCACCGTGATCGGCTTCGTGTCGCCGCCGAAGACGAGCGCGACGAGCAGGTCGTTCCACGTCCAGAGGAACTGGAAGATCCCCAGCGACGCGATCGCCGGCAAGCCGAGCGGGAGGA
>Ga0081455_10007357_pt1 | contig 11606 bp, 11 predicted proteins | sample TabmetS3T2R1_FD_70207 | JGI IMG/M metagenome (GOLD analysis project Ga0081455, IMG submission 70207) | Tabebuia heterophylla rhizosphere microbial communities from the University of Puerto Rico - S3T2R1 | ecosystem: Host-associated > Plants > Roots > Rhizosphere ...
TCAGCCGCTCGATCAGTTCCAAGCCGTCGATGTCGGACACGCGCACGTCGGCGACGACGATCGGGTAGGCGTGAGCCTGTGTAAGGGTGAGTGCCTCGAGCGCGGAGCCCGCACAGTCAACTTCGAAGTCGACCGCTTTGACAGACCGACGGAACGCCTTGACGGCCGCCGGATCGTCATCAACCAGAAGCACACGCCTTACTGCTGCGAGTTCACCCATGTGCACTAACAATGCTCACCCGGCCGGGCGAGGTACAACCGGTGACAGGGCTCTCCGGTCCCCCCTGCCGACGTATCGGCTCACCGAACGCAGACTTGAGGTCGAGATTTGCGGCGGAAGTGCCTGCTACCGGAGCCGCTTTCAGGCCTCAGTGCGTGACATTCTGCGGTCCGTGGTAGAAGCTGTGAGTCTTCGTCCGCGCGGGTGATGTTTTGACGTCTATGGCGACCGCTCACTCGAGTGACATACCCGGCCGCCGAGCAGAGCTCGCGTCCGGATCCGATCCGGGTCTACTGATCGTCATCCTCAACTATCGGACCGCAGATCTGACGATCGCCTGTTTGCGATCGCTCGCGGCGCAAGTTGTCAGTGTGCCCGGCGTGGAAGTCGTAGTCACCGACAACGCCTCTGGCGATGGCTCAGCCGAGCGCATCTCCGCCGCCATCCGCGACGAAGGCATGTCGAATTGGGCGCGCTGCGATGCGCTGCCGCTGAACGGCGGCTACGCCTACGGGAACAACGCGCCCATCCGCCGAGCGCTCGCCCGGCCAAACCCGCCGGCTTTCGTCCTCTTACTCAATCCAGACACGGAGTTGCGACCGTACGCGGTCACGGCTTTGGTTGAGTTCATGCGCGCGCACTCCGACTGCGGCATCGCTGGCAGCCGCCTCGAGGATCCTGACGGCACACCTCAGTGTTCGGCGTTCAACTTTCCGAGCGCCTGGTCGGAACTCGATCGTGGCCTACAGTTGGGACTAGTCACGCGCCTGTTAGGCGACCGCGTCGTCCAACGGGCGATCGCGGACGAAGCGTGTGAGGTGGATTGGGTGGCTGGAGCGAGCATGCTGGTACGCAGCGAAGTCTTCGAACGCGTCGGACTCATCGACGAGGCGTATTTTCTATACTTCGAGGAGGTCGACTTCCTGCTGCGAGCGAAGCGTGCCGGTTACCGCACGTACTACGTGCCGCAGAGCCGGGTGGTGCATCATGTGGGCGCCAGCACGGGCGTGACGAACGAAAAGCGGCCACCCAATCGGATCCCAAACTACTGGTTCGACTCGCGGCGCCGCTACTTCTTGAAGAACCACGGGCTCGTCCATGCCGTGCTCGCCGACTCGGCATTTCTCACGGGTTACGCATTGCAACGCGTCCGGCGCATGGCACAACCAAAGCCTACGCGCGATCCTCCACACCTCGTGACCGACTACCTCCGAAACACTGTCCTCTTGCGGGGCAGCGCGGTGGCACCCGCGCGCACACGATGACGATGTCCGATCAACCGGCCGGCACTTCGCAACGGCCTATGGCCACCGCAGATCGCTCGTCTGCGCAGATCGAACTGCAGGGGCCGTCCACTCTGGCAGAACTCTGGGACTACTGGGTGGAGGACTGGAACGCGCACGGACGCGATTCGTCGCGACCCGGCTTTCGAGCCATCGCAGTCTATCGTTTCGGCAACTATCGCATGCATTGGCCGCGCGGCCTGCGCGTTGGCCTGAGCCTTTTGTACAGGTTCTTGTTTCGTTACGTGCGCAACCACTACAGCATCGAGCTGCCGTACAGCGCGCGCGTCGGCCGCCGCGTCGTGATCGAGCATCAGGGCGCGATCGTCATTCACGGCAGTAGCGTGATCGGCGACGAATGCATCTTGCGTCAGGGCGTGACACTCGGAAACCGGCACCTGGAAGCGCCGTTCGATGCGCCAGTGCTCGGCCGGCGCGTCAACGTGGGCGCTGGCGCCAAGATCCTCGGGCGTGTGTACATCGGCGACAACGCGTGCGTCGGCGCGAATGCGGTCGTGCTCAACGATGTACCAGCCGGCGGCACTGCCGTCGGCATTCCAGCCAAGCTCATCTCCGGCCGCTAACCCTCGTCCCGAGCTACGAGCACGACATCCAATCGAACTCGGGTTGCGCATCCGGCGTGCTGAACGCCACGAGGCTCACGCGATCTCCGTCTTGTGCGCTGCTCAGGTGCACGTTGTCGGGCAGCTCTGCGAGCGCTTCCACGAACGCGCCTGCGACAGCTTCGGACCTGAACTGCAACTGCCAAACCACAGCCAGCTGCTTGTCGTCGTTCGCGTAGATCGTGAACGCATCGCTGCGCGTGTCGCGCCCGAAGTTCCAGGCATCCGACTCCATCAGCATGCGGGTCGCGAACGCATAACTTGCCCAAGCACCCAGCGTCGTCGTCGAGATGACTTTGTAGCCCTCGGGCGGAGTCGGCGCCTTACACGGCTCTGGCACCTTGCCTTCGGCGATGTGACTGCCGTGCACATCCATCAAGTAGCGCGTGGTCGTGGGATGCGCAGCGAGTGCGCGCCGAACACCCAGCGGCCCGGCTTTCAGCCACACCGTAGTCAGCAATCGCGAACCGAGCGGATAGCGCAGCGACGAACGCGCCAGGCGCCACGGCGCAGGATCCATGGCGATCTGTTTGCGCGCCGACGCGATCCAATCCGCATGATATTTGTCCCACTGCAGATCGTGTGCTGACAGCTTGCGCAACAACGTGTCGACGAGGTTCTCGTACAGTGTGGCTTCGCCTTCGACCAACGCATAGCGCGCGTTCACGTTGTCAGCCGTCGAACCCCACGTCGCGATGGTCCCAAAGCCCACGTCGCGGCGCTGCGCAGCGTGAACCAGTTCGTGCGCGAGCGTCGTAGTGTCTTCGCGAAGATCGGTCTTACCGCCGCGATCGATGATCGTGACGGTGTCGCTGCCATCGTCGTAGTAGGCCGCGACGAAGGAGACCGTGAAGTCAGTCGCAGCCTGCGGCATTTCGTCCGGATCGTACAATCCAAACAGTTTGTACGCGGGCGTGAAGTAGTCATAAGCCTCGGGCTGGTCGCCGCGAGCTTTGGTCGCGGCTTCGACCTCCGAACGGAATTGATCGCGCGTGATCACGCGCATGGGCGGCGGCTCGAGCCATGGGTCCCAGCCCGTGCCGCGCACGGCCTGCACCGCCAAAAACACGTCGTTTTGACAGCTCGCCTCGCGAATGTCGCAGGCGTCGAGGCTGAGCTGATCCTGGCAGGCGACCAGCGCGCACGCACTCAGCGCGATCAGGAGCCGGGGGCTCATAGCTGCCCCTGTGCGCAAACCAACGCACCCCAAGCCCCGAGGCCATTGCCGATAAATCCAAGCGGGCCGTCGAGATTGATCACGGCGCGAAACAGCAAGGACCACCTGTCAGCATCCAGTCCGGCGTACGGCACCACACTCAACTGTAACATGTCGCTGGCACTCGTCATGGCGACCGCTTGCATGCGCGCACCCGCAACGAACTGTTTGTCGTGAAGTTCGATGAATGGCGCGAGCTGCATGAAGCTCAGCACGCGATTGTGCACCTGGTACGCGAACGGCACGGACATCGCCAACCCGGCCTCGGCGCCGCCGCGAACCTGGGCCGAGAGGCTGTGGTCCCAGCGCGCGCCCAGCGCTGCTGCGATTTGCTCTGGTCCCCACCACCATGCGTTCCACAGCCCGCGCGCAGCGCCGGCGTACGCGTACGCAGCGCGGACCATACCCTTCTGCTCGACGGAGTCGGGCAACCACGCAGCGGGCGGCACGATGCTCGCGCTAAGCTGCCAGCGATCCGGACCCGCGTGAGAGAGCCACCAGTCCCCAGACAGCGCGGGGTTCCCAGGCGCGAACGCCGTCAGCGAAGCATCGGACGCGGGCGCCTCGTTGGCGACGACGAAACCCCAGTCCAAACCGATCCCGAAGCGATCGGATAGGCGATAGCGTGCGCCGATGACCGGCGACACGACCGTCAGTGACGACGACGCATCACCGCGCACGCTCAAGCCCAGCTCCGCGTCGAGTTCGAGCCGGCGCGAGGACGCGGCAGCCGCTTGCGCCGACTGCGCGTCCTGCACCTGCGCGCGCGCGCTCGCGGCACTCAGCCCGAGCAGCAGCATGGTCACGCGGACCGACACCAGGGCCGGCGCGACGCGTGAAGCCGCGAGCAGGAGCGAGCGACGTTGAGACACTCAACAAACGTTGTAACCGGAATAGCGCCAGCCCCAAAGGCCTTCCGTCTGCACGTACGCACACCGCATGCGCCTCGAATCAGCCGGGAGCCCAGAAGCCCGTCACCGCGCGAATGCGGCCATCGGCGGCGAGCTCGAATACGTTGGTGCCGCGCGCGCGCAGCGTGCCGTCTGCCGTGGACGCGGACCAGTCGCACAGCACCATGCCCTGGCAATGCCTCGGTTCGGCTGCGCGCGCCAAGGTCATCGGCAGATGCACGCGCGCCGCCGCGATGTGCGCGAGCAGCTGCTCCCTACCCGATACGCACGCGTAGGCATCGCGCAACGCAACGTCGTCCGTGACGCCCTCGAGCGCACCGCCGTTCCAGGCGGCAAACCATGCGTCGACGCGATCGCGCACCGCAGCGTGCTGTTCGTTGGCGGCCACGTTCGCGAAGAGTGCGAGCTGGTAACGCCAACCGGGCACGTGCATGTCGCGGGTCGCGGCGTCCGGCAAGCGATCGTGGACGAGATGCACGAGCGTGCCGTCCTGATCCGGCGCGGCACTGATCGTGATCGTGACGCGCGAGCCACCTGGGCCGATCGGCTTGGCGGGATCCTGGTAGCCGTAGCTGAAAACGATGCGCTCCGGTGCCGCGAGCTCGATCACCTCGCCCGAAGCGACCACTCCGCCCGGATACACGATGCGCACGGCACCGCCGGGCCGCGGCTCGATCTGCGAGCCTTCACCCCACCATGCCGCGAAACGCTTCGAGTCCGTGAAATAGCGGAACACTGTCTGCTGCGTCGCGCGGATCAGAATCGTGTGCTCCAGCTTGTTGTCGGTCGTCACTTTCGCCTCCTGGGCACGGGCCTGCGGCGCGTGCGCGATCGCCGCGACCGCCGTGGCAGCGGACCGCGCCGCGCGCTTTCCAACTCTGCTGCCAGCTTGAGTCGATACAACGCATCGGCCCAACTCGCTTCGAGCCAGGCACTGAACGGCGCGAGCTCTTGCTTGCGCGCGCTGTAGACGCGCTGCCGCCCCTGCACTCGTACATCGACGAGACCGGCTTCGCTCAACGCACGCAGGTGCTGCGATACCGCCCCGAAGGTCACGTCCGAGAGTGCGCGATGGATGTCGCCGGCGGCGCGCCCGTCGTTCCAGACGAGCCGCAAGATCTCGCGCCGTCGCGGCGCGGCCAATGCGAGTAAGCGATCCACGATCATCGATTTAGTTCAAACTAAAATGAAAGTCAATGCGCTCGCGCCCGGGTGCGGCTCCCCTTCGCTCGGCACGGGCGCCCTGGCGACCACGCTCGTCCACGACTTTCGCGCACGCGAATGCGCGTTCTGGCGCGAGCCATACGACCACGCGTTTTGAGCTTCAGCGCTTAAGCTAAAGCGGCTCGAGCGAACGATCGCTCGAGCCGCCTCTCCTGACTCAGTCCCGACTCAGTCCTGCGCGTAATCGCTGAACTGCAGCGAGATCAGGTGCTTGTCCGAGGGCCAGTTCGGCGTGGTCAGGATCTGCGGCTTGGACGCATCGCCGCGCGGAATGCTCTTGAACGTGAGCGTGCCCGTCGGCGGATCCGCGGCCGGCATGTACACGTCGACACCGGTTTGGAACGGCTGCGTCGAGAACCACGGCAACTGGGTCAGGGTCGACATGCCGGGGGTGGCTTTATCGTCGTGCAAGTGAATGCCGATGCGACCGCGGATCAGACTCGCGATGTCGGAGCCACCGGTCGGATCCACGCCCACGCCTTCGGTGATCACGTTCACGGCGGGCTGCGACGCGTTGGGCGTGGTCGTGCTGATCTCCAACTTGTCGCTGGTCTGCCACTCACGCATGCGCGACGCGATCGCAGCGCTGTGGTTGGGACCACCGTTGGTGTTCGTGCGCGACGGCGAGTCGGAAGGTCCCGACAGCAAGCGCACGAACGGCGTGCTGCGCACGAACGGCTGGGGGTAATGGTGATGGAAGTTCGCAGAGTCCGCCGCTGACAACACCAGCTCGTAGTGCTTGTCCGGATTCACGGTGACCGGACCGAACTTGCCATCTTCGGCGATGCTGAAGGTCGCGAGCGGCTTATCGCCCACGCGCGCGCCGGTCTTGAAATCGATCTCCCAGATGTCGAGCTTGGTGCCCGCGCGACCCGTGTTCTCCGGGAAGTTCACCGCGCGACCCGAAATCACCACCGGCTCCTTCTGCTTGACGATCTCGGTGACCTTCGGCGCCGAACCGATCAAGAACTCGTACTGTTTGACGAAGGACTCGACCGAGGTCGCGACCTCGACGTGCGACTGCCCCTTCAGCGTCATCTGGTTCGGCTCGATGCACGGCACGCCGGCGGTGTTGGCTGCACTGCAACCGAAACCGTCGAGCGAGATGTACTTGGCGACCTTCGCCGCGCGACCCGCATCGCCCAAGAACGTGGCCGACACCATCGTGCCGCGCGAATGCCCGATCAGATACACCTTTGGAACTTTGAACTCCTCGAGCACAGCATCGACGAACGTGTTGAGTCCGCCCACGAAGTCTTCACCGGACTGCCCGCCGTTGTGTTCGTACGCGCGAATCCGGCCCACGGGATAGCCGTTGGCCTCGAAGCGCATGGCCTGCGAGATCAGCTGTTGCGCGGAGCCCGCGTAGCCGTGCACGAACACGATCGGCAGCGCGACATCCAGCGGCAGCGCGGGAATCCCATCGATGGTCTTCACCCCAGGCTCGGGCGTCGCCGCGTCAGCCGCTGGCTTCGACCCCGCATCCGAGTCCATGGCGTTGATGTCCGAGCCCTTCGCGCTCGGTTCATCGTCACCGCTGCAAGCAGCGAGGCCTGCGCACAACAAGAGCACCTGAACCGTGGTTCGACAACGCAGCATGTCTCGTCCTCCCTGGGATCTGGAACGCGGGGTTCTTGCCACAAGCTCCGCCAGCTGAAAAGGCGGCTGCGCACTGCAAGCCGCAATCCAGCCCGATCGCGTGTGTACAACCGAACTTTGTGCGCCACCATGGCGCAGCCGGCGGCTGTCACCGGCCACGGTGGCGCCTGCCTGCCGCCGTTGGCGGCAGCGCGAGCCTGGCCCGCCGCTACTGGCGCAGCGACGCACGCCGGGACGTCACGAGCACCGCTTCCAGCCGCCCTCGGGCCGTCGCAGCACGCCGGGCTTCGCGCTCCCGACTACTCTGGTATGCTACCGCCCGTGCACAAGCGTCGCGGCGGCATGGAGAATCTTTCGGTGCTGGTGGCCCGCGCTTACCCGAGCCAGAGTCGGGAAGATCTGGACGCGGTGCGGGCCTTCGGCGCCTTCATGCGCGCGCTGTCCCCGCGCGTGGTTCGCAACGCGCGGCCCGTGCGTCTGCAGCGCGGCACCATGACGATCCACACGTCCAACAGCGCGTGGGCCAACTCGCTGCAACTCGAAAGCGAGGCTCTGCTCGCGAAACTCAAGCGCGTAGCCCCGGACATTCGGGTGCGCCGCTTGGTATTTCGCTCGGGCCCCCTGCCGGACGCGGCGGCGCCTCTGCCGCACACGCCGATCGTGGCGCGCAGCATCGAGCTCAAGGAGCTGCCGCACGAAGTCGCCCGCGAACTGGCGCGTATTCAACACGACGAGCTGCGTGAAGCGGTGACGAAAGCAGCAGCAGCAGGCTTGGCTGAAGACCGAAACCCGCGCACCAAGGATGATGGGCCGTGACCTTGCGGCACCTCGCGCAAGCCGTCGTGGAGACTGCGCGCATCTCGGGGCCGACGCTCGCAGATGGATTGCGCGGCACGCTCACGCCTCAGCTATGCGACGCACGCTTGGACGCTTGGTCGCGGCGCTTGTTGGATCAAGCCGCGATCCGCCTGCACGTCGAGGGTTTGGAACGCGCACCCGCCACGGAAGCGTTCGTCGTCATGTCGAATCACCAATCGCTGTACGACATCCCGGTCTTGTTCCAAGTGCTCAAACGCCGGGTGCGCATGGTGGCCAAGAGTGAACTGTTCAAGATTCCCGGCTGGGGTCGCGCGATGCGCCTGGCCGGTTTCGTCGAGGTCGATCGCCGCGACCGCAAGCAAGCCATCCAGAGCCTCGAACACGCCAAGGCCGCCATGCAGCAAGGCACGAGCATTTGGATCGCTCCAGAAGGCACGCGCGGACCGGGCCGCAGATTGCTGCCGTTCAAGCAGGGTGGCTTCCACCTCGCGCTGTCGATCAACGCACGCATCCTGCCGATCTCGATCGACGGAACGTCGCGCGTGTTGTCGGCGCGCGGACGCCAAGTCCAAGAAGGCGTCGACGTGCACGTGACGGTCAGCGAACCGATCGCGACCTCGGACTACGGGCCCGAGCGTCGCGAGGAGCTGGTGGCGGCGGTAAGACGTGCCATCGAGTCGCATCTGCACGACACCAGCTACGCAGCCGACGACAGCACGACGTTCACGCGCGCGTCGTAAGCGTCACTCCGCGGGCGGCGGCGCGGAAGTCGTCGAACGCGACAACTCGGCCAGCACGCGCCGCGCCGTGTCGATGGTGATGTCGCCCAGGCCGTGGATGTGCGCCGCAACGCGCTCCACATCGGCGCCGATCGCGCCTGCGGCCGTCGCCACCGAACGCGCATGCAACGCCATGTGACCGCGCTGAATGCCGTCCGTCGCGAGCGCGCGCAGCGCAGCTAGATTGCTGGCCATACCCACGCTGGCAGCGACCATCGCCAGTTCGGTTGCCGAGCTGGCATCGACCACGCGCAAGCCCATCTTCGCGCCAGCATGCACGCGCGACGGACCGCCCACCGTGCCCAAGGACAACGGCAGTTCCAGCTCGCCCATCAAGTCGTTGCCGTCGGCACGCCACACGCACAGCGGACTGTACGTGCCGCTGCGAGCGGCGTAGGCATGGGCTCCCGCCTCGACCGCACGCCAATCGTTGCCGGTCGCGATCGCGACCGCGTCCAGGCCGTTCATCAAACCCTTGTTGTGCGTGGTCGCGCGATATGGATCGCGCTCGGCGAAACGCGAAGCGCGCACGATGCCGTCGCGCACCTCGATGCCGTCGAAGTCGTCCGAGGCCAGCGCGCGCGCGGGCACGCAGCAGGTCACGCGCACTTTGCGGCGATCGCACAGGTTCGACAGGATGCGCAGCCCGGTGCGGCCGTCGCACAACTCCTGCAAGCGATCGGCCACCGCTTCGGCCACGGTGTTCACCAGGTTGGCGCCCATGGCGTCGCGACAATCGACGTGAAAATGCACCACGAGCATGCCGTCGCCGAGATAGCGCGGCTCGATGCTGCGCACGCCACCACCGCGGCGCACGAGGCCGGGAACGGCAGTGTTGCCGAGCGCGATCAACTCGTTCGCATACTGCTTGATGCGCAGACACGCTCGAGCGCCGTCCGGAACTTCGTCGAACTGCACCTGCGCGATCATGATCGGCTCATCGGCTTCCGCGCTGAAACCACCGCCTTCGCGAACCATGCGCGCCGCGTTGCTCGCAGCAGCGACTACCGACGGCTCTTCGACCACCATCGGTGCCACGAAGTCTTCGCCGTTCACCTGCACGTTCAGCGCGACCGCGAACGGCAGCGAGAACGTGCCCAACACGTTCTCGATGATCTTGTCGGCCTTCTCACACGCCAGCCCACCTTCACCGACGGCGGCGACCAACTCTGCGACGTCCATGCCCAAGGCCTCGGCCGCAACGCGCCGCCGATCTTCGACCGACAGCTTGTAGAAACCAGGCCATCTCGAGTTCCGTTTCATACTGCCTCGCCGTGTAGATCCCCTTCGGTGCGAACACCAGGGGCCCCCAGACTTATCAATAATAGCGTAAAATTATGTTCATGACAGAGCGCTTCAAATTGCTGCTCTGAGTTCGCGTCGGGGAAAAGGGCCAGGGCTACGTCGCCCCCACCCGCCCCTGAGGGCTTGGCGGCGCCGCCCGCCTGCTTGGCGAGGTCAGCGAGCTGCTGGAGCTTGGGGATCATGATGTCGATGCCCGCGGCTTCGCCGAGCTTGCCCATCGCTTTTCCATATTCGTCTGTGCTCGTCAGCACTTGGCTGACATCGCCCGTGCTTAGGGCCGCACAGAACCGTTCGGCCTCGCGGACCAGGTCGCCCATGCACTTGCGATGCACGTCTGGTTGGTCCTCAGCGAGTTGGCCGACCCGCTCGAGAAACGTGCTGGTGCGGGCTTCGACGCCGGTCCAGACCACGCGCGCCCGCAGCTGGGCGGGCCAGCGCAGCGGTTCGACCGCCACCCCGCCGCCGCGCTTCTGGAAACGCACGAAGCCGCCGTGGACGGATGCAGCGACGTCTGCGCCGCTGCCCTGAGGCGCGATTTTCTGGTGCCCGCGCAACGCGGCTTCGAAAATTTGCGCGCGCGAGTCGCCCACATCGCGCCCGTGCTCGGCGAACGCCAGTCCGGCCGCGGCGGCCGCGGCGGCCGCTGACGACCCGAGGCCCAGTTTGTACTCGTCGTCGTCGGTGCGGAGCGCGGTCACGTCCACCGCGGGCTCGTGCCCGAGCTCTCCGAGAGCCCGTTCGACTTGAGCGTAGGCAGCCCGCGCCTCGGCTCCGGCCTGCTCTTCGCCGGGCCCGCGCACCTGCGCTCGGGCGCGACGGTCGACCGCAGCCACCACCGCCGGGGCGCCCTCGAGAACGGCGTACTCTCCGGAAACCATGAGTTTTCCGGGCGCGCTCACGACGATACTTCGGGGCATCGCTTGCACCGTTGGCGTTCTCCCACTGCCAGAGCCGTTCGCCGAAGCGGACGGACAGCGGCAGTGCCTGTTCCATTAATGCACCTGCCGGCCCGATCTGGTCGGACGAAAGCTGTGACTGCCGGCGCGATTATGCGCAATCTGCGACAAACGTCGCAAACCACCAAGCTATTGGAAAAACCGGCACGGGCACGCGTACGTGCAAACTAGAAGATCTCGACGCCAGGCCCCGGGCCGGCGAGCAGCGTGCGCAAAACACCGTGCACTTCCCCGAGCCCGCGGCTGACGGCGGTCGCATCACTGGCGTGACACAACGCTTTGACGTGAGGGCCGGCGTCCATCGTGGCGTAGACCTCGATCCCTTCGCTCCGAAGTTCGCGCACACGCAGGAACGCAGCCAAGGTCGCCGGCTGCCAGTACACCAACCCCGGCGCCGCGGCGAAACCGCAGGCGTGCATGGCGAGTGTGCTCTGCTCCATCGCGCGCCCGATGCGACCGAGATCTCGCGCGCGTAGACCCTCGCGCACTTCGTTCGCGAGCGCGGGCGACGCCTGCACCCAAGCCTCGTAATACGGGGAGGTTACACGTGTATGCGTCATGCCATCGGTCGAACCGACTGACTTGCGACCTTCGGCCGTCACCGCGACCACGATGCACAGCGCGAAGTAGTCCGGCGGAAACACCACCTGCGCTGCCAACGCAGCGTCCCC
>Ga0081455_10007358_pt1 | contig 11605 bp, 14 predicted proteins | sample TabmetS3T2R1_FD_70207 | JGI IMG/M metagenome (GOLD analysis project Ga0081455, IMG submission 70207) | Tabebuia heterophylla rhizosphere microbial communities from the University of Puerto Rico - S3T2R1 | ecosystem: Host-associated > Plants > Roots > Rhizosphere ...
GATTGCGTCCCTCGAGAGCCTGGACCTCATACGCCGGGAACGCGACGACCGACGCCGGGAGCGCTACGTCGTCGACGACGACCTCTGGTACCAGTCGATGATGCGCAGCGCCCAAGACAACGCCCGGCTCGCCGAGACCGCCAGGCAGGGCGTCGGCGTCCTCGGCCGCGACACGCCCGCCGCCGCCCGTCTCGAGAACGTCGCCCGCTACCTCGACTTCGTCGGCGAAAGCATCACCCGCGCCGCGGAGCAGGCCCGCGAGGTCCTCTACACCAAAGTCGACACGGCCCCGCTCGACGGCGCCAAGCCGAGTTCAGGTCACCGATAGGCGCCGGATCATCGGCCACGGCCGCGCCGAAATGCAACACTTGACGTCAATCCGCCTCATTCCCCGCCACGGAGAACCCATGGCCAAGATCGACGAGCGTGCGCTTCGCGAGGCGCTGGATCAGGCGCGGATGGAGAGGAATCTTTCGTGGACGCAACTCGCGCTCGAAATCGGTGTTGCGCCATCCCTGCTGTCTCGCATTCGTCACGGCTACCAGCCTGACGCCGAAGGATTCACGACACTCGCGCAATGGCTCCGCGTACCTGCCGAGCGGTTCCTTGTGGAAGAGGACCCAGAGACGGAGCCGCCCGAGGCGATAGCGGAGCTTGCGCCGCTGCTGCGCGCTGGCGAGGACCTAGACGAGTCAGAGGTCGAGACATCGGAGGAAGTCATCAAGGCGACGCCCAAGGGTGCAGCCTCCAAGCGGGAAGAGCGTGAGTGAGTATCCGGCCGCTACGTGGTCGACGCACCTCTAGTACGGCGCATCGCCGGTGAAGTCTCTGCGGCCACCGCCGCCCAAGTCAGACCGCGTCGTATTCGCTCGGCCTCCAGCGCAGCGTGCAGGGCCGGCGGGTCGAACCGGATCACCCATCCATGATGGCAATGGCGATGCGTGGCCAGGTCTAACGTCGACGGCCGTCGACGTGGGCAACCCGTCGCATCGGACTCCTGCATCTCACCCCCGCAGGGTGAGATCGACACTCACCGCGGACCATGAGATCTCAAAGGCCTAGTCAGGGCGGGCGCCGCGATTAGGCTTTGAGGCTGGCACCCGTCGATCGCGATCGGGGGAACGTAGGAATGGTCCCGGTCTGGGCATTTGCGCTCTTGATTGGTACGTCGCTTGGTGCCGTGGTGCTGATGCTGGTCGTGAGGCGATACCTAGCGCCGAAAGGGTTCTTCCGCGATCCGGTACCACCTGCGGGTGTGTTCAGCGTTCTCGGCGTCGCGCTCGGCATCCTCATCGCGTTCGTCCTGTTCCTAGCGTTCGAGAGCTTCGTCCGCGCTCAGGAGGGGGCGTCGCGGGAAGCCGTCGCCGTGACGCAGCTGCTGCGCGCGACGCGGCTCTTCCCGGAACCGCAGCACCAGGAGCTCCGCGGCGACCTCGTCTGCTACGGACGAGCCGTCGTCGATGATGAATGGCCGAAGATGGACACCGGCGGCGAGAGCCAGGTGGTCGAGGACTGGATCGACAAGATCGAGACGACGGTCGACACGGTCCCCGTGAGCAACGCACGAACCGAGGTCGCCCTGAGTCACTGGCTCGATGAGCAGGCCGAACGCCGGGAAGGCCGACGGGCCCGGCTCGCCGAAGCGTCGTCGGACACCCCGCAAGCCGTGTGGCTGATGCTGATCCTGGGCGGAGCCGTCACCGTGCTCTACCTCCTCGTGTTCGCCGACCGGCGCGAGCTTTGGTGGGTCCAAGGCAGCATGATGTTTACGGTCACAGGGCTCATTGTGGCCTCGGTCCTCGTCATCCATTTCCTCGACAGTCCGTTCGCTCGGGATGGAACGTATATCGGGCCGGACGAGATGGAGACGACACTGGAGTTGTTCGAGCATGAGTTCTCAGGGGACCCCTCTGTCATTGCCACGATTCCGTGCGACGAGCAGGGCATGCCTGTTCGCTAGATCGGCGAATGCTCGGATGGTGGCGTTCTCGGCCGAGGTTCGCCATACCGGCACGATCACGAACGGTGGCAGGTCGGTGATCGGTACGGCGACGACGCCCTCGTGGGGATAGCGGTCGAGGATCGACCGGATCGTGAAGTGTGCCATGTGGCTGCGTGCCACGGTCGTCAACAGGTCGAGGGCAGACAGGAACGGTCGTCCTCCATCGACCTGGTGAATGGGCTCTCCATTGGTGGATCGTCGTGGTGCCCAGGCGTCTGCGAATGCCGGTGCGCCCAGCGGGTCCGGTTTGCGGACGTCGTACCCGACGAGATCGTCCGTGGTGATCGACTCGCGGGTCGCGAGCGGGTGGTCTTTGGCCACGACTACGGCGCGTTGGTCGGAGCCGAGCACCGGGCCGGCGGTCAGGTCGTCGGCCAACGCGGCCTGCGCCGAGCCGCTTGGTGACCAGGTGAGCAGCACGTCGACATGCCCGTTACGGACGGAGGTGAAGTCGAACACTTCGTTGAGTGTGGTCAGCACGACGCCACTTCCGGGGTGCTCTGTTTCGAATGCGGCGGCAAGCTCCAAAGCGATCCCCGGCCCGATGGAGTACTGATAGCCGAGCCGGAGGACCTGCTCGACCCCGCGTGCGGATGCCTGCGCGTCTCGCAATGCGGTGCGCAGCTGGTCGAAGCCAGGCTGGGCTGCGTCGCGGAAGCGTTCTCCTAGCGCAGTGAGGTTCACTCGGCGACTGGTGCGCTCGAACAGTGGTCCGCCGACTTCCCGCTCCAGTCCCTGGATCGTCTGGGTGACCCGACTCGGGGTCAGATAGAGGCGCTCAGCGGTCTTGGCGAAGTGCAGCTCGTCTGCGAGGACCAGGAAGGTCTCGATGTCACGGAGCTCCACGCGACCATGCTAGATCCGCGAGCTCGTTCATCGTTCACTCCGGCTTGATGCGGGTTTCCCGTTCTGACGATGACGAGATCTCGTGGTGCTGGGCATGCTGAGCGAGTCGGATGACCAACGCTCGCCGAAACGTACTGGAGGAACGAAATGTCAGAGGTCTTCGTCACCATGGCCATGTCGCTTGACGGTTTCATCACTGGACCGCACGACGACGCCCAGAATCCAGCCGGCATCGACGGTATGCGACTGATGGATTGGCTCGGGGGAGGCGATGCAGATCCCAACGATCCCAATAGCTTCCGGCCGACGGATCCCAACAGCCGCATCGTCTTCGACGAAGGCCTGGCCAGTGGGGCCGTCATTACCGGGCGGCGTACTGGGGACTTCGCCGGCTACTGGGGAGGCGACCATCACAACGGCGTCCCGATCTTCGTCCCGACCCACCGACCGCCGGCGGACAACCCCTACGACCGCGTCCACTACGTCACCGACGGCATCGAATCATGTGTGCAGCAAGCCAAAGACGCAGCCGGCGACCGCGACGTCATGCTGCACGGCGCCTACACCGCACAGACGTGTCTCAGAGCCGGGGTGCTCGACGCCATCGAAATCCAGCTCCGACCCGTCCTCCTCGGCCAAGGCAGGCGACTGTTCGACAACCTCCCAGCTGAGCACATCGAACTCAACCTGGTGCGCACGCTGCAGGCTCCCCGGACACTGCACCTTCGCTACGAAGTCCGACACAGCTGAGACCCTCTGCACGCCGAGGCACATGTCAGACGCCCCTCGACAGATCGGTCGAGGGGCGATGAGCAACATCGCGAGTACGCGGCGTGGGCGCTAACATCCGGGGAACTCACCCGGGACCCGCGGAGGATGAGTCGTGGCCAGCAAGCAGTCCAAGTCAAGCAAGCAGTCCAAAGCGCAAGAGCGCCAGGAGCGGCTGCGTGAGCTGCAACAACTGCAACGCAGCGCCGAGCGCCGGCGAAACCTGCTGATCTTCGGTACGACGGCCGTCGTGGCACTGGCGATCATCGGTGGTACGGCATGGGGCATCGTGCAGCAAGACGACCGCTCCAGCGCCAGCCGCCTCGAGCCTGCCGACGTCGGAATCGAGGGTGTCGAGTCCGCCAAGATCACTGAACAGGACCACACGCCGGACGATGTCGACTACCCCGAGGACCCACCGGCTGGCGGTCCGCACGACGAGATCTGGCAGAACTGCGGCTTCTACAGCGAGCCGGTCGAAGATGAGAACGCCGTCCATTCGCTCGAGCACGGCGCGGTCTGGATCACGTACTCGCCCGACCTCGCCGACGACCAGGTCGAGACTCTGCGCGACCTGGCGGCGACGAACACCCACATCCTTGTGACGCCCCGCGACGACCTTCCGAGCGACGTCGTCGCCACTGCCTGGGGGTTCCAGCTGCAGCTCGACAGCTCCGACGACCCGCGGGCGCAGCAGTTTCTCAGCAAGTACGTCCAGGGCCCGCAGACCCCCGAACCGGGTGCCGGCTGCAGCGGCGCAACCGGAGAGCCAGAGCTCGGTGCGTGAACCGGCGCGGGTCACCCGGGCCGGGGTCGTGCGGACTATGCGGCGGCGACTGCGGGTGCCTTCGTGGCGACGGCGCGCCCGGTGTGGATCTCGCCGACCGCGCCGCACCAGCAAGTGACCTTGACGTGGATCCCGTCTTCGTCGTTGCGGATGCTGCGTACCTGGGACTCGAAGATCAGCGAGCGGTTCCCGCAGTGAGAACAGTTGATTGCGAACATTTACGGGCCTCCTCGACACCAGTGGGCGCCGCGACCTGCGGCACCTTCCCTTCCAAGGTAGAAGCCGCAATGGCATAGAGGTAGTCTTGTCTAGCTTGACTATCCCAAGGGAATCCCTATGGCTTCGCTGCATCAACTCCAGCTCTTCCTCGCGACGTACGCAGCGGGATCTCTGACGGGAGCGGCCGACGAGCTCGGCATGGCGCAGCCGTCGGTTTCCGAACAGATCCGCCTGCTCGAGCGCTCGGTTGGGGCACAGCTCTTCCGGCGCGTCGGACGCGGTGTGGTGCCGACCGAGGCCGCGGAGGCGCTCCGCCCCCATGCCGAGCAGGCGCTCGGCGCGGTGGCCGCCGGACAGCGCGCGGTCGGTGCCGTGACGGGGATCACCGCCGGCACGATTCGCTTCGGCCTGTTCGGCTCCGCCCGGCTCTACCTCGGCGCCCAGCTCGTGCACGACGTGATGACCCGGCACCCCGGCGTCCGGGTCGAGCTCGTCGGCCAGAACTCCACCGAGGTGCAGCAGCACCTCGTTCGCGGATACGTCGAGGCAGCCCTCATCGCGATACCCGTCTCTGCTGAGCGAATGTCGGTGCGGCCGGTCGCCCGCGACGAGCTCGTCTACCTGTCGGCCGACCCGAGCCGGTTGGCCAAACCAGTCACCGGCGCCACGCTGGCCAAAGCCGACCTGGTGCTGCCCGAGACGACATACCGCGACGAGGACTCCTCCCGCCGACTGCTCCGCGAGTTCGTCCAGCGCACCGGCAACACCCTCCACACCCGCATCGAAGTCGAAGACGCCGAGACCGCGGTGGAGATCGTGGCGCACGGCCTGGCCGACTCGGTCCTGCCCCTCGGGGCGGCCAAGCAGCTGCTACCGCGACTTGCGCCGCAGGCCGGATGGGTCGCGCTGCGCCCACGCATCCATGACGTGTTCGCGTTGGTACACCGTCGCGACGCGATGCTGTCTCCCGCGGCGCAGTCGGTCATCGAACTGGCGACCAAGCGGATCCGTTCGATCGCCGAACCTGTGCACTGACCCGGCCACGTACCGTCTGCTGATCCACTACCGGAGGAGACCGACCGGCGGCTGTCACTCACGGCCGTGCGTGGCGGGCATGCGTCGGCCCAGCTGGCAGTGGCCAGCGCCGAGGACGTGGAAGACCTGCGGGTGAATGTCGGGCCGTTGATCGCTCCCGGCGCCGGTAGCGGTGCCATTGCGAACGCTGTCCAGGTCCGCTACCCCGCCTACGTCCCTGACGAGCGAGTCGGACGAGCGCCGGTCGCCGATCCGCTGCTGGAGGTCGAGCGTGTGGACGTGGCCGCCGGGCAAGCGCAGCCGGTATGGTTCACCCTCGCCGTCCCGACCGATGCGAGGCCCGGCACCTATCAGAGCCGGATCGTCCTGAGGGCGGATGACGTCCGACCGGTCACGTACGAGCTCTCCGTCGAGGTTGCGGATGTGGTTCTGCCGCCGCCCGCGGATCGGAACTTCCACCTGAACCTGTGGTTCCAACCGGACCCCATCGCTGACCAGCTCGGACTCGAGATGTGGTCGCAGGAGCACTTCGACGCGATGGAGCCGTATCTGCGGGATCTTGCCGAGCATGGTCAGCGCGTCGTCAACACCGCGATCGCCCAGGACCCCTGGCGGGTCCAATGGCCAGACGGCGGGTGGCGGTCCCAGACGTACTTGCCCTACAACTCCCTGGTCGACTGGTCGTACGACGGTCAGGAGTGGTCGTTCGACTTCGACCTGTGGGATCGGGTGGTCGAGCAGCAGCTGGCCGCTGGCATCGGGCCCTACATCCATGCCTTCGGGCTGCTGGGGTTCCGCAACAACTTCCTGGTCTACACCGATACCCGGACCGGCGAGCAGGTCGACCGGCAGGTCACCGTAGGCGGAGCGGACTGGGTGGACGCTTGGTCGGCGTTCCTCGCGGCCTTCGAGGATCACGTCCGTGACCGTGGCTGGCTCGACGTCACCTACATGGCCTTCGACGAACGCCCCGAAAGCCAGATGGAGCAGGCGCTAGAGCTCGGACACGAGTTCGCACCCGAGCTGACCGGCAAGGGCTTCGCCGGTGCCGGGTCCGCCAACACCGATCCGTTCACCAATGACCTGTCGCTCAACTACTCCAGTGTCAACAGCTGGCCGCAGGACGTGATCGACCGTCGCCGGGAGGAAGGGAAACTGACCACGTTCTACACCTGGGGCCAGCCGATGCACCCGAACACGCTCACAACCTCCCCGCCGATCGGAGCGCGGGTGTTGTCGTGGAGGGCGGCCAAGAGCCGTCTCGACGGTTACCTCCGCTGGGCTTACAACTCCTGGCCCGCCGACCCCTACACGGCGAGCTTCCGCTACGTCTCGGGTGATGAGTACCTGGTCTACCCCGGCGAGGACGGTCCGGTGTCGAAGATCGGCTGGGAACTGTTCCGCGACGGGCAAGAGGACTTCGCCCTGCTGGATCAGCTCGCGACCCGCGCCGGCGCTGACAATCCGGCCCGTCTGGCCGCGCTGGACAGCGTCAACCCCGGAGCCGCCGCCAGCCCCGCCACGTACGCAGCGCTGCTCGATGCACGCGCGCAGGTCGTCGAAGCACTGGAGAGCCTCCCTGACGACTGAGGTCAGCACGGCCTTGCCGGGATGGTCGTTTCGTCGGCCTTGGCGATGCCGGCGAGCGGGGTGCGGTCAGGCGGCGGGTGGGGACAGGGCGACAACCAGGTCGGCATCGAGGGCTGTTGCCAGCCGTTCGAGCACCACGATCGTGGGCACGGCCCCTCCGCTCTCCAGGCGCGACACCGCGGACTGCGTCATGCCTGCCCTGCGGGCAAGCTCGGTCTGGGAGATGCCCAGCTGGAGTCGCCGGGTTCGGACCGCTTGCCCGATCTCGAATGCCCGCCGGGCAGCTTCATAGCCGGCGCGCACGGTGTTGTTCTCGCGTCGCCCACGCGTCCATCTCACGTGTTCACTCATGATCCCAGGTGTCCGGAGCTCGCACGCCCTTAGCGGACGATCTTGCGCCAGGCGGCACCTGGGAGTTAGATGAGGCAGCTTCCGTCTTCGGCTCTCAGACAGGAGATTGCGATGTTCGCGATCCTCGCCGCAGTCGTCTTCGCGTTGTCGCTCATCTTGGACTGGTCTGACGCCAAGGTCAGCGACGCGTTCACCCCGCAGACTCTCCTGACGGCTGGACTGCTCTGCATCGCACTTCACCTGGCCGGCATCGGCACGTCCAGCAGCTGGCGCGGCCGCCGGCGATCGCTCATCGGCAAGTGACGCTCTTCGACGACCTCGCGGCGTACCTCAAACGCTGTCGTCGCTGAAGCAACCGTGACGTAGACGGGCGCTCAGAAGTCGGCGTCGGCAGAAACTCTGACGGATCTCCATGTGCAGTGGAGCAGACGACTCACTTGCGTGGTCTGGACTTCGACTTGCGATGGAGTCGCTCGAGGCCGTCGAGGACGAGGTCGAGCCCGAACTCGAACTCGAGCTGGTCGTCGCACCAGCCCAGTGTGGAGTCGTCGTCGTGGTTGCGGGACTCGATGACGGCGATCTCGGTGATGTGCGGGTACTGCTCGGCCATCTGTCCGGCCACGATGGCCGCAAGATCCGGGTCCGGCTCGTCGTCGCCGTCGTCCGGCTGGAACAGCTCCTGGCTGAATCCGAGGGCGCGGCTGCCCAGGGCATGCATTGCGTGATGGACGAGGCTGACCGACAGGCCACCGTCGCGGAGCATTCGGACGAGCGCGTCGTAGTACTGCAGGACCGGGGCACTCATCGTGGCCCGGGTCTCCATGACGCCAGGCGCCCACGGATGTCGAAGGAGGACGTCGCGAGCGGTCAGGATGCGTTGGCGTACCGCCTGCTTCCAGTCCCCATCAACGCCTCCGGCGGGCTCGATGGCGGCGACCTGGGCGTTGACCTCGCCCAGCACGACCTCGACCATGCCGTCGAGGATGTGGTCCTTGTCGGCCACGTGGTGGTAGAGCGACATCGCCTCGACGCCGAGCTGCTGGGCGAGCCGGCGCATGGTGACCGCGGCGATCCCGTCCTGGTCCGCGACGGCAACCGCGACCTGGAACACCTGGTCTCGGCTCAGCGCGGATCGGCGCATGGTCCTCGGTTGACCTTGTCGGGCCATCGCGGTCCACCTCCCATCGATGGGCAGCTTACAGCGTAAGACCGACCAATCCGGCGACAGGCTTGACAGCCTTACGCCGTATGGTTACCTTCGAGACATTGCCTTACGACGTATGGCCACTATCGCCGAGTATTCGCGTTAGTGGGTCTGAATTCCATGCTTCAAACGTCAGCGACGGGTAGGTCAAGATGTCCAGCCGTATCACCGACCTCACGCAACGCCAGGCCGCCGTTCTCTCCGGACTCGCGTACGTCGTCATCAGCGTGTTGGGCGTCTACGCCAACTTCGCTGTGTTCGAAAGGCTGACCGTGTCGGACGATGCCGCGGCGACGTTCGCCAACATCGTCGACGACGAGGTGCTCTACCGCACCGGCGTGGCCGCCTTCGTCGTCGTCTTCATCGCCGACATCGTCGTCGCCTGGGGGCTGTACGCATTCTTCAAGCGAACGAGTCCGGACCTGTCGCTGCTCGCGGCCTGGCTGAGATTGGTGTACGCCGGCATCGCAGGCGCCGCAACCCTGCACCTGCTCGTCGTGGGACAGCTGATCGACGACTCCGGCTACGCGACTGCCATCGAGTCAGGCGAGCGTCAGGTTCAGGTCATGCTGGCGCTCGACTCGTACACCTACGGGTGGTCGATCGGCCTGGTGGTCTTCGGCGCCCATCTGCTCGTTCTCGGGTACGTGATGGTCAAGTCGGTCGACGCGCCGAGAGTCCTCGGCATGCTGGTTGCCCTGGCCGGCGCGGGATACGTGGTCAGCCAGCTCGCCCTCGTGCTGCTGCCTGACTACGAGGACTACGCCGACGCGTTCACGATGCTCACTGTCGTGCTCGCGATCCCTGGGGAGTTCGGGCTGATCGGATGGCTGCTCTGGCGGGCCGGCAAGGACGGACACACCCATGACCGGCGCGAGGAGACCGTTGATGCGGAAAGCCTCACCTAGCCTCCCGGTCATCGTCCGGCGCTAGTCGGTGTTCTCGCAGTTGTTGCTGACTCGCTGGACCGTTGCGCCGGCCCGGATGGCGCGGGGGATCTCGGCGACGTCGTCGACGACGTCCAGCAAGTGCGCGAGTTCGTCGGGTGTGGCGGGCGAACTCACCTGTACTGAGTACGAGATGCCGGTTGACGCCCACGTGTCGGTATCGAAGTCGCCGACCGCATGGACGCGTACGCCGTGGAGCTCGATTCCGAGTTCGGTGGCTTCGCGGTAGATGTCGTTGAGGACGCATCCGGCGGCTGCAAGATGCAGCAGGTGGGCGCCGGTGAAGTCGGCTTCTACAGTGACGCCCTCGGATGTCCACCGATGCGGGAACCGCACCGCATCAGTATCGGAGGGCCCCAGCGTCCCGGCTGACACCACGACCTCGAAGCCATCGCCCATCGGGTTTCCTCTCTCCGCAGCCCCGGCGGCTGTCGTTGGCGGTAGCGGTGGCGGCCGGTCCCGGCCAGGTTCGCGCCGTCGACGACGACACACGCCCGGCGCAAAGCCTAGGCGAGGCATACACCGCTTGCGTACCTTGTCAGCCGAGCGTCTCGTACGCGTTTGCGGGGCGGCTGGCGGTGTCCGGGCCGCTCCATAGCTGGTGAAGGCTGGTTTGGGCGGCCGGGACAGCTTTGGGGTGTCCCGATGCGATCGCGGCCACCAACAGGGTTTGGGCTTCGGTGCGCTCGCCGCGGTCGCTCAACAGGTCAGCGAGGGCGACTTGGGCGATCGGCGACCAGTATTCGTCGCCGACGCCGATGGCTGCCCGGTAGGCGTGCTCTGCGGCGACGGTGTGGCTTTGCTGGGCGAAAAGGTTGCCCAACAGACCGGCGGCGCGGGGCAGTTCGTCGGGTTCGCTGGATTCGAGCGCTGTTTCCAGCGGCGGCTGGCGCCAGCGGCGGCGGCCGACTACCTCGGTCACGATGGCCACGATCGCGAGTGCGGCCAAGACGGCTGCGGCGAGCAGCACCCACTGCAGGGTCCGGTCCGAGTTGTCGGTGACGTTCGGCTCGGCCGGCGGTGGGATAAGCGCTTCGTACCCGCTGCCTGGAGCATCCCCGGTGTGTCCCCGGGGATGCTGGGCCGTGGCCCGCACGGCGGTGACGACCACCAGGCCCACGACGGTGGTCGCGAGCACGGTGAGACGGACGAACAGTTCGGACGCGCGGTTCATGGTGACCCCCGGCGTGGTCGTAGCTCATGACTCACCGCCGCTACTGGGGCGAGTGAGGAGCCGGTGTTGCTGATGCGGGCGCTGGTCGGTTGCTTCATTTCAGACTCCCTTTGCGTCTCGGGCGGCTCGCGCCGCTGCTCTGCCTTTCGTTTGTGCCACCGGCCGGTTCCGCTGCGGTAACTCCGCGGTATCAGGGCACCGCCACCGCCCGCGATTGGCATGTGGCCGATCGAGTACTGCCGCTCTGTGTGGTTGTGGCCGGCGGCTGCCGACATCACCACACTCGGGCTAAGACGCCGCTGGGGAATCTGGCGAACTGCTTATCTACGCACGGGAGTCGTCTAAGCCCCCACCGGTACTGATCGACGCCTCGGCCGGCCTTCCTATCGATTCGGGGCGTACCTGGTCAGAGCGTGCGGCACCCGCTCCGGGACTTCTGCCTCTATCGAATTCTGCGGTGCGAGGCAGTGTTACTGGTATGGCTTGGACCAAGCCTCCGCTGGTCGGCCGTACCGGGGAGATCGACAGGCTGCGGGCTACTGCTGCGCAGGCCAGGTCGGGGGAGCGCGCGACCGTCTTAGTGGACGGCGAGGCTGGCGTGGGCAAGAGTCGGCTGGTGTCCGAGGCGGTTGCCCGTTTCAGGGAGCCGGGCGATCTGCTGATCGTCGGGCACGGGGTGGAG
>Ga0081455_10007360_pt1 | contig 11603 bp, 9 predicted proteins | sample TabmetS3T2R1_FD_70207 | JGI IMG/M metagenome (GOLD analysis project Ga0081455, IMG submission 70207) | Tabebuia heterophylla rhizosphere microbial communities from the University of Puerto Rico - S3T2R1 | ecosystem: Host-associated > Plants > Roots > Rhizosphere ...
CCCGCCGAGCCGGGCGGACCGCAAGCCGTCGTCCAGCAACTGTTCGAGGCCATTGCAGCGCACAACGTCGACGTCGTCCGCTCGCTGTTTGTGCCGAATGCTGTTCTTCTATCCGTAAAAGACGACGGAACGCCTGCGCGCATGCGCTATGAGGAGTTCGTCGACCTTCTCGCGACCACCAAGAACGTCTGGCTCGAGCGCATCTGGAATCCAACGGTTCTTATTCATGGACCCATTGCTGTCGTGTGGGCCGAATACGATTTTCATCTCAACGGTAATTTGAGCCACTGCGGCGTAGATTCCGTTAGCCTGCTCAAAACGTCCGCCGGTTGGAAGATTTCGAGCATTTCCGATACGCGCGAAACCACGGGTTGCACCAGCCCGCTCGGGCCGCCGCGTCAGTAGCTACACAATGTGTTGTTCCACCTAACTGCGGGTTATACTGCGAACACAACCGCCGCGGTTACGTCTGTCTATTTCGGGAGCTGAATACGTGACTAAATTCTCCTTTTGCCTTCTATTTGCCGTCGCCCTTGCTGCCGCCGCGCCGCCCAAAATCAACATTCCCATCGAGAAATACAAACTCGATAATGGCCTTCGAGTCATTCTTTCCGAGGACAACACTCTGCCGGTGGTCGCCGTCTACGTCGTTTATGACGTTGGCTCCCGTGCCGAGGAGAAAGGCCGAACCGGGTTCGCTCACTTGTTCGAACACATGATGTTCGAAGGCTCTGCCAACGTCAAAAAAGGCGAGCACATGCGTTTTGTCCAATCGAACGGCGGAAACCTGAACGGCTCGACCCACCCGGACTACACGAATTACTTCGAATCGCTGCCATCGAACAAATTGGCCGTCGGTCTTTGGCTCGAATCCGACCGGATGCGCAGTCTCGCCATAACCGCAGAAAATCTTGCCAATCAGAAGGAAGCCGTGAAGCAGGAGCGGCGCCTGAGCTTCGATAACCAACCGTATGCCACGGCCATTGTGGACAAGTGGCCGGAAATGGTCTTCAAGAATTGGCAGAGCTCGCATTCGCTCATTGGATCGTTCGAAGATCTCAACTCCGCGACAATCGAAGATGTTTCGAAATTCTTCAAAACTTACTATGCTCCCAACAATGCGGTTCTCACCGTCGTGGGAGACATCAAGATTGCGGATGCCAAGAAGCTGATTCAGACGTATTTCGGAGACATTCCTTCACAACCGCAACCGAAGCATCCGGATTTGACTGAACCAGCGAGCGTTTCGCCCTCTTCCGATACTTACAAAGATCCTCTGGCTAAAGTGCCTGGCGTAGTTATCGGATATCCGGGTCCGGAGCGCGGTTCGGACGACTATTATGCGCTAGTCGTCCTGGATGCTCTCTTGACCGGCGGCGACAGCTCACGTCTCCAACTGAATCTGGTAAAGGGTAAGAAATCGGTGATTCAATATCAGGGCGATTTAGGTTGGCCGTTCGCTGCGGCGGATGACTATCGCGATCCGGGGCAATATGCAACCTTCTTCATTTACAATCCATCCTTCCAGGCGAATCAGATAGTAGACCAGTATCAGGACGAGATCGCCAAGATTCAGAAGGAAGGCATCAGCGATACGGAGATCCGCCGTGCGGTGACGCTTTTGCTCACCGCAAAGCTCAATGAACTGCAAACCACGCTTGGGCGCGCGCGCCTTTTGGCCGGCTTCGAACTCCTCGATGGCAAGCCGCAGATTATCAATTCTCTTTTGGACCGCTACGCAGCTGTCACACCGGCGCAGGTACAAGCTGTAGCGAAGAAATATCTATCTCCCGACCGGCGAACGACGTTGGCAATTCAACCCGAGCCGGCCGCCAAAGCGAACCCGCCCGCAACCCAAGGAGGTTTTTAAATGCAACGGTTCTTGCTCGGTTTTTTGTGTGCCGTGACGCTCTTCGCGGCTGCGCCCGTCGATCGTTCTCAACCGCCTGCAACACCGCCGATTCCCGACGTGAAACTTCCCAATCGGGAGGAGTTCATGCTGCCGAACGGATTGACGGTTGTATTAGCCAGAGACTCCCGTTTTCCGCTGCTCTCAGTGCGCCTGGCGTTTCTTGCCGGGTCTAAATACGATCCGCACGACTTGCCTGGGCTTTCCGACAGTGTTGCTGCGCTATTGAATCAAGGCACAACGACGCGCAGTGCCCGCCAGATTGCCGAACAGGCCGCCGACCTTGGTGGCCAGATTTCGGCGGGCTCCCGTCATGACGATCTGACTGTAGCCGGAAGTTGTCTCTCGACGAATGCGTCCCAATTTTTGGCGCTGCTCGCGGATGTGATCCAGCATGCTTCTTTTCCTGACGAGGAAGTCGAACTGCAAAAGCAGAACCGGTTGCAGTTGCTCCGCGGCGAACGCGCCGAAGCCAACTATCTTGGGCAGGAGGCCTTAAACGAAGCGCTATTTGGAAGCCACCCCTATGCGCATATTGGGCCGACCGAGCAATCTATCGCTCAATTGAATAAGAAATCGCTGGAGACATTCCGCGATACCTATCTCGTGCCCAACAATGCCTTCCTGATCCTGGTCGGACAAATGCCTTCCGAGGCAGCGATGAAAACTCTTCTGACGGCGGAGTTTGGCAAATGGCAGAAGAAGGGCTTACCCGTATACAATCCGCCGGCTTTTCCGGCGAATCGCAAGCAACTATTGTTAGTTGATCGCCCGGGATCGGTGCAAGCCAATATTTTTTCAGCGCATCTCGCGCCGAATCGCACATCGCCCGACTATTTTCCGCTCGCGCTCGGTAACACGGTTCTAGGCGCTGGACTGGATTCCCGCTTGTTTAATGACATTCGCGAAAAGCGGGGCTATGCTTATGACGCGCATTCCGTCTACAATCCGCTGCGGGAGACGGCTTACACGAGCGCGGTCACGCAGGTACGCAATGACGTAGTGGAACCCGCGATGCAAGCACTGAACGACGATCTCGCGGCCATGTCGTCCACCGACGTGACGGCCCGCGAGATGACTCAATCGAAGAACGCATACGCCGGCAGCTTTATCCTTCGGCTGGAACGCCAATCGGGCCTTGCCGATCAGCTTGTAACGGTAAAGACCATGAATCTGCCCGCGAACTATCTGGAGATGTTTACCACGCACATTCGCTCGGTCGAGCCCGACCAGGTTCGGGCTACGGGCAAATTTTGGTCGCCGGATGACGCGACTGTAGTGGTCGTGGGCGATGCGTCGAAGATCAAGAAGTCCATCGAGAAATACGGTGCGGTCGAGATCGTGAAGCCGCCCAAGTAGCGAGTCGGCAGCCTACGCTTTCATATTGCCGACGGCTAGCACGAAGTATTGCGTTGGCGCATCGCTCGTATTCTTAATTCCGTGCTCGTCCATGGACTTGACGTAAAGTATGCTGCCTGCGGTAAGTTGTGTGGTTTTCCCATTGACTGTCGCGGTCAGCGTCCCTTTTTGAATGAACATCATTTCTTCATGTTCATGATGATGCGCCGGATGCGGCGCCTGTCCCGGCGGCAGCATGGTGATGTGCAGATCGATCGGAAAACCGTCGTGCGTCTCGCCATGGAAAACCTGACGCGTTTCGCTATGCGTCTTCGGATTCGTTTTTAAGGGCAGTTGTTCGAAAACGTAGCACTCGGAAGGGAGTACTTTGCTCTGCCCTTCCGCATGCGCCGCGAGTAAAGCAGGTAGGAGAACAGCCAGGTCTCTACGTGAATGGGTCATGCCCTATAAGGTACAACTTGTGCAGCGCCACAACTGAGCCGTGCGCGTAAGCAAGCCGGGGCGTCGCGCCCGAAAGTGCGACGTTCGGGTGCGGCCTTGTAAGATGACGCCATGTCCCTCGAACTCTTCAATTTGTCCGGCCGGGTAGCGGTGGTAATGGGCGGTACTTCCGGCATAGGGCGCGTACTTGCCGTCAGTTTGGCCGAAGCCGGCGCGGATGTTGTTTCAACCGGCCGGCGCGAGAATCTCGTCAATGAAGTCGCAGGCGATATTGAAAAACTAGGCCGCCGGACTTTGCGCCTTGCGACCGATGCGGCCAATCGCGCTTCGATTGACGCCTTGCGCGACGCGGTTGTCGGCCAATTTGGCCGCGTTGATATCCTGCTCAACGCCGCGGGGCAGATTTTTCGCAAGCCGACCACATCGATTAGCGAGGCCGAGTGGAGCAATTTGATGGACGTCAATTTGACCGGCACATTACGCGCCTGTCAAAGTTTCTACGAGCCGCTTATGCAAAGCGGCCGGGGGCGCGTCATCAATATCGCGTCGTTGAATTCATACGTCAGTTTTTTTGAAGTGGCTGCTTATGCGGCGTCTAAATGTGGCGTTCTTGGCTTGACTCGAAGCTTGGCGGTCGAATGGGCGCAGAAGAACGTAAACGTAAATGCAATCGCTCCCGGGGTCTTTCGCACGGAACTGAATTCCGGGCTGCTCGATGGTACCGACCGTGGCCGCGAATTGCTGATGCGGACTCCCATGAAGCGCTTCGGTAAGATTTCAGAACTGGCCGGAGCGGCCGTTTTCCTTGCTTCTGATGCGGCCTCGTTTATCACCGGCCAATGTATCTCGGTGGATGGCGGATTTCTGGCTTCCGGGGTGAACGGATAGGAGAATTGCGATGCGAATGACGCGAAGACATGCGCTAGGCCTACTCGCAAGCGCTTTGCCCGCGGCGCAAATAGAGCCGCCGCCTGGCATCGAGCCGGAGAAAGGGCCGTTTCAAGGCACTCGTGAATCCTTGCGCGGGTACGAAATACCGGATTGGTTTCGCGACGCGAAATTTGGCATCTGGGCGCACTGGGGGCCGCAGTCGGCAGTCGAAGCCGGCGATTGGTATGCGCGCAATATGTACATGCAGGGGAGTCCGCAATACGACTATCACTGCCAGACCTACGGGCATCCTTCCAAGTTCGGATTCAAAGACACGATTCCGCTCTGGAAAGCGGAACGATTCGAGCCTCGCGAGTTGATGGCGCTCTATAAAAAGGCCGGCGCGAAATATTTCATGAGCATGGGCGTCCATCACGACAATTTCGATCTTTGGAATTCCAAGCACAATCGCTGGAATTCAGTCCAGATGGGGCCGAAGAAAGATATCGTCGGTATGTGGCGCAAGGCGGCTGCTGATGCGGGCTTGAAATTTGGCGTCAGTGAGCACCTTTGGATCACCTATAAATGGTTCTCGGTGAGCCACGGCCACGATGAGACCGGTCCGCAGGCCGACATTCCTTACGACGGTGCAGATTCGAAAAATTTCGACTTTTACGTCGATAGCGACGAAGTGCATAAAAAGCTCGATTGGAATGAAGGTGGGATACCGGAGTGGTGGAAGCGGCATTGGTATCTCCGAATCAAAGATCTCGTGGATAATTATCAGCCGGATCTTTTGTACACCGACGGCGCGCTGCCTTTTGAAGAATACGGCCTAAGTTTGGTAGCGCATCTTTATAATTTGAACGCCGCACGAAATGGCGGCAAGACGCAAGCCGTTTACACCAGTAAACGGCAGGAAGATACGCCAAAAGGCATCGCGGTGTTCGACGTCGAGCGCGGCCTCGTGGATAAAATTTGGCCGCGCCCGTGGCAAACGGACACTTGCATCGGAAGCTGGCACTACAAACGCGGCCAGCAATACAAGTCAGCCAAAACTGTAGTGGATCTGCTGGTCGATATCGTGAGCCGCAACGGCAATCTGATGCTGAATTTTCCGCTTCCGGCGAGCGGCCACCTCGACGTTCAAGAATTGAACGTTCTCGAAGGCATTACGAAGTGGATGAGCGTGAATAGCGAAGCCATCCATGCCACGCGGCCCTGGAAGATTTTCGGCGAAAGTCCGGCCGTGGCCGAAGCGTCTGCTCAAAGCGCAAGCTTCAATGAACGCAACCGTAAGGATCTCACCGTTGCTGACGTGCGCTTCACCACGAAGGGCGACACACTGTACGCATTCGTGATGGGCTGGCCCGATTATCAAGCGGTCTTCCGGCCGCTCGCCTTGGGAACGGCTTTGCGCGTCGGCAAAATTCAGAATGTGGAGCTTCTGGGGTTCGATGGCAAGCTCCAGTGGTCGCAGGATGAATCGGCTCTCAAGGTGCTTATGCCCGCTCAAAAGCCGAGCGACCATGCGGCCGTATTCAAAGTAACCGGCGCGTTATCGGCCTGAAACCCGGCAGAATTGCTCGAAATTGGTGCGAAACATTCGATTGATATCTTGACGAATTCTTCCTCGCGATACCGTGCCACCGTCTTCAATCAGCAATTTGTAACTGTTGGCCAGGATGGGCGCCAGCGTGCGCCGCGTGTTGCGCCATTTGTAGATCACTTGTTCGAGAATCCGCGCATCTGAATGCTGCGGAATGAATGACGTGCCGAGCATTTCAATTCGCTCCCGCGTCATCTCCTCCACGATCGATGGATTGTTCAGGAACCACCAGCACCCGAACGGCATGAGGTTATTAAATTTGCGCGCATAAACGCAAAACTCATGCTGATTTTCGCGGCTTAGAATGCTCGCGAGAAATCGATTGTCCGGAAAATCGTGGCAGAGATGTTCGAGCGCTCGCAAATCCGCTTTCCCCACGCCATCACCCGCCAGCTTGATGGCAGGGTTCACCTGGTAGCGCGGGCCGATCATGGTCGAGAGCGGAATGTTGAACTCGCGGCAAGAGGGGAGCACGGCCTCCCGCAAAAGACGCGCGCGTACGCTGTCTTCCGGGTACTGGAACGTGTCGGGCAGCGAAACAGCCATGTAGACCGGCTTGATGCGGCGGCACCAATCGGAGAGGAAGCGTCGCACTTCGCTCATGCCTTGGGAATTCGGATCCTGGCCGACTTTGTAACCCTGCTGCTCCAGAATTCGCCAGTGGTCGTTCCATTTATTCAGAATGCGATCCAGCCGCAAGACCGCGTGAAATAGTTTGTGATCGGCTGTTCCCTTCTCCCAAAGCGGCGCTTCTGCCGGATCGAGCGGATCGTTCGTCATCACCACTTCGCTGATGCCCGCGATCTCAAGCACCTTTTCGATATGACGCTCAAGCTTCTGTGCCGCGAAAAATTTGCGCGCTTCGTCGAGGTTCTTGCTATCCGTTGGCAAATCAAACGCTTTCAGCACCGCGATGACGCCGCGGGTCGCCTCTGAAATCGGCAGGTTCTCGACGAACAGCGTTTTCCAAATGGCATCCGCTTGTTCTTTCTTCGATAAGGACCAGTAGCGCTCCGGCGTGATATCGCTCGAGCGAAACAACTCCGCTTCCAAATAGTGATAGGTCAGAAGCTCGTCGATGCCCCACAGGCCGAGCGAACCCAGTGAGGGCTTAAAAAGATGCGTGTGAACGTCGATGAAGTGGGCGGCCCGCAGTTCTTCGATAACCGTTTCGAGCAAATTCGTCATGCCACCTATTTTGTCAGTCGTTAGAATCGAACTGGAAGAAAACCAGAAAACCATGACTCGTCGCGATTGGCTCCGTAACGCCGCGCTGTCCGTAGCCGCCATCCGATTCCCGGACCGTGATTTCGATATCACAAAATTTGGCGCCGTGGGCGACGGACAAAAGCTGTGTACGGCTGCGATCCGGCAGGCGATTACGGCCTGCCACGCGGCGGGCGGCGGCCGCGTCGTGATTCCGGCGGGGCGATTCCTGACCGGCGCGATTCATCTCGAAAGCAACGTCAATCTACACGTAGCGGAAAACGCCACGCTCGTATTCAGCCGCGACCCGAAAGACTATCTCCCGCCCGTTTTCACGCGGTTTGAAGGAACCGAATGCATGAACTACTCACCGTTCGTTTATGCGTTCGAAAAACAGAACGTTGCGGTTACCGGGCTGGGGACGCTCGATGGCCAAGCCGATAGCGAACATTGGTGGCCCTGGGCCCGCGCTTCGCGGACGGAAGACCGCACGGCAATTGTGGCGATGGGCGATAAGAACGTTCCGGTCGCTGAGCGGATTTTCGGTGAAGGGCATTTTCTCCGGCCCAACTTTGTGCAGCCCTATCGCTCGACCAATGTCCTGCTCGAAGGATTCACCATGAAGAATTCGCCGATGTGGGAGCTGAATCCCGTGCTCTGCCGCAATGTGATTGTGCGAGACGTGAAGATCGACAGCCATGGCCCGAACAACGACGGGTGCGACCCGGAAAGCTGCGACGGCGTGCTGATTACCGGCTGCACGTTCAATACGGGCGACGACTGCATCGCCATCAAATCGGGCCGGAACCAGGATGGGCGGCGCGTGAACGTACCGTGTCAAAACGTCGTGATTGAGGATTGCATTATGCAAGACGGGCACGGCGGCGTTTCGATCGGCAGTGAAGTTTCGGGCGGCGTCCGCAATATTCAAGTCCGCCGCTGCCGGATGAGCAGCCCGCATCTGCAGCGCGCGCTTCGGATTAAGACGAATTCGTACCGGGGCGGCGTCATCGAAAATATCGGCTTTCACAACGTAACGGTCGGCCAAGTAGCCGAGGCCGTTATCGAAGTCGATTTTTATTACGAAGAGGGTGAGGGCGGGCCCTTTCGTCCGGTCGTGAAGAATATCGACGTGAGTCATGTCACATGCGAGAAGAGTAAGCACGCCGTCTTCCTGCGCGGATACAAGGCAGCTCCGATCAGCGGCGTTACAATTTCCGACTGCTCTTTTGGCAATGCCGCCGAAGAAGCGGTTTTCCAGAATGTCGAATCCGTTAGTCTGAAAAATGTGACGGTAAACGGAAAAGCGCTGAGGCGCCAGTGATGGCCAGTCAACTTACTCTAGAAAAATATTCCATCGGCGTGGGCGACCGTTTTGCGCATCAGGCAGAAGCGCAATTGAATGCCTGTCTCCTGGCCACAAAACGCGGCGCGGACGTTATTCCCGTATGGAATAAATCCAATCGCGAGCACAATATTATTGGCTCGGAACCTTCCAGCATTCGCGCCGCTGCGGACTGCGCCGTTCGCAAGCTCGGCTGGGCCAAGCCGTACTATGTCGACGCCGACCACATCAATTTCGAAACGGTCGACCGGTTTGTGGACGCGAGCGATTTTTACACCATCGACGTGGCCGATTGGATTGGCAAGCCCGCTAGCGCCGCTCAAATCGAGGCCTTCGCCGCCCGGCACCCGGAGCTTTCAGGAGAGTTGGAAATTCCTGGTGCATCGCGGATGGATCGCGAGTTTGTTATGCGGACGGCGAGCAAATATCTGGCTGCCGTGACGGAAGCCGGCCGTATCTATCGAAAAATCGAAACAACCAAAGGCCGGGGCCGCTTCATCGCGGAAGTGTCCATGGACGAAACCGACAGTCCGCAGACGCCCGCCGAGCTGTTGGTGATCCTGGCCGCGATTTCCGACGAACAAATCCCGATACAAACCATCGCGCCGAAATTTACCGGCCGCTTCAATAAGGGCGTCGACTACCAAGGCGATCTTGCGAAATTTAGCGAAGAATTTTCAAACGACGTCGCGACCATCGCGTTTGCGGTCAAAAAATACGACCTGCCGCCCAACCTTAAACTCAGTGTCCATTCCGGCAGCGACAAGTTCTCCATCTACCGCCCGATTCACGAGTCGCTCCGCAAGTTCAAAGCAGGCGTGCATCTCAAGACAGCCGGCACAACGTGGCTTGAAGAGCTGATCGGGCTGGCGGAAGCCGGCGGCGAAGGATTGTCGCTTGCGAAGGAGGTTTACACGCACGCATACGAACAGCGTGAAGCGTTGTGCGGCCCCTACGCCACTGTGATCTCGATCGACCCGGTGAAGCTGCCTTCGCCGAGCACAGTAGCTGGATGGAGTTCCGAGCAGTTTGTCTCCGCGCTACGCCACGATCAAAGCAATCGTGAATTCAATAGCGACTTGCGCCAGCTTTTGCACGTCGGCTTCAAAGTGGCCGCGAAGCTAGGCCGGCGCTATCTCGATTTGCTCGAAAAGTACGAGCCGGTGATTGCAAAGAACGTAACGGAAAATCTTTTTGAGCGCCATATCCGGCCGGTGTTTCTGGACTGATCTTGCACATCTCTCTTTTCATCACCTGCTACAACGACACTCTCTTCCCGCAAACGGGTAAAGCCGTGGTCGCCGTCCTCGAGCGGCTGGGGCATACCGTCGAATTTCGCCAGGCGCAAACGTGCTGCGGTCAGATGCACTACAACACTGGCTATCAGGCGGAAGCGATGCCGCTGATGCGGCATTTTCTTGAAGTTTTTCGCGACGACGAAACGATCTGCATTCCGTCATCTTCTTGCGTCGCCATGATCCGCGATCACTATCCCAAGATGGCCGCGGCCAGCGGGGACCCCGCCGTGATCCAGGCTGTCGAAAGGCTACTGCCTCGAGTTTTCGAATTTTCGGAGTTGCTAGTTGACAAGCTGGGCGTTACAGATGTGGGCGCGTTCTTTCCTCATTCCGTCACGCTTCATCCTTCTTGCCATTCGTTGCGGTCGCTCCATATCGGCGATAAACCGGCACGGCTTTTGAATCAAGTGCGCGGGCTCACACTCATCGATTTGCCTGAGGCCGAAGAGTGCTGCGGTTTCGGCGGAACGTTTGCCGTGAAGAATGCGGAGGTTTCGGCGGCCATGCTCTCCGACAAACTACGCTGCGTTTTAGGAACCCGCGCCGAAGTTTGCACTGCCGCCGACAATTCCTGCCTCATGCATATTGCGGGAGCCCTGAGCCGCCAGCGCGCCGGCGTCCGTTGTGCGCACCTGGCCGAAATTCTCGCGTCCACCGAGGCTGGAGAAGTTTCGTGAGCGTTCGCGTTGGCGAAGCCGCCGCCGCTCCGGATTTCCAAGCCGCTGCCGGCAAGCTGGTCGCCGATACGCAACTACGGCATAACGTCCGTCACGCAACGGATGTCATTCGCAAGAAGCGCGCCCGGGTCGTCGAGGAGATGGCCGATTGGGAAGAATTGCGCCAAGCCGGCCACGAGATCAAGGAGCATGTTCTCCGCCATCTCGATTTCTACTTGCAACAGTTCGAAGCCGCCTGCACGCGCGCGGGCGGACAGGTCCATTGGGCGCGTGATGCCGATGAGGCGAATCGCATCGTCATAGACATCTTGCGTGCGCACGAAGCCACCGAAGTCATCAAGGTCAAGACGATGACTTCCGACGAAGTTCGCATGAATCCCGCGCTGCAGGCCGCCGGTATCACGCCCTACGAGACGGATCTAGCCGACCTGATCGTCCAGCTTGGTGAGGATAAGCCGTCGCATATCGTCGTGCCGGCTCTCCATCGCAACAAAATGGAGATTCGGCGAATCTTTCTCGACAAGATGGGCCTCACGGAGTTGGGCCATCGTCCTGAGGATCTTACCGACGCCGCCCGGCGCTATCTGCGCGAAAAATTCTTGCGCGTTCCGGTTGCCATCAGCGGCGCTAACTTTGCCATTGCCGAAACCGGATCGGTGTGCGTCGTCGAATCGGAAGGCAACGCGCGCATGTGTGTCTCTCTGCCGCGCGTGCTGATCAGCCTGGTTGGGATCGAAAAGATCATCCCGAAATTCCGCGACCTGGAAGTTTTCCTGCAGTTGCTGCCCCGATCATCGACCGGGGAGCGGATGAACCCCTACACGTCCATGTGGACAGGCGTCACACGTGGTGACGGGCCGCAAGAGTTTCACTTGATCTTGCTCGACAA
>Ga0081455_10007361_pt1 | contig 11603 bp, 9 predicted proteins | sample TabmetS3T2R1_FD_70207 | JGI IMG/M metagenome (GOLD analysis project Ga0081455, IMG submission 70207) | Tabebuia heterophylla rhizosphere microbial communities from the University of Puerto Rico - S3T2R1 | ecosystem: Host-associated > Plants > Roots > Rhizosphere ...
CAGCGCGACCATGATCACCGAGCCGGAGCCGACACTGATGATGCCGACCAGCAGCCCGCCGAGGGCACCCACGAGCACCGTCGGGACCGGCCGGATCCGCGGGTCGGGGTCCGCCTCTGGGGCGCCGCCCCGGATGCGGCGCAGGTTGATGTAGAGCCGCAGGGCGTACGTCGCCGCCGCCAGCAGCAGCGCGGCGCGCAACAACGCCGCGACGAACACTGCGATCAGCGACCAGGCCAGCGCCAGCATTCCGACGTTCGACTCGACCCCGCGCAGCACGCCGGCGGACCACACGCCGATGCTAGGCCGGAAGTCGTTCACTTCCGGACGCACGCGCTTGGGATTGAGGCTCAGCCACGGCGGCGCGAGCATGATCCGGGTGCGCGCCTGGGAATCCGCTGCGAACGTCGCGCGCAGCATCCACAGGTGGCCCGCGACGGGGCTGTACTCGGGGATGAAGTGCAGCACCACCAGATCGTCGCGACTCGGCCAAGCCTTGGGCCGGTACGCACCTGCGTACAACGATGGCGTGTTGGCCGTGATCAGATCGATGAACGGCATGGGCGGAAACGCGCAGCCGGCGATTTGAACGGTACTCGATAGCGCCAACAACGCGGCCAGTGCGAGCGTGCGCAACGCGCTCGCGACCGACCAGAAGCCCAGGCTCGCGGAACGCAACCAGCCCAGCGACAGCAACGCAAAGCAAGGCGCCAGCGGCACGAGAAAACGCGGCCCCCAAGCGCAGTCGCCGTGCCACGCCCACCACTTGCAGTGCATCAACACCGCCATGACGATCATGCCCAGCAACAGCAGCGCTTCGCGCTTGTGCGAGCGCAGAAACGATCGAAATCCCAACAGGCCCAAGAGCGAGATGGGGTTGTACAGAAAGAAACCTTTGCCGGAGCTCAGCAGCAGCCCGTGCACACCCGTCAGCCAGGGTGTGTTGAAGCCGAGCTCACCGTCGCGCTCGATCGTGTAGCCGGATTCGAGCGCATCGCCGAAGCGAACCCAGTTGTACCAAAAGTAAACGCCGATGAAGACCAGCATCGGCGCGATCAACAGCAGCGCCTGCAACGCGAGTTTGCCGATGCGCGGCTTGAACGTGGACCAGTCGCAAATCGCAAACTGCTCGCATGCTGCAGCGAGCCAATACAGCACCATCACAGGGAGCACCGCGACGCACGTGGCTTTGGTGATGATCGCGTAGCCACTCGCCAGGCCCGCTGCGAATAACCAGCGTAACCTCGCGGTTTGCGCAAAGGCGATCAGCGCGTACACCGCGAGCATCCAGCACAGCGCTACCGTCGGCTCGGAGAACAGGGTTTGCGCGTAGACCCAGGTCATCGTGCCCAGCCCCACCGAGCAGGCGGCGAAGAACGCGAGCCACACGCGAAATCCGAGCCGCACCGCGATCAAAAACACCAACGCCGGGATCGAGGCGCCGATCAAACTCGGCAGAAAGCCCGAGATCACGATCTTGCCGATCACCGACAGACCGTCCGGCGCACCGAGCTTGCGCTCGAGCCAGACCGGCGGCAGGTCGAGTAGCACTTGCCCCAAGCCCCACTTGGTCTTGTTCACGCCGCCTTCGACCAGAACCATCGGACCGATGCCTTGGTCCAAGACATGATTCGCGATGTCGATCGTGAAGGCACTGTCGCCGAAGTACAGATGGCCTTGGGACGCCGACAGCAAGTACAGCGCGGCAAACGCCAAAAACAGATAGGCGGCCCCATGTTTCGAGGTGTTCGCCAAAGCGCGGCGACCCTAGCAGCGCCGGCAAACCCGCGCAATCGGGCCGCTTCCGCACTCGGGGTTTGCGCCCCGGCACAGCGCGAAACGATGCTACGTTGCCGGCCCGATGCTGGATTTTGGGAATGGCGTCTCGGTCGGATGGCGACGCTTCAGCCTTGGCCTGCGCCGTGTGAACGCAGGCTGGTGCGCGCTCGGCCGCTGGCCATCGGAACGCGCAGCCAGTCGCTTCATCGCTGGGTTGATCGTGGTTTGGTCGATCTACTGTTCGATGATTCTCATACCCACGGGTCATTTCACCTATGACCAGGCGTACTTTTACGAAGAATCGGTGCGCGTCGCGGACAGCTTGCGCTGGCCGGCGTACGGACCGTTCGTGTCCGGGATCCAACCCAGCCCGCTGACGCCTGGCGGGATGATGTACGTGGTTTTGTCCGTGCCGTTTCTGGTGTTCCGCGATCCGCGCATCGGCGTGGCATGGATCCACGTGCTCGTCGCCCTGGGTGCGTGGTTGTTCGAGCGCGCATTGCGCAAGCTGGAAGTCGCGGCGCCGATTCGCGTGGCCACGCTCTCGCTGTACGTGCTGTCCATCGCGCATGCGCGCGCCGAGGAAACGTTCTGGAACGGCGATCTGTTTCTGTTCATCACACCCATGCTGCTGTACCTGGCGACGACGCTGATCACGCGACCCAACTGGCTGTGGGCGTACGTCGCGTTTGGCGCGACCGCGGCATTGTCGACGCAGACGCATCTGTCCGGTGGCATGGGCATCATGATGTGCCTGGCGATCGTGTTGCTGCTGCGCCCCCGCGCGTTGCATGTGAAGGGATTGGCTGCGATCGCGCTGGCGTTCGCTGCCTGTTACGCGCCGTACTTCGCGCACGAAGCTGCGAACGGTTTTCCAAACGCGCGCCTGTTGCGTACGGCTGTCCCTTCGGGGTCACACTTGTCGCGCGACGCACTGGTGCGCTGCTTGGTTTCGCCGATCATGTATGTCTCGCACACCGAGTATCCCGGGCAGCTGCTGCAGTTCTGGAGTCGCGACTGGGTGATCTGGGCGGCGATCATCAGCGGTTGGGCTGCTGCAGCCATGAGCGTCTTGGGGTTGGTGGTGCGTAACCCCATGAAGCTCTGGGGTTGTCTCGTCGTACTCGCGCTGCCGATGTATTTCCGGCTCACGGGTCGCGAGTACTACGACCACTACGTGGCCACGGTGATCCCGTTCGTGTGTCTGATTCCGGGCGGTGGCATGGGCTGGCTACTGTCGCGTGCGCGACGTTTTCGCATGCCAGCGCTCGGGTACCTGGCTGTATACGCCGTGACTGGCTTCGCGATTCTGCAAGCGGAACTCAAACGACCGGTGTTGCATCCAGTCATGCCGTGGAACGGGATGAACGTCGGGTTGCAACTCGAACGCACCCAAGCCGACCTCGACCACGGCAAACCCGTGCGCTCGCGGCCTGGCGACGACGACGCGCTGATCCGCTCGATCCTCGCGCGCCGCGTGCTCGGCAAAGAGCTGAGTTTCAAGGTCAACAAGCGCTACTGCAAGGCTGAGATCTATCTGTCAGGCTTCGCAGCGCCGCCTCCGGATCACGCGACCGTACCGCTAGGCAACAACAGCGTGTTCGTATGCGACTGAGTCTCAGCGCTTCTTCGCGACGATGAAGAACTGAGCGCCGAACAGCCGCCACACCAACGGCAAGCGCAGATACGTATGCACCAGCGCGCGCAGCAACCATGGCTGAGGCGGCAGCCGGCCGTGCGTAGACAGCGGCAGAGTTTGCGCGATGCACTCCACGACTTCGAAGCCCGCGATCGCGAGCGCTTCGGCCATCGAGCGCTCGGTCAACGGCAAGTGGTGATCGAAGTAGTCGAAGTACGCGCGCACGGCGTGCTTGTAGTTCGGCCCGAGAATCAACAACTTGCCAGACCTCTTCATGGCGCGATGAATGACTCGCAGCACCTCCAACAACTGTTGCTTCGACTGACAATGTTCGAAGAAGTTGCTCACGAACACAGCGTCGAAATGATCGGCCGGTAATACGTCACTGGCGAGCTCCGCGCTGACGTGGTGCATCACCACCCCGCGCGCGGCGAAGCGCCGCGTCTCCTCGTTCAGATCCACGCCCACGCGCTCTTGGTTCAGCGGGACATTGTTGATGAACTCGCAATAGCCCGGAGCGATCTCCAACACCGCATCGTGCTCGCCGATGTAGCGCCCGAGCCAACCCTCGTAGAGCGCTTTCCAGAGCCAGATGCGCTGCTCGTGCGTAGCGCGCGGGAAGCGAAACGCGTACAGGCGTGCCACATCTCGCGCCTCGGGGGAGTCGAACATACGCGCTCGAATTCTACGCATCGCCCCCGCGGGAAACAACTTCGCAAGCTCTGGCCGGCTTTGGATTTTCGCGCCGCACCGGTATAGTGCCGCAGTTTTGTCGAACCCTACCAACGACGCTCCAGCCGGCAAGTGGCCGGTGCGCTACCGCGCAGTCCTGCCGCGCTTGGCAGTTTCGCTGCTGATCGCCGGCGGATTCGTGTGGGCACTGAACAAAGGCGGTTTGCCGCTGGTGCCGCCGGCAGACGCACTACGGCAACTGCACGTCAGTCCGGTCGCGTTCTACGTGTTCACGTGCGCGCTGGCTATGCTGGTGCGCAACTATCGCTGGAACTATCTATTGCGTCCGATCAATCCGCAGTTATCCGGAGCGCGCGTGTTGGGCGTGGCATCGATCGGCCTGGCTGCCTTGTTGTACGCACCGATGCGCATGGGTGAGATCGTGCGACCTTGGCTGATGGCGCAAGATCGCGAAGTGTCGTTCGTGCACGCCGCTGGCACCGTGGTAGCGGAGCGCATCGTCGATGGCCTGGCGATCACTACGATGTTGGCCGTGAGCCTGTGGGCAGCGACGCCACTATCGCCGCTGCCGGATCACGTCGGCAATCTGCATTTGCCGGTGGCGCTCGTACCCGCGATCGCCGTGAGCGCGTTGACCACGTTTGGTTCGGCCTTCGTCGCGATGCTGCTGTTCTACTTCTGGCGAGCGAGCGCGCACAAACTCGTATTCGCGATCGTCGGCGCAGTGTCGAAGCCGCTCGCCGAGTGGTTCACGCGCCAAGTCGAGCGCATGGCGGACAGCCTGCAGTTCTTGTTCGACAAGCGTCACGGCGTCTCGTTCGTACTCTATACCGTTGCGTACTGGGGGATCACCCCACTCGGTCTGTGGGTGCTGCTGCGCGATGCCGGAGCCCCGGCAGACCTCGCGCAAACCTGCGTCGTGATCGGTGTGTTGGGCCTGAGCACGTTGCTCCCGAGCGGTCCCGGATTCTTCGGCACCTATCAGCTGGGTGTGTACTGTGGCCTGGCGATGTTCTTCCCCGCGCCGATCGTGCTCGGCCCTGGTTCGGTGTTTACGTTCGTCACGTTCAGCACGCAGCTCGTACTCGGCGCGCTCAACGCCGTGCTCGGATTGTGGTTACTATCGACGACATCACCGGGCCCGGCGTTGGTAGAAGCGGTGCGACCAGACGCGTGATCGCCGGCGCGACTACTGCGACCATCAGTTTACGACGACGTCGGCGAGCCAGCGCGGTTCGGCAGGCGTGGCCTTGTTCAACGACGCTTCCCAGTCGGCATCCGTGAGACGCTGCAAGTTTTGCGTGGTGTGTTCGTAGTAGGAGAACGCGACGCCCACGAAGGCGCGCGGTTTGCCGTCGCAGCCTTCGAACGTGACCACCAGCTTGCGCGGCCAAGCCGTGCCGACGTGCAGCACGCGCCCGACGGGGTTTCCGTTTTCGTCGGTCGGCTGGGTGTGGACATCCGCGATCGTCGGGTCGAACTCGAGCGGATCGCCACCGAAGATGATCTTGACGTACCAGCCCGACGGTACCGTCTGAGTCGTGCAACCAGCATTCTCGGTCCGGATGTAGACGGCGTCGTTGATGAATGCCAGTTGCGCGCTGGTCAACGGCGTGTGCGTAACTTGAGCACGGGCGATGCCTTCGAGCTGTGCCGCCACTGGCGCCAGTTGGTTGAAGTACTCGCGCACGCTGGCACTCAGACCGCTCTCCGACTTGTACTCACCGAGCAGTTGGGCCAGCTCGCGGCCATGCTCCGCAAAGCGTGCGATCGCGGCGTAGAACTCGGGATAGGGATCGACTGCGACATCTGGGAACTCGCACGAGGCCATCGAGCCATACGATTGTTTGGTATACAGCAGCGTGTCATGGCGCAGCTGCGCCCAGGATGCGAGCTGGGTCGCCAACACGCGACGCCCCCAGGCTTCGGTGCCGGCGATCGAGGGCAGGCCGTGCTCGCGCGGCTTGCCTACAGCGTTGGATTCGGGTGAGAGCTTGCGCAGCGCCCAGAGCCAATCGTTGTATAGGTTCTGTTTCCAGAACTCCGGCGGATGGGCATCGATGAGTATGCGCATGGCTTGCAACTCGCCTGCATAGCTCTGCAACGAATCCGCCAGTAGCGGCAGGGGCTGGTCGTTGCCGAACACGGCGTAGGCGACGTCGAGCGGGTCCGGAAGCATGCGCTTGGCCCGCGTCCGGTCCCAAGTCACGTTGGCGAGCGTATGCGAGTCCAGCGTATAGCGCTGTGGAAACAGCCCGAAGCTCACGTCCAGCGCAGCCGCGGCGTGAAGGCCGCCCTCACTCAACTGACTCGCGATCTGTTGTTGGCCGAAACCACGCTCGACGAGCACGCGCGTGAGCGTCGCGTCACCCAGCTTGGCCACCGCCGCTGGGCTGCTCACGGCGAGTGCGCCAAACAGCGCCGGAATCTGACTGATCGTCATGGCGTCAGCGGATCCGACCAGCAGCGACAGCATGCGGTCGAAGCGGGCTACGCGCAGACGCAGGGCGGCGTCGAGCAACGAGTCGAGCTGCAGCATCGCGTCCACCGCTCTACGCTGCAGCACGGCCTTGTCACCCCGGAACTCGACGAGCCGAAAATCGACCCGGCCGAGCCAGATCATGGCTTTGAAGTACGAGGCCAGCGCCGGTGTGTCAGCATAGTGGCCGCGGGGCAGAAACTGCGAGAAATCTTCGTCTCGCTCCGCACCGAACAGCTTCACAGTCTCCATGCCGCTCGCAACCTGCGCGGCGTGCACGAGCGCGCTCGCCCGCGCGGGCAGAGCGCGGGCGGCTCGTTCATCGAGTAGCGCGAGCGGCACGCTTAGATAGAGCTCGAGATCGCTCTTCGCTTCACTCGCGCTCTTCGTGGCCAAAAGCGTCAGCAAATCGCCGAGCAGCCCGCGCAGCTCAGCACGCAACACGTCAGTTTCGGTGTACAGCACGATGCTGTCGTACGAACGATGCAGCGCGTCCAGAATCGAGTCGGCGGAGATGAACACGGGCAGGTCGGCCGCATAGATGCTCGCGTAGCCATACGTGAAACTGGGAAAGTGTTGGCGATTCGAGATCACGAAGCCACGCTTGGCAAACACCTCGAGCTCGGCGTCGCTCATGCGCAACGCGGACGCCTGAACTTTGTCGAACCCGTGCGCAAGTGCAGGCTGATACCCGAGCTCGCGCTGAAACGGAAGCCGATGCGCCACCTGCATCTGCTGGGCGCTGGTGTGGAGTGCAGCGCCGACGTCGTGCAACAGCCGCGCGCCGCTGCCGCCAATGGCTGCAGCTGCCTGCGCAGCGGAAAGCGCGCCGCCTCGCGTAGCCGAAGGTGCTTGCGAGGCGTGGCGCGTCGAGCACGCGATCGCGCACACCGCGACCAGGGTCAAAACGAACTGCTTCATGTGCCCCCTCGACGAGCTTGCACGAACAAATCCAACGTATCTGCGCGTTCGACCACGCACAGCGCAGGAAGTTCCGCGAGCCGCGCCTGCGGAGTGCTAGCGTCGATGCCGAAGTGCGGCGGTGTGTGCCCAGCCACACGCAGCCGCAGCGTTCACAAACGCTGTTGCCAATCCAGCTTGCCCTCGTCCGAAACCAGGGAGCCTTGGACGTACACCGCGCCGGCGCGCTTTTTCACGTTGAACTCGAGCACGTCGACCTCCGCCTCGGGAGCGAGTTCGCGCACGCGCGTGCTGGCCTTCTCGGTGGTTCCGGCTTGCGTAACGCTCAGCTCGATCACCGCATGATGCAGCGTGAAGTACGATCGATTGCGGACCTTGAAGTCGTCGTAGACCCAGTCCGCCACGAAACGCGCGCTGGCTTTCGGCAACAAGTAGCGCTGGCGCAGTTCGCCCGCGCGAAACATCGGGCTGTTTTGAAACTTGTTCAGCCGCACCTGATCGCGGTTCAGCGCCAGCCACACGTAGCCGTCCAGAATGCCGAAGAAGCGCTCGCGTTGCGCCTGCGGCAAGCTTGGATACTGTCCCGCGACCAACTCGGCCAAGAAGAAACTGGGGCGCTGCTCGAGCAAAGCTTGCACGTCGATGGCCGGCGAGCATGCTGCTGGCAGCGGCGGCTGCGCTTCGCGCTTCTGCTTGACCAGGCTGCGCACCTTGGACAGGCGCTCCTTAGCGACGTTCGCCGGTCGTTCATCGGCGTAGTCCGCGATGATCGTCGCATACAGCGATTCGGCGGCCTCGAGCCGGTGCTCCGTTTCCTCGTGCTGCGCCAATGTGAGCAACTCGATCGCCCTGCTCTCGCGGCTGTTCGGCCGATACTGCACGAAGTACAGCAGCGCAAAGAACACCACGTTGCCGATGACGATCAGGCCGTACTTGTGCCAGGCATCGCGCAAGAACTGGCGAGGCCGCCCGGTGGGACTGCGATGCAGGGTGTCCGGCATGACCGCGGCACCGTAGCAGTTACGCACGTTTCGCCAAGCTCTCGATGACGAGACCCGCCTCAGCTGCCGATTTCGCGCAGCGACTCGAGTGTCAAACTTGCGCAGATCGCGCTGCGGCCTGGTCGGGCGGGCGCTCGTCAGCCACTTGACATATGACCGTCGGTCAGTAAATAACTGACTCACAGTCATTCAAGGGAGCTCGCCATGGAACCTCAGTCCGGCGGCCAAGCCGCAGGCGTCACGCGCCGAGTTGCGCTCGTGACTGGTTGCTCATCCGGTATCGGGGCGGCTAGCGCGCGCCAGCTACTGCAGTCAGGCTTCACCGTTTACGCGAGCGCGCGCCAGCTCGCCGTGCTGGAGCCGTTGCGTCAGCTCGGTTGCCGTACCCTCGCGCTCGACGTGACGGATGAAACCTCGATGCGCACGGCTGTGTCGGCGATCCGAGCCGAGCACGGCGGCGTGGATGTGCTCGTCAACAACGCCGGTTATGGTCAGGCCGGTGTGATCGAAGAGGTCGCGGTGGCGCAGGTGCGCAAGCAGTTCGAGGCCAACGTATTCGGCGCCCTGCTGCTGTCGCAACTCGTCCTGCCGGACATGCGCGCGCGCGGCTGGGGCCGCATCATCAACGTGAGTTCGATGGGCGGGCGGCTCACGTTCCCGTATTTCGGAGTGTACCACGGCTCGAAGTACGCACTCGAAGCGCTGTCGGACGCACTGCGCTTCGAAGTCCGAGGCTTCGGCATCGGTGTCGTACTGATCGAGCCTGGGCTGATCCGCACCAACTTCGGTCAGGCATCGGTCGACACCACCAGCGCGACCGCACAGGCCAGCGGGCCCTACGCCGAATTCAATGCGCGCATGGCGCGCGCGACCATCGACACCTATCAGGATGGGCCGCTCGCAGCGCTGAGCGGCACACCCGACGACGTGGCGCGCAGCATCGTGCGTGCGGCGATCGTCCGACGTCCCCGAGCGCGTTACACCGTCTCGGCGTCGGCGAAGTTGCTACTATTTCTTCGACGCATCCTGCCGGATGCGCTATGGGATGCCTTTCTGCGCTCGCAGTACGCTGCGCCGCGCGCGTTACCGCATGAACAAACCGCGCCAGGTGCGAGCACGTAGCGACAACGCCAAACGCAAGCGGCGCGAGAGCGTACTGTCGGCCGCGCGTACGCTGTTTCGCAAGCGCGAGTTCGACACGTTGACGATGGACGCACTCGCCGCCAAAGCCGGGCTCGCCAAAGGCACCCTGTACCTGTACTTCCAGACCAAGGAAGCCGTGTTCCTGGAGGTGCTGTTGACCGAGCTGGAAGCGTGGCTGCTCGAGTTGAGCGCCGCGCTCGAGGGCGCAGCGCCGAGCGCGATCGCACGCGTCGTGACGCAGTCCATGGTGGCGCGTCCGATTCTGCGGCGCTTGCTGGCGATGCTGCACACGAGGTTGGAGCGCAACGTCGATCTCGAAACGCTGATCTCGGTCAAGCGCCGCATGTTTGCGATGCTCACGCCGGCGGCGCTCGCACTCGAATCGAAACTCCCTGCTTTGCCGGCCGGCAGCGGCTTGCGTTTCTTCGTACGCATGCAAGCGCTGCTGATCGGCTTCGAACAGATCACCGATCGCAACGAACTGGCCGAACGCGCCTACGAGGTACCCGACCTCAGCATGCTGCGCATCGACTTTGCCACTGAGCTCGAGGCTGCGATCGCGGATTGGCTGGCCGTCGGCACGCGACGGCAGTGAGTCCAGTGGCGCTGGCAGATCACTCGGCGAGTCTGAAGGTGGCGTTCGCGCGCGCGATGACTCCAGCGCTCGTCTCCACCATACAATCGGTGAACGCGAGACTGCGGCCGACCTTGAGCACGCGCGGCTTGAACTCCAGCAGCTCATCGACTTTGCCGGAGCCGAGGAAGTCGACGCCCAGGTGAACGGTCACTGCACCACGCACTGCGCGCTCTTGCGCCTCCACCTCGTTGGCGCTGGCGATGGCTTGCGCGACCGACAGACCCATCGCGTTGTCGGCCAATGCGCTGATCAACCCACCATGCGCGATGCCGCGCCCGTTGCAATGATGGCGCTTGATATATAGCGCCAGGTACACCGCAGCCTGGTCGATCCGCGAATAGATTGGCTCCCAGGGCTCGGTCAGCGGTGATTTGCGAAAATGAGGCGCGTACCCGGCAGGAACATCTTCTCGCTTGTCTTTCATGCCTCAACTTTTGCATGCGGCTGCGGCGCCGCGCCAGCCGAGATATATCTAACGCCGGCTGCGGCGCGCGTCCTTCCAGGCTTTGGTGCGGTGCTTGATATACGCGTCGTAGTCCGCGCTCGACTTCAATTCGGGCATGGTGTGATGCGCGTGACCGGTGTCGTCGGGAACCGGCAGGCGGGATACGAGTTCGGCGTGCACCTTCTGCAGATGTGACGGCTCGTGGGCGCTCGGGCCCTGCCCTTTCGCCAGCGGCACAACGATACCGGCCAGCGGATCGTCTTCGCGGGGTTTGGACAAGCTCAGCACTGCGCCGAAGTCGCTCGCGGCGGCATCGCGCTTGGTGAGCGCTGGCAGCTTCCAGCGCGTTTCGATGGTCTTGAGGATGGAAGTGTGATCCAGCGGCGTGGCGTTGGCTGCGACGCGAAACACCGTCCCCGCAGCTATCAGCGGCGAGACCAACACGGCCGGAACGCGCACTCCGAAGCGTTTGAAATCGCATTCGAACTCACCCACCGTGTCGTCCGGTGGCGTTGCGCCTTGCGGTGGCGCAACGTGGTCGTAGCACCCGCCGTGCTCATCGTACGTGATCACCAGCAACGTTTGCTGCCAGTTCTGGCTCTTGCGCAACGTGTAGTACACGTCGTGGATCAGCTGCTCACCGAGCGTAACATCAACACCACGATGTGGTTGATCGCCGAAAGCTGGTTCTGCGGCTTTGTCATGTTTGCCCCCTGCTGTCAGCCGTGCGTGTAGTACGGCCGGCGGCGGATGTACTCTTGGTGGAAGTCGAACATCGCCACGTAGAACTCCGACCAACCGCCCATGCGCACGCGCACCAAGTCGTAGCGTTCCGGAAACTCCATGGCGTGCGCAAACGTGGCTGG
>Ga0081455_10007362_pt1 | contig 11603 bp, 10 predicted proteins | sample TabmetS3T2R1_FD_70207 | JGI IMG/M metagenome (GOLD analysis project Ga0081455, IMG submission 70207) | Tabebuia heterophylla rhizosphere microbial communities from the University of Puerto Rico - S3T2R1 | ecosystem: Host-associated > Plants > Roots > Rhizosphere ...
GGCCGCCCTGCAGTGGAGCAAGGCCTTGCTGGTGGGGGAGAAACGTGTGCTCGAGATGATAGCCCAGGGCGAGGCGCTGCCCCGCATCCTGGAGGCCTTATGCCAGGTGGTCGAGGCGCAGGCCAGCGACCTCCTGTCCTCCTGCCTGGTGCTGGATACGCACGGCACCCACCTGCGGCACGCCGCCGCACCGCGCCTGCCGCAAAGCTACATCGACGCCATCGACGGCGTCGCCATTGGCCCGACGGGAGGGTCGTGCATCACCGCCGCGTACCGCGCCGCGCCGGTGGTCGTGGCGGACATCGCTGCAGACCCGTTGTGGGCCACGTATCGGCACCTGCCCTTGGCGCACGGCCTGCGCGCCTGCTGGTCCGCGCCGATCCTGTCCGCCGCCGGCCAGGTATTGGGCACCTTCGCGCTGTATTATCGCGAGCCCCGCCGCCCGCGTCCGCAGGACCTGGAGGTCCTGGAACAGATCGCGGCGGTAGCCGCGGTGGCCATCCAGCATCAGCGCGCGCACGAGCGGGTCCGGCACGAGGAACAGGAGCTGCGACGGATGATCGATGCCATCCCGCAGACCATCGTCGTCCTGGAACCGGATGGGCGCACGCTGTCTGCGAATCAGGCCACGCTCAACTACACGGGTCTCACCCTGGACGAGGTGATGGCCACGGACTTTCGGACCCGGGTATTTCATCCGGACGATGTGGCGCGGCTCCACGATGCCCGCCAGCAGGCCCTAGCCCGCGGCCTCCCGTTTGACAACGAACAACGCGCCCGGCGGCACGACGGGCAGTATCGCTGGTTTCTCATCCAGTACAACCCGCTGCGGGATGACCAGGAACGTCTCGTGCGCTGGTATGCGACGGGCACGGACATCGACGAGCGCAAGCAGGCGGAAGAGCGGATGCGCACCGAAAACCTGGCGTTGCGCGAAGACATCGACCGCACGTCGATGTTTGAGGAAATCGTGGGGTCGTCGGAGGCGCTGCGCACGGTCCTCCGGCACGTGGCGCAGGTGGCCCCCACGGAGGCCACGGTGCTCATTCTGGGGGAAACCGGCACGGGCAAAGAACTGATTGCGCGCGCCATTCATAAGCGCTCCCCCCGGGCGACACGGGCCTTTATCCAGGTGAACTGCGCGGCCATTCCGTCGGCGCTGCTCGCGTCCGAACTCTTCGGGCACGAGAAGGGCGCCTTCACCGGAGCGCTGCAGCGGCGGCTGGGGCGCTTTGAAGCGGCCCAGGGCGGGACGATCTTCCTGGACGAGATCGGCGACCTCCCGCCCGAGACGCAGATCGCGCTCCTGCGCGTGCTGCAAGAGCGGGAATTCGAGCGCCTCGGCAGCAACCAGCCGATTGCCGTGGATGTGCGCGTCCTGGCGGCGACCAACCGGGACCTGCCGGCGGCGGTCGCGGCCGGGACCTTCCGCCAGGACCTCTTTTATCGCCTGAATGTCTTCCCTCTCCAGCTCCCCGCGCTGCGCGAACGCGTGGAGGATATTCCGTTACTCGTCGGGTATCTGATCGAGCGCTATGCGACCCGGGCCGGGAAGAAGATCCGGACCATCAACAAACGGACCTTGGAACTCTTGCAAGCCTATGATTGGCCCGGCAACATCCGCGAACTGCAGAACGTCATTGAGCGTGCCGTCATCTTGTGTGAGAGCGACACCTTTGCGGTCGAGGAGCCCTGGCTGCAGCGGCAAGCGCCCCCACGGCCTGGACTGGGAGTGCCTTTGGTCGTGGCACGCGCCGAGCACGAACGCGCCCTGATCGAAGCCGCCTTGGCCGAATGTCGAGGCCGCGTGTCTGGCCCTACTGGCGCGGCGGCCAAGCTGGGCTTGCCGCGGCAGACGCTCGAATCGAAAATCAAAGCCCTTGGCATTCCCCTCCAGCGCTTTAAAACGTGACCGGGGGACTGCCACTCCCGGCACTGGCTGGTAGGCGCTGGGAGACCTCCCCGCCGTGTGCTCCTGGCGCATGCCTGCTGACGTCTCCTCCCAGGCTCCTGCTCCCACCACGGTGGATCGGTGTGTCCTCCCGCTGATCATGCCCCGTGCATGGTGGTGCCGATCATGAGTGCCGACAATTCGGCAATTGCCGACAATTCGGCACCCCAATGCTGATCTCAATGCCAATACATCAATGGATTATGTCTGGTCTCATTCTTGCACTAGCTCCTCGCGTCAGTTGCGGTGGTGCGCTGCCTCGGCAGTTGTGAGGCAGCCAGTGAGCGCATAAACGAGGCAAGGAGATCGCGCCTGACCAGGTCCCCAACTCAGGCCGTCCTCATCACGGGGGCATCGGGCGGCATCGAGCGCGCCATCACGCTCCGGCTGGCGCGCCACGGCTTCGCCATCGTCGTGAACTCGTGGCGAGTTTGCGGCCCTACAGAAGGCGTCGTCTCTCCGCAACACGGTGGACAGTGACGTGTTGCTGCCAGAGGCGATGCATGCGCACGGAGGCTCTATGCGAGACGATCCACAATCAGGCCAGTCAAATCTCACCTGCCAGGCATTGCTTCGGACCACAGGAGGGTCGGCAGCCGCCGCCGTCATGGCGGGAGACAGCACGTCCAGGGAGGGTGCCGCGCCCGCGGCAATCGCGGACGGGGCGAACATCGCTGGCGCGGTCCCGATCACGCTGCGCGTCAATGGCACGGACCGCCCACTGCGCGTTGACCCGCGGACGACGCTCCTCGATTGCCTCCGTGAGACGCTGGCGCTCACCGGCACGAAGAAGGGCTGCGACCACGGGCAATGTGGCGCCTGTACGGTGCATGTGAATGGCCGGCGCGTGAACTCCTGTCTCACCCTGGCCGTGATGCATGCGGGGGACGAGATCACCACCATCGAGGGCCTGGGCACCCCCGACGCCTTGCATCCCATGCAAGCGGCCTTCCTTGCCTGCGACGGATATCAGTGCGGCTATTGCACGTCAGGCCAGATCATGTCGGCCGTGGCGTTGCTCACGGAACACTGCGGTCCGGACGACACGGCGGTGAAGGAACTGATGAGCGGCAACATCTGCCGCTGCGGCGCCTACGCCAATATCGTGGCCGCGATCCAACACGTGCGCAAACACCCTTAGCCGCGAGCAGGAGCCATCCCATGCATGCCTTTGCATTCGTTCGGCCAGCAGACACCGCGGCAGCGGTGGCGAGCGCCGCGCAGGCGAACACTGCGCAGCAGGGCGCGGACGTGCGGTTCGTCGCTGGCGGGACGACGCTGCTGGATTTGATGAAGCTGAACGTTGAAACGCCGGCGCGGGTCATCGACATCAACCGTTTGCCGCTCAACCAGATCGAAGTAACGCCCGACGGCGGGCTGAAGATTGGCGCCACCGTGCGTAATACAGATCTCGCCCACCATCCGACAGTGCAACGAGACTATGCCGTGCTGTCGCAGGCGCTTCTCGCCGGGGCATCAGCCCAACTCCGCAATATGGCGACCACGGCCGGCAATCTCCTCCAGCGCACGCGGTGCGTGTACTTCCGCGACACCGCCATGCCCTGCAACAAGCGCGATCCCGGCACCGGCTGCCCGGCGATCACCGGTACCAACCGCACGCTCGCCGTCCTGGGCACGAGCGCCCACTGCATCGCCACCCACCCCTCGGACATGTGCGTGGCGATGGTGGCATTGGAAGCGACCATCCATGTGCAGGGACCCCAGGGGACACGCGCGATCCCCGTCGGGGACTTTCATCTGCTGCCCGGCAGCACACCGCACCGCGAAACCGTGCTCGAACCCGGTGACCTCATCACGCACGTCACTCTCCCCCCGCCCGTCGTGGGGAGTCGGCAAGTCTATCTCAAGCTGCGCGACCGGGCGTCCTACGAGTTCGCCCTGGCGTCGGCGGCCGTCGTGCTCACGGTCGCAGGTGGGCACGTGACGCGGGTACGCGTCGCCCTGGGAGGCGTGGGGACCAAGCCCTGGCGCTCCCCCGAAGCCGAAGCCGCGCTCGTCGGCCAGCCGACAAACCAGGCGCACTTCCGCACGGCGGCGGAGGCGGCCTTGCGCGACGCCCAACCACAGAGTGAGAATGCGTTCAAAATCGAGTTGGCCACGCGCTGCCTCACGCACGCGCTCCAGCTGGCGACAGCGTGAGGTATGGAAGGAGCGACCATGGCAGCGACACACGACACCCCGACGACAGCACCGATTGGGCGCAGCACGCCGCGCGTGGAGGGCCCGTTGAAGGTGAGCGGCACGGCGCAGTACACCGCCGACTTCCATGTTCCCGGGACGCTGTATGCCGTGCCGGTCGAGGCGACGATCGCCAACGGCCGCGTCGTCACACTCGACACGGCCGCGGCTGAGACGATGCCCGGTGTACGCGCCATCTTGCATCGTGAGAACATTGAAAAGATCTTCCGCTCGATCCCAGAGCCGGGGTTCGCAGGCATCTGCGAAGAGCGGCGTCCGCCGTTCGAGGACGATGTCGTGCGCTACTACGGGCAATACATCGCGCTCGCCGTGGCAGACACGTTCGAGACCGCCACGGCTGCCGCCGATGCGGTGCGCGTGACGTATGACAAGAACAAGCCGAACGTTGCCGCTGACCTCGAAGCGGACGACGAGCCCGCAGTGATTCTCGCCACGTTCGGCCCGCAGCACCGCGTGCAAAGCCAGCGCGGCGACGCCGAGGCGGCGTTTGCGAGTGCGCCGGTCAAGCTGGACCAAACCTATGTCACGCCGGCCGAGACGCACAACCCCATCGAGCTGCACGCGACGACCGCGATCTGGGATGGATCGACGTTGACGCTGTACGAGTCGTCACAGGGCGTCGTCAACCTCCAGGGCGTGCTGGCGCAAATGTTCGGCTTGCCCAAGGAGCACGTCCGCGTCATCACCAAGTTCGTTGGCTCGGGTTTCGGCGGCAAGCTGTTTCCGTGGACCCATTGTGCGCTCGCCGCCGCGGCGGCGCGGCAGTTGGGCAGGCCGGTGAAACTCGTGCTCAGCCGGAAGATGATGTTCCAGACCGTCGGGCATCGGCCGCGTACCCAGCAGCGCGTGCGCTTGGGCGCCACGCCCGACGGGAAACTCGTCGCGCTCCAGCACGACTACGTCTACCACCGCTCCATGCTCGACGCCCACCACGAAGACTGTGGTGAAGCGACGCCGTTCCAATATAGCGTGCCCAACCTCCAAGTGACGTTCGGACGGGCCAAGCGCCACATTGGTGCAGCGGCCGATATGCGTGGTCCCGGCCGCGTGCCCGGCCTTTATGCTACCGAGTCGGCGATGAATGAACTGGCGGATACACTCAAGATTGATCCGGTCCGGCTGCGCGTCCTCAATGAGCCAACCATCGACGAGGGACTGGGGCTGCCGTTCTCGTCGCGCCATGTGCTCGAGTGCTTTGCACTGGGCGCGGAGCAGTTCGGTTGGTCCAAACGCACACCCCAAGTTGGTTCCATGCAGCGCGATGGCGTCATCCTCGGGTGGGGCATGGCGGGCTGCTCATGGCTGGCGGAACTATTCGCCGCCGCGGCGTACGTCCAGCTGCGCGATGATGGCACGGCCCGCGTCGCCTGCGCCACCCAGGACATTGGCACCGGCACGTATACGATCCTGGCCCAACTCGCCGCACAGAAGACCGGCGTCCCGCTCGACAAGGTCGAAGTGGCGCTCGGCGATACGGCGCTGCCAGCAGGCCCGCTCTCGGGCGGCTCAATGGCGACCGGATCACTCGTGCCGGCCGTCTTTCAGGCCGCCGACAAGGCGATCGCCTCGCTGCTCACCGTCGCCACGACAACGCCGGGGTCACCGTTCGAGGCGTGCCAGCCCGCGGATCTGGCCTGCGCCGGCGGCCGGGTCTTTGTCAAGGCCGATGGCGCCACGGGCGGCGTGCCGTTCGCGGAGGTGCTGCGCCGCGCCAACCTGCGTCTCGTCACCGGGAGTGGCACGTCCGCAGCGACCGTCGGGAATCCACAGCCGCAGTTCTCGACACACTCGTTTGGTTGTCATTTCGTCGAGGTCACGTGGCAGCCGGAGATCGCGCAGCTGCGCGTCAGCCGGGTCGTGACCGTCATTGATGCAGGAAAAATTATCAATCCGTTGGCCGCCCGCAATCAGATCGAGGGGGCGGTGGTGATGGGCATCGGCATGGTGCTGTTCGAACACACGTCGTACGATCCACAGACTGGCGCGCCGATCAACAGTAATCTGGCCGACTACATCGTGGCGGTCAACGCGGACGTACCGCCGATCGCGGTGCACTTCCTGGAGTTCCCGGACACCGAGCTGAACGAAGTGGGGGCACGCGGCATCGGCGAGATCGGCACGGCCGGCGTGGCGGCCGCCATCACGGCGGCGGTCCACCACGCCACCGGCGTGCGTGTGCGGGAACTGCCGGTCAAGATCGAGGCTTTGTTGGCGTGAGGCGTTCCCCTCTTCGCCAATGGCGGAGGACACGCTGCGCTTTGCAGACATGACCGGTGTGCGCCCCATGATCGAAACGTCTCCGCTTGCACAAGCCGCCGCAGGCTACGCGCGCATGATGAGTGGGAAAGCGGCATGCCACGTCGTCCTGACCATGTGAAGTGCAACTCGGAGGCTTCGGGGACTGCTTGCCTGAGGCGAATGGGAGGAACAAAATGAGTGAGACAATCGCATCGCACAATAAAGCGCTGGTGCTAACGGCCTTCGACACACTGTTCAACAAGCGTGATTATGCAGCAGCTGAGCGCTTCTGGTCACCGCATTACGTCCAGCACAGTGCGCATATCGCGCCTGGTCGCGACGGCCTGTTCAATCTCGTCAAGAGTCTCCCGCCAACGCTAAAGTATGAGCCCGGAACAATGGTAGCCGAAGGAGATTTTGTGATCGTGCACGGACGATTTTCGGGATTCGGCCTGCCTGTGAACTGGATCGCGGCGGATATTCTGCGCATCGAGAACGGGATGCTGATGGAACACTGGGATATAATCCAAGACGAGGCTACGCATGAGGCATCAAAGAGCGGCCTCCCCATGTTCGGCGACACGTTTCGTGCATGAGCGCTCAATGCCACGTCTGTGGAGAACGCACTGTGAAAGCAATCCAGATCGAGACGTCGGCAATCCGGCCGAGGCCCTCAAAGCCGTTTCTGATCTCCCGCCACGGCGATGACGAGGCGTGGGACAGCCGCGCGTGTTCTCACCTGCTTCCAAGGAGCAACGTATGCCGACCGGCACCTTGACCAACCCAACTCTTGCCCAGCAGCTCCTCGACGCCCTGGACGCGCTGTCCGGGCTGCACCCCGGCTTTCGACCTGCCCATGCCAAAGGGCTGATGTGTGCGGGCCTGTTCACGCCGTCGCCCGAGGCGGGGCACCTGACGCGTGCCCCCCACGCGCACAGGCCCTCCACCGCCGTGACCGTGCGCTACTCGAACGCGACGGGCCTGCCGACCATCCCCGACAACGACCCGGCGCGGTCCGGTCCCAGGGGGATGGCCATCCGCTTTCACCTGGCCGAGCACGTTCACACCGACATCATCGCCCACTCCACCGACGGCTTCCCGGTCCGTACCGGCGAAGAGTTCCTGGCGTTTCTCCGCGCCGCGGCCGCCTTCGGGGCGGGCCGACCCGAGGCGCTCGGCGCGTTCCTCGCTGCGCACCCGCACGCGCAGCGGTTTGTCGACACGCCCAAACCGGTCCCCACGAGTTTCGCGCGGGAGGCGTTCTTCGCCGTCACGGCGTTCACATTCATCAACGCTGACGGCGTGCGCCGTCACGGGCGGTTTCGCATCCGACCCGAGGCCTGGACCGCGTACCTTTCCAACGACGAGGCGGCAGCGCAGTCCGCGGACTTCCTGTTCGACGAGCTCGGTCCACGGCTGGCCCAGGCGCCGGTCACGCTCGGCGTGTTCGTACAAATGGCGGCGCCTGGCGATGACGTCACCGATGCCAGTGCGCCGTGGCCGGACAGTCGCCCGGAGATCCCGTTCGGCACCGTGACCCTGACGGCACGCGTGGATGACCAGGCGCCAGAGCGGCGGCGCATGATCTTCGATCCCGTCCCCAGGGTGGACGGCATCGAGGCCGCGGGCGATCCGCTCACGGACGTGCGCGCGGACATCTACTTGCTCAGCGGCCGCCGGCGGCGGGCCGTCTTCGGCGATGGGAGGCGTTGATCGGCCAGCAGGGGACGCCTCGAAGGTCACCAGAGACCGCAGACGCTCGCGCGTGTCGCGTATGCGGCAATGGCCGACATGTCGGCACCCCCTGCCCATCTATGGCAAGCGACGTCAACCGTTGACGCATGGTCCCATGCTTGCATGGCTCCTACCGTCAACGGGCACCACAATCGCAGCTGACATGAAAGAGACAGCGCCGATGACATTAAAAATTGAAAGGTATAATGATGAGCAACACACGACGCTGCGGCTGATCGGCCACCTGCACGCGGCATATCTTGAGGAATTGCAGGCACAGATCGAGGGCAACGGACCCAGGACAGTGTTGGACTTGGACCAGGTGACGCTCGTGGATGTCGAGGTGGTGCGCTTTCTCGGCGGCTGTGAGGCTAAAGGCATCGCACTCCTGCATTGTTCCCCCTATATCCGCGAGTGGATTGCCAGGGAGCAACACAGGATAGGATAAGGTCTCGTAGGATGGCACCATGGCCCCTGTCTTCCAGGTGAGGAGGTGCGGATGAGGCGCAAAAACGGCGCTGCTCACTGGCGCGCATACAGGATCGTGTCGCGTGTCAGACATCATGGTGCGTTTGACAGGGTGCATAGGGACAATCAACCGACATGGAGGGTATGACCATGGCAGAGCATCTCGCCAACCCCGCAGAGGCCGCTCCCACGCGGCATAGTCAGCCGTGGCTGCATCAGCACGGCAAGGAGATCCAGGCGTTTGGCACTGTGCGGCAGTTCCCACTCGCGCTCGCTTACGAGACGCGGATGTATTCCTGCCAGCGTTTGAATCAGATCCTGGCCGACACGCAGATCCTCTACGCGCTGTATAAGAAGCACCATTGGCTCATGCGTGGGGCGACCTTCGCCCAGCTGCACCTCCTGCTCGATAAGCACGCCGACGAGCAGCGGGCGCTCGTGGACACCATCGCCGAGCGGGTCCAGACCCTCGGCGGGATCGCGGTCGGCGACCCGCGGCACGTGGCAGAGATCACCAAGGTACCGCGGCCCCCGGATGGCTGCGAGGAGGTGCCAGCAATGCTCTCCCGGCTGCTCGAGGCGCACGAGCTGATCCTGAGCGACGCGCATGATGCGGCGTCCCGCGTCGCGGCCCTCGGCGATGACGGTACCAATGACCTCCTCGTCTCCGACATCATCCGGACAGGCGAACTCCAGGCATGGTTCCTCGCGGAGCACCTCGTTGACACCCCGCTTGTCCGCGCATAGGCCCACGGGCGCAGACGGTGACGGCAGCACGAGGGTGCATGCTGGGAAGTGAAGATGCCTGGGGCGTGGCAACATGCCGCTCGTCGTTTGCACGACGAGCGGCGTGATCGTCAGCGCGCTCCTTACGGTCATAGATCGTTCAAAACCCCAGGAGATGGCCCAAGAGGAAGCGCAGAGGAGGACCATAGATGGACGAACACGCTCTCGAAGTGCAGAGTACCGGTATGGTATCGCTCAACGCTCTCTTGAGCAATCGACGGTCAATCGCTCGCCTGCTCTATGCGCGTAGGAGGGTAGACATCTGCTGCGATGACTCCGCCCGCGAGATGCCTCCCCATGCTAACGGTTCGCTGCTCATCGAAGAGACGCCATGCAGCATACAACTCCCCCAGTCCCGTTGACGCTGGCCTCGCGTGTCGACCAGGTGTTTCCCATGCTGACACCAGAGCAGAGCGCACGCCTCGCGGTGCACGGACAGGTGCGCTCCGTCCAGCGTGGCGAGGTGCTCATGGAGGCCGGGGAACAGACCCCACGGTTTTTCGTTGTCACCGCGGGTCACCTCGTGATTGCCCAGCCCGCAGGCGTCACGGAGGACCCGGTGGCCGTCCTGCACCCGGGTCAGTTTACCGGCGAGATCACCATGCTCTCAGGTCGCCGTGGGTTCGTCCGCATACGCGCCGGAGAGCCTGGTGCAGTGATCGAGGTCGAACGCCAGCACGTGCTGGCGCTCGTGCAAACCGACAGCGAGCTGAGCGAGATCCTCCTGCGGGCTTTCCTCCTGCGTCGGGTGGAGTTGATGGCGCATGGGGTCAGCGACGTTGTGCTCGTCGGGTCGCGTCATTCTGCTGGCACACTCCGCATCCAGGAGTTCCTGACGCGCAACGGCCATCCGTACTCCACCATCGACCTCGACCGGGATGCCGACGTCCAGGCGCTGCTGGATCGTTTTCAGGTCACCGTCGACGACGTGCCGGTGGTCATATGTCGTGGCGAGGTGGTGCTGCGGAACCCCACGAATGGGCAGCTCGCCGACTGTCTGGGCTTCAACGAGGCGATGGATCACACGCAGGTCCGCGACCTGGTCATCGTCGGGGCCGGCCCCGCGGGGCTCTCAGCGGCCGTGTACAGCGCGTCGGAAGGCCTCGATGTCCTGATGCTGGAGACGCACGCGCCTGGCGGACAGGCCGGGTCGAGTTCGAAGATCGAGAACTACCTGGGCTTTCCGACGGGCATCTCAGGGCAGGAACTCGCCACGCGGGCGTACACGCAGGCGCAGAAGTTTGGGGCGCACCTGCTCATTGCGCAAAGCGCTGCACGGCTCGCGTGCGACCGGAAGCCGTACGCGATCGAGATCGACCACGGTCCGCGTGTACTGGCACGTACAATCATCATCGCGACAGGAGCTGCCTATCGGCGACTGGCCCTCACCAACCTGGCGCAGTTCGAAGGCGTGGGCGTGTACTATGGGGCGACGTTCGTCGAGGCCCAGGTGTGCGGTGGGGAAGAGGTGATCGTGGTGGGCGGCGGCAACTCGGCCGGCCAAGCCGCGGTGTTTCTCGCCCAAACCGCCAGACGGGTGCACATCCTCATCCGGGCAGGCGGGCTGGCGGCGAGTATGTCGCGCTACCTGATTCAGCGCATTGCAGAGACGCCGGCCATCGTCTTACGACCGCATACAGAAATCACGGCGCTCGAAGGCGGCGACCATCTCGAGCGCGTGCGCTGGCGGGACAATCGGACGGGAACGAGCGAGACCCACGCCATCCGCCATGTCTTCGCCATGACCGGTGCCGTGCCCAACACCCACTGGCTCCAGGGGTGTGTCGCGCTCGACGCGCACGGGTTCATCAAGACCGGAGCGGATCTCTCTCCGGAGGAGTTGGCCGCCGCGCGTTGGCCGCTGGCCCGGGGACCCCACCTCCTGGAAACGAGTCTGCCCGGCGTGTTCGCGGTCGGCGACGTCCGGGGAGGCAATATCAAGCGTGTGGCGTCGGCGGTTGGGGAGGGCTCGATTGCCGTCGCATTCGTGCATCAGGTGCTTCACGAATAGGAGGAAGACGGGCTCTGTCGCAAAGTTGGGTTTTGGCGGTAAAATCCGAAAGTCGGGTCTCGGAAAATCAATGGCTTGCGAGCTTCAACTTTCCTGTTTTCGGTAGTTTGCGACAGAGCCCGTCTGCACACCTCCGGGTCGATGCGGTCCCGCTGCGTGCTCGCGTCCCATTCAATGAGGGCCATCGGCGTCTGT
>Ga0081455_10007363_pt1 | contig 11602 bp, 7 predicted proteins | sample TabmetS3T2R1_FD_70207 | JGI IMG/M metagenome (GOLD analysis project Ga0081455, IMG submission 70207) | Tabebuia heterophylla rhizosphere microbial communities from the University of Puerto Rico - S3T2R1 | ecosystem: Host-associated > Plants > Roots > Rhizosphere ...
GACCTGCTGGTCGACGGCCCGGTTGCCGACCGGCTCAGCCCCCTCTTCCGCCAGCGCCAGCGCCGCCTTCCGCAGCTTCTGGCGGGCCTTGATGATGCCGGCGTCGGTCGCGACCAGGCGCTCCTTCGTGCGGTCGACGATCGGGCCCATGCTTTCCTGCAGCGAGGCGTCCTGGAGGGCGATCCCCTTGATGCCGGAGTAGGTCTCGCCGCGCCGCTGCGCCTCGCGGTCCATCAGGTAGTCGTTGTCCTTGTTGGCCAGCGGGCGGTAGGTGCCCGGGACGTACTCGTTGTGGACGCCGTGACCGTCCTTCATCGCCTGGCGCTCCTCGGCGGTCAGCGCCCGCACCGGCAGGTAGTCGAACGTGTAGACCCAGCAGTTCTCGTCGTCGATCGGCACCCAGAAGTGGCCGTGCACCGGATGGTCGGCACGCGGCGGCACCATCGTGAACGCCGGCATCACCCACGGCGTGATCCGCCAGTAGTACCGGCCCTCCTCGGCGTTGCGGCGCACGCCGACGAACAGGCCGCCGTCCGACTCGACCACCTCGAAGAACGGCCGCATGTCGGCCAGGTTGTACTCGTTGCCCTTCGACCCCTTGAACAACGGGTCGTTGCGCAGGCCGGCCGAGTGCAGCCACGAGACGTGGCTCGAGTCGATGCCGCCCTCGAGCGCCTGCAGCCAGTTGCACTCCTGCCACCGCTTGGACGTGTACGACTGCTCCGGCGGCACGTGCACCCACTCGAACTCCGGCAGCGGTGGCTGAGTGGCCGGGTCACCCATGTACGTCCACAGCACGTCACCCACCTGCACGAGCGGGTAGGCGGTCAGCTTGACCTTCTCGCAGAACGTGCTGTTGTCCGGCTCGGACGGCACGTCGACGCAGTGGCCGCTGACGTCGTACTTCCAACCGTGGTAGGCGCACCGCAACCCGCCGACCTCGTTGTTGCCGAACCACAGCGACGCGCCGCGATGCGCGCAGAACTCGTCGATCAGCCCGTACCGGCCGTCGCTGTCGCGAAACGCGATCATGCGCTCGGACAGCAGCTTGACCCGTACCGGCGGGCATCCGGGCTCCGGCAGTTCGTCGGCCAGAAGCGCCGGTATCCAGTACTGCCGGAACAGATCGCCCATCGCGGTTCCGGGTCCGGTCCGCGTCAACAGCTCGTTGATGTCCTGCTTAAGCATCCTCGCCCGCCCTTTCGCCGCCGACCGGTGTCCCGGCACTCACGACCCTTGCCGCGTCAGCCGTTCAGGGATCTACGTTCAGGATCTAAATGTAAGACCATTGCGCCGAACATACCATTGGGCGCCCGGTAGCCGAAGGTGCTGACCGATCTTGTCAGAGCGCCACCGGCCGGTCAGGATCATTTGGCATTACCAATGGGCCTTTGTCGTCGATCGTGAGGATTGCCGCTACTGATGAAGGTGTCACCGGCGCTGCGCCATCGGGACTTCAACCTCTACTGGTTCGGCGTCGTGGTCTCCCAGATCGGTACGCGGGGCACAGTAGCGGCCAACCTCTATCAGGTCTACCAGCTCACCGGGTCGACGGCGCTGACCGGCCTGGTCGGCCTGGCCCAGGCGGTGGCGCTGCTCGTACTCAGCCCGTTCGGCGGCGCCTATGCGGATCGGCTCGACCGGCGCCGCCTGCTGCAGGCCGCCCAGCTGCTGGCCATGGTGGTGGCCGGCGCGCTGGCCGCCGTGACCGAGGCCGGAGCGGCCACCACCGTCGACGTGCTTCTGTGCGTGCTGCTGACGACCGCCGCCGCGACTTTCGACCAGCCGGCCCGGCAGGCCCTCATCCCGGCCATGATCCCGCGGGACGAGCTGCCCCAGGCGTTCGCGCTGCTCAACCCGTCGCGCGAGCTGGCCGTACTGCTCGGCCCGGCGCTGGCCGGCCTGCTGATTGCGGTGCACGGCCCCGGCCTCATGTACATCGTCGACGCTGCGACGTACGCCCTGCTCGTCGTCGTGCTCGGCGCGCTCCGCACGCCCCGACTGGTACCCGACGCCCGCGGGCACGGCGTCGTGCGGACCATCGCCGAAGGTGCCTCGTTCGTGCACGGCCGGCCGCTGATCTGGCTCATGATGAGCATCGACCTGTCGGCCACCCTGTTCGGCGCCTACCGGGTCGTGCTGCCCGCCCTGTCGCTGAACGTGCTGCACGCCGGCCCGACCGGCTACGGGTTGCTCTCGGCCGCGCCCAGCGCCGGCGCGCTGCTGGCAACCTACCCGGCGTTCCGGGTGATGGCCAGGTGCCGGCCGCTCGGCCTCGTGCTGCTCGGCGCCTCCGTGGGCTACGGCGCGACCACGATCGCACTGGCCCAGTCGCGCTGGCTGCCGCTCGCGCTCCTGGCCGGCGGGCTGGTCGGGGCGTGCGACGCGGTGGCCACGACGATCCGCCAGGCCGTCGTGCAGCTCGAGACGCCGGACACGATGCGGGGCCGGGTGTCGGCCATCTACCAGATGGCCTCGCGCGGAGGCCCGGCGCTCGGCGACCTGAACATCGGCTGGATCGCGGCCCTCATCGGCCCGATCGCCGCCCTTTCGGTGGGCAGCGTCGTACCGATCGCGTACGCCGGGCTGCACATCGCCCGGCGCACTGGTGTGAGCCGGTACCGTATCGAACGCGAACCCAGCCCGGCTACCGAGCCAGGACACCGACCGGTTACGGCCTAGGCCCAGTCCGTTGACAAATGGTCCTACCTTATGGCCATACTCAGTGGTGACGTGACCCAGCGCACTCCCACCGCGGCTCCAGAGCGCGCTCCGGCTCGTTCGCTGCTGCGTCACGACGCGCACAAGACTCCATCGGCCAGCATGGCCAAACGGCTCGACCTGTACCCGAGGGGACCACGATGAGAGCAAGGCTGAGGCTGTACCAAGCGTTGACGTCCACGGCGGCCGTCGGATTGGCCGTCACTCTCGCCGCTTGCGGCTCGAGTAGCGGAGCCTCCGGCGGCAAAGCGCCGCAGAAGTCCTCGTCGCTCGACGCCCTGTCGCCCAGCCAGCTGGCTGCGTCGGCGGCCGGCGAGCACTCGCTCACCTGGTACACCACGTTCGCCGACGACGACGTCCAGCCGATCGTCGCCGCGTTCAACAAGCAGTACCCGGATGTGAAGGTCAACGCGCTGCGGCTGTCGGCCGACAAGATCCCGCCCCGGATCATCACCGAGCAGCGCGGCGGCAAGTACAACGCCGATGTCGTCTCCGGCGACTCGCCGCAGGTCGCCCAGCTGCTGCAGGCCGGCTCGCTGCAGCCGTACACCCCCAAGGACATCGCGCAGCTGCCCGCCGGGCTGGACCTGCCGGCCGGCTACGAGGGCGTGGTGTACGTCGTGACGACATCCATCGCGTACAACCCGACGGTCGTCAAACAGAAGGGCCTGCCGGTCCCGACGTCCTGGGAGGACCTCACCAAGCCGCAGTGGAAAGGGCAGTTCTCCATCGACCCGGGCGCGGTGAACTGGTACGACAGCCTGGTCAAGGACATGGGGCACGACAAGGCGCTCGCGCTGCTCAAGGGCCTCGGCGACAACAAGCCGGTGTTCGTCGAGAGCCACACGCAGGCGCTGACCCAGGTACAGGCCGGCGAGCCGGCCGGCGCGGCCACCGCCTACGGCTACAAGGCGTCCAGCCTGAAGAAGAAGACCCCGAACTCGGTCGAGTTCGTCAACACCAGCCCGCTGCCGGCATCGCTGACGCTGATCGACGTGGTGAAGAACGCGCCGCACCCGGCCGCCGCCCGCCTCTTCGAGGACTGGATGGTGTCCAAGGCCGGCCAGGCCGCGGTCGTGTCGATCACGAATCACACATCGATCCGCGACGACGTCGACAACGACCCGGCCGTGTGGGACGAGACGAAGTGGCCGCCGGCGTGGGGCGAGCCCAACCTGTCCAGCGCGCAGTACAACCAGGAGCTCGACGAGATGAAGAACGCCCTGCACGCACCGTGATCTCGGCATCGCGGACGCACCGGCCGACGACGATGGGACCCGCATGACATTGCTGGCCGACCGCCCGGTCTCACCGACCCGGGACCGGGCTCGAGGGCGGCGGCGGACGTGGCGCGACTTCCTGGAGCCGCGCTACATCACGCTCGCCGTCGCCGCCCTCGCGGTCGCGTACCTGGCCCTCGTGCCGATCGGCACGATGCTGTACGCGAGCCTGCAGACCCAGTTCCTCGGCGTCACCCAGGGCACCTGGACGTTCCAGCACTACGTCGACACGTTCACCGCTCCGGGCTTCGGCGAGCTGGTGCTGAACTCGTTCGTCTACGCGGCCGCGACCTCCGTGGTCAGCACCGTGCTCGGGTTCGGGCTGGCCTGGCTGGTCGTTCGCACCAACACCCCGGCGAAGGGCTTCGCCCGGGTGGCTGCCCTGGTGCCGCTCATCATTCCCGGCATCCTCAACACGGTGGCGTGGAGCCTGCTGCTCTCCCCCCAACGCGGACCGGTCAACGTCGTGCTGCGCGACGCCCACCTACCGATCTTCAACGTGTTCTCGCTGACCGGCATGGTGTTCGTCCAGTCGATGCACGTCATCCCGGTGGCGTACCTGATGGGCACCGCGGCGTTCACCTCGATGGACTCGTCGCTGGAGGAGGCGGCGCTGGCGTCGGGCTCGTCGCCGCTGCACACGTTCCGCCGGATCACGCTGCGCATGGCCCGGCCGGCGATCATGTCGGCCGCACTGCTGATGTTCATCCAGACGATCTCGACGTTCGAGGTGCCGCAGTTGATCGGCGTGCCGGGTCGACGGTTCGTGTTCGTCAGCCGGATCTACTCGGCCCTGCAGAGTTTCCCGCCGGACTACGGCACGGTCGGCGTGCTCGGCATCTTCGTGCTCGTCGTGGCATCCCTGGGCCTCATCCTTGCGCAGCGGCTGGGCCGGGGCTCGGCCGTGCAGACGATCACCGGCAAGGGATTCCGCTCGCGCCCGCAGGATCTCGGACGCTGGCGCTGGCTCGGCTTCGCCGGGTTCATGCTGTTCTTCGTCGTCGCCGTGGCCCTGCCCATCGCCATGCTGGTGTGGTCGTCGCTGCTGCCCGGATACGAGCAGCCGTCCCTGCACGCCCTGCACGATCTGACCTTCTCGAACTACCACCAGATCCTGAAGCGGCCGGGACTGACCCAGTCGGTCAAGAACAGCCTGATCACCGCCGTCGTCTCGGCGCTGATCGTCACGGCCCTCAGCGCCGTCGTCGCCTACATCACGGTGAAGACCAAGGTCTTCGGACGCGGCCTGCTCGACGGTCTCGCGACGGTGCCCATCGCCGTGCCGAGCGTCGTGATGGGCGTCGGCATCCTGTACTGGTACCTGGCCGCTCCGCTGCCGGTACACCTCTACGGCACGTTGACGATCCTGATCGTCGCGTTCGTGACAATCACCTTGCCCTACGGGATGCGCTACCTCGTGCCGGGCATGTCGCAGATCAAGGACGAACTCGAAGAGGCAGCCACCGCGAGCGGCGCGTCGTGGCTGCAGTCGTTCCGGCGGGTGTTCGTTCCCTTGCTGATGCCGTCGCTACTCGCAGCCTTCCTGTACACGATGATCGTGGCATTCCGCGAGATCTCCGCGGCGATCTTCCTGTACTCCTCGGGCACCGAGGTCGTGTCGGTCCAGGTCTACGACCTCTACTCGAACGGCAGCTACCCGGTGGTGGCCGCGCTCGGCGTGGTGATGGTGCTGTTCCTCAGCGTGCTGGCCGGGGCGGTGCGACTGCTCAGCAGGAAAGTCGGGATCAAGAGTGGGTGACGAATGATCAAGCTGACCGGACTGACCAAGCGCTACGCGGGCCGCGCGGTTACCGCCAACGCCGTCGACGGGATCGATCTGGAGATCCCCGAGGGCAAGCTGGTGACGCTGCTCGGGCCGAGCGGGTGCGGCAAGACGACGACGCTGCGGCTGATCGCCGGCCTGGAACGCGCCGACCAGGGCGTGATCGAGATCGGCGGGCAGGTCGTGTCGGACCCGGCCCGGCGGGTGTTCGTCGGGCCGCACCGCCGGCCGATCGGCATCGTCTTCCAGTCGTACGCGATCTGGCCGCACATGACGGTGGTCGAGAACGTCATGTTCCCGCTGCGGGTGGCCCGTCCGCGCCCCAAGCGCAGTGTGGCGCGGGCCGAGGCGATGGAGGCGCTCGAACTCGTGGGCCTGGCCGACTTCGCCACTCGCCCGGCACCGGCACTGTCCGGTGGCCAGCAGCAACGCGTGGCGCTGGCGCGCGCGCTGGTCCGCGAACCCAAGGTGCTGCTGCTCGACGAGCCGCTGAGCAACCTCGACAAGGGACTGCGCGGCCGGATGCGCGACGAGATCCGCGCCGTCCAGCAGCGCCTGGGCATCACGACCGTCTTCGTGACGCACGACCAGGACGAGGCGCTGGCGGTGTCTGACGACGTCGTCGTGATGAACGGCGGTCACGTCATCGAACGAGGGCTGCCCCAGGAGATCTACACCTACCCGCAGGACGAGTTCACCGCCCGCTTCCTCGGAGTGTCCAACAGCCTCGTGGGCGTCGTCGACTCGCTCGACGGGGTTGGGGCAACCGTGCGGATCGGCACCCGGTCGATCGTCTGCGCCAAGTGCGGCGACGTCGAGCCGGGCGACCGCGTCAGCGTGTTCATGCGGCCGGAGAGCTTCCGGCTCTCTCGCCGCCAACACAGCGACGACGCCTGGCCGGGCAAGGTCGAGTTCAGCATCTACCACGGCGACTGCTGGGACTACCACGTGCGCCTGGACGACGACGTGCTGAAGGTGCGGGTCTACCAGGAGAAGGTCGGCCTCAGCCACGGCGACGCCGTCTTCCTCGAGCCCGACCCGGACAGCGCGATCGTCATGCCGAGCGCCGCGGCCGAGTCGCACGCGGACGCCGCGGACACCGACGCCCTCGACGAGGTTGCGCCGATCAGCTGACCGAAGGAGACAGATGAGCACACCCGTACTGGCCGCCCCTGGAGTCCCCGCCCCGCTCGACGGATTCGAGTACCCCGCGCCGCGCTTCCCCCGGTACCTGATGCAGGAGCGCACCGACGACGTCGAGGAACTCATGCCGCTCGCGCGGGCGCACGTCCGACGGCGGTACGGAAGATCGGCTCTGGGCGATGTCCACCCCGGCGACGAGCTGCTCATCGTGACGTTCCCGCACCAGAACGAGGTGGTGTTCGACGCGCTGCGCCGGGCGCTGCTCGAGATCGGCGTCGAGAAGGTCGACCGCATCGACGTCACCGACCTGGGCATGGAGGTGCGGGAATACAGCGCGGCTGATGGTTGGCGCGAGATCACCGACCGCCTGCCGCCGATGATCGAGGAGGGCGTCGAGTTCAACGTGGCCGCCGCCGCGCTCAAGCGGTTCCTCGACGACCGCCCCGGCTACACCGGGGTGTACGCCGGCGAGGCCGGCCGGTCGCACTGGAAACGCGCGGCCGGCAAGCGCATCCGCAACAACTGGGTGTACGCCACGTACGAGGACTTCATCGGCCGGGCCAACGGGATGCCCGACGAGATCTGGCGGACGGTCGACCTGATGGTGGTCGACGCGTTCCGCAACGCGGCCGCTGTGCGCATCACCAGCCCGGAGGGCACCGACATCGGCTGGGAGGTCACCGAGCAGCAGGCCGACCTGTGGGCCAAGGGCGCCTACATCTCCGGGCACATCCTCGGCTCGACCATCCAGGGCATCCGCTTCGGCCATCCGGTCGAGACGTTCCTGCGCGAGGCCAAGCAGCTGATGCCGACCCTGAACGGCGTGGTCAGCGGCACCAGCAACCACACCGGCTACTACCCGCACATCCAGGTGACCGTCGAGAGCGGGATGATCGCCGAGATCGAAGGCGGCGGCCGGTACGGCGACCTGTGGCGGGAGGTCGTCGAGCGCTACCGGGACACGCAGTACCCCGGTTTCCCGTATCGCGGCTGGGCCTACTTCAACGATGCATCGATCGGCACGAACCCCAAGAGCTACCGGCAGATCGAGACGTTGTGGAAGTACAACGACTCGTGGACCAACCTGCCCGAGCGCGCGCAGGCCGGCGTCATCCACTTCGGCTTCGGCGCCGAGCACTGGGACCAGACGTTCCTCGAGTACGCCAAGCGCAACAAGCTGCCGACGATGCACTTCCCTCACGTCCACAACCTGTTCGCCACCTACGAGATCAAGCAGCGCGACACCGGCGAGTGGGTGAAGCTGATCGACAAGGGCCGCATCACGGCGCTCGACCACCCGCGCGTGGTCCGGCTGGCCAGCAGCCTCGGCGGCACCCACCACCTCGAACACGACTGGATACCGGCCCTGCCCGGCGTCAACTACCCCGGCGACTACCAGCGCGACTACGCCCACGATCCGGTCGCCTGGATCAGGAGGGAGCAGACCGGTGAGTTCGACCTTGGTTGAGGCGCCCTTCTACCTGCCCACGGGCGACGAGGTCGAACTGTTCCGGGCGGCCTACGAGCAGCGCATCCCGGTGCTGCTCAAGGGGCCGACCGGCTGCGGCAAGACGCGCTTCGTCGAGCACATGGCGTGGCACCTGTCGTCCGAGCCGCTGGTCACCGTCACCTGCCACGACGACATGACCTCGTCCGACATGGTCGGCCGCTACCTGCTCTCGACCGACGGCACGACCTGGCTGGACGGTCCGCTCACCGCGGCCGTCCGGTCCGGGGCGATCTGCTACCTGGACGAGGTGGTCGAGGCCCGCAAGGACACCACGGTGATCCTGCACGCGCTGACCGATCACCGCCGGGTGCTGCCGATCGAGCGGCTCGGCGCGACCGTGCCGGCCCATCCGGACTTCCTCCTGGTGGTGTCGTACAACCCGGGTTACCAGGCCACCGTCAAGGACCTGAAACCCAGTACGCGGCAACGGTTCCTGGCCATCGAGTTCGGCTACCCAGACATCGAGCGCGAGACCGAGATCATCGCGCACGAGGCCGAGGTCGACGCCTCGGTCGCCTCGTCGCTCGCGTTCCTTGGCGACCGGCTGCGCAACCTCGACGAGGCCGACATCATCGAGGGGCCGAGCACCCGGCTACTCATCTACGTCGGGGCACTGATCCGCAAGAACGTCCCGCCCCTGCGGGCCTGCGACGTCGCGCTCGTGCAGGCGGTCAGCGACGACCGCGACGTGCAGGAGGCCGTGCGGCAGGTGGCCCGGGCCGTCTTCGCCGAATGAGGCCGCCGGACTTCGAGGCGGCGCAACTGGCGCTGACGCTGTACTTCCGGGCGCTCTCCGGGCGGACCTGCGAGATCGAGCCGTACGCGGACGACGCCGACCACTGGCAGCACCCGGACACGGTGACCACCGTCCGGTTGCCGGCCCACGCGCCGGCGCCGCCCGGGCTGAGCGCCGCCGACTGGTACCAGGTGTCGATGACGCACCGCGCGCTACACCACGCGCTCGGGACGTTCGCGCTGGACCTGGGCCGGCCCGAACCGCTGTTCGCCCGGCTGCGCCCGCCCGACTCGCCGAGCGACGTGCCGGCGCTGGAGCGGTTCGTGCGGCTGTTCGGGCGCACCGCGCTGGCCATCGAGGTGTTCGCCGTGCTGGAGGACCTGCGCGTCGACGCCGCCGCGCAACGTCTCTTCCCGGGCCTGGCCGGACGATACGCGCAGGTACGGGCGGCGGCGCTCGACGAGCGGCCCGACCTGGCGACGGTGCCGCCCCGGTCGGCCGTGGCCGAGGCGCTGGTGCAGCTAAGCCTCGGGGCGTCGTCGGTCACGGCGCCGGACGCGCTGCGCCAGCCCCTCGCGCTGGTCGTGTCGGTGGCCCGCCGGCTCGCCGACCCCGCGGCGACGGTGGAGAGCTCGGCCGAGGCGGCCATCCGTGTATACGACGTGCTGGCCGGGCTGCCCAACGTGGGCGGGCACCGCGCGGTGCGGCCGATCCGGTTCGCCGACCTGGACGCCGACGTCAACGACCCGCGGTTCGGACTGGCCCGGTCCGAGCTGCGCCTCGAGGGCGACGAGAAGTTCGACGTGCGCCTTGTTCCGGTGCGCTACCGCGACGTGCCCGGTCCCCGCTACGCCGGCCAGCAGACGTCGGGAATGCCTTTGCAGGAAGCGATCCTGCGCATGACACCCGACCTGGACGCGCAGGAGGCGGACGCCGACGAGGACGGGTTCGCGGCCAAGTCGCTGGCCGCCGAGCGGGGCGACGTCGACGTGACCGCGACCGAGCGACCCGAGGGCCCGCCCGAGCCGCTGCCGCACGACCACGGTCCCGATCTCGACGACCACCACGACGGCGTCCACGGGCACCTGCACGCGCACGGGCGCGACGAGTTCGTCTACCCCGAGTGGGACGGCGTCGCCGGGCGGTACCTGCCCGATTGGTGCCTGCTGCGGGTGCGCCGGCCCCGGCCGGTCCGGTCCGAGCGGACCCACCGGCGCACGCTCGCCCAGCACGGCCACCTGCTGCCCGGGATGATCGCAGCACTCGAGCGAGTGCGTCCGGCCGGACGTGACCTGATGCTGCGCATGCCCTACGGCGACGACCTCGACCTCGACGCCTGCGTCGACGCGATGATCGACCTGCGTACCGGCATCCAGCCGAGCGACCGCGTGCACGCCAGCATGCAGGAGCGGCGCCGCGACGTCGCCGTGGCCTTCGCCATCGACTTCAGCTCGTCGACGGCCGAGCGGCTGCCGCCCGACCCGCGCCATCCCCGCGAGGTGCAGCGCATCCTCGACCTGCAACGCGACGCGGTGAGCCTGCTCGTCGAGGCGCTGGAGCGCATCGGCGACACCTACGGCATCTACGGTTTCTCCGGCGGTGGCCGCGACGACGTCCGCCTGTCCGTGGTGAAGGACCTGGACGAGCGGCGCTCGCCGGCGATGATGCATCGGCTCGAGGGGCTGACCCCGGATCACACCACGCGCATGGCTCCGGCGATCCGACACCTGGCCGCCCGCCTGCAGCGCAGCGAGGCGGCGACGAAGATCCTGCTGGTCGTCTCCGACGGGCGTCCGTACGACTTCGACTACGGCCAGCAGTACGGCGAGGCCGCGATCATGGACTACGCGCTGGCCGATACCGCCCGGGCGCTGGACGAGGCCCGCCGGCACGACGTGCGGCCGTACCTGATCACCGTCGACCCGGCCGGCGGCGACTACCTGAGCCGGATGTGCGATCCGCGCGAGTACCACGTCATCAGCGACGCCCGCGACCTGCCCGAGTCGCTGGCCCAGCTCTACGTCGTGGCCCGCGCCGAGTCCCGTGCACGCGTGCCCTCCCCGGCCTGAGTCGGCGCCCAGCCTGCGCGAGGTGAGCGCCCTGACCGCCGCCGGCCCCTGATCCGGTTTTGGTGACCAGTTGTCGCATACGCGTGCTGGCGACCTCGGGCACGCAGCGATCCCCATTCCTGCCGAACATTCCGACCTTCAGGGAGAGCGGATACGACATCGAAGGCAGCGGCTGGTGGGGCTTTTTCGCGCCTGCCGGCACCCCCGCCGCGACGGTATCCAAGCTGAGCGGCGCGATCACGAACATCCTCAGGGACGAGGACGTCAAGGCGCGCATCGCGCAAGTCGGACTGACGCCGACCGGTACGTCGCCTGAAGATTTTGCCGGTATTCAGCGTGCAGACATCGAACGCTGGGCCG
>Ga0081455_10007364_pt1 | contig 11602 bp, 9 predicted proteins | sample TabmetS3T2R1_FD_70207 | JGI IMG/M metagenome (GOLD analysis project Ga0081455, IMG submission 70207) | Tabebuia heterophylla rhizosphere microbial communities from the University of Puerto Rico - S3T2R1 | ecosystem: Host-associated > Plants > Roots > Rhizosphere ...
GGCCGCCTCCGGGTCCTCGGACGAACGGATCCCGTCCATCACCATCCGCGTCCGGGTGTAGCCCGGGCAGACGGCGTTCGCTCGGATCTGGTACTTCGCGTTGTCGAGCGCGAGGCTGCGGGTGATCCCCACCACGCCCGACTTGGCCGCGGCGTACGGAAACTTCCCGGTCGAGGTGACGAACGCGTGGATCGAGGCGATCGTGACGATCGAGCCCCGCCGGCGCTCGCGCATGCCGGGAAGCGCGGGCTTGACCGAGAGCCACACGGACTTCAGGTCGATCGCCAGGAAGTCGTTCCACTCGTCCTGGGTCATGGTCGCCGCGTCGAACGGGATGTCGACGCCCGCGTTCGCGACCACGACGTCCACCGCGCCGAAGCGCTCGATCGCGCCGTTCACCACGGACGTGACCTGCTCCTCCGACGTGACGTCGCACGGCGCGAACTCCACCGGCGCCGGCCCGTCGGCCAGCGTCGAGGCCACCTCCCGCCCGACGGCCTCGTCCACGTCGCCGAACACCACCGCGGCGCCGGCCCTCTGCAGCCGCTCGACACACGCGCGCCCGATCCCGTGTGCGCCGCCGGTCACGAACGCCGTCCGTCCCTCGAGCGATCCCATCCTCACCAGTCCAGCAGGGATCCATCGGGCGCGTACGCCAGGTGTGGCCTCGGCGACCCGCCGACGTGTGCGGCCGCCACCTCCTCGACGAGCTCGACGCCGATCCCGGGCCTGGTCGGCGGGTCGGCGTAGCCGTCGACCGTTTCGAAGGGCTCGTCCACGAGCTCGTCGCGCCAGGGGACGTCCCCGCGGACGTGCTCGAGGATCGGGACGTTCTGCAGCGCGAGCGCGAGGTGCACGCTCACCATCGTGCCGATCGGTCCGTTCGGGTTGTGGGGGGCGACCGGGACGAGCGCGGTCTCGGCCAGCGCCGCGATGCGCCGGAACTCGGAGACGCCGCCGCAGTAGCAGACGTTGGGCTGGATCACCGCGCAGGCGCGCTTGTCCAGGAGCTCGGCGAACGCGCTCCGCTCGACGAGCCGCTCGCCGGTTGCCACCGGGATCGGGATCGCGCGCGCGACCTCGGCCACCGCGTCCGCGTTCCCCGGCTGGCAGGGCTCCTCGAGCCACAAGGGCCGGTACGGCGCGAGCGCCTGCCCGATCCGGATCGCGAGCGCCGGCGAGGTCCGACCGTGCAGGTCCACCATCACGTCGGCGTCCTCGCCCGCGGCGTCGCGGACGACGGCGACCAGGGTCTCGGTCTCGCGCACGAACGCGGTCCCCTCCAACGGCCGAGCGGGCATCACCGGGTACACCTTCATCGCGTCGAATCCGGCCTTCCGTGCCTCGCGCGCGGCGTCGGCCCACGCCTGCGGGTCCCGCGCGTCGCCGCCCAGCTCCGAGCCGAGGTTCACGTACGTCCGGACGCGGTCCCGAACCGGCCCGCCGAGGAGCTCGAACAGCGGGACCCCGAGCGCCTTGGCCTTGATGTCCCAGAGCGCCTGGTCGATCCCCGCGATCGCGCTCGTGACGACCGCGCCGCCCCGGAAGTACGGCGCGCGCGTCATCGTCTGCCACAGACGCTCGATCGCCCCGGGGTCCTGCCCGACGACCAACGGGGCGAGATCGTCGACCGCGCCGCACACGGCGCGCGTGTGCCAGCCGAGTGAGGACTCGCCCCAGCCGAAGAGCCCGGGCTCGTCGGTGTCCACGCGCACGAAGACCCAATCGCGGTCGCCGGCGTCGACGACCCTGGTGGATACGCGCGTGATCTCCACGGTGGGAGGCATGATATCGTTCCCACACCTCGGCATGGACGACACGCGGTCCTTCCTGGAGTCGATCGGCCTCCCGCCCGGAGACCCCTCGTCCCTGGCGGACTCCACCGCGCGCTTCCCCGACGGCGCCCAGCTCCGGATCGAGATCCCGAGTACCGAGGGCCCCCGTGCCCTCGAGGCCGTCCTCGAGGAGGCCGACACGCGCAAGGTCCCGGTCCACCGCGTCTCGCAGGGCAGCGGCGGCTTCCTCCTGACCGACGCCGAGCTGGACGAGATGGTTCGGCTCGCGGCCGACGCGCAGGTCGAGGTGAGCCTGTTCGCCCAGCCGACGGCGGCCTGGCTGCCGTCGGCGTCCGCGCGCACCGAGGGAGGCGGAGCGGTCGGCGGCGCGAGCTACGGGCAGGAGGGGCTCGTGGCGGCGCTCGAGGACATCAGGCGTTCGGCGGCGCACGGCATCCGAAGCGTGCTCATCACCGACGTCGGGCTCCTGGCCGCGTTCGACCAGGCGCGCAGGGCCGGCGTGCTGCCGAGCGACATGCAGGCCAAGATGTCCGTCGCGTTCCCGATCGCGAACCCGAGCACCGCCCGCGTCCTGCGGGACCTGGGCGCGAACACGCTGAACCTGGTGACCGACCTGTCGCTCGCGCAGATCTCGGCGATCCGCGCCGCGGTCGACGCGCCGATCGACTTCTACATCGAGTCGCCGGACAACCTGGGCGGCTTCGTGCGCCTGTACGAGCTGGCCGAGCTGATCCGGGTGGCCGCGCCGGTGTACGCGAAGTTCGGGCTGCGCAACGCGCCGAACCTGTACCCGTCGGGCACGCACCTGGAGGCGACCGCGATCGCGCTCAGCCGCGAGCGCGTCCGTCGCGCGCAGCTCGCGCTCGAGATGCTCGAACGCTCGGGCCTGCCCGAGATCTCCAAGCCCGGGGCGGCCGGGCTGGCCGTGCCCGTGGAGTCCACGTCATCGTGAAGGGAGGGTCGGCGATGAGGGGCCGACACGTGTTCGGGGTCCTGCTGGTGGCGACGTCGCTCGTCGCCGCGGCCTGCACGAACGACGGTGGGGGTGGGGACGGCGATGCCTCGTCGACCGGCTCCCAGGAGGAGGTCACGCTCGACTTCTGGACCTACGAGGAGGGGCAGGGCAACCCGTACCACGAGGCGTTGGTCAAGGCGTTCGAGGCCGAGCACCCCAACGTCCACATCGACTTCACCTACTACCCGTCCTCGAACTACGACGTGAAGGTCAACACGGCGATCGCGGCCGGGAAGGCGCCGGACCTGATCCTGATGTTCTCGCTGGACTACATGACCGAGGGTCTCGTCCTGCCGCTGGACGACGTGGTGGCCCAGCACGACATCGACCTGTCGAACTTCAACCAGGGGATCATCCGCGGCCCCGGCGAGTTCAGCTGCTCGTGGGAGGGCACGCTGTACTGCCTCGCGTCCAACCAGGGTGGCTGGGGCATCTTCTACAACAAGGCCATGTTCGACGCGGCGGGGGTCCCGTACCCGGCGGCCTGGCCGCCGATGTCGGTGGAGCAGTTCGCCGACACCGCGTGCCGGCTGACCGACGAGTCCAACGGCGTGTGGGGGGCCGCGGTTCCCTCGTCGGTCCTGCCCTTCGAGCTGTACGTCAGCCCGGACGGGCGAACGGCCCAGGGCTACCTGAACGGGTCGGAGGCCGTGCACCAGTTCGACGTCCTGAGCGGGATCGTGCGCGACGGATGCTCGCCGACCGAGAACGTGGTCGACCCCTGGGACCAGGCGGCGGACTTCTTCACGCGAGGCGCGCTCGCGATGGCGGTGGCGGACTTCGACTCCGCCAAGCAGTTCGAGAAGGCGGGGATCGACTACGGCGTGACGGGCCCGCCGACCCCTCCCGGCGTGGAGCCGTTCTTCGACGTCTACGGCGACAACACCGCGGTGCTGGCGTCCTCGGAGCATCCGGAGGAGGCCAAGGAGTTCGTCGCGTTCCTCGCCACCGAGGGCGAGCGGATCGCCTACCAGACCGAGGGGTCGATCCCGATCGACAACACCGTCGCGCAGGAGGTGGATTGGGCCGGCGACAGCGCGGGTCGCCAGGACATCCTGGAGGTGCTGTCGCACGCGCGGCCGCCGATCTTCATCCCGAACAAGTGGGACGCGTTCGGCCCGTTCTTCGACGCCTGGGGGTACACGCTCGACGGGGACAAGACTCCGCAGGAGGCGCTGGACGACGCGGCCGAGGCGATCCAGGAGAACCTCGACCAGGCCTGGGAGAACTGGGACGAGCAGCACGTGTGACGCGGATCGCTACGTCGTGAGCGTGCCGTCGTAGAGCCGCTTGTCGCGTTCGGTGGCCGGGTTCAGCGGGGGCTCGCCGCCCAGGACGCGCGCCGCGTCCGCGCACGCCTCGGCGAAGCACCGCTCGTGCGCGAACTGCGTGTTGCCGGCGATGTGAGGCGTCGGCAGGACGTTGGGATCGCGACGGAACCACGCGTCCGCCGGGGGCGGCTCGGGATCGTACACGTCGACCGCGGCCCGTATCTCGCCTGCCTTGACCCGTCGCCAGAGCGCGTCCTGTTCGACCACCGCCATCCGGCTGAGGAGCACGAACAGCGACCCCGGCGCGAGCGCGTCGATCACCTCCGCCGAGATGACCCCCAGCGTGCTCGGGGTCGGCGGGATCGCGACGATCAGGATGTCGCTGCCGCTCGCGAGCTCGGCCATCGAGCCCGCGCGTCCCACGTCGTCGTTCGCGAGGTCCTCCTCGGAGACGAACGGGTCGAACGTGGTCACCGGGCAGCCGTAGGGGTGGACGAACCTGCGGTAGTGGCGGTTGATGCTGCCGTAGCCGGCCAGGCCGATCCGGCACTCGGCGAGGTCCTTGAACACGAAGTCGCCCGCGCCCATCGGGGCCTTGGTCCACTCGCCGGCACGCACGGTCTCGATCGCCCAGGGGATGTCGCGCAGCAGCGCGAACGTGATCGCGACGCCGAACTCGGCCACCGTCGGCGTCATCGTCCGGGAGGTGTCGATCAGCGTGACCCCGTGGCCGGCGGCCGCGTCCAGGTCGATCCAGCCCAGCCGGAAGTCGAACGTGCCCGCGAGCGCCTTCAGGTTCGGCGCGCGATCGAAGCGGGCGGCGTCGAACACCAGCTGATCGTGGAAGCCGAGCCACGGCGCGACCACCAGCGCGTCCGCCTCGGGCAGCCTGGCGTCGAGGTCGTCGGCGAAGGAGGGCTCCGGCGTCCAGTCCAGGTGCTCGACCGTGACGTTCGTGCCCAGGATGCCCTCGGCGATGTCCCGGATGCGCGTGCCGCCGTGCATGTACCAGGTCACTCTCGGGACGGGCTGCCACCCGTCCACGGGCGGGCTGACCACGAGGAAGCGAGGCCCGCTCATGCGGCGGGTGAGGGCTTGAGCGACTTGAACCGCCGCGCCGTCTCGGTCATCGCGATCTCGGTGGGCAGCCGCTCCATGCTCGAGGCCCCGAAGAAGCCGGCCACGCCCGTCGTGCGTTCGAGCACGTAGGAGGCGTCCTCGGGCTCGGCGATCGGGCCCCCGTGACACAGGACGATCACGTCGGATCGGACCTCGACGGCCGCGTCCCGGATCGCCTGCACGAGCTCGACGCACTGGTCCAGGGTCCTGCCGGTCTCGGCGCCGATCGTGCCGCCGGTGGTCAGGCCCATGTGTGCCACCAGGACGTCGGCGCCCGCGTTCGTCATCGCCCGCGCGTCCTCGGGGGAGAAGACGTACGGCGTCGTGACCAGGTCGAGCTCGTGGGCCGCGCGGATCATCTCGACCTCGAGCGCGTACCCCATCTCGGTCTCCTCGAGGTTCTGCCGGAACGTCCCGTCGATCAGCCCCACCGTCGGGAAGTTCTGCACGCCGGAGAACCCGATGTCCTTCAGCTGCCGGAGGAACACCGGCATCAGGCGGAACGGGTCCGTGCCGCACACGCCGGCCAGCACCGGCGTGCGCTCGACGATCGGAAGCACCTCGGCCGCCATCTCGACCACGATCGCGTTCGCGTCGCCGAACGGCATCAGCCCGGCGAGCGACCCCCGCCCGGCCATCCGGTAGCGCCCCGAGTTGTAGATGATGATCATGTCGACGCCGCCTGCCTCGGCGCACTTGGCGGACAGGCCGGTGCCCGCGCCGGCGCCGATCACCGCGCTCCCGCCGGCGATCTGCGCGCGGAAGCGTTCGAGGGCGTCCGCCCGCGCGATCATCCGGCCTCCTTCAGCATCTCGTGGAGCCGGTCGGCCATCGCGAGCGCGAACGTCGGATCGTTCACGTCGGTGTCGAGCTCGTGCAGCTCGACGTTCGGGCCGAGGTTCTCTCGGACCGCGGCGAACAGCGCCTCGTCCGCGGCCGGGTCGTAGAACGGCCCGCCCTCGGTCGCGATCATCGAGATCCCGCGCAGTGGGACGAACAGCGCGGTCGGGCCCTTGGCGCCGCTCAGCTTGCGGGCGACCCGGCGGCCCAGCTCGGCGCACTCCTCGGACGTGGTCCGCATCAGCGTCACGGTCGGGTTGTGGACGTACAGGTTCCGCGAGCGGAACGGCTCGGGGACCGTGTCCATCGGGCCGAAGTTCACCATGTCGAGCGCGCCGAGCGAGACGACCTGCGGCACGCCCAGCTCGCCCGCGACCTCCAGGCGCTTGGGGTGGGCCCGGAGCACGCCGCCCACGAGCTCGTCGCAGAGCTCGGTGGTCGTGACGTCGAGCAGGCCCTTGATGAACCCGGCCCGGACGAGCTCCTCCATCGACTGCCCGCCCGTGCCGGTCTGGTGGAAGACCAGGACCTCGTAGCCGAGGTCCTCGAGCCGCTCGCGTGCGGTGGTCACGCACGGCGTCGTCACGCCGAACATCGAGGCGCCGATCAGCGGCCGGGTCTGCTCGGGGAGCGGGATCGTGGCCTGTGCCATCCCCGCGATCGCGGCAGCCGCGTTGCCGATGATCCTGGCCGAGATCTGGTTGACGCCGGCGACGTCGACGACCGAGTACATCATCGCGATGTCGACCGCCCCGACGTACGGGCGCGTGTCCCCGGACGCGACGGTGGAGACCAGGAGCTTGGGCACCCCGACCGGCAGCTGCTGCATCGCGTGACTGACGAGCGAGGTGCCCCCCGTCCCGCCCATCCCGACGACGCCGTCCAGCCGTCCCTCTCGATGCAGCCGTGCCACGACCTCGGCCGCGCCCCGGCTCATGGTCTCGACGGCGGCGCCGCGGTCTGCGGCCTCGACCAGCGCCGCGAGGTCGGCCCCCGCGGCGCTCGCGACCTCGTCGCGGGTGACGTCGGCGTCGGTGGTGGGTTCGCCCAGGACGCCGGCGTCGACCAGGATCACGTCGACGCCGTGCTCGAGCAGGCGTTCGCGGAGGAAGGCGTACTCGGCCCCCTTGGTGTCCAGGGTGCCGACCGCCACGACGGTTCTGTTCGGGCTCATGCGGAGTCACCCCCCTGCAGCAGCGGCACGTCGTGTCCCTGGGCGGCCGCCTCGGTCCGGTGCAGGTGGCCGACCCGCCCGCCCTCGGGCGTCGCGGCCTCGAACCAGAACCCCTCGAGGGTCTCGTACACGCCGATCACGTCGTGGTCGGTCCCGGTCGGCGTGCAGACGATGTCGCCGGGCTCGACCTCGTAGGCCGCGCCGCCGACGGTGACGCGCGCGCGCCCGGCGAAGATGAGCCAGTACTCGTCGCAGTCGTGGTAGTGCAGGTCGAAGCGGCCGTTCGGCTCGACCCGGAAGATGCCGGCGCTCGTCACGTCGGACCACGACGGCCGGGCGTCGGGCCACAGGTTCTTGACGATGACGTAGTCCTGGTCGCCGGCGTCCCCTCCCTGCGCCCGAACCTCGGTGACCCGTTCACCCATCGCTCGCACCTTTCGTCAGGGCGGCGCCTACGCGCCTTCCTCCCAGTCGTTCCAGGCCTTGTCGAGGTTGTCCTGGATCGCGGGCTCCACCTCGTCCAGGGCCGCCTGTGCCGTCTTGTCGCCGGCGACGAGGTAGCCCCAGGCGTCCCACAGCGGCCCGAGCACGTCCCAGCGGTTGGGGATGAAGATCGCCGGCCGGGCGTGTTTGGCGAGCTCGAGGATGTCGAGACGGCCCGGGATGTCGTTGGCCCAGTTCACCTGCTCCGCCACGGTCGAGTCCAGCGGGAGGTCGCCGGTGGTCTCGAACCGGATCTTGCCGCCGTCGGTCGCGAGGAACGCGATGAACGCCTTCGCCTCCTCGGGGTTGTCGGTCGTGTTCATGACCCCGACGGAGTCGCTCCAGGAGAAGAAGTACGGCTCCTCACCCGGCGGGGTCGGCGGCGCCGTCACGCCGTAGTCGATCCCGGCCTTCTCGACGGTCCGAAGGTCCAGCAGGTCCGTGATGGCCATGGCCAGGTTCCCCTGAGCGATGAAGTCCCGTCCCTGGATCGAGGGGTCCAGGACGTTCAGGCTCGGCAGGCAGTGCTGCTTGAAGCCCTGGGCCAGGACGTCGAACGCGTGGACCGTCTCCGCACCGTTCACCGAACCCGCGACGCTTCGGCCGTCGTCGCTCACGAAGCTCTCCCACGGTAGGAAGTACATGGGGTCGGCCGCCGCGCCTCCCCAGACGCCGTTGGCCTCGTCGGTCATCCGACATGACATGTCCACGAACTCGTCGGGCGTCATCGGCGGCCACACGGGCGGGTAGGGGATGCCCGCCGCGTCGAGCATCGCCTTGTTGTAGACGATGCCCCAGACGCCCTGGTACGAGCCCATGCAGTACAGGTGGCCCTCCCAGCCGCAGCTGAACTCCCCGCCCTCGCCCAGGATCGACTGGCTGTACGTCGACAGGTCGATGCCCTGCTCCTTCAGCACGTCGTCGATCGGCATCAGCAGCCGACGCCTGATGTCCTCGGGCCCGAACGCCAGGACCAGGTCCGGCTCCTTGCCCGCCGCGATCGCGGTGTCGACCTTCACGTCGTAGCCGTCCTCCGGATACGAGGTCATCTCGATGTTGATGTTGGGGTGCGCGGCCTCGAATTCGGAGATCAGCCGGTCGTAGAAAGTCCCGCTCTCGATCTCCTTGAACACCCATAGGTCCAGGGTGACCGACGCTCCGGTCCCGGTGTTCGTCCCCTCGTCCGAGCCGCCGCCGCTCGACGAGCACGCGCTCGCGACGAGCGCGGTCGCCGCCGCCAGCGCCAGGATCCAGCGTGCCTGCCTCATCGCATCCTCCCCGTCCGGTCGGGCAGCGTCTCCGCCTGCCAGCAGGCGCGCGGCGACGCGTGGAACTGCATATGATAACGTTCCCAGGTTCGCCGCGTACCACAGCCCCCTTCACGGAGCTACCGGGTGGGGCGCGACTCGTCCCCCCGAGCGATCTGGCCCGGGATGACGTCGAACCCCGGTAGTGGTCGGTGAAGCCCCCCCGCCGCGACGGGTACGTCCCGGTACCGGCCGAGCAGCGCCAGATCGGCCTCGCCCAGGCGATCGTCGTACTTGGCCTGCCACCAGTACGGGTAGAGCAGCGAAGGTGCACTCACCTCGTCGAGTCGGTGAAGCTCGTGCGCGTCGAGCGACAGATCCGCGGCCGGGACGTTGTCGGTGAGCTGAGCCTGCGTTCTCGCTCCCACGATCAGCGAGGCGACGCCGGGCTTGTGTAGCAGGTATGCCAGCGCGACCTGCGGGACGCCGCGTCCGCGTGCCGCGGCGATCTCGACGAGCACGTCGATCGTCGCCCAGAGCTTCTCCTCGTCGTAGATCGGGGGATCGGGCCATCCCTGCGTGCGCCGCGTCCCCCGAGGAGGCGGCTCTCCTCTGCGCCATCTTCCGGTGAGCAACGCGCCGGCGAGGGGGCTCCAGGCGAGGATCCCGACACCCTGGTCTAGCGCGAGCGGGACGAGCTCGTACTCGGCCTCGCGGGCCTGCAGCGAGTAGTAGATCTGATGGCACGTGAACCGAGGCAGGCCGTTCCGCTCGGCGATCCAGAGGGCCTTCATCAGGTGCCAGGCCGACCAGTTGGAGACCCCGAGGTGTCGGACCTTGCCCGATCGGACGAGCTCGTCCAGGGCGGAGAGTGTCTCCTCGAGCGGCACGATGCCGTCCCAGCCGTGCATCTGAAGGATGTCGATGACGTCGGTGTTCAGCCGACGCAGGCTGCCCTCGCACGAGCGGATGATGTGACGCCGCGTGAGCCCGACATCGTTCGGCCACTCCGAGGTTCCAAAGAAGACCTTGGTCGCGATGATCGCCTCACTCCTGCGAGAGCCGACCGCGACGCCCAGCATCTCCTCGCAGCGTCCGTTCCCATAGGTTTCGGCGGTGTCGAACAGCGTGATCCCCGCATCCAGCGCTGCCCCGACCTGGCGGATCGCCCCGTCAAGGTCGACCTCGCCGAACTCCCGGTGCGCCCCCCAACCGGTCGTGCCGAGTCCGAGTACCGACACCTTCGGCCCGCGTCACCCAGTTGCCGGTACTGCATCAAGCTCCTCCTTGATCTCTCGCGACGGCCAGGCGCCTATCGCACGGCGAGCTCGGTGGTGTTGGCCGAAAGCACCTCGCCGCCTGCCGTCGAGACCCGCATCTCGACGCGGTACGTGCCGGACCGGGCGTCGGCCGGGACGGCCCACGCGAGGCGATCCACGGGTTCGGCCGCGTCCGCGGGGATCGTCGCCGTGAGGTCCCGCTCGGCGATCACCTCGCCGCCGTCGGCGAACACGACCCGCCACGAGACCCCGGCGTCGTCCAGGGGCTCCTCGTGGTCGTTGGTGACCCAGAGCGTCCCCGCGACCGTGTCGCCGCGCCCGTAGACCTTCTCGCGGCCGATGACGTACGGGCTCGCGTCGCGTTCGAGGCTGACCAGCACGCGGCCGTAGACGTTCCGCATCGCCTCGTAGACGGCGTACGGCCGCCGGTAGTAGTCGAGCAGGCCCGAGCCCATGATCGGGCACGGGTCGCTCCAGTAGTAGTGGAACATCGACGCGATCGGCCGGTACTTGCGCTGGCGCAGGTACTCCACCTGCTCCTTGACGACGAGCGCCTCGTAGGCCTGGTAGGCCTCGATGAACCCCTCGAGGGTCTCCGCCATCTCCACCTTCGCGAACCCGAAGGCCAGGTCGTAGAAGAACCCGTGGTACTCCCAGGTGTCCCAGTCGGGAGGCCAGAGCTTGTCGGCAGGGACGAGGGCCTCGAGCGTCTCGCGCACCGGGATGGAGCCCGCGCCGAACTCGACGATGTGCGGCGGCAGCTCGACCTCGTCCAGGTGGGTGTCGCCGTCCCAGCAGTAGCCGATCATCAGGTTGTAGACGCCCTCGCGGTAATCGCCGAGGTGGATCCACCGGACCGGGTCGACGGTCCCGAGGGCCTCCTTCAACACCCGGCACAGGCGGAAGTAGTTGTTGGGCTTGTCCGGCAGGAGGTAGACCTCGGGCTCCTTGAACACCGACCACATGCCGATGCACGCGTGGTTGGTGAGCATCAGGCCCATGTCCTTGATCATGTCGCTCGCGCGCTCGATCAGGTCGTCGGCGTCGCTCACGCAGTAGTGCAGCGGGAACACCTGCCACACGAGGATCCCGAGCTCGTCGCACAGGCCGTAGAACCCGTCCTTCTCGACATGACTGCCGATGCGGATCGCGTTGACCTGCATCTCGAGCATCCCCGCGAGGTCCCGGGACCACATGTCCAGGTTCGCCTCGCTCATCCACTGGCTGGAGATGTAGCGCATGCCCCGCAGGAAGATGGGCTTGCCGTTGAGGACCCAGCGGCCGTGGGCGTCCTGCGCGAGCTCCTTGATGCCGAACCGCTGGTCGACCGCGTCACCGCCCGCCGTGACGGTCGCCGTGTACAGGCTCGGCTCCCCC
>Ga0081455_10007365_pt1 | contig 11602 bp, 9 predicted proteins | sample TabmetS3T2R1_FD_70207 | JGI IMG/M metagenome (GOLD analysis project Ga0081455, IMG submission 70207) | Tabebuia heterophylla rhizosphere microbial communities from the University of Puerto Rico - S3T2R1 | ecosystem: Host-associated > Plants > Roots > Rhizosphere ...
TGCCTCCCGGTTGGCCGCGAACTCGGCCGAGCCGGCGTCCAGCGTCGAGCGCAGCGTCGTCACTTTGACCCCCGAGGCGTTCCTTTGGCCGGTTGAAAACGACGTTTCGGGGGTCGAGGTCGGATCGGGGTCATGACGTGTACCCCAGCCGGCGGGCAGCCAGGCCGGTGAGGATCTCCGACGTGCCGCCGCCGATGGACAGGATGCGCATGTCCCGGTACTGCCGCTCGACTTCGGACTCGCGCATGTAGCCCAGGCCGCCGTGCAGCTGGACCGCCTGGTCGACCACCCAGGCGCCGGCCTCGACGGCGGTGTTCTTGGCGAAGCACACCTCGGCGACCAGGTCGCCCTCGCCAGCCACCCACTGCGCTGCCACAGAGCGGACGTAGCTGCGGGCGACGTCGATGCGCCGGGCCATCTCGGTAAGCGTGTGCTGGACGGTGCCCCGACTGATGAGCGGGCGGCCGAACGTCTCGCGAGCCCGGCACCAAGCCAGGGTGAGGTCGAGGGCGCGCTGCGCGCCGGCGTAGGCCTGGGCGGCCAGGGCCAGCCGCTCGGCCTGAAAGTGCTGGGCGATCTGGGCGAAGCCGGCGTTCTCGGCGCCGACCAGGTTTACCGCCGGCACGCGTACGTCCGAGAAGGACAGCTCGGCTGTATCCGACGCGAGCCAGCCCATCTTCTCCAGGCGCCGCGAGACGGTGAACCCCGGCGTGCCGCGCTCGATCACGAGCAGCGAGATGCCGTGCGCGCCCGGGTCGCCGGTCCGCACCGCGGTAACTACGAAGTCGGCCCGGCAGCCCGACGTGATGTAGGTCTTGGCGCCGTTGACGACGTAGTCGTCGCCGTCGCGCTTGGCGCCCGTTCGGATCGACGCGACGTCCGAGCCGCCGTCCGGCTCGGTGATCGCCAGCGCTCCGATCAGCTCGCCCCGCAGCGTCGGCCGGACCCAGCGGTCGACCTGCGCCGGATCCCCGAAAGAGACAAGGTGCGGCAGCGCGATGCCCGACGTGAACAGCGATGCGAACACCCCGCCCGACGCGCCCGCATAGTGCATCTCCTCGCAGACGACCAGCGCGTCGATCAGATCGCCGCCCCCGCCGCCGACCCCTGTGGGGAACGCGACGCCGAGCAGGCCCAGCTCGCCGGCCCGCCGGTGTAGGTCCCGGGGCACCGAACCCGCGCGCTCCCAGTTGTCCTGATGGCGCAGGACGTCCGAGTCGACGAAGCGGCGCACGGTGTCGCGCAGGGCCTGGCGTTCCGGCGTGTCGAAGGCGGTCACAGCAAGGCCTCCGGGACGTCGACGTAACGGGCGCGCAGCCACTCGCCGAGCGCCTTGGCCTGCGGGTCGAACCGCGCGTTGTAGGCCACGCCGCGCCCGAGCAGTCCGTCGATCACGAAGTTGACGGCCCGCAGGTTCGGCAGGACGTGCCGCTCGATCGGCAGCGTGGCCGCCTCGGGCAGCAGCTCGCGGAGCACGTCGACGGAGAGCGTCGACACCAGCCACGGCCAGGCCGCCTCGTCGCGCACCCATACGCCGACGTTCGCCGAGCCGCCCTTGTCGCCACTGCGAGCGTCCGTGACCGTACCCAGCGGTACGGATCTGGTCGGCCCTGCGACGAATGCGGGGACCACGGGCGAGGCGACGGGCTCGAGCGGCCGAAACGACGAAGCCGGCGCGATCGCCGACCGCGAACCGTCCGGCAGCACCGCCACCTGCGAGACCAACTCGGCGTCGACGTAGCCCGGCTCGAACACCCCGTACGGCGAGGCGTCGCCGGGCGGCGCGGTCAGGTGAAAGCCCGGATAGCTGGCCAGCGCCAGCTCGACGGCCGCGTTCGAGAACGCCCGCCCGACGGCCTTCGGGTCGGCGCCGCGCACCACGCAACGCAGCACCGCGCTGGCCTGCTCTTCGGACGGCGCGTCGGGGCGATCGGTGCGCACGAGCGTCCACTCGGCGTCGAGGAAGGGAAGCTGCGCTTGGACGAGCGAGGCCTTGGCGGCGATGTCCAGCCCGGTCAGTACGAACTCGACCTCGTTGCGGAACCCGCCCAGCGTGTTCAGCGATACCTTCAACGTCGGCGGCGGTGCCTCGCCCCGAACACCGGACAGCCGCACCCGGTCCGGTCCGTCCACGGACAGCCCGACGGAGTCCAGTCGCAGCGTGACATCCGGCCCGGCGTACCGAGCACCTGTCACCTCGTACAGCAGCTGGGCCGTTACGGTGCCGACCGTGACGGTGCCGCCCGTACCGGGGTGTTTGGTGATCACGCTCGACCCGTCGGCGTCGATCTCGGCAATCGGGAACCCCGGCCGCCGCAGGTCGGCGATAGAAGTGAAGGACGAGTAGTTGCCGCCGGTTGCCTGGGTGCCGCACTCGATCACGTGCCCGGCGGCGACCGCCCCGGCCAGCGCGTCGTAGTCGTCGCGCGCCCAGCCGTAGTGCGCGGCCGCCGGGCCGACGACCAGCGACGCGTCGGTGACCCGGCCGGTGACGACGACGTCCGCCCCGGCGGAGAGGCACGCGGCGATGCCCCACCCGCCGAGGTAGGCGTTGGCGGCCAGCGGCTCGCCGAACCCGAGGTCGGCGGCACGGGGCAGCAGGTCGTCGCCTTCGACGTGCGCCACCCGAACATCGACGCCGAGCCGCGACGCCAGCGAACGCACCGCGGACGCCAGCCCGGCCGGATTCAGCCCGCCGGCGTTGGTGACCAGCTTGACGCCGCGCTCGACGGCCAGGCCGAGGCTTTCCTCCAGTTGGCGCAGGAACGTCTTCGCGTAACCGGTATCGGGATCACGAGCCCGGTCGCGGGCGAGGATGAGCATCGTCAGCTCGGCCAGGTAGTCGCCGGTGAGCACGTCCAGCGAACCGCCCTCGAGCATCTCGCGGACGGCGGCGAACCGGTCGCCGTAGAAGCCGGACGCGTTGCCGATGCGCAGCACGCTTCCACGCTCGCAGTCGAGGCAGAAAAAAGCAAGCGTGCTTGCTTATTTCGCGAACCGCGAGCTCGGCACCAACCGGCCGGAACCGCCTGCTGTTCACCTGGGAGTCGCGCACCGGCGACGGTGACGATCACCGTGCGCTAACCCCCAAGCCGTTGATCAACAGGGAGAAACGGTCGCTACCGCAGCCACTTCTCCCTGTTGATCAGGTGGACGACTCGGAGCTGTCTCGCCGGGTCCGGCGCGAGACCTTGCGGGCCGCCCGGCGCTCGGACCGGCCGGCGGTCACGTCGTCGACGACCAGCCCGGTGCCGATGCCCAGCATCCAGGCGTCCTTGGCGATCGTGATGCCCTGCTGGGTCGGTTTCAGGCTGTTCGGCTCGTGCATGCTCGGCGTGCGCCACCACAGTCCGAGCAGGCTGCCGGCGAACCCGGCCAGGCCCAGCCCGGCCCATCGTGCGGGGATCCGCGGCAACAGCAGGGCAGTGCCCAGGGCCGCTTCGCCGACACCGAGCAGTTTCACGAACGCCTTAGGGTCGAGCTTGTCGAAGATCGGGTAGGCCCCGGCGGCCGCGTCGTGCAGGTGCTTGGCGGTCTCGTCGTCGGCCTGGAGCTTGCCGATCCCCTGTTCGAGGATGAACGCTCCGGTTGTGATTCGCCCCGGAGCGCGGCGGAGTTTGGCTGCGAACGACATACCTCGTTCGTACCCGTCAGATCCAGGACGGAAACCACATGTGGGCGTGCCACTCGTCCTGGGTGAGCAGCCCGGCTGTAAACAGCGGCCACATCCAGACGAAGTCGGCGATGACCAGACCCAGGTAGCCGGCCACCGCGAGCGCGCCCCATCGCCGGCGCCGGTTGGCCGCCAGGTAGGCGAAGTAGTTGCGCGTATTGGGCACGGCCGGTCCGAGCAGGACGCCCAGCCCGAGCGTGACGCCGAGTATCAGGAACGGCACGAGCGGCGTCATGTAGAAGAGGAACATCGTCCGCTTGAGGTCGGGGAACCACACCAGCCACCCGGCCGCGAAGGCCACCCAGACGGCGGCGGCCCGCCAGTCGCGGGTGGTCAGCCAGTGCCACGCCAGCCACAGCAGCGCCGGGATGAACGCCCACCACATCAGCGGCGTGCCGATCAGCAGGATCTCGCGAGCGCATTGCGAAGACCCGCAGCCGTGCCCGCTGCCGTCGTAGTAGTAGTCGACGGGTCGGCCCAGCACCAGCCAGCTCCACGGCTTGGAGCCGTACGGATGCGGCGCGTACAGCGTCTCGTGGAACCGGTACGCGTGCAGGGTGTAGTCGCCGAGCGAGCGGATGGGCGCGGGCACCCAGCCCCACCAGAACGGGATGTGCACGCCGAACAGGTTGATGTGCCCGCTGGCCGAGTGGGTGTCGGCCCAGTGCCGGTTCCACGAGTTCTCGCCGGCGAACCAGCCGAGGTAGCTCATCAGGTACGCGGCCAGCGGGGCGACGAGCAGGCTGCCGATCGCGCCCAGCCACGACCGGCGGGCGGCGTTGCGCCACGACTTGTGCACTCCGGCCGACTTCAGCGCGCCGCGGTCCCACACCAGGCTCAGCAGCGCGAACACCACGTAGAACGACAGCGCCGACCATTTGACGGCCAGCGCCAGGCCCAGCATCACGCCGGCGACCAGACGCCACGGCCGCGGGCCCAGCGTCGGCACGCCGCTGGTCAGGTCGACGCCGGCGCCGACCAGCCCGGCGAGCCGGCCACGCATCTGGTCGCGGTCGAGCACCAGCGCGCCGAACCCGGCCAGGATGAACACCTGCAAGAAGATGTCCAGCAGGGCCACACGCGACTGGACCACCGACACGCCTTCGAGCGCGAGCAGCAGCCCGGCGATGCCGGCGAACAGGTTCGAGTGGAACATCCGGCGGGCGATGCGGGTGATCAGTATGACGCTGACGATGCCGGCCACCGCCGGGGCGACCCGCCAGCCGACCTCATTGTTGCCCCAGATCCAGGACGTGAAGGCGATCAGCCACTTACCCAGCGGCGGATGCACGATGAACATGTAGCCGCGGTTGTCCTCGTACCCGAACCGCAGCATCTCCTGCGCCTCGGTGGCGTAGTACACCTCGTCGAAGCTCTTGCCGTGCGGGAAGCCGAGGGCCCACAAGCGGGTGAATGCGGCGATCGCGGTGACCAGCCCGGTAACGGCCCAGCCGATCGCCGGCGCCGGATCACGCCACGGCTGCAGCGACGCCGGCACCGGATGGGCGGGCTCCGGCGTCACCTCGGCCGCGTGCGGGGGTGCCTCCGCGGTCGCCGTCACGGCCCCGATCGTAGGGTCTGGTCATGAGCGGAGGTCGCGTGGTCCTCGCGGCCACGCCGCTGGGCGACGTGGGAGACGCCTCCGCGCGGCTCGCGGCAGCGCTCGCGTCCGCCCCGGTGATCGCCGCCGAGGACACCCGTCGGGTGCGCCGGTTGTGTGCGGATCTGGGCGTGACGCCGTCCGGGCGCATCGTGTCCTTCTTCGACGCGAACGAGTCGGCTCGCGTCCCGGCGCTGCTCGAGGCCCTCCGATCCGGCGACGACGTGCTGGTGGTGACCGACGCCGGCATGCCGTCGGTGTCCGACCCGGGCTACCGGCTGGTGGCCGCCGCGGTCGAGGCCGGCCGGACCGTCACCGTGCTGCCCGGGCCGTCGGCGGTCACGGCGGCGCTGGCAATATCCGGGCTGCCGGTCGACCGGTTCTGCTTCGAGGGCTTCCTGCCCCGACGCCCGGGCGAGCGTCGCCGGGCGCTGGCCGCCCTGGCCGGTGAGCCGCGCACGCTGGTCTTCTTCGAGGCGCCGCACCGGCTGGCCGCCACGCTCTCGGATCTGGTGGACGCGTTCGGCGCCAACCGGCCGGCCGCCGTCTGCCGCGAGCTGACCAAGACGTATGAAGAGGTGCGCCGGGGCCCCCTGGCCGAGCTGGGCGCCTGGGCGCAGGGAGACGTCCGCGGTGAGATCACCCTGGTCGTCGGCGGTGCGCCGGTTTCGGCGGCCGCCGCGACGCCGGCCGAACTGGCCGCGGAGGTCGCCGAGCGCGAGGCGGCCGGTGACCCTCGCAAGGAGGCGATCGCCGCGGTGGCCGTCGCCCACGGCATCCCGAAACGGGACGTCTTCGACGCCGTCGTCGCCGCCAAGCGCTAGCCGCATTCCGATTCGGCGCCCTCACTAGGCTTCGTGCTATGAGCGCGAACATCCTGACTGCCGTGGCCTGGCCGTACGCCAACGGTCCGCGGCACATCGGCCACGTCGCCGGATTCGGCGTCCCGTCCGACGTATTCAGCCGCTACCAGCGGATGGCCGGCAAGGACGTGCTCATGGTGAGCGGCACCGACGAGCACGGCACGCCGATCCAGGTGCAGGCCGACCGCGAGGGCGTCACGGCCCGCGAGCTGGCCGACCGCTACAGCCTGGTGATCGCCAAGGACCTGCAGAAGCTGGGCCTGTCCTACGACCTGTTCACCCGCACCACCACGCAGAACCACTACGCGACCACCCAGCAGCTCTTTCTCGGCCTGCTCAAGAACGGCTACGTCTTTCCCAGGACGCAGCTCGGCGCCATCAGCCCGTCGACCGGGCGCACGCTGCCCGACCGCTATATAGAAGGAACGTGCCCGATCTGCGGGTACGACAGCGCCCGCGGCGACCAGTGCGACAACTGCGGCAACCAGCTCGACCCGGTCGACCTGATCAACCCGCGGTCGAAGATCAACGGCGAGACGCCGCAGTTCGTCGAGACCGAGCAGTACTTCCTGGACCTGCCGGCCTTCACCAACACGCTCGGCGAATGGCTGAAGAGCCAGCGGACCTGGCGGCCCAACGTGCAGCGCTTCGCCCTGAACCTGCTCGACGACCTCAAGCCCCGGGCGATCACCCGCGACCTCGACTGGGGCGTGCCGGTGCCGCTCGACGGCTGGCGCGACCGTCCGGACAAGAAGATCTATGTCTGGTTCGACGCGGTGATCGGCTACCTGTCGGCGTCCATCGAATGGGCCAAGCGCACCGGCGACCCCGAGGCGTGGCGGCCGTTCTGGCAGCCCGGCCCCGACGGCGAACGCCCCGAGGCCTATTACTTCATGGGCAAGGACAACATCGTCTTCCACGCCGAGATCTGGCCGGCCATGCTGTTCGGCTACTCGGGGCAGGGCGACCGGGGTGGCGAGCCGGGCGAGCTCGGTGTGCTCGAGCGGCCGCACGAGGTCGTGTCGAGCGAGTTCCTGACCATGGAGGGCCGCAAGTTCTCGTCTTCGCGCAACGTCGTGATCTACGTCGGCGACATGCTGTCGCGCTACGACCCTGACGCGCTGCGCTACTACCTGGCGATGGCCGGCCCGGAGAACCAGGACACCGACTTCACCTGGTCGGAGTTCGTGCGGCGCAACAACGACGAGCTGGTCGCGAGCTGGGGCAACCTGGTCAACCGCACCGTGTCGATGACCGCCAAGAACCTTGGCGCCGTACCCGCTCCGGGTGCACTCACCGACGCCGACCAAACGCTGCTGGGCTCGTCGCGGGCCGCCTTCGACAGCGTCGGGCAGCTGCTGGCCCGGTCGCGGCAGAAGGCGGCGATCACCGACGCGATGCGCGTGGTCGGCGAGGCGAACAAGTACTTGTCCGACATGGCGCCCTGGAAGCTGCGCACCGAGGACCCGGACCGGATGGCCAGCGTCCTGCACGTCGCCCTGCAGGTCGTCGACGACTGCAAGACGCTGCTCACGCCGTTCCTGCCGTCGTCGTCGTCCAAGGTGCACGCCCTGCTCGGCGGCGAGGGAGCCTGGGCGGCCATGCCCGATCTGGTCGAGGTCGACGAGCCGACCGCTCCGGGTTCGCCGTCGTATCACGTCCTGACCGGCGACTACGACACGGGCGCCCGCTGGCAGTCAACTCCGCTCGAGGTCGGCCGGCCCATCGCGCCGCCCACGCCGGTATTCACCAAGCTCGACCCGTCCGTGGTGGACGAGGAGCTGGCCCGCCTGAGCGCCGAGGCCGGTGCCTGACTCCGATTTTGGTCACCAGGTCCCGAATAACCGGCCTGGTGACCAAAAGCGGAAGGAGGCGCCGCCGCTGCCGGATCCGCTGCCCGCGCCGATCTTCGACGCGCACTGCCACCTCGACGCGATGGCGCACCGGGCCGGCGTGACGCCCACCCGCGAATTCGTCGCCGACGTCCTGGCCCAGGCTCGGAAGGTCAACGTCACCCGGGTGATCACTGTGGGGGACACCATGGCCTCGGCGCGGTGGTGCGTTCAGGCGGCCGGCGAGCACCCTGACGTCTACGCCGCCGTGGCCGTGCATCCCACCGAGATCGCCGGCCTGACCGACGCCGACTACGCCGAGCTCGAGCAGCTGGCCCGCCACCCGCGGGTGGTCGCGGTGGGGGAAACCGGGCTGGACTACTACTGGGATCGGACAACTCCGGCTGATCAGCACGAGCACTTCCGGCGGCACATCGACCTGGCCAAGCGGGTCGGCAAGCCCTTGATGATCCACGACCGCGACGCGCACGACGACATACTGCGGATCCTGGCCGAGGAAGGCGCTCCGGATCAGGTCGTTTTCCACGCATTTTCCGGGGATGTGGCGATGGCGCGCGCGTGCGTCGACGCCGGATATGTCCTTTCCTTTGCCGGAGTGGTCACCTTCACAAACGCGCCAGGGGTGAGAGAAGCTGCAGCCTCAGTTAACGCGAATCAAATCCTAGTCGAAACGGACGCACCGTTCCTTGCGCCGCACCCGTTCCGCGGGCGGCCCAACAGCCCATATCTATTAGGACAAACGCTGTTGACGATGGCCGCTGTCCAGCAGTTGGAGGTAGCCGAGCTCTGTGTGTCACTGGCACGGACAGGGAACACGCTTTTTGGGTTCGACTTAACATAGAATTTATGTCCACTACTGGCCTTTGACTTGGTGGGTTCTCCGACGCGCCGTTAACGTCCGGTGACTTTGCTTGGAGTCATTCCAGGCTGGGTCACCGGTTCGAAACGCGAAGCGCGAATGTGGAGAGGAGTCCCCTAAGTGCGTCGCAGCGTCATCATTTACGGCGTCGCCGGCTTTGCCTTAGCCGGCGTCATCGGCGGAACGGTCGCTTGGGCCAGCGTCGATGACAGCAAGACTGTGAATCTCAAGGTCGACGGACAGTCGAAGAAGATCCACACCACGGCGAAGACCGTGGGTTCCGCGCTTCAGAAGGCGGGATACCCGGTCGGGGCCCACGACGTAGTGGCCCCGGCAGCGACAACGAAGTTGCACAACGGCGGCGAGATCGTCCTCAAGCGGGGACGGCTGCTGCATCTGATGGTCGACGGGCAGCCGCGCGACATCTGGGTGACCACACCGACTGTGGCCGAAGCCCTCGCGCAGCTCGGATACACGACGGCGGACTTCTCGTCAGTGTCGCGCGACAAGCGTCTGCCGCTGTCGGCGACGAGCATCGAGATCCGCTCGCCGAAGCAGATCACGGTCATTCACGACCACAAGAAGCAGGCGGTCACGACGACCGATGCCACGGCGAGCGACCTGCTCGCGCACCTCGGCGTCAAGGTCAACCGTGGCGATCGCCTCTCCGTCCTGTCCACAGCCATGCTGAAGAACGGCGAGAAGATCGTGCTGTGGCGGATCGTTCACAAGTACATCTCCGAGAGCCAGACGATCGGCTACACCACGGCCACACAACAGGACTCGTCGATGTACAACGACGAGTCGACCGTTGTTCGTGACGGTCGGCCCGGCGTCAAGTCGATGCGGTACGCGGTCGTCTTCGTCGACGGCAAGCTCGCCGGCAAGACTCTGGTCTCCAGTCGGACGGTCACCCAGCCGGTGTCGAAGATCGAGAAGGTCGGCACCAAGGAGCGCCCGGCTCCCACGCCTCCGCCTGCGCCTACGCCCACGCCGACTCCGCCGCCAAGCGGTGGTGGTAGCGGCGGCGGTGCCACGCCTCCGCCGAACACCAGCGGCCTGAACTGGGACGCTGTTGCGCAATGCGAGTCCGGCGGCAACTGGCACATCAACACGGGCAACGGCTTCTACGGTGGCCTGCAGTTCGACTACAGCACCTGGCTGTCCAACGGTGGCGGGGCCTACGCGGAACGCGCGGACCTGGCCACCCGTGAGCAGCAGATCGCGGTGGCGAACCGTCTCTATGCGGCCCGTGGCTCCAGCCCGTGGCCGGTCTGCGGGGCCAACCTGTAGTACTCGCTAACCCGGGCGAAACAACAATCCCGGCACTGCGTGTCGTCAGTGTGCGACGCGCGGTGCCGGGATTGGCCTTTGTTGAGAGGGCACGCTAGGGTCTTGCCTCGTGCTGCGGGGGATAAGCGATTGCGCGGTCAGCGGATAGGAGACTGTTTGTGCGTCGCAGCATGAAGTACGGCCTATACGCGGCCGTACTGGCCGGCGTTGTCGGTGCCACCGTCGCCTGGGCCAACGTCGACAAGACAGTCACGCTCCGCGTCGACGGCGAGGTCCAGAAGGTCCACACCGTTGCTGGAAACGTCCATGGAGTGCTCCTGGTCGCGCACTACCCGGTCGGTGAGCACGACGTCATTGCTCCCGGCCTCGACGCGCGCGTGCACAACGGCAGCCAGATCGTGCTTCGCCGTGGGCGGTTGCTGCACCTGAACGTCGACGGGATCCCGCGCAACATCTGGGTCACCGCGCCGACAGTCGCCGACGCGCTTTCCCAACTCGGCTACTCCGACGCCGACTTCACCTCGGTGTCGCGCGACAAGCGTCTGCCGCTGTCGCCCACCGTCATCAACTTGCGCAGCCCGAAGCACATCGACGTCACCGCTGACGGACACACCCGTACGGTCACGACCACCGCGCCGACCGTCTCCGCGCTGCTGAGCGAGTTAGGCATCGCGGTCGGCAAGCAGGACCTGCTCTCGGCGGTCGCCAACTCGCCGCTGCGCGACGGCGAAAGCATCGATGTCACGCGGGTCAAGAGCAACAACATCGTCAAGAACCACCCGGTGCCGTTCCCCACCACGCATGTCAACGACGCGTCGATGTACGTCGGCGACAGCAAGCTCGTCCGGTCGGGCAAGAACGGTGTCGAGTCCGTGACCACCGCCTTCACCTACGTCGACGGCAAGCAGGTCGGCAAGCTGATCGTCAAGCGCGTGGTCACAGTCAAGCCGATCCCGGCGATCGTGCACGTCGGCACCAAGCCCAAGCCGGGCCCGCCGCCGATCAACGTCGATCCTGGTTCGGCGCAGGCAATCGCCAAGAGTCTCGCCGCGCAGCGCGGCTGGGGCGACGACCAGTTCAGCTGCCTCTTCCAGATGTGGACGAACGAGAGCAACTGGCGGGTCAACGCCGAGAACCCGAGCGGGGCGTACGGCATCCCGCAGGCGTTGCCCGGCGACAAGATGGCGGCGTACGGAGCCGACTGGCAGACCAACCCGACCACGCAGATCAAGTGGGGGCTGGACTACATTGCCGGCCGGTACAGCACCCCGTGCGGTGCGTGGAGTTTCTGGCAAGCCAACGGTTACTACTGACCCGCGGCTGCTCGGTCCGGCCGATATCCGCAGCCTGGCTGTACAGCTTGGTGTGCGGCCGACCAAGTCGCTCGGCCAGAACTTTCTGCACGACGCCAACACGATCCGGCGCATCGTGCGCACGGCTGAGGTCGGCGCGGACGACGTG
>Ga0081455_10007366_pt1 | contig 11600 bp, 10 predicted proteins | sample TabmetS3T2R1_FD_70207 | JGI IMG/M metagenome (GOLD analysis project Ga0081455, IMG submission 70207) | Tabebuia heterophylla rhizosphere microbial communities from the University of Puerto Rico - S3T2R1 | ecosystem: Host-associated > Plants > Roots > Rhizosphere ...
TCCTATCTCATCGCCTGCGACGGCGCCCACAGTCCGGTTCGCCACGCACTCGGTGTCTCGTTCTCTGGTGACGATTATCCCACTGATTTCATGACGGCAGATGTCCACGTTGACTGGAAGCTGCCTCGGGATGAACAGGCATTTTTCTTCGCTGCCGAGGGTATGCTGGCCTCTTTCCCTCTGCCGAGAGAACGCGCTGCCCTCGTGGCCGATATCGGCCTTGCCCAGGGAGATCATCCGCCGCTGGGCGAGCCAGCCCTGGAAGACCTTCAGGCGATATTCAATGCTCGGACCCCGGGCGGCGTGCTGAGTGATCCCATCTGGAAGGTGTACTACCGTGTCCACTGCCGTCAAGCGGAGCGATATCAGGTGGGCCGAGTTTTTCTGGTTGGTGATGCCGCCCATGTCAGCTCGAATATTGGTGGCCAGGGTATGAACACCGGTCTGCAGGATGCATACAATCTCGGCTGGAAACTCGGGCTCGTGCTAAACGCCAGATCCCCAGCAAGCCTTCTCGATAGTTACCATCCTGAGCGTCACCGGGCGGGGCGGGACATGCTCGACTTGACAGACCATTTGCACCGGGCAGTGCTCCGCGAGGAGCCGCATCTTTCGCTCTCAGAGACACTCCGACGAAAATTGGCCGTGGTTCTGGCGGGTCAAGAAGTGATGCAGCAGCGGATGCGTAGAGCCATGGCCGAGCTGAACATCGGCTACCGCCATAGTCCCATTGTAGCGGAGCACCACCGCTTGCTAGCAGATCCTCGTGAGGCGCACGTCAGTCTTCTTGGCTGGCATGATTTCGGCGCCGGGCCACGCGCGGGAGACCGTGCCGCTGATGCCCGACTCATGCTTTATCCCAGACGCGAATCCGTTCGTTTCTTCCAGAGATTACGTGGGACCACACACCACCTGGTGCTGTTTGCAGGTGTCCTCGCGACAGGGGAAACGCACCGGCGACTCCAAGCCTTGGCCGATGCAACCATGCGGACGTACCCGGACTGCATCGAACCGCATCTGATCATCCCACACGAGCTACCCGGGGACCTGGCGGGCAAAGGCGAAATACTTTTGGATCCGAGGGGCGAGTTACACCACCGCTATGGAGCTCGGAGTGCATGTCTGTATGTGGTCCGTCCCGACGGCTATATCGGCTTCCGCAGTCAACCTCCCGATCCGGAAGCGCTGAAGTCGTACTTCACCCAAATATTTCTTTAGCGGGGAGGGGAAATTGTTGCCTTTTGGAACTCCTTATTAGTATCAGTTAGTCCGGTAATGGGATGGCCTGCCGTCTAGCGGCCATCGTAGACTGTCCCAAAAGTGCATCCCGGTGATTGCCGAAATTCGCCTAACGGGATTTATGGAACTGGGCCGATGCCCGTGCTTACTCCGCCTTGATGTTGACCGCCCGAATCACCTTGGCCCACTTCTCGGTGTCGTCAGCAACGAGCTTACTGAAATCGGCGGGCGAGCCGGGAAGCAGCGTGCCGCCGAGCGCGACCAGCCGCGTGTTGAGCTTCGGGTCCTCTAGCGCTGCGTTGATCTCTCGGTTGAGCCTGTCGATGATCCCGACCGGCGTTGCCTTCGGCGCACCGACGCCGAACAGTGAGGTAGCCTCGTAGCCCGGAACGAAATCGCCCACGGTCGGGACGTCCGGCAGCCCCTCCCATCGCCTGGCGCTCGTCACCGCCAAGGCGCGCAACTTGCCGGCCGTGACCTGCTCCATCGTCAGCGATGTGCTGCCGAAGAACACCTGCACCTGTCCGCCCAGGAGGTCGCTCATCACGGCGCCCCCGCCGCGATACGGCACGTGGATCATCTCGATCCCGGCCATGATCTTGAACAGCTCGCCGGCCACATGGCCAGGAGTCCCGATGCCGGGCGAGCCGAAACTGATCTTGCCCGGATTGGCCTTGGCGTAGGCCGCGAGCTCGGCAACCGTCTTGGCCGGCACCGAGGGATTGACCACCACCACGAAGGGGAGGCTGATGAGGCCCGCGACCAGCGCGATGTCGCGCAGGAATACGAAATTGAGCTTGTCGTACAGGGTCGCGTTGATCGTGTTCGACGAGCTGACAATGAGGAGCGTGTATCCGTCCGCCGGCGCCCGCACCACCGCTTCGGTGCCGATGTTGTTGCCGCTCCCTGGGCGGTTTTCGACCACGAATTGCTGGCCGAGCCGCTCCGAGAGCCACGGCGCGATGAGCCGCGCGAGGATGTCTGGCGCGCCGGCGGGGCCCGTGGGGGCGATGATGCGCACCGGTCGCGAAGGATACGCTTGCGCTCCCGCGATCCGCGAGAGCACCGGCAGCGCGGCCGCGCCTGCGGCCAGATGCAGAAGACTTCTGCGGGGAAGTTTCATTTTGCACCTCCCTTTCGCTTCACATCATTCGATCACCTCGTCGGCGGTCTTGATGTTGATCACGAACTCGAGCGGCGTAGTTTTATCGAAGGCCTTCGAGCAAGACTTTAGCGTCCACCAGATCGGGCGTGTCAAACCCCTCGTCAAACCAACCATAGAGAGAGGCCAGCAAGTCGAGACCCTCCCGTGCTCTTCCCTGCAGCCCCCAGAGTCTCGTCAGACTGGTCGCCGTTCGGAGCTCCCAGACCTTAGCTCCTTGCTGGCGCGCCACCTCAAGCGATTTGAGATACGCAGTTTCTGCATCCCTCTCCGCATTGGCTCCGCCACGCAAGAGCAAGATATCACCTTGCAGCCCGAGCAGTCGCGCTTGATAGAAGCGCTCGCCGGTTTCGTCCACGACGATGAGCCCTTGAGTCACGGCTCGCAGCCCCGCGTCCGGCTGGTTGCATCTGGCGTGTGCCTCCGCGAGCACTGATAGCCAGCGTGGTCGGTCCATCAGCGCGCCCGTGTCAAGAAATTCCGTGAAGCCCTGCTGCAATTGCGCTAGCCCTGCACGAGCTGCCCCCTGTTCGCATTGGGCCCAGCCTTCCATCATTCTGGCCTCGGCCAGCCAGAACGGAAACCCGTGCTCGCTCGCCAGTCGCATCGATTCTTTGGCCAGTTCCAAGGCTGGTTGTGGCTCGCGCCTAGTATGATGGATAAATGCGCAATAAATGAGGGCTTGCACCACGCTGAACGGATGTGCCCGGCGACGGGCCAGTGCCAGGGCCCTCGCGCCGTGCGTCAGCGCCTGCTCGAGATGGCCAAGCACTGAGAGCACGTAGCCGCCATGGGCGAGACAGGCCACCCCCGGATCGTTGCCATAAATGACCGCATGTCGATGGTGCTGCTCGGGGTCGTATGCGCTGTAGCCGAGCTCAAAGCGCTCGCGAGCCCGACGCAGCTCGCCGCGCCAGAGCAGCGTCATTCCCAGAGCTCGGTGGCCCTCCAGCTGATAGCCGATGTCGTTCTTCCGCTCGCCGAGCTCAAGCATTTGCTCGGAAAGATCCTGGGCCTGCCGCCACTCGGCCCTAACGAGGTGGTACACCCAGAGACCACGTAGAACCGGGAAGATCTTGCTCGGATCTTCCAAGTGCGCGCAAAGCGATCGCGCACGCACGTAGGCATCTCTCACCTCTGGCGCTGCAAAGCCTTTGGCCGCCGTCAGCGCGGCCCCAAGGTGCGTCTGCAAATCCAACTCCCGGCGGTCGCGCTCTGGACTATCCGGTAGGGTATTGAGCAGCTCCAGCCCCTTCCTGAGATGATCAATGGCCTCTATGTTGGCCGAGCGCTGCATTTCGCGCTTGGCGGCCGACAGCAACCAATCGACGGCTGGCTCCACGAGACCTGCACTAGTGTAATGCCAAGCTAAAAGCTCCGGCTCGGCGAGAGCTGTCTGCGGAAACTCGCTCTCGAGTGTGCGCGCTACCCGGATGTGCAGGGATTCGCGCCGGGAGCGCAGCAGGCTGGCGACGGCCACATCCTGGAGCAAGGCGTGCCTAAACGTGTAGACCGCATCTGGTGGGGCGCCTTCACTTCGGATGAGGCCGACCGCGAGCAAATGCTGAAGGGCAACCGCGACCTCCTCTTCCCTCGGCACCAGCGCAGTGAGCATTTTGAAGGAGAACCTGGGACCAATAAGCGCCCCAATTTGCGCAACCTCCTTCCACCGCCCGAGACGATCCAGGCGGGCCATCAACGCATCCTGAAGGGTTTCCGGCACGTGCACATTCTGCGGCGTGCCTTCGCGTTTGCCCCCGAGATCGCTCGTCTGCAGCACCGTCTTCGTCAACTCCTCCAAGAAGAGCGGCACACCATCTGCATGGGCAACGATCCGGTCCAAAACGCCGCTGGGCACCTGACTGGCGCCGGCAATTCCTTTAGCCAGCCGCATACAGTCGGCTTCAGGCAGCCTTTCAAGGACGAGTGTTTTTACATGAGGACGGTTTTCCCAAGGCGATACGAAATCTGGCCGGAACGTCATCAGCAAGAAAACCGGCAGATCGCGTACGCGCTCCACCAAGCGGTCCAGTAGTTCCAGAGTGGTGGGATCCGCCCAATGCAGATCCTCGAACACCATCATCGTCGTTTGTTTGGTGGTGAGGCGGACAACCCATGCCTCAAGTGCTTCAAGAGTTCGAAACTTGAGCTGTTGAGCCGTGAAATCAAGCGGCGCGTAGCGAGGCTCAATTGGCAGCGAGAGTAGAGACGCGAGAAGCGGCGCCGTTGCCTCAACAGCCGCGCCCGTTCGCGTGAGCAAGTCCTCAATTTTTTCTAACTTCTTCTCCGGTGGCTCGTCGTACAACAGCCCTGCGGCACCTTCCAGTTGTTTGATGATAGGGTAGAGCGCACTGCTCTGATGGTAGGGCGAGCAATAATAGCGCAAGGTCGTAAAGGCCCTGTCAGCGAGGTTCGCGACCGACTCCACCACTAGACGCGACTTGCCGATCCCAGGCTCTCCCGACAGCTGAACGACGTGACCCTCGCTGGCCTCCACTCGGCTCCACCACCTCGAGAGCAATGTCCGCTCCGCTCGACGATCAACCAGCGGCCACAAGTCCGCCGCTGTGTGGCTGGCCTCGAAGCGGCTGGCCACCTGGCGTTCGCGCAAGGCCCGCCACGCCTGGACCGGCTCAGCAAATCCTTTAAGTGATACGTGGCCAAGGTCTAGCCAATCAAAAAACCCGCGCGCAAGTCGATATGTGGCATCGGAGACCGCGACAGAATTCGGCTCAGCCAACCCTTGCAGCCGAGCTGCGACGTGGGCTGTTCGTCCAACGACCGGGCGTTCCTGCGAGACGCCCGTGCCGATCAGGTCTCCAACCACCACCTCGCCGGTGGCAATGCCGACACGTGTCTCCAATGTCAGTCCCGACCGCGGGCGGAGGGCGCGAACGGCCGAGATGATGGCCAACCCGGCGAGGATCGCACGTTCAGCGTCGTGTTCCGAGGCCTCCGGGTAGCCAAAATAGACCAGCAGTCCATCGCCCATGTATCTCGCGATATAGCCGTCGAAGCGCTTTGCAACGTCCGCGCAGCAAGCGAGAAAGCTGGTGACAACTTCCCTGAAGTCCTCGGGGTCGTGTCGTTCGGCGAGCGCCGTGGATCCAACAAGGTCGCAAAACATCACGGTGAGTTGACGCCGCTCAGCTACGCCCATTTCTGGGCGTTGTGATGCTGCCATGCTTCCAAATCCAGCGTCGGGCGAGCTCGCCTTCATTGCGAACCAAGCCTGATATCAACTGTGCCAGTCACCGCGCTATCAACTTCAACATCTGGTAAAGCCCCAATCAGTTGATCTTGGCGCCGGCGAACTTGATCACCTTCACCCATTTCTCGGTGTACTCGGCGATGAACGTCGCGAATTCGGCGGGCGAGCTGGCAAAGGCCGTGTAGCCGGCGTCGGCAAGGCGCGCCTGCATCCGCGGATCGGCGAGGCTAGCACTGATTTCCTTGTTGAGCTTGTCGATGATCTCGATTGGCGTGCCATTGGCTACGCCTACCCCTTGCCAACCCGATGCCTCGTAGCCGGGCACGAAGTCGCCAACCGGAGGGACATTCGGCAGCACCTCCGCCCGCGTTGCACCGGTCACTGCCAACGGGCGCAGCTTGCCCGCCCTGATGTGCTCGATCGAGGTCGCCATAGTGTCGAACATGACTTGCACTTGGCCGGCGAGCAGATCGGTGAGGGCCGGGCCTCCGCCCCGATACGGCACGTGCAGCATGTCGACACCTGTCATCATCTTGAACAGCTCGCCGTACACGTGCTGCGCGCTGCCGACACCGCCCGATGCCATGTTGATCTTGCCAGGGTTGGCCCTGGCATGGGCGATCAGGTCGGGAACCGACTTCACTGGGAACGATGGGTGCACGACCAGGACGCCCGATCCGCGGTAAATGCTCGCGATCGGTGCAATGTCGCGGACGAAATTAAAATTGAGATTGTCGTAGAGCGCCACGTTCCAGGCATTGTTGGAACCGATCATAAGCAGCGTGTAGCCGTCGGGGGGCGCCTTGATCGTTGCTTCGACGGCGAGGTTGCCGCCAGCGCCGGCCCGATTCTCAACGACGAATTGCTGGCCGAGGCGCTCCGACAGCCATTGGCTGATCAGGCGCGCATACATGTCGACCACGCCGCCAGCCGGAAAGCCGGCGATCAAGCGCACTGGCCGCGACGGATAAGCTTGCGCCCGCGCGATGCGCGACGCGGCCGGCAGCGCGGCAGCGCCGGCGGCCAGATGCAGGACATGTCTACGGTGGGGAAGTTTCATCGCGGTCCCTCCCTCTCACGCCCGTCATTCGATCACCTGGTCCGCTGGCGGTTCTCGAAAGGCCTTCAGGGCTTGTTCGCACAAGACCTCGGCATTGTGCTCGCCGGCCTTGTTGAGGTCGATGAGCTTCCTGGCGATCGCTCGGTAGACATCGTCGTCGCAATCACCCGTCTTCAAGACGACGCGAACCAGTTCGAATGCCAGACCCAGGACGCGCTTGGCCTCCGGGTCGACCCGCTCGCCGTCGAGGTATGGGCTAATCGGCATGGCCACCCTCCCGCTAATCACAGGCGGGAGCGCGACCGGTCTCTCAGTCGTCGGCGCGCCTGGCGTCAGTGCCACTGCCGATGATGGGGAACTCTACCATAGAAGGGTAAGACCAAGGCTGCCGGGGGTGTGGTGCGGGAAATGGATACCGTTCAAAAAATTTTGACGAAAGTTACCCTCATTTGAGGGTACCGCGCGGGTCCTGATTGATCGTACGCGCTGCGTCTCTCCCTCGTTTGACGACGAGTGAGGGTGATTGGAAAAACTTGCGCGCCGCCCGGATCCTCTGGGCGGCGCGTCTTTGTTGGGGGCGTACGGCGTGCGCGTGATGCCGCTCACACACCGGCATCAGCATCCCGAATGGGGCCCCTACGCGGGCGGTAATAAAGGAAGGCCCGTCGGATGTTGTCGACGACGGGCCACGGGGTACTACCAGCATGACGCCCTTTATTGGCACGAGATAAGGCGGGGCGTCGCTGGTCTAACGCGGGAGGGTGAGGTCTGTTCCCGCGCGGTGTGCGGGTGGGCGCAAAAATGAGGCCCGCCGGATGTTGTCGACGACTGGCCTCGAATTTTGGTCCATCGCCTTTTGTTTTGGACGCCCCTACTGGAGGGGGATGAGGGACGTCGTGTGAGCAACGACCCTGGACCTGGGTCTGTTCCCGGATGCCACGCGCTGCACCGGGCGGGCGAGCTGCGGCGGGAGAAGAAAAAAGCCCCACGCGCAGTCTGCCTTCTGCGAGCGGGGCTCAAGTCTGTCAATCAAGGGGATGACCCACAGGAGGAACCGGGGTCATCGCTTCGAGTAGGCAAGTTTCCGCTGCGGAACAACCCCGTTTGGGGGTAAGATTGTGTGAGCGGGCTGCAGCCCCTTCGGACCACGAGCCGCCGCCGCTGCTCCGCGCCGATCTTGAATATTGGCGATGCTGATGAATGGCAGGCGGTCGAAGAAAAATGGAACATTCGTCTTGCACTTCGAGGCCTCTCGCGCCGTAGGCTTAACGAGGTCTTTCACCGTTTTGGCTCTGAGGATGGGCTTGGGTGCGCGGATGAATTTGCCGAAATAATTTGCGCTCCCACTACGAGCGATCAGCGCCCTGATGTTCGATACGGATTGGGTGCAACTAGACAAAGACCCGAAATACAGTCGGGTTTACCCCATCGGCAACATGCGTGTCTCGAGTGTGCCGTGGCGGCCGCGCGAGCGGGGTTCCGCTATTCGCAGAATGGGACGTTGTGCAATTTCGGCGCGACAGCGGCCAGACTCATTCGGCCTTGATGTTTGCGGCTCGGATCACCTTGGCCCACTTCTCGGTTTCGTCCGCAATGAGCTTGCCAAAGTCGGCAGGCGAGCCTGCGAGCGCGCTGCCACCTGACTCAGCCATCCGTGCCTTGATCTTGGGATCGACGAGAGCTGCGTTGGCCTCCTGGTTGAGCCTGTCGATGATTTCGGCGGGGCAATGGCGCATGTCCGTCAGCGACGAGGTAGTCGCGCGCATCGACGCAACCGCCGCCATCGCCGCCTCTCGTGGCCGCGGCGTGCTGGAGGATGGGCTCTCATTGGCGGCCTAGCCTATCCACTGTCCATGTCCAAAGAATTAAAGGCGGCACCTGTGACACTGGTCATAGCTGCCGAAGTCGTGAGCTTGGCAAGATGGCTGCCGAGCGGGCTTCATTCCTGTGGCCCGCCCATACTCGTAGCCCCGCGCACTTTCCAATGGAATCCGATGACGCAGCTGGATGCTGGACAGCCTCGCAGTCTCATCCTGGCTGAGGACGTAGAGCATCCAGGCTTATGGCGGATTGAGTGGTTTGACAGCGCTGGCGCCGTTTACATCACTGTATTTGCCGGCGCGTCGGCCGAGAACGCGCCCGCGACTACCACGACGCCATTAGAGACGGGCGATTACGCACGCATCTGGCGCGGTCTTCCCGATGACCGGCCGCCCTCGTGGCTCTACCTAGCCTTTGCGCCAGCTCTTAGCGAACGCCGCCATCGCGGCCTCGCGCGTGGCTCGTAGCCGTGCGCCGCGCGGGGTATCTCGTCGTTGTGACCGCTTGCCACATCCACCGCCGATCCTGCGGCGCGGCTGGGAAGATGCGGCCCACTACGGCGCCGTCCTCCAGCATTTCGAGTCTTCAAGGTTTGAGCCGATAGGCGTTTGGGCTCATAGCCCGTCGCGCTCAGAAAAGAGGAGGTGGTGAGCTTCGCGGAAGGCCGCCTGGCAGCCTCCCGCGACGATCTCGAGGGTTCGGGCGCAACTAACACAGCAGTTTAGTAAGCCGAAGCGCTCTTGCCCTGCCCCACGGTGATGGTGTGCGGCGGTGTCGGTGCCAGCAGGTCCGCGCTTGCCACTGGGACAAGCTTGGTAATCGCGGCGACCGACCAGATGAGGCCAATGCCGACTAAGATGGCGATAGCCATGAAGGAGCGCATCTGCATCCCCCGTCTGTTCGCGGGACCGGAAGGTTGGCGCTTCTCTCGCATACTTTCTCGCTGCCTGCTTGTGAGACAGGTCACAACCTGACGGAAATATTTGCCACACCCTCGCTACCGGAAGATGCGCCGCACGTTGAAATCGTCCTGGTTTGAACCAATCGTAAACGCTTGAGGACGACCAGCGTCGCCAGCCTGGGCCACGAGGGGGTGATGGCGAAGACTTGGTCGATACAGACGATACAAAAACGATGGGAAGCGACATCGGCACGAAACAGAAGGCGTGTAGCGTCATAGGCCGATGGTGGTGAACCCGATTGTCGCGCGGTGCGCGGCCGGCAAGCGAACCTGAAAGCGCCGGTACGTCACGCGAAAACCATCGAAGCGAGATGAAGTTAGACCGATGGCGGACAATTTCAAAAACGGGCGCGCGACGGATCGTTCACGCGTAAGCATGAACGAAGAACAAGAGATTCGCTATTGGACAGAATACCTCGGCTGCACCAGGGGTGAGCTTGCCGCTGCAGTTGCGCGAGTGGGCAGTTCACCTGATGCGGTACGACGTGAGGTTTACAGACATTGGGGATACGGAACATTCCGAGTAGCCGACGCCCCCCAAGACAAAAATGCCATCGCGAGCGCGACATCCCAGGCTTTTGCCCACACGGAATTGCAATTCGGTGTCCAACTGGGGCGATTGACGAACGGATGATTAAATTAAGAAGGGCTGTTATCTTAATTGCATCACGCACGCCCAAAACGTACGCTTCAAGAGCTCTCGGTTGTCCCCCCGACAAAACCCCCGAGAGTTCTGGACCTCGCCCAGGCTTATCTCCTTTTGCCTGGGCGGGGTTCGTCCGCCGGCGAGGGTGCGCTCCAGCGGCAGCATCTGGCGCGGTCTCCCCGGTGACGGGCTCTCATAGCGCGGCCTCTGCGCCAACTCTTGCCAACGCAACCATCGCGGTCTCGCGCGTTAGCTCGTACCCGTCGGTCGGTGTGTGGTCCTCATGTTGCCCCGTCGGCCGGTGTTCCCATCCATTGGCGATCCCGCGGCGCTGCTTGCGACCGGAAGATGCGACCGACTACGTCGCCTTGCAAAGCGCGTCGTAGTCTTCGACGTTCGCCCCGATCGGCTCGCGCTTGAGGATGAGCCCGGATTCGGTCATGTCGCGATCTCGTGACGACGGGCCGCCCAATTGCCCGCGCGTCCCATGGTGAATTGACATACCCACGTCAAGGCTTCCAGCGCTCACTGGTGGCGCAGAGTACCGCTCAGGATGAATGGATGCGCCGCCGCTGCCGCCGCCAAGGCGGGCCGCTCAAGTTCGGCCTGAACTGACTATCGGCCAACTGACGGTCCAAGAACAACGCGACCCGAACGCGCTGGGTCAACGCTGCCACATGATGAGGATTTCCCCTCAAAAGGAGCCGTTTCGCGTGCTGCCAATGGATGTGGACCTGTCGGGTGTTCGGCGACCGTCGCCGCGTAATCTTTGAGGGTCGCGCCGCGGGGCCTGTTGTTGAGCAGTGCATTCTCGAAGTAACTGCGAATGCCCTCCGGTTTCACGACCACCGTCTTGCTGGCTGTGCCGAGGAACAGCGCATCAGGTGCGTACAGCTTCACGATGCCATCGACATCCGAAGCTGCAAATGCCTTGGTCCAGGTTTCCAGAACCGCAAGCGCGTCCTCCTTAGGGCCTGCCACAGCTGACGAAAGCAACCCGAGCAAGGCGACAACAGATAGCGGCGCGCGCATTTTGTCCTCCCGTCATGATGTTCCCAGACCAACCCGGGAATTCGTGTCTTCCTTCACCGCGTCCGCGATCCGCTTGATGCGGAGGTGCAGATGACACGAGCCCCCGCCCGAGGGCTCGGGCCTCGGCCGCGGGCTCACCTTATCAGGGAAATGCGTGCGTTGTCGTCGGACGGGAGCGCAACAGTCTGGCACGCCTCCTTTCGTTGACGCCGTTGAATTCATTCTTAACCCTCCAATTGGGGGTTGCATTAAAAATTGTGTGCTCGATAGCGTGCAAGCAACAAGAAGAACTGTTCGATCACCAGATAGAGGGTCTTCCCATGTCCGCACGCAGGATTGCGGCCGGAATGGCCGCGATGGTGCTCGTGCTGCTGCCTACAGAGCTTCTCGCCGGTGGAGACTGGCCGGACAGCCCCAACAAGGCTTGGTTCGAAAATCTCCACCGCCCTGACAACGACAAAAACCCTC
>Ga0081455_10007367_pt1 | contig 11599 bp, 11 predicted proteins | sample TabmetS3T2R1_FD_70207 | JGI IMG/M metagenome (GOLD analysis project Ga0081455, IMG submission 70207) | Tabebuia heterophylla rhizosphere microbial communities from the University of Puerto Rico - S3T2R1 | ecosystem: Host-associated > Plants > Roots > Rhizosphere ...
CCGCCGTTCCAGGAGTTGAGCGACACCGTGGCGCTGCACCCGCCCGATGGCGGCGTCGGCGCCGTCGTGGGTGTTGTGGTCGGTGGGGTTGTCGAGCCGCCGGGACCCGGTGTGATCGTGATGCGGTAGGCGTCGTTGGTCACCATCGTGATCGGCACGGTGATGGTCCCGTTGGCCGGGGTGTACGTGGCGGTCGAGACCGTGCCCGGTCCGGAGGACGCGACGGTGCGGCCCAGCGAGACGGTCTGCTCGACCTTCACGCTGACCGTGCCGCCGAGGCTCAGCGCGTTGAGCCCGTTGACGGTCACGGCGCACGACCCGTTGCAGTTGCCGGCGACGATGCTGACCTGGTTGTTGCCGGAGGGCACGGCGGCGAACCCGTCGATTCCGGTTTGCGCGGGCGGGGTCGTCACCACCATGGTGCCGGTCATCGCGGCGTACCAGGTGTACATCCAGTAGGCGGCGTTCGGGCTGCCGCCACGCGCCGTGAGCAGGTCGCCCAACGTGCCGGACTGGTTCCAGAAGGCCAGCTCGGCGTCGCGGACGCCGAGACGTTCGAACTTGGCGACGTAGCCGGCCAGAGGGCCGGGCAGGCCGACCTCGGCGGGAGCGGCGTACTCCTCGATCGCGATCGGTCGCCGGCCGATGCCCAGCTGGTCCTCGATGGCCTGGACGGTGGCGACGTCACCGGCGATCTTCGAGGAGCTCGACAGCTCGTGCCAGGCGAGGATGTCCGGCACAGTGTTGGTCGCCACTGCGTTCTGCAGGAAGCTGCGCATGTCGCTGATGTTGTCCGAGAAGCTGGGGCCCTGGATCGGCTTGCTCGCGTCCAGCGACCGGACCTGCCGGAACGTGGTGGTCCAGAACGACTCGTACGTGCCGTTGGCCGAGTTCCACGTGTTGTCCGACTCGTTCCACAGCTCGTACGCGGAAATGCTGTTGTAGTAGGAAGCGGACTTCATCGCCGCGATCTGCGAGTTGATGAACGGCGTCCAGGTGCTCCAGCTGAACTGGTAGGGCCAGCCGGCGTAGTAGTCGGACAGCCGATTGACCAGTTTCGCGCCCAGGCTGACCGCGGTCGGCGCCACCACCGAGATGTCGCCGGTCGGCTGCTGCTTGCCGCCCGCCGGCATCTGCACAAACGTGTTCGGCTTGATCGCCTGGGCGAGTGCCACCGATGGCTGCGTGGCGTTCGCAAGGCCGTAGAGGCTTCCGGTGGCCACGTGCGTGACCGGGCGCAGCACCTGGCTCGCGTTGACGGTCAGCGTGGTCGACGCGGCGGCCGCCGCCGGTGCAGAGGTGCTCCACGAAACGCCCGTGACAGGGTTGCTGCGTGACGCCGCCGAGCGGGTCGTGGGGGTGCGGGCTCGTGGTCGCCAAGGGAATTCCACCGACCTGTACGCCACTCTCACGGTCGGTGCGGACGGCATACGCTCCACCGTTGCCCGACAAGTCGGCGCGCGAGTGTCGCGGCAAGGTAACAGCGCAGGCGGGGTTCTCTACCGCTACTTTCATGACCTCCCGGCCGATGGCTATGAGTGGTCCTACGGCGACCGCGCGGCAACAGGGTTCATCCCGACCAACGACGCGACGTGCGTCTTCGTCGGGACAACTCCTGCTCGCATCCGCTCCCTGCGGCGCGATGGAGCCGAACGGGCCTTCAGCACACTGGTCGCGTCAGCAGGCCCGGCCCTGGTTGAGCGGTTTGCCAATGCCACCCCGGCGGACCGGATACATGGCTGGAGTGGAGCGGTCGGCTACCTGCGGCGCTGTTGGGGTCCGGGCTGGGCGCTGGTGGGAGATGCCGGCTACTTCAAAGATCCGATCACCACGCACGGGATGACGGATGCTCTTCGCGATGCCGAGCTGCTTGCGGATGCAGCGCTGGCCATGCTCTCGGGTTCGCAGGAGGCCTCCGTGCTGGCCGAGTATGAGCGGACCCGGGATCGCCTGTCCGGCGACATGTTCAATGTCACGGAGGCGGTCGCCGCCTATGACTGGAAACTCGATCGGGTGCGCCATCTGCTGCGCGAGGTCAGCTCGGCGATGGGCGATGAAGTTGATCATCTTCAGTCGCGAGATCAGCCGGTGCGCCGCACTGCCTCATAAACCTCTGCTACTCGATCCGCCACCGCGTGCCAGGAGTAGCTGCGGCAAACCAAAGCCCGCGCCGCATCTGCTCGGGCCAGCCGGTCGGTCGGGCTGGTCAACGCGTTGATCAGCACCTCGACCAGCGCATCTTCATCATCCGGAGGGATCAACCAGCCCTCCGGATGATGCCCGTCGAGGTTGAGGAACGTCGGCGGACCGCCAGTAGTCGTGGCCACGACCGGCACTCCGGCTGACATCGCCTCCAGATACACAGAGCCAAACGCTTCACCGACCGATGGCGCAACCAGGAGGTCTGCACAGCCCAGACCAAGTCGAAGATCATCATGACCGCGCCAGCCGATGAAGAACACGCCATCGATGTGCTCTCTGCTCACCAGCGAATAGGGATGTTCACCCTCCCACTCAGCCGGGTGCCCGCCCCAGATCAGCAGCGGCGCGACCGGCCCGAGCCGAGCTCTCACCCGCGCGTACGCACCAAGCAGCAATGAGAGGCGCTTAACCGCTGTGAACCGACCGACATACAACAGCACAGGACGCGTGCGATTGGAGTCGGTGAAGGCCGAAAGGTCGGCCAGGGAATATCGGACGCTGCCCGGGCGGCTGCTCTGGTCCCACCCGCGTGGGTCGTCGACGAGCCAATGCCGCAGGAGGGCTAGCCGCTCGCTCGCGGTGAGGCAGAGTCGGTCGAAGTGCTCGGTGTCGACTCCGACGGGTATCACCGTCACGTGCTCATCGGGAATGCCAAGCAGGCGAACCGCGCGGGCTGCATGATCACTCGACGCGGCGAGGATGTGACTGCTGCGCTGCGCAGTCGTGCGCAGCCGCTCGGCCCAATACCGGGCGTAGATCCATGACGCCGGCATTTCGGTCCGTCCTTTGGCATTGCTGTACTGCTCGATCTGCTCCAGCATGAGCAGCTCTGTGCCGTGCAGGTGCGTAACCACCGGCACCTCCGGCCAGACGGTCGCGGCGGCATCGTGCAACGGTGTGAGGTGGTGGAGGTGGAGAACCAGTGGGTCCGGTGGGCCGAGTCGGTTAAGGAGGCGCAGCCAAGATTCCACCTGCCGGGCGGCCAGGTCCGGAGAGACTGCAGCGAAGATGCGGTCCGGTGCGCCTGGCTTGTCCTCGTACGAGGCATGCAGCGGCACCGGCTGGTCCAGCGGATCCTCACCGCGCTGCCAGGCGTCTCGAGCTGGACTGAAGTCGACCGTCGACACCGGCAGTCCGGCGAAGAAGGTGTCGGCGTTGCTCGGACTTCCGCCGTCACCCAATGAACCGGCGACTATCCGCTGCGGCCAGCCGGCCTGCAGCAGCGCGGGGTGGGCTTGTGGTGCTCGCGCCGGCCGCGGTCCGCTGATCACGCGTCCGAGCGGCGTTCCAGCGCGGCGAGTCGAAGCTCCAGCTGGTCAACCCGATGTCGCAGTAGCGTCACCTGTGCCTCCAGGCTGACCTCGCGTTCGGCGCGGCGCTGGATCCGGGCAGACTGCGCGGCCCGGTCAAGCACCGCCTGCAGTGGGACCAGCCGTTGCGGGCCGTGAGGCCCGTCAACCAGCCGCGATGCGATCTCACCGTTGCGGTACCAGGCCCGCAGTGCGGAGCGGGATACACCCGCCTCAGTTTCCGCCGCTGCCAGGGGTACCCATGGCGTGTCGTCAATCTTGGCCAAGAGTTCGAGCTCATCGCGCCATGCGGCGAGGCGGTCATCCCATTCCGATGGCACTATGACTCCTGTTATGCGGCTCTATTAGTGACAGTGTATTGACAGGGTTTTAATAATGAAATCATGTTTGAACGATTCTCCGGGCAGGCTCGGCAGGCCGTCGTCAGTGCGCAAGAAGAGGCCCGGGCCCTGGACCACAACTACATCGGCACCGAGCACCTGCTACTCGGGCTGCTAGCAATATCGGACTCGCTGGCGAGCGCCAGCCTCACCGCCCTGGGCTACACCCATGACGACGTGCAGGCCTCGGTAGAGACCATGATCGGCCGCGGCAAGGCCCCGCCCGGCGGGCACATCCCCTTCACCCCACGGGCCAAAAAAGTGTTAGAGCTGTCGTTGCGCGAGGCGCTGCAGCTCAAGCACAACTACATCGGTACCGAGCACATCCTGCTTGGCCTGCTCCGCGAGGGCGAGGGCGTCGCGGCCCAGGTTCTGGCGGACAAGAACCCGCTGGATCGGATCCGCGGCGAAGTGCTGGCGCAGATCGAGTCGCCGGGGGCGCGAGAGGTTCACCGCGGGGGCCGTACGCCGGCGGCGCACGACGTGCTGGCACTGGCTGCAGAACTCGCCGGCGAGTCGCCGGTCGGCAGCCACCACATCCTGGAGGCGATCTTGGAGCAGCCAGACAGCGCCGCGGCCAAGGCGCTCACCGACGCCGGCATCGACCTCGACCAGCTCGCCGCCAAACTGGACGAAGTCAGTACGGAGGACACCGCGGACGACACGCCGGAGCAAGCCGCGGCTCGCCAACTCGAGCTGTCGGTGACCGATGAGACTGTGACGGTCGTGCTGCGCGACGCCCGCTCCCTCGCGCTCGGCAAACAAATCATCGAGCTCAACGGGGGCCCGCTGACGGCTCGGGGCCCACAGCTCGAACTGCTCAGCCGGCTTTGGGCTGCGGTGAATGGCTGGCTTGCAGCCACTGCGCGGGCGTTGGCCCCCCCGCCCGAGATATCGCCGGAGGTAGGCGAGCAGCTGTTCGGACGAGGCGTACGCGCCCGCTTCCGCCGACGTAAGGCCAGCTGATCATCAGCTAGATGTGAGCTGTCCCCGACACCCCGGTCACGGTGTCGCCGCCCGTCCAGACCTCGCCGTCCAGTTTGGAAACCTGGACCCGGCCACGCCGCCCGATAGCGGTCCCCTGGGCAGCGATGTAGGAGTCCGGCGCCCGCCCTGTGCCGATCAGCCACTCAGCAAGTGCAGCGTTCAGGCTGCCGGTGACTGGGTCTTCGCGCAGTCCCTCCTGAGGAGTGAAGGCACGGACTTCGAAGTCCACCTCCGAGTCCGCTGGATAGGGTCCGATCACGCCGATGGCGTCGAACCGACCCGCGGCTGGCGTCTTCGGATGCAAGGAGAGCACCGTCTCGGCGTCTGAGAGCAGCAACGCTACCCAGCCTGGGCCGTTGTCAGCCCACTGGGAATCGACGACAAGATCACGATCAATGCCGAGAACGGCGATGATCTCTGTCAGGTCGTTTGGCTCGACGTCACCACCTCGGATGAGCGGCGGTGCAGCGAAGGCGAGCCGCGCACCGTCACGGCGGACGCGTACCAGGCCTGCTCCGCACTGCTGGATGATCATTTCGGGATTTCTCGGCCTGCCGCCGGCCTCCAACCAGGCATGGGCCGAGCCGAGGGTTGGATGGCCCGCAAATGGAAGCTCGAGGCGAGTGGTGAAGATCCGCACCTGGTAGTCGGCTCGTTCGTCAGTGGGCGCGGACAGGAATGTGGTTTCACTCAGATTGGTCCAGTTGGCGAAGTCGGCCATCTGCTGGGTGGTCAGCCCGTCGGCGTCGTGCACAACTGCAACTGGGTTCCCCAACATCAACTTGTCGGTGAAGACGTCGACCTGTGTGAACCGGTGCATGGTGTACAGCCTGCCAGTCGCACTTGGGAGACTGTTGGCATGCAGAAGATCTCGCTCGAGGCGCTCGCCCGCCAGCAGATGAAGTTGGCCGCTACAGCGGCTGGTCAACGTACTGCCGATACTGTTTACGGCGGTCATGAGAAAGTGCTACGTCAGACAGTGATCGGCATGATCGCGGGCTCTCGCCTTTCCGAGCACGAGAATCCTGGCGAGGCGACAATATTGATCTTGCACGGGCGGGTACGGCTCTCGGCAGCTGACCATTCTTGGGAAGCCGCTCGCGGGGACTTGCTGATCATTCCTGACAGGCGCCACATGCTCGAGGCGCTGGAAGATTCAGCCGTGCTGCTGACAGTCGCCAAAGTGTAGACGCTACGAAATCACCGACAGTCCAGCGGCGACGGCGTAGCCGATCACCGCGGCAAGACCAGCGCCGATGGCAGCTTTTTCCTTGGCTTCGGGGACCATCGAGCCCACCAACATCACCAAGAGTGCGCCGGCGGCGAACCCATCGACAGCGCCCGTGAAGCGGGCACCGACGAGACGCGAGATGGCATATCCCGCGATTGTCGCCAGGGCGCAGACCATGGCCACGATCGTCCATCCGACGATGATCGATTTCGATTTCCGTCCTGCAGATTTCATCTCGGTCGCAGAACCGATTGCCTCGGGTAGGTTCGACACGAAGATCGCGACGAGCAGCGCGACGCTTACGCCCTGACCGGCAGCGAGTCCGATGCCAAGCACTGTCTGCTCCGGTATCCCGTCCAGAAGCGCGCCCAACAATAGTGGCCACCCGGCCGATTCCCCTCCGGAGCGACCGCCCATCCGTGTCACGTAGCGATCACCAACGAAGAAGGCAAGAGCTCCAGCCGCGAGCCCAAACGCGACCGGGAATGCTCCGGCCACCTGTATGCCCTCTTCAACAAGCTCAAACGAAACGCTTGAGATGAGCGCCCCCGCACCGAACCCGAGCACAAGGCCGACCAGTCGCTGATCCCAGTCCCGGATGACCCCGAGCACCGCCCCGAGGAGGAGTGAGCTAGCCGCAACTACGCCCCACAGGCCGGCTGACAACACGCTCAAGGACGATATCTGGTCCGGAGCCCCTAGGACTGACTCTCTCTCGCATCCGGCGCAGGCGCGCGCCACGCTAGCGTCCGGGAGCGACCGTGGACTCTAGACTGAGGTCCGCCGGTAGCAGGACGAAGACGCGATCGTAAGGGTGGATGAGATGGCCGGTGTCGGTGATCCGATGAAAGCCTGGCAGGACATGATCGAGCAGTTTCAGAAGGCTGGATTTGGTTCGAATACCGAACTCCTGCAGACGATGCTCGCGCCCATGCAGCAACAGCTGGACCTACTACAGAAGGCCTTCGAAGCCCAAGCTGAGTTCAATCGAAAGCTGGCCGAACAAGCGTTTGTTCCCATGCGGCAGGTGCTAGAAGGCCTGCAGGAAGCCGCCAAGACGACTCGCGCTGCAGGTGAGGCCCTCAAGCAGGCCGGTGATTTGTTGACACAGCAGGCGGCTGCGATGGATCAAGCACTGAGCTTCAGCAGCCCGTTCCTCGACATGACCGCACCCTCCAGCGAGGGGAAGGCGAAGACAAAGTAGCGGTCGGCGATTGCTCGCTACGCCGACGCGTACATCCTGGACCTTCCTTCAAGATTGTGCGTTCTCAACGGGATCTTCGACCAAGATCGGCAGCCAGGCCTTGACCCGTGTACCACCGCCTGGTGAATGTCCGTTGGTGCACCAGCCGCCCAACTCGGTGGCTCGTTCGGTCATGGAAATCAGACCCACTCCCGAGGGATTGGGATCAGGCGGGGCGCCGATCCCGTCGTCTTCTACTTCGACGATGAGCCCGTTGTCAATGCGGCTCATCCGAACAGTGATGCGCTGCGCACCGGCGTGTTTGGTGGCGTTGCTGATTGCCTCCTGGCCGATGCGATAGGCCGCGACCTCGACTGCGGCAGGAAGTATGTCGAGGTCACCTGAGACATCGAATCCAACGCTCGGAGAGCCTTCGTTGGTGATTCCTACGCTTATTTCGGCGTGCTGCTGAAGGGCAGATACCAGGCCGCCATGGTCCAGGGCTGGTGGACGGAGTCCTTCCACCAGGCTGCGGACGTCAGAGAGCGCAGTCTTCTGCAGGTGGTGGAGCTTTTGTAAAGATTCAGCCTGGCTCGAGCATCCTGGCGGTAAATCCATTGTGGTCTCAGTCCGTAACATCGCGGCTGCGAGAAGTGGGCCGATGCCGTCGTGGATCTCTCGCCGAATACGACGGCGCTCTTCCTCCCGAGCAGTGACGGCTTGGGCTAATGCCTTCCGCAATGCCTGTTGCAAGCCGAGGTTGTAGGCACTGCTGGCAAGGACATGGCTGAGGGCCTCAAGCAGTCGCTCGTCCGCTCGCCCGAGGGGTTCCAGACCTGGCCGGACAGCCAGGCTCAGCTGCCCTACGTGAACTCCTCCTGCATACAGCGCTATCACCCGATCAGGTTGCAGCGAAGTCCCGCGGCACAAGCTGGATGGGGTGATGCCGGGCATGGTGAGGTCAAGCTGCACGAATGCCAGTCGCAGGGCATCCATGATGGCATCGAGAGTGGCAGTCAAGCCGCTTTCATCGGTAACCACCGGCGCAGTCCGAGGCGACAGCGCGGCAATCATCACATCGCTGTCAGCACGAGCACCGAACAAACGCCGTTCCAAGACTCGGTTGAGCAAGACGATTGCCATGCACAGGGCGCCGATGAGCGCTCCTGCTGCGGCCGCCCCTAGCCAGTCAGCCGGCTCGGTCCGCGGCATAACCAGCAAACGCCAAAGCACCAGCACGCCGGCCGTCGCCGAAATCAATGCGATGACTCGTAGCCCCCAACGCCGGACAACGATCTCGACCTCGAACAGGTGATTACGCACCATAGCCACTGCCATTGCAGACAGGACCAGGATGAAAAGTCCGCGAAACCAGATCCACGGGATCAAGGGACGCCCGGTGATCGCAGCGGGCAATTTCCCGAGCCCAAGAAAAGCGAGCATCAATAGCGTAAAGGGAATCACTACCCATCGCACTGCAGCCTGTCTCTCCGGCTGTCCTACTGACCTGTAGCCGAGAATCACTGCCAGCACCATGAGGATTGGTATGGCGTGCGCCGCCCCGAACGAGACGGCAGTCAGTCGGGCCAGCTTTTCGAGCTCGCTGGTTTGTTGGAGTGCAACCAGCATGTAGAGCAGGTGTAGAGCCAGTGGCACCGCGAAGCAACTGATCACAAGCTTGCGTGAGGGAAAGCTCTTGTTGGGCAATGATGCGGCCATCAACAGCAATGCGCCCCAAAACAGCGCTTTGGCGATCTCACCAGTCACAAACGGCCACAGGCGCGGACCGCTAGCCAGGTCGACAACCTGAATGCCGAAAGGCCAGGCCGTCACGCCGAACAAATAAAAGCAACCGGCCGCAAGCAGGGCCAGCGGGGCACCCGAGCCCGGCCGCACAGCAACCAAAAAGGCACCGAGTGCGAGCATGAAGCCGGCAAGGATCAGTACGCTGGCGCGTTGCCTGAGGATTGAACCGAACGGGGATGAGCTAAGGGTGACCTCGATGCTGACCAGTGAGCCGGAGCAATCTCGGTCTAGCGACGCATCGCTGCGACGCACGTCGTAGCGAATCACATCGCCCGCCTTGTAGTTACGTGCAGGGCCGTTGCGTACCAGGTCCTCCAGAGGGCGACCGTCGACCGCCACGACGCAGTCGCCGACACGTAGCCCGGAAATACCCGATCGCAGCTTGTTAATCACCACGCCGCGTTCCGACCAGTAGTGTGCGCTCGGAAATGCGACAGTGCCGTCCGCGGGAAAAATACCGCGGGCCAACACGACCCAGCCGAGGGAAGCCATGATCAATACGGCGACAAGCAGTGGAACACCTGCCCGGCGGGGCAGACGTGATTGGATGCTGGCCCAGTCCGACCAGGACGGTTGCCTCATGCGACCGGGACACCTCCACTGGACGCTTGGGGCATGACGCCATCCGGTATTCAGACCTGCGGCGCCCGAAACGCTTGAGCGACCGCGGCCATTACCCCCGCGCCCGACAGGCAGGCTTGCCCCGGTGTTTACGATGACAACTTGGTTGCGATGAGAACATTACGCGTATTGATTGCCGACGATCACCCCCTTTACCGGGACGGTCTCAGGACGGCGCTCGCTGCGACGGGGTTTGAAGTAGTCGGCGAAGCGTCCGACGGACGACAGGCGGTGGCACTCAGCATCGAGTTGCAGCCGGATGTAGTGATCATGGACCTCAATATGCCTGAGATGGGCGGCATCGAGGCCACCCGCCGGATTACGCACGGCAGCCCGGGTGTCGCGATCCTTGTGCTCACCATGCTTGCCGACGATGATTCGGTGTTTGCCGCACTCCGCGTGGGCGCCCGTGGTTACCTCCTAAAGGGCGCTGGTCAAGCGGAGATCGTACGCGCGGTGCAGACTGTCGCCGAGGGCGGCGGCGTGTTTGGGGCATCTGTGGCCCATCGAGTCATGGAACACTTCAGCGGGCGGCACGCATCCGAGCCGTTTCCTGATCTGACAGAGCGTGAGCGCGAGATCCTGTCCATGGTGGCGGCTGGACAGAACAATGCAGTGATTGCTGATCGGCTCATGCTGGCACCTAAGACGGTGCGCAACCATATCTCCAGCATCTTGACCAAGCTGCAGGTCCAAGATCGCGCCCAGGCAATAATCCGGGCCCGCGCGGCAGGCTTGGGCTAATCGGCAGCCAAATCCCAGGAAGCCCCGGCACCCGCCCGAATGAAACGGGACGACGGTCCCTCGCAGCTGGGCCGGGCAGTTAGCACCATAGGTATTCCAGCAGGCCAGGCTCGGGGCGAGTTTGGGAGTGATTGAGACGTGACCAAATCGCGTGACGCCAAAGGCCCGACGGCGGTGAGTGGCACCAAAATCCCTAGGCGAAGAGAGAGCCGTTCTCTCGACTACGTCGCCCTGATGGTCGGTCGGCACTATGAGCGCCGCCTTCTCGATGGGCCGATTGACTCTCTGAACGTTGGGTGCGGCGCAGCTATCTATGGCGAGGCACCGAAATGGGCAAGACCTCTTGGCTCAATTCCATTGCGGATCAGGCAACGCAGAATTACTTCCTCTCTTCATTCGGACAAGATGGGCGCGAAATGCTGGTAAACATGGTGGACGACATCGACGGTTCACGGGCTGCTGAGACGGTTCGTTTCGGACTCGATGGAGAAACGTTCGAACTCAACTTGTCGAAGGCGCACGCCGAAGAGCTACGTCGCTCGTTGCAGCCTTATGTGAAAACTGCACGCAAGACCCGCAGGAATCGGAATGGTCGGCGCCTTCCCTCCGCTGCAATCGATCAAGATCAAGCCAGGGCAATCCGGGACTGGGCCAAGCGAAACGGCATGAACGTATCGGATAGTGGCCAGGTCTAGGCTGACCCAGCAGGCGTACAGCAAGTCAGTTCGCTTGCCGTGCGGAATTAAGGTGTTTTACGAGGTCTCGACGCCGTATCCGGTTGGAGAATCAAAGCAATTGAGCCCGCTATAGATCGGAGTTTGGAGCGGTTCATCGACCCGGCTCTGAATGTGGGCGAGATGGTCGCGATAGCGGCTCCAATGCGAGGTGGCAGCAGCGTCCAGCACCCACCTGGGACCCGGGTATCGCGCCCGCGATAGACTCCCCGCGCCTTGTTTCCAGAATTGGAAGTATCTGGTCCCGAGTCGGCTGCTCTAGTCAGGTGATCCACGATGACCAACGAGAGACTCGAACGCATCACCAACCGGCTGCGTTCATCACCTGAACTCGCCGAAGCCGTCCGCGAGGCGATCGCGAACGGCGACGTGCCGGAGGCGGCAGCCGAAGAAATCACAGA
>Ga0081455_10007368_pt1 | contig 11599 bp, 9 predicted proteins | sample TabmetS3T2R1_FD_70207 | JGI IMG/M metagenome (GOLD analysis project Ga0081455, IMG submission 70207) | Tabebuia heterophylla rhizosphere microbial communities from the University of Puerto Rico - S3T2R1 | ecosystem: Host-associated > Plants > Roots > Rhizosphere ...
GACGGTATTGGTCCTGAAGTTATGACGCAGGCCTATAAAATTATCGACGCGGTACGTCAGCGTTTTGCGGTGCGTATCACTACCAGCGAATACGATGTTGGCGGCGCAGCCATCGATCGCCACGGTAGCCCGCTGCCCACTCGCACTCTGTACGGTTGCTCACAGGCTGATGCTATCCTGTTCGGTTCAGTGGGCGGGAAGCGCTGGGAGCACTTGCCGGCTGCCAAACAACCAGAGCGCGGCGCAATTATGCAACTGCGTAAACACTTTAAACTTTTTTCCAACCTGCGCCCGGCGCGGCTTTATCCTGGACTGGAAGCATTCTGCCCGTTGCGAACCGCTATCGCCGCCCGGGGTTTTGATATACTGTGTGTGCGAGAGTTAACTGGCGGTATTTACTTCGGACAACCCAAAGGGCGTAAAGGCACCGGCAAGCATGAGCGCGCTTTCGACACCGAAGTATATTACAGTTTTGAAATTGAACGTATCGCCCACGTCGCCTTTGAAGCAGCTCGTAAGCGACGCAGTAAGGTAACATCAATCGATAAGGCTAACGTGCTGCAAAGCTCAATACTGTGGCGTGAAGTCGTAAACAAGGTAGCTAAGTATTATCCGGACATCGAGCTTGCACATTTGTATATAGATAATGCTACCATGCAATTAATTAAAGATCCTTCACAGTTTGACGTGATACTGTGCTCTAATATGTTCGGAGATATTTTATCCGACGAGTGCGCCATAATCACTGGCTCTATGGGCATGTTGCCATCTGCTAGCCTCAATGCACATGGCTTTGGCCTCTACGAGCCCGCCGGCGGATCGGCGCCAGATATACTAGGGAAAGATATAGCCAACCCAGTTGCGCAAATTCTATCCACCGCACTGCTGCTGCGCTACAGCTTGGGGCTGGACGACGCCGCAGACGCTATAGAACGTGCTGTGAACCGGGCACTGGAAACGGGGAACCGCACCACTGATATAGCTGGCGGAGAAAAATATTTATGTACCAACGAAATTGGCGATATTATCGCTGCGTTTATCAGTCAAGGAACATAAAACAGCATGGGTAAGTCGTTATACAAAAAATTATATGATTCTCACGTGGTTTACGAAGCTGAAAATGAAACCACGCTGTTATACATTGACCGCCATTTAGTGCACGAAGTAACCTCTCCCCAGGCGTTCGATGGCCTGCGCGCTAAGGGCAGGCTCGTACGTAAGCCGGAAAAAACCTTTGCGACCATGGATCATAACGTATCCACGCAAACCAAGGATATCAACGCATCCGGCGAAATGGCTCGCATCCAGATGCAAGAACTTATTAAAAACTGTGCTGAATTCTGCGTACAGTTGTATGACCTGAACCACCCATATCAAGGTATTGTGCATGTTATAGGACCGGAACAAGGGATAACTCTGCCCGGCATGACCATCGTGTGCGGCGATTCACATACAGCGACCCACGGTGCGTTCGGTGCGCTGGCATTCGGTATCGGCACATCAGAAGTTGAACATGTTCTTGCTACCCAGACACTAAAACAAGGGCGTGCTAAAACAATGAAAGTTGAAGTCAACGGGAACGCTGCACCCGGCATTACTGCTAAAGATCTCGTGCTAGCGATCATTGGAAAAGTAGGTTCTGCAGGTGGGAATGGCTATGTGGTAGAATTCTGCGGAAGTGCAATCATAGATTTGAGCATGGAAGGACGGATGACACTTTGCAATATGGCGATCGAAATGGGCGCCAAAGCTAGTCTGGTGGCACCGGATAATACAACCTACACATATTTGCAAAACCGTAAATTTTCACCTAAAAGCGACAACTGGCATCGGGCGGTGGTATATTGGAACACACTCCAATCCGATGATGATGCAAATTTTGACAATATTTTAGCACTGGATGCTGCAGACGTAGCACCGCAGGTAACCTGGGGCACAAATCCAGGTCAGGTGATTGCCATCCACCAGATGATACCTGCTCCTGATTCATTTCCCTCTACTATTCAGAGATATTCCACCGCAAAGGCGCTACACTATATGGCTCTGCAACCTGGTATACGTATCACCGACGTGGCAATTGATAAGGTGTTTATTGGCTCCTGTACAAACTCGCGCATCGAAGATTTACGCTCTGCTTCCACCATTGCCCGCGGCCGCAAGGTTGCTGCTGGTGTGCAGGCTATCGTCGTGCCGGGTTCAGGTCCTGTTAAAATGCAGGCGGAAGCAGAAGGTCTGGATAAAATATTTATAGAGGCAGGTTTTGAATGGCGTTTTCCGGGCTGCTCCATGTGCTTGGCAATGAACAACGATCGTCTAAGCCCCGGGGAGCGCTGTGCCTCAACTAGCAACCGTAATTTTGAAGGCCGTCAGGGCCGTGGCGGCCGTACCCATCTAGTGAGTCCTGCCATGGCTGCGGCTGCGGCGGTTGCTGGTCGTTTCGCCGATATCCGTGAATTCAATGTCAATGATCAAGATAGCTAAATTTACTAAACATACTGGCATCGTGGTGCCGCTGGACGCAGCTAACGTCGATACCGACGCCATCATCCCCAAACAGTTTCTGCAAAAGGTAACCAGAACAGGTTTTGGTCAGTATCTGTTCAATGACTGGCGCTTTCTCGATGACGCCGGACAGAAGCCAAACCCAGATTTTGTAATGAACAAACCGCGTTATCGTGACGCTAGCATTCTTTTATCCAGGGAAAACTTCGGCTGTGGCTCGTCGCGAGAACATGCACTTTGGGCGCTGACGGATTATGGCTTTCATGCGGTGATCGCACCGAGCTTTGCAGATATTTTTTATTGCAACAGCTTCAATAACCAACTGTTACCTATTACACTTTCTGAAGCGCAGGTGGATGAGCTGTTCAATCTAGTAGCCTCGCAGGAGGGCATTACCTTCACTGTCGATCTTTCGCAACAGCAAGTCCTGGCCGGCGATAAGGTTCACCCGTTCATCATCGATAGTTTCCGCCGGCACTGCATGATCAATGGCCTTGATAGCATCGGACTGACGCTGATGCACAACGAAGCAATCAGCGAGTACGAAAGTCGTCAGCCGGCGTTTATTACGACCTGGTGGCAGAGCATACTTCATACCGATCATACGAACCTATGGCGTACGTGAATCCTAGCTCTACTTTAGCGGCTAATCATACGATACGAAGTTGCGTCGTTACAGAGTTACACTTCTATCTTCCGCCCAATATTAACAATGAGCAGTAAACCGCGTATTGTAATCACTACCGGCGAACCCGCCGGAATTGGCGCTGATATGGTAGCCATGCTTGCGCAGCAGGCGTGGCCGGTAGAATTAGTAATATGCGCCGATCCTGCCTTGTTGATTGCCCGGGCGCAGCAGCTTGGTCTGATGCTGAAGATTCATCCCTACCAGGAGGATAATCCAGCAGTTCCCCGCCCGGCCGGAGAATTGACAGTATTAGCACTCCATGCAGCGGCTGTTATCACTCCCGGTGTGCTGAATGCTGCCAACAGCCACTATGTTGTGGCAACCCTGGCCCGCGCCTGTTACGGCTGTCTCAGTGGAGAGTTTTCTGCGTTGCTAACCGGCCCGGTACATAAAGGAATCATCAACGCTGGTGGCTTATCCTTCAGCGGCCATACCGAATTTTTAGCCTCACGCAGCAAGCTGGAGCGGGTGGTGATGATGCTGGCCACTGAGTCACTGCGTGTGGGGCTAGCTACGACCCATCTGCCGCTGCTTGCGGTGCCAGGGGCGATTACCCGCCAGTCTATACATGAAGTTCTTACCATACTGGTGCACGATTTGCGCCATCAATTCTGCATCGCGCAGCCGCGGGTTTACGTCTGTGGCTTGAATCCGCACGCTGGCGAAGGCGGCTATATGGGCTGTGAGGAGGGAGAGGTTATTACACCGGCGCTGGATGTGCTGCGCGACGAAGGTTATGATCTAATCGGACCGCTGCCTGCCGATACACTGTTTCAGCCTAAATACTTGCATCACGCAGATGCAGTGCTTGCTATGTATCACGATCAATGTTTGCCAGTACTGAAGTACCAAGGGTTTGGCTGTGCTGTGAATATTACCCTTGGCCTGCCTTTCATTCGTACCTCCATCGATCATGGTACCGCTATTGAACTTGCTGGCACTGGACTGGCAAAGATCGGCAGTATTAAAACTGCGCTTAATATTACTATAGACATTATAAATCGTAATGAATCACTACATTACTCGTAAGCGTTTTGGTCAAAACTTACTGCGAGATAGCTATATTATCGAGTATATTGTAGCCGCTATCCATCCACAACCTGGTCAGGCTATGGTGGAGATAGGCCCAGGACTAGGCGCCTTAACCGAGCCGATTGCTTCGCACATTGACGTAATGACAGTTATTGAGTTAGACCGAAATTTTGCTTCCATACTCGCCACTCATCCGTTCATGCAAGATAAGCTGAATATATTACAGCAGGATGCAATGACAGTGGATTTCTCCGCCCTGTCGGTGGAGATTGGTCAACCGTTGCGAGTCTTCGGAAACCTGCCCTATTATATTTCTACGCAGCTGCTATTCCACCTTTTTAGCTATATTGATGCAATTCAAGATATGTACTTTATGTTGCAAAAAGAGGTTGTTAACCGGCTGGTAGCTGCCATTGATAGCAAAGCCTACGGACGACTGAGCGTGATGGCCCAATCTTATTGTAAGATAATATCAGTTTTGCAAGTGCCTCCGGCGTCGTTCATACCTGCTCCGAAGGTGGACTCGGTGGTTGTTCGGCTGGTGCCTTACGCCATTCCGAGAGTCAAGGATCTTAATCCATTGGGTCTCCTGACCAGACAAGCCTTCAATCAACGCCGCAAGACTATCCGCAATAGTCTTGGAAACCTGTTCAACGCGGAACAGCTAGCGGAACAGGGTATTGATGCCATGCTGCGCGCGGAAAACCTGAGCGTAGAGCAATATTGCCGTCTGGCAAACACTCTTGCGTAGTCGTAAAGTTACTTCACTGTCCCAGTACCAGCTTCCCATTCTCCAAACCAATAACATCCAACATATCGTATAGTCCTATTTTCTCCCTTCCTAGCCATAAGGTAGCACGAATTGGTGTATGCTCTCCGACAATCTCGCCGGCTCGCCCGGCGGTTAAACATATTCTAAAAAGATAATTGCGATGAAATGCGTATTAATATATTTACAAAATATAAATAATAGTGTTTACTCCAATAGCAACATCTTCACCACACTTATCGCTGTTTGTGTTCGGGCATAAATTTTAATACGTCCCTATATATAAAATCCTGGTAAAAAAAATAACTGTAAATAGGTTAAACTTCATCCCTATTGTGTTTTTATCTAAAAGTGTCATAGGATTAATTTAATTCTTACCAAAAGGCCTTTCACACAAAGGCATCAGCTGACCTAACAACGCTAATACAAAAATATAAATAACTTGGTAATGCATCCAGCAGAAATTGCAATCTAATAGCGAATATACTGCATAACTTAAGGCTATGTGCTGTGAAATATATTTTACTTATAGTCCCACGCTGTTGTACTAAGGGGAATAACAAGATGGCTGAATGGGTTACTGGTAAAGTTGTACGAGTGAAACACTGGACTAACCGTATTTTCAGTTTGATATTCCACGCACCCGTATATCCATTTACCGCAGGACAATTCGCAAAACTTCGTATGGAAATATACAGTGAGCGGGTGCAACGCGCCTATTCCTATGTAAATGCGCCACGTAATGAAAACCTTGAGTTCTATCTGGTAACTGTACAGGAAGGGAAGCTTAGCCCGCTGCTGCACGTATTGCAGCCTGGCGACAGGCTGATGGTTACCAAAGAGGCGACTGGTTTTTTCGTGCTAGACGAAATTCCAGCATGTGAAAATTTGTGGATGCTGGCTACCGGCACTGCGCTAGGCCCTTACTTGTCAATACTTTCGCAAGGCGAAGGACTGGAGCGGTTCAAGCATATTGTTCTGGTACACGCGGTACGCTTCGCCCAGGAACTGATCGGTATTACGCAGATGCTTGAGTTACAGCACAGCTATAATGGAAAGTTGCAGGTACAAACGGTAGTAAGTAGCGAACAGGCACCTGGATCGCTAACAGGACGTATACCGGCGCTTATCGCAGACGGATTGCTGGAAGCGGTAGTGGATTTGCAGCTGGATACAGTAAACAGCCACGTAATGCTATGTGGAAACCCGCAGATGGTGCGGGATACCCAGCAATGGCTAAAAAATAACCGCGGCATGCGCAAGCATTTGAAGCACAAACCGGGCCATATGACCAGCGAACACTATTGGTAATGCCCATTACATTCATTGTTGTATTTATATCACTAAGCCTTGTATTCATTAACAGAGAGTATTTTATGATCAGAGTATCTGTAATCGACTTACTGCAAGGGCGCATCATTACTAACAGTGAAATAACTGTACAGGGTTGGGTACGTACCCGTAGAGATTCAAAGGCAGGAATATCTTTTATTACCATCCATGATGGTTCCTGCTTTGATTCGTTACAGACCGTAATAAGTAACACTTTGCATAATTACAAGAGTGACGTTTTGCGTATCACCACTGGCTGTTCCGTAGCGATCACCGGCCGGATGGTAGAATCGATTGGTGATGGTCAGCGTTTTGATCTCCAGGCTAAAACCGTCAAAGTCCTTGGTTGGGTTGACGATCCAGATACCTATCCAATGTCTGCCAAACTGCACAGTTTTGAATATCTACGGGAGGCTGCACACTTACGTCCGCGTACCAACATTATTGGCGCTGTCGCGCGGGTGCGCCATACCCTCGCGCAGGCTATCCACCGCTTTATGAATGAACAGGGTTTCTTCTGGGTCTCCACACCTTTGATTACCGCTTCTGATACGGAGGGCGCCGGCGATATGTTCCGTGTATCCACCCTAGATTTAGAAAATCTGCCTCGGACTCCACAGGGAAAAGTGAACTATGACAAGGATTTCTTCGGTAAAGAGACCTTTCTTACGGTCTCCGGTCAATTTAATGGCGAAAGCTATGCTTGTGCACTGTCTAAAATATATACCTTTGGTCCTACCTTTCGCGCAGAAAACTCTAATACACGCCGTCATTTGGCAGAGTTTTGGATGATTGAGCCAGAAGTTGCGTTCGCAGACCTAGCGGATATCGCAACTCTAGCGGAAGCCATGCTGAAATATGTATTAAAGTCGGTTCTTATCGAGCGCGCCTCCGATATGAAGTTCTTCGCTGAACGAATGGATAAAGAGGTGATAAACCGGCTGGAGCAGTTCATTAACGCTGATTTTGCCCAGGTAGATTACACTGATGCGATGGGGATATTGCTGGCCTGCGGTAAGCAATTTGAAAACCCGATAGCATGGGGCTCCGACCTCTCTTATGAGCACGAACGCTATCTAACTGAGCAGTATTTCAAAGCGCCGGTAGTAGTGAAAAACTATCCAAAGGATATAAAAGCCTTCTATATGCGGATGAACGACGATGGAAAAACTGTCGCAGCGATGGATGTGTTGGTACCGGGAATTGGAGAAATTATCGGTGGTTCACAGCGTGAAGAGCGTATTGACCAGTTGGACAAACGTTTGGCAGATATGGGACCTAACAAAGGATATTATGGGTGGTATCGTGATCTGCGCCGTTACGGAACCGTGCCCCACTCAGGGTTTGGATTAGGTTTCGAAAGATTAGTGGTGTATATCACAGGAATCAAGAATATTCGTGATGGAATACCTTTCCCTAGAAGTCAGCGTAATGCTGATTTCTAATAAACTGTTAATGATGTCTCAATATGATTGCAAAAGTAATATTACCCAGTCAAACGGTATTGATATGAATAGAATAGCCTGCTCCGGTAGTCATTTCTTCCGCTTTCGTCGCTGCTTTAAAGGCTTCAGCCATAGCGTTGGAGAATGTGCCATATTCTTGCTTGTTGTTCATTGTTATTTTTTTATCGTAAGCTTCTTTTTTAGCACGAATAGACAGGTTTACAACGCGTTTTTTGCGATCAACACCGATGAATTGAGCTTCAACGTCGTCGCCAACAAGGTGACGAGAGGCACGCAGATAACCTTCAACACCGCCTGCTAATTCAACAGTGACACCATTTTCGTCAATTGCTGTGACTTTCCCGGTAACCGTAGTACCTATATTGTGCAAAGATAGGTAGTGATTAAACGGATCTGGAGTAAGCTGCTTAATGCCCAAAGATATACGCTCACGCTCTGCGTCAACCTGCAAAACAACTGCCTCTATTTTTTCACCCTTATTATATTTCCGCACAGCTGATAAGCCGGCAACATTCCATGATATGTCTGACAAATGAACCAGACCGTCGATGCGACCTTCCAAACCTATAAATATACCAAAATCAGTTATAGATTTTATATTACCTTCTACACGGTCGCCCTTGTTATGGGTTTCAGCAAACTGCTGCCACGGATTCGCTTTGCACTGTCTCAGTCCCAGGGATATACGACGACGTTCTTCGTCAACGTCCAGCACCATTACTTCTACAACTTCCCCCACATTAACTACTTTAGAAGGAGGTATGTTTTTGTTGGTCCAGTCCATTTCTGAAATGTGCACCAAGCCTTCAACGCCTTCTTCGATTTCAACGAAGCAACCGTAATCGGTAATATTTGTAACACAGCCAGTTATCCGGGTGCTTTCAGGATAACGTTTTGCAATAGCGACCCACGGGTCTTTGCCAAGCTGTTTAATACCCAAGGATACACGAGTACGCTCACGATCAAACTTCAAAACTTTCACTTGTATTGCATCGCCTACATTAACGATATCGCGAGGATGCTTAACGCGCTTCCAAGCCATATCAGTGATGTGCAGTAAGCCGTCAACGCCGCCCAAATCTACGAATGCGCCGTAGGCGGTCAGGTTCTTAACCATACCCTTAACTTCCATGCCTTCCTGCAGGTTTTTCAAGAGCTGGTTACGTTCGTCACTCTTTTCTGACTCGATCACAGCACGACGAGAAACAACTACGTTATTACTTTTTTGATCCAACTTAATTACTTTAAACTCGACCTCTTTCCCTTCCATATGCAGGGTATCGCGAATAGTACGTACATCCACTAGAGAACCCGGCAAGAACGCACTGAGGCCGTTAAGTTCCACGGTAAAGCCGCCTTTTACTTTACTATTTATCAAACCTATCACGCTTACCGCTTCTTTGTGAGCTTTCTCCAACATCAGCCAAGCTTCGTGACGTTTAGCTTTTTCACGGGACAGCAGAGTTTCACCGAAACCGTCTTCTACAGCATCTAGCGCTACGTCAACCTGATCGCCTACTTCAATTTCAATATCTCCCTGGGCATTGTAGAACTGCTCTATAGGAATCTTTGATTCCGACTTCAGGCCTGCGTCTACCATCACCACGTCTTTTTCAATAGACACTACTGTTCCGCTCACTATTGAACCAGGGCGAGTTTCTATTTTTTTATTAGCTTCTTCAAATAGTTGCGCAAAATCTTCTGTCATATTTTAATCTTCATATTTTTATCAGGCATCCATGCTTGATGGTGTAAAATTTTGTGTTTCGTTACTACAACGCTGCTTGTAACTTATGAAAGAGTCAGCTTTAACCAGCACCACCACTACCTCTCCTGTAGCGCGGGCCATCTGCCATATGTACTGCGCATTGTTCATGACGCACAAGCACATGGTTAATACCCCTGACCGTGTGTAGTACGCCTTGGTCTATCAACGACTGTACTATCATACCTGCTCCTGACAACATATACATGGTTTTACTCAATGTTACAGTGGAAATCGCTGCAGCGAAAGTACTTTTCGCTACTATACTATTTAAATATATAAAATATTTTTTCATTAAATATATAATTTTTACTTATAAACCCTAACAGTAGAGGATTCGACTAACAGCAGTGCACTAAAAAGTGTTAAGAAATATTAAAACCGTAACAGAATTAACCGCGCACTTAGCATACAGTGCACGTTAAGAAATAAAAAAGGATCTGTAATGAGCCAACAAGTCATTATTTTCGATACTACACTGCGTGATGGTGAACAAGCCTTACAAGCTAGCCTTAGTGTGAAAGAGAAGCTGCAGATTGCGCTAGCGCTAGAAAGAATGGGTATTAACGTTATAGAAGTTGGTTTTCCGATATCCTCACCTGGTGATTTTGAATCTGTACAGACGATCGCCAGACAGATAAAAAATAGCATAGTGTGCGGTCTGGCCCGCTGTGTTGATAAAGATATCGATGTGGCTGCCGAAGCACTGCGGGTGGCAGAGTTATTCCGTATTCATGTATTTATAGCAACCTCTACCCTGCATATAGAATCTAAGCTTAAAAAAAATTTCGATCAGGTGGTGAATATGGCTGTCCATTCTGTGAAGTACGCCCGCCGCTATACCTCTGACGTAGAATTTTCCTGCGAAGATGCTGGACGCACCCCTATAGATCATCTATGCAGCATCGTAGAGGCGGCTATCAATGCCGGCGCGTGCACAATAAACATTCCAGATACAGTCGGCTACACCACGCCGCACCAGTTTGGCAGCATTATTACCTCACTATACAACCGCGTGCATAATATTGATAAAGCAATAATTTCTGTGCACTGCCACGACGATCTCGGAATGGCAGTCGGTAACTCCATCGCTTCAGTGCAAGCTGGAGCGCGTCAGGTTGAAGGCACCCTTAACGGTATCGGAGAACGCGCTGGCAATACCGCCCTCGAAGAAGTAATCATGGCCATCAAAGTGCGTCAGGATTTGTTAGGTGTGCACACCACTATACACCATCAAGAAATATATAGGACTAGCCAAGTTGTCAGCCAATTATGCAACATGCCTATTCCTGCCAATAAAGCAGTAGTCGGTGCTAACGCCTTCGCCCACTCCTCCGGTATCCACCAGGACGGCGTACTTAAAAATCGCAAGAACTACGAAATCATGACTCCAGAAACTATAGGCCTTAAAGAAGTTCAACTAAATCTTACCTCACGCTCTGGACGAGCAGCTGTGAAACACCGGATGCAAGAGATGGGCTATCAGGAAAGCGATTATTCTCTGGAAGAATTGTACCACTCCTTCCTTACGCTTGCCGACAAAAAAGGCAAGGTCTTTGATGATGACTTAGAGGCACTAGCATTTCTTCACAATATACAGGAGCAAGAAGAGTATTTTAAGCTGTCCTACTTTAGCGTGCAATCTAGCACCGCCGATATCGCTATCGCATCGGTAAAACTTGCTTGTGGAAAACAGATACACGCTGAAGCAGCGACCGGCAATGGCCCGGTTGATGCACTCTACAAGGCGCTGAACCGTATTGTAGACTTGCCCATACACCTGCAAAAGTATCAGCTTACTGCAAAAGGTCACGGCCGCGATGCACTGGGCCAGGTAGATATCGTCGTGGAGTATAAAGGGCGCCGTTTCCACGGTATCGGTATGGCTACCGATATTATTGAATCTTCCGCACAGGCAATGGTACATGCTCTAAACAGTATATGGTGTGCGAAGCAAGTAGACACTTCACTACAGCGTATGAAACAGCATAACCATATTGATAACGCGGTGTAATAATGAGCAGAACTTACCATATGGCAATTTT
>Ga0081455_10007369_pt1 | contig 11598 bp, 9 predicted proteins | sample TabmetS3T2R1_FD_70207 | JGI IMG/M metagenome (GOLD analysis project Ga0081455, IMG submission 70207) | Tabebuia heterophylla rhizosphere microbial communities from the University of Puerto Rico - S3T2R1 | ecosystem: Host-associated > Plants > Roots > Rhizosphere ...
TCATCGGCGAGGCTGCGATCGAGCGGGTGCCGTGCGAGCTCGCCGTCATGGACTTCGGCTTCATGGGCGGCTCGATGGGCAGCGTCGTCGGCGAGAAGTTCTGCCGCGCCTGTGAGGGCGCGGCGGAGCGCCGGGTGCCGCTCGTCAGCGTGACTGCCTCGGGCGGCGCCCGCATGCAGGAGGGGATCCTCTCGCTCATGCAGCTGCCCAAGACGATCTGCGCCGTCGAGGACCTGAAAGACGCCGGGGGCGCGATGATCAGCGTGATGGCGCACCCAACGACCGCCGGCGTTCTGGCCAGCTTTGCCTCGCTCGGCGACGTGATGGTTGCCGAGCCCGGTGCACTGCTCGCCTTTACCGGCCCGCGGGTCGTGCAGCAGACGACGCGCGAGAAACTCCCAGAGGACTTCGGCCTCGCCGAGCAGAATGTCCGCTTCGGCCATCTCGACGCCATCGTCGGCCGCCACGATCTCCGTCCCTACCTCGGACGCGTCCTGCGACTCTTCGACCGGAACCACAATGGCCAATGAGGCCGAGCTCCACCTGCGTGGTCGCCTGAGTCGCCTCAGGGGCCTCGGCCTGCTGCGGGGCACTCGGATCTCGGGGGAGCTGTCGCGCCTCCAGCGGCAGCTCGAGAAGATCTCCGAGGCGAGCGACGAGGAGATCTGGCAACACGTCGAGCTCGCGCGCCACCCGGAGCGGCCGTACACCCTGGATTACGTCGAGCGCATCTTCGAGGACTTCGTCGAGCTGCACGGCGACCGGGCACGGGCGGAGGACCCGGCGATGATCACGGGCCTCGGGAGGTTTGCGGGTCAGACCGTCGCGCTTCTCGGCCACCAGAAGGGCCGCGACACGCACGAACGGATCCGCCGCAACTACGGCATGACCTATCCGGAGGGCTACCGCAAGGCCATGCGCCTGATGGACCTGGCCGAGCGGCATCGCTTCCCGATCGTCTCGCTGGTGGACACGCCGGGCGCGTACCCCGGCGTCGCGGCGGAGCAGCACGGCCAGGGCGGCGCGATCGCCCGCAGCCAGGCGCTGATGAGCCGGCTCACGATTCCGATCGTCGCCTGCATCATCGGGGAGGGCGGCTCGGGCGGGGCGATCGCGATCGCACTCGCGGACCGCGTGCTCATGCAGGAGAACGCGATGTACTCGGTGATCTCTCCGGAAGGCTGCGCCGCCATCCTCTGGCGCGACGGCGCCGAGAAGGTCAAAGCGGCCGCAGCGCTGAAGCCCGATGCCGCCAACTGCCTGAAGCTCGGGGTGATCGATGCGGTTGTCCCCGAGCCCGAGGCCGGTGCTCACGAGGACTGGGACGAGGCGGCTCGCCTGCTCGGTGAGGCGCTGCAGAGCTCGCTCGAGGATCTGCAGCAGCTCTCCGGCGAGGAGCTTCGGCGCAGGCGCCGCGCGCGTTTCCGGTCGCTCGGCGTCTTTGCGGAATCCACAGCTTCCACAGCCGTTTCAATCGCACCGGCCCCCGTTCGCAAGTAGGAAAAAGGGAAGGGCGCGGTTACGGCCGCGTGCCCTGTGGGTAACACCTTGCCATGAGACCGATCTGGAGCGGGACGATTTCGTTTGGGCTCGTGAGCGTGCTGGTGCGCATGTTCTCGGCCACGCAGTCCAGGGACCTCAAGTTTCACTTCCTGGACCGGCGGGACATGGAGCCGATCGGCTACGAGAAGGTCCGCAAGGACAACGGGAAGACGGTTCCAGCGGACGATGTCATCCGAGGCTACGAGATCAGCAAGGGGCAGTACGTGCCCCTCGAAGACGAGGATCTCGACCGCCTCGACATCGAGCTGACGCACTCGATCGACATCACGGACTTCGTCTCCACCGAGGAGATCGACCCGCTCTACTTTCAGAAGGGGTACTACCTGCTGCCCCGAGACGGCGCGGAGAAGCCATACCGCTTGCTCGTACGGGCGCTCGAAGAGACGGAGAAGGTCGCGATCGCCAAGGTCGTGATCCGCAACAAGCAGCAGCTCGCCGCGATCCGGCCGCATGACAGCGTCCTCGTGCTCGAGACCATGTACTACCCGGACGAGATCCGGGAGCCCGAGAAGGTCAGCAGCAAGGGCAAGCTCGAGCCCGCCGAGGTCAAGATGGCGAAGTCGCTCATCGAGAACCTGAGCGGCTCGTTCAAGCCCGAAAAGTACGACGACGAGTTCCGCAAGGAGCTGGTCAAGCTGCTCAAGGCCAAGGCGAAGGGCAAAGAGCTTCCGGAGCCGAAGCAGGAGGAGGAGGCCGAGGTCGTCGACCTCATGGCCGCGCTGCGCGAGTCCGTGGAGAGGTCGAAGAAGCAGGGCGGGAAGAAGCGAACGACGCGGAGGCGAAAGCCGGCGAAGAAGGCCAGCTAGCCTCTGCCGCTAGTGGCCAAGCTCGCCGAGTACCGGAGAAAGCGCGACCCCAAGAAGACCCCGGAGCCCTTCGGCGGGAAGAGGAAGGGCAAGCAGCCGATCTTCGTCGTGCAGCGTCACGACGCACGCCGCCTCCACTACGACTTCCGCCTCGAGCGCGACGGTGCACTGGCGAGCTGGGCCGTTCCGAAGGGCATCCCGCTCGAGCCGGGCCAGCGTGCGCTCGCCGTCCACGTGGAGGATCACCCGCTCGAGTATGCGAAGTTCGAAGGCGAGATTCCCAAGGGCGAGTACGGTGCCGGGCTCGTCGAGATCTGGGACAACGGCACCTACGAGCTGCTCGAGGAGAAGCGAAACGGCGGCCTCACGGTCCTGCTTCATGGGAAGCGCCTCGAGGGGACGTGGACGCTCGTCCCGGCCAAGCTCGACGGCGACCCAAAGAACTGGCTCATCCTTCGCAAACGCGAGGACGGCGCCGCAGCGCCCCGCAAACGGCGCGCCTATGCCCCGATGCTGGCGACGCCAGCCGCTGACGTTCCAGCCGGAGATGGCTGGCTGTTCGAGGTCAAATGGGACGGCTATCGGGCTATCGCGGATCTCTTTCGAGGCGAAGCTACGCTTACCAGTCGAAACGGCAACGATCTCACCGACCGTTTTCGTTCGATTGCGACAGCAATCGAACGAGGCCTGAAGACGCCGGACTGCGTGCTCGACGGCGAGGTCTGCGCCCTGGACGAGGAGGGACGCGCCACTTTCTCGGCCATGCAGCAGGGCAAGCCGGGCACCCGGTACATCTTCGTCGCCTACGACCTGCTCGAGCAGGAGGGTGAGCCGCTCCTCGAGCTTCCGCTGACCGAGCGACACGAGCGGCTGAAGAAGCTCCTCGACCGGCGCAACCGAACGGTTCAGCTCTCGGAGACGTTCGAAGACGGTCAGGCGCTCTTCGAAGCCGCCAAGCAGCAGCGCTTCGAGGGGATCATTGCCAAGCGGCGTGACTCGCGGTATCTGCCCGGCAAGCGGACCCGTGAGTGGCTGAAGATCAAGACGCACGGGCGGCAGGAGCTCGTGATCGCGGGCTACACGCGCGGCCAGGGCCGGCGGTCAGGCAGCTTCGGGTCGCTCATCCTCGGCTACTACTCGAACGGCGAGCTCGAGTACGCGGGAAACGTCGGCACCGGGTTCAACGACGCCGAGATCGACCGGTTGCTCACCAAGTTGCGGCCGCTCGAGCGCAAAGGCTCGCCGTTCTCGAGCGTCCCGAAGATGCCGAGGGTGCGCAGGGACGCCATCCGGTGGGTCGAGCCGAAGCTCGTCGCCGAGATCGAGTTCGTCGAGTGGACGCACGACGGCCGCCTGCGGGCGCCGTCATACCAGGGGCTTCGCGAGGACAAGAAGGCGCAGGACGTTCGACGAGAGGATCCGGAGCCGGTGGAGTCGATCCCCAACGAGATTCGCAAGGGCAAGCGGGTGCTCAAGCTGTCCAATCTGGACAAGCCCTTCTGGCCCGACGAGGGGATCACGAAGGGCGACCTGCTCGCGTACTACCGGGACGTAGCCCCAGTGCTCGTCCCGCACCTGAAGGACCGCCCGTTCACGATGAAGCGCTACCCCGACGGCGCCTTCGGCAAGTTCTTCTTCCAGAAGGACGCGCCGACGCACACGCCCGACTGGATCCGGACGAGGGAGTTCACCGTCACCACGCGCGATTCGCCGCGGCAGCGCCGGAAGATCCAGGCGCCGCTCGTGAACGACGAGCTGGCGCTGCTCTGGATGGTGAACATGGGCTGCATCGACATGAACACGTGGTACTCGCGGGTCGACAAGCCCGAGCGCCCGGACTTCGTGCTCTTCGACCTCGATCCGTCGGATGACGTGGGCTTCAAGGAGACGACCCAGGTCGCCCTGCTCGTGAAGCAGGTGCTCGACGCACTCGACCTCGAGAGCTGCGTCAAGACCAGCGGCTCAGATGGGATCCACGTGCTCGTTCCGATCGCCCGCCGGCACACGTTCGACCAAACGCGGGAGTTCTGCGAGATCGTTGCGTCGACGCTCGCCCGAACGCATTACGGGCTCGTGACGACGGAGTGGACGCGTGCCAAGCGGCGCGGCGTCCTCATCGACTCGAACCAGAACGGCGAGGGGAAGACGATCGCTTCCGTCTACTCGGCGCGGCCTCGCCCGGGGGCGTCCGTCTCGACGCCCTTGCGCTGGGACGAGGTGAACGAGAAGCTTGATCCGCGGGACTTCACGATGGATGTCGTCCGCTCACGAATCGAGGAGCATGGTGACTTGTTCGAGCCCGTGCTCCACGGCCGCCAGTCGCTGACGGACGCGCTCAACCGCGTTCGGGCGCGATGAACTTGTAGATCCGCCCGACGACGTCGAAGCCGAGCCGCCCGTACCACAGCTTGGGCCAGTCCTCGTCGTCGGCGACCAAGTAGACGAGGTCGGCGCCTACTCTGCGTGCCTCGTGGGCGGCGTGGAGCACGAGGGCCGTCGCGTAGCCCTTTCCTCGATGCTCCTCCAGGGTTGCGACATCCTCGATCTGGGCGATGTCCGGGCCGATGTACAGGTCGGTCCAGGCCACGATCTCGTCGTCGACGGTGACGCCGAAGAACCGGGTCTCCGCGCGCTCGCCAATCAGGATCTTGGAGTCGAGGATCTGCTCCGCCAGCCCCGGATTGCCCCAGGGCTCGGCAAGGATGAGTTGTTTGCGCCCGGGTCGTAGCGCCGCCTGATCCACCTCACGAACGATCGAGAAGTCGGAGGTCTTCTCAGGCTCGCGTCGCTGCGCCATGAAGATGTGGCGCCTGGTCTGCCAGCCGAGTGCATCGAACTCCGGGCGCAGCCGCTCGCCGAGCTGGTCGTCGAACGTCACGATCACGCGGTGGTGTCGCCCGGCGCCGCCGAGGATCCGATCAGCTTCGGCGATCGCCTCGCGATTGTCTCGGGCTCGGTCGATGAAGAGGTAGTTCGAGTCGTGCCGATCCGGAAGTTGCCTCGTCAGCACGCCGTGCCCGAGCGGGGATGCGACCTTGTCCGTTCCAGCCATGTCGACCGCATGCTCGAACGCGTGAATGCGCGTCAGGTCGTCAGTCACTTTCGTAGCATCGCGGACGTGGCGCCTCAGGTATCGGTGATCGGGAGCGGCGCGGAGCACGAGCGTTCCGCCGAGGAGGTCGGGCGCCTGCTCGCGGAACGAGGTTGCACGGTCGTGACGGGCGGCGGCGGAGAGGTCATGGCCGCGGCGGCTCGGGGCGCGAAGCACGCCGGCGGGGCGACGATCGGGATACTGCCGGGTGAGCGGCGTGAGGAGGCGACCGAGTGGATCGATCACGTCGTCGTGACCGGCATCGGCCATGCACGGAATCTGGCTGTGGCGGCGTCCGGGGAGGTTGTGATCGCGGTGGGCGGAAGCTGGGGGACGCTGGCGGAGATCGCCTTTGCGCGCAGGTTCGGCCGTCCGGTCGTGATCCTCGAACCGGGGTGGCAGATCGACGGCGACGGGATCGAGCGAGCCAACTCGCCCGCCGAGGCCGTCGAGCGAGCCGTCGCGCATCTCGGGCCGAGGTTGAAGGATCAGCCCACTTCGGAGAGGCGTCGCTCGAGGTAGGCCCGCTCGACCGGGTTCGGCGCCAGCGCGAGCGCACGTCGATACGCGCCGGCCGCTTCGTGTCGACGGCCGAGCCGACGCAGGAGATCTGCGCGCGCGGCGTGGAGGAGGTGGTAGTCGTCTAGGCCCTGGATCTGCGCGATCAGGTCGAGGCCCTCGTCGAGGCCGTCCGCCATCGCCACGGCAACCGCACGGTTGAGGTCGACAATCGGCGAAGGGGCCACAACCGCGAGCTGCTGGTAGAGCGAGGCGATCACCGACCAGTCGGTGGTCTCGTCGGAATGGACGCCTGCGATCGCGGCTTGCAGCTGGTAGGGCCCCGGCGAGCCGAGCCGGAACGAACGCTCCAACACACGGCGCCCTTCGTCGATCCGGGCTCGGTTCCACAGCGACCGGTCCTGATCCTCCAGCAGGATCAGCTCGCCCTCGGCGGTCGTCCGCGCCTCGCGTCGCGAGTCGTGGAAGAGCATGAGCGCCAGGAGCCCGAGCACCTCCGGCTCGTCGGGCATCAGAACGGCCAGCAGCTTCCCGAGCCGGATAGCGTCGTCACAGAGCTCGCGTCTCACGAGCTGGTCGCCCGCCGTCGCCGAGTAGCCTTCGTTGAAGATCAGGTAGAGGACGGCGAGAACCGCCTGAAGCCGATCCGTCAGCTGCTCATCGGGTGGAATCTGGAACGGGATGCCGGCCTGCCGGATCTTCCGCTTCGCCCGCACGAGACGCTGCGCCATCGTCGTCTCCGTGGCGAGGAACGCCCGAGCGATCTCGTTCGTCGCCAAGCCGCCGACCTCGCGAAGGGTCAGTGCTACTTGCGCCTCTGCGGCGAGCGCCGGGTGGCAGCACGTGAAGACGAGGGCAAGCCGCTCGTCGGGGATCGCACTCACATCAGCCTCTTCCTCGGGAAGCTCCGCCAACCGCTGCAACAGCTCCGTCTTCCGCGCGAGGGTCCGGTCTCGACGAATCCGGTCGATAGCACGGTTCCGCGCCGTCGTGACGATCCACGCACCCGGATTCCGAGGCTCGCCCTCACGCGGCCACCGCTCCAACGCCGCCGTGAAGGCGTCCTGCACCGCGTCCTCGGCGAGCTCGAAGTCGCCGAGGACGCGGATGAGGATCGCGACCGCACGTCCCCACTCTTCGCGGAAGACGGCGCCGACGTCGGTCAGGAGCGCTCCACGACCGGACGCACCTCGATCGAGCCGTACTCGGACGAAGGAATCTTCGCCGCGAACTCGAGCGCGGTGTCCAGATCAGGCAGGTTCGTGTCGAAGAAGCCGCCGATCTGCTCCTTCGTCTCGGCGAAGGGCCCGTCGGTGACGAGCACCTCGCCGTCGCGGACCCGTACCGTCTTCGCCGTGCGGATGTCGTCGAGCTCCTTGCCGCTCATCTCCGGGTCGGCCGTGCCGAGCTCCTCCATGAACGAGTACCACTTTGGCATGGCCTCTTCGGTGGCCTTCGCTGCTTCTTCCTCCGACATCTCGAACCATTGCTCCTGGTCGCTGTAGATCAAGAACGCGTAGCGCATCTCAGCTCTCCTCTCGGACGACGACCGGGCGAACCTCGACCGCGCCCCGCTCGGCGGCCGGAATCCCGGCGGCCAGCTGACACGCTTCGTCGATCGAGCCGCACTCCAGGATGAAGAAGCCGCCGAGCGCTTCCTTGACCTCTGCATACGGCCCGTCCGTGACGAGCCGATCGCCGTTGCGCACGCGGACTGTCGTTGCGCTGTCCGTCTCCTCGAGCTCGGCGCCGCCGACCACCTCGTCCTTCTCCGAGAAGTCCATGTAGCGCTGGTAGATCGCCTGGCGCTCCTCGTCGCTCAGCTTCTCCCAGCCGTCCTGATCGGCATGGATCAGTGCGATGTACTGCATTCGTCCTCCTTTCTCCTAGGAGAGCCGAAGCCGGATCACGAGCAGCTCGTTCGCGAGCCTCGGGTCGAGCTTCGCCGTCTCTCGCTCCACCGAATTCCTCTGCGTCCGTCTGGGCTTCACGGCTCCTCCTTTCCGTCACTGTCACAGGCACGACGAACGGAAACGCCCTAGATCGACAACATGCGTTGGAGGAGCGTCAGTGCACCCGCCTTGTCCAACGGCTCGTTCAGGTTCCCGCACTTCGGAGACTGGACGCAGGAGGGACAACCATGTTCACAGGGGCAGCCCTCGAGCATTCGTGCGGTATCGGCGGCCCAGCCTTCGAACGAGTCGAAGCCGCGCTCGGTGATCCCGACGCCCCCGGCGTGGCCGTCGTAGACGAAGATCGTCGGAGCGCCTGTCTGGAAATGCAGGTTCGTCGATAGGCCGCCGATGTCCCACCGGTCGCACATGGCCCAGAGTGGCAGGAGCGCAATCAGCGAGTGCTCGGCCGCGTGCAGCGAACCGAGCAGCCGCGGCATGTCCTCCAGGCCCGCGAGGAGTCCTGAGCCGGGCGCGAACCAGATCGCCTCCGTCTCGAATTCGGTTTGCGGAAGCTCGAGCGGCACTGTTTCGAGCGTCTCGCCGTCCTGGCTCTTGCGCTGGTAGGCGACGACCTGTTCGGTGACGATGACCATTCCGAAGTTGAGCTCGACGCCAAGGCGGCGCTCGGCTCGCGTGGCCTGCAGGATCGCCGTCATCGTGTCCTTCTTCGCCTGCGTGTACTCGTTGCCGACGAACGGCTCGACGAGCGCGGTGCGGCCTTCGTGATCGAGCTCGAGCACCCGGTAGGAGTCGCCTAGGTGAAGGTAGATCGCTCCCTCGTGGACGGTGGAGTAGGCGCGTTCGCGCTCGACCAGGCCGAGCAGTGCTCCCGTCGCGGCGTCGACGACGGTGAAGGTGTCGGGCGTCGCCGAGCGGAGGCCGAAACGGCCGGCCGGATAGTCGCGTCCGGCCCAGATATAGCCGCGGGACGTCTTTCGCAGCTCGGGAAGCAGGGCGGCACGCTCGAGTGCTTCCGGGCCGAGGGTCTCGGCATCCGCGTCGTCGAGCGGCCCCTCGAAGGCCGCCGCCCGGACGTGGCCGTCGAGCACGCGTGTGTTCGAATGGTCGAGGATCGCGGCCTCGACGCGGCGGTCGAGCAGTGCCTCCGGCTCACGCATGAAGAACTGGTCGAGAGCGTCTTCGCTCGCGACGAGTACGGCGAGGCCGTGTTCACGACGTCCGGCGCGGCCCCACTGCTGGCGCAGGCTGGCCACCGTGCCGGGGAAGCCGACGCAGATGACGCAGTCGAGCAGACCGACGTCGATCCCCAGCTCGAGGGCGTTCGTCGCGCTGACTCCGAGGAGGTCCCCGTCGACGAGCCGTCGCTCGATCGCGCGCCGTTGGGCGGGTGTGTAGCCGGCGCGGTACGGAGACAGGCGTGTCGAGTCGCCGAGTCGCTGGGCAGTGAAGCGGTGGATGAGCTCCGCTGCCTTGCGGCTCTTGGCGAAGCAGAGCGTTCGCACCTCCCGCTCGACGAGCGAGGCCATCAGGCGAGAGGCCTCGCCGAGCGCGCTGGCCCGTAGCCCGAGCTCCTCGTCGGTGAGCGGAGGGTTCCAGAGCGCGATCGTCCGTTCAGCCCTGGGCGCGGCGTCGCGGTCGATCACCGTCACGTCCACGCCGAGCAGCCTCCGGGCGAGCTCATCGGGATTCGCGATGGTGGCCGACGCGAGCAGGAACTGCGGCTCGGCGCCGTAGACCCGCGCGAGCCGCCGCAAGCGGCGGAGGACGTTGGCGACGTGGGATCCGAACACGCCGCGATAGACGTGTGCCTCGTCGACGACCACGTAGCGCAGGTTGGAGAGGACGTCCCCCCAGCGGTCGTGGTGCGGGAGCACGCCGACGTGGAGCATGTCCGGGTTGGTCAGAACGAGGTTCGCCCATTTGCGGACCTGCCAGCGCTGCTCGGTTGGGGTGTCGCCGTCGTAGATCGCGGGCTTGACGCCGGGCGGCTGAAGCTCCGAGAGCGCTCGGACCTGATCCTGCGCGAGGGCCTTGGTCGGGTAGAGGTAGAGGGCTCGCTGCTTCGGGTTTCGCGCGAGCGCGTCCAACACCGGCAGGTTGAAGGCCAACGTCTTGCCGGACGCGGTCCCCGTTGTGACGATCACGTGCTCGCGGCGCTGAGCGGCCTCCCACGCCTCTGCCTGATGTGTGAAGAGCTCCGCCACACCTGCCGTTGCGAGAGCGGCGCGCACACGCGGGTGGAGATCCGGCGGGACCGGCTCCGAACGGGCTGAGCGCGCGGGCTCGGTCGTGACGTGCGCAAGCTCCTCGCCGGTGAGCAGGTCAGTCCATGAGGCGGCGGTCGTCGCCATCGGATCGATCGTAGTGGCAGGCTTGGCCCATGCCGTGGGACGCTCCCGGATCGACGGCGATCGTCGTCTTGACGCGCGAGGCAGAACCAGTGGCCGGGCGGTTCTACCGGGAGCATTCGAGTGCCGGGCACGACGAGATGACGCCGCACGTCACGCTGGTTGTCCCCTTCATGCCCGCAGACGTGATCACCGAGGGCATCGAGCGCCGACTCCGCCGGCTCTTCGGCCGCTTTGAGGCGTTCAACTACGTCCTCGAGCGGTTCCAGTATTTCGAGAGCGGCGTCCTGTATCTGGCGCCTGAGCCGCCGGAGCCGTTTGTCGACGTCGTGCAGGCGCTGGCGAAGGAGTTCCCCGACTACCCGCCGTACGAGGGTGTGCACGACGACGTCATTCCGCACGTCACGATCGCGGAGAGCCGAGACGAGGAGTTGCTGACGCGGATCAGATCCGAGGTCGAGCCGCAACTCCCGATCACATGCCGCGCAGAGGCGGCGTCGCTCGTCGCGCGGGGCGCGGACCTGCGCTGGCGGCCACAGGCGGCATACGCCCTCGGATCGTTAGAGTGAGCGCACCGGGGTGCCGCTGAACGCGGCTGAGATCACACCCGTCGAACCTGATCCGGTTCGTACCGGCGTAGGGAGTTTCATGAGCGTTCCAATCTGTCTGACGATTGCCGGCTCTGACTCAGGGGGCGGCGCAGGGATTCAGGCCGACCTCAAGGCGTTTGCGGCCGCCGGCTGCCACGGAACGAGCGCGATCGTCGCGCTGACGGCCCAGAACACCACCGGAGTCACGGCCGTCCACGAGGTACCGCCGGAGTTCGTTCGCGAGCAGCTTCGGGCGATCTGGGACGACATCGGGGTCGATGCGGCCAAGACCGGGATGCTGTTCTCGCGGCCGATCATCGAGGCGGTGGCGGACTTCCTCTCCGACGGCCCACCTCCGCTTGTCGTCGACCCGGTAATGGTCGCGTCCAGCGGGGCCAAGCTCCTCCAGGACGATGCGATCGATGCGCTCGTGTCCCGCCTCTTCCCAATCTCCACGGTCGTGACCCCGAATCTCCACGAAGCACAGGCCCTCGCCGGCCGAGTCCATCGGCCTGGCCCCTGGACACGTCGCCTGTTGGCGGAAGCGATCCATGAGCTCGGTGCGCCGGCTGTGATCGTGACCGGGGGGCATGGCGAGCAATCCGTGGATCACCTCTTCGACGGCGAGGAGCACGTCGAGATCCCCGTCGAGCGCTACGACGTTCCGGCGACGCACGGGGCCGGCTGCACACATCCCGCCACGCTCGCGGCGCTGCTCGCCCGCGGGCACTCCCTCGTGGAGGCGAGCCGCGGGGCGGCCACCGC
>Ga0081455_10007370_pt1 | contig 11598 bp, 13 predicted proteins | sample TabmetS3T2R1_FD_70207 | JGI IMG/M metagenome (GOLD analysis project Ga0081455, IMG submission 70207) | Tabebuia heterophylla rhizosphere microbial communities from the University of Puerto Rico - S3T2R1 | ecosystem: Host-associated > Plants > Roots > Rhizosphere ...
ACAACGCCCGCCGCTTCCTCGGCCGCTACGGCAATCCGTTCGGCGCCGTCGGCGTCGACGGCAATGGCCGCGCCTCGATCGAATGGGGCGTCTACGGCGTGCCGGAAACCTTCGTGGTCGGCCGCGACGGCACCATCCGCTACAAGCTGGTCGGGCCGGTGACGCCGGCCAATCTGGATAGCGTGCTGAAGGTCGAGATCGAGAAGGCGTTGAAAGCAGGGAGCTGAGGCCTTGCGTCATTCCGGGGCGCATCGCAGACGCGAACCCGGAATCTCGAAAGAGCAATCGACGTCAAATAATCTTCCGCTTTTATCTGCCGTTCATTTGCCAGCCATGGCGCCGCCATGAATTCGCAGCTAGTTTTAGGGTGTTACTTGAACCGTCCTTGGAGGGACACCCAATGCGTCATTTCACGCTCGCTTCTCTTCTCGCCACCGCGCTCACGCTCGGCCTGCTGACGGCAACGCCGTCGATGGCCCAGAGCACGCAGCCCGCGGCCAAGTCCGAAAGCAAGATGGCTCCCGCGCCGAAGGCGTCCGAGTCGAAGATGGCGCCCGCGCCGAAGGCCGAACTGCTCGACATCAACTCGGCGACTGCCGACCAACTCGACGCGCTACCGGGCGTCGGCAAGGCCTATTCTGCCAAGATCATCGCCGGGCGCCCGTACAAGGGCAAGGACGAGCTGGTGCAGAAGAGCATCGTCCCGCAGGCGACCTACGACAAGATCAAGGACAAGATCATCGCCAAGCAGAAGAGCTGAGCTTTTCTTTGCTGACCTCTCCCGCAAGCGGGAGAGGTGACGGTCTATCCTTCGTCATTGCGAGCGCAGCGACTTGTCCGCCGAAGCCTTGGCGAAGGCGGAAGCAATCCTTTTCTCCACCTGCTGAGGCATGGATTGCTTCGTCGCTACGCTCCCTGGCGCAAACGCTTTGCGTTTGTCGCAAGCAATGACGTACGGGGTGCGATTCGCTACCCCTTGCTCACATCCCCCGCTTCCGCCTCGCTGGCTTCGAGCGAAGCCGGCTCCAGGTGATAGCGCTTGATGACCGGCATCTGGAAAATCGCAAACACCATCGTGATCGGGATCGCGCCGAACACCTTGAAATTCACCCAGAAGTCGGTCGACTGCGTGCGCCAGATCAATTCGTTCAGCATCGCCATGGCGAAAAAGAACAACGCCCAGCGCATGGTCAGGATGCGCCAGCCCTTCGGCGTCAGGTTGAACACCTGATCGAACAGGATCGCAATGAAGGAGCGGCCGAACAAAAGACCGCCGCCAAGGATCACCGCAAACAGGCCGTAGACCATGGTCGGCTTGACCTTGATGAAGGTCTCGTCGTGCAGCACCAGCGTCAGCGTGCCGAACACGAGCACGATGACGGCGGTGACGACAGCCATGATCGGCACATGCCGCACCACCACATAGGAAGCGATCATCGCCGCCACGATCGCCACCATGAAGGCGCCGGTTGCGACGAACAGGTTGAACTTCGCATTGGCGACAAAGAACACGATCAGCGGACCGAGTTCGGTCGCGAGCTTGAACAGCGGATGCGGCTGGGTCTTGTCCATATTAACTTTCAATTCCCGCAATCGCGTTGGCGAAATCCCGCGCGGTGAACGGCGCGAGATCGTCGACGCCTTCGCCGACGCCGATGAAGTGCACCGGCAGTTTGAACTTCTCCGCCAGCGCCACCAGGATGCCGCCGCGCGCGGTGCCGTCGAGCTTCGTCATCACGAGACCGGTGACGCCAGCCGTACGATGAAACGCCTCGACCTGCGACAGCGCATTTTGTCCCACCGTGGCATCGAGCACGAGCAGCACCGCATGCGGGGCCGACGCATCGACCTTCTTGATGACGCGAACGACCTTTTCCAGTTCGTTCATCAGTTCGGCCTTGTTCTGCAGCCGTCCCGCCGTATCGACCAGCAGCACGTCGATTTTTTGTTCCTTTGCCGCGCTCAGCGCGTTGAAGGCAAGGCTTGCCGAATCCGAACCCTGCGCGCCCGCAATGACCGGCGATTTGGTGCGCTCGCCCCAGACCTTCAATTGCTCGATCGCCGCGGCGCGAAAGGTGTCGCCGGCCGCCATCATCACCTTGCGGCCCTCAGCGCTCAATTTCGCGGCAAGCTTGCCGATGGTGGTGGTCTTGCCGGAGCCGTTGACGCCGACGACCAGAATGACGAACGGCTTTTGCACCGCATCGATCTCCAGCGGCCTGGCCACCGGCGCCAGCACCTTCTCGACTTCACTCGCGACGACCGTCTTCACTTCGTCCGCCGAAATCGCCTTGTCGTAGCGGCCGGCGCCGACCGCGTCCGCGATCCGGACCGCGACGGCGGTACCGAGATCGGCCCGCAGCAGCACATCCTCGATATCGTCGAGCATGGCGCGGTCGAGCTTGCGCTTGGTAACGAGGTCGGCAACGGCGTTCCCGAGCGAACTGGACGTCCGCTTCAGGCCGCTCGAAAGCCGCCGCCACCAGCTCAGTTTGGGGGTTCCGGGAGTGGTATCGCTCATGTCGGGGACGTGTTAGCGGTTTCGCGCCATGAGCGGAAGTCACAACAAATCGTTTGATAGTTCAGGGGCATCCTTTGATGTTCCAGGATTAACGGCGGAAGAAATCCAGGCCCGCGTGCTCCATCGCGACGGGTTGATGCTGGTCATCGACAAGCCGGCGGGGCTGCCGGTACATCGCGGTCCCAAGGGCGGCGCCAATCTGGAGGCGTCGTTCGACGGCTTGCGCTTCGGCCTGCCGCGGCCGCCGGTGCTGGCCCACCGGCTCGACAAGGATACATCCGGCTGTCTGGTGCTGGGACGCCATCGCAAGGCCACCGCCTCGCTCGGCCTGCTGTTCAAGCACGGCAAGGTCGGAAAGACCTATTGGGCCGTCGTGGAGGGCGGGCCTGCCGAGGATGAAGGCACCATCGACATGCCGCTGGGCCGCCTCAACGCCGAGCGCGGCTGGTGGCAGAAGCCGGATCCCGAAGGTCAGAAAGCCATCACCACCTGGAAGGTCTGCGGCCGCGGCGAGGGCCTCGCCTGGCTCGCGCTTGAGCCGGTTACCGGCCGCACCCATCAATTGCGCGTGCACACCTCAGCGATGGGCTGGCCGATCGTCGGCGACAACATCTACGGCAACGGCCCGCGCTTCGGCGAGCCGATCCTGCATCTGCATTCCCGCGAGATCGTGATTCCGATTTCGAAGAACAAGGAGCCGGTGCGCGTGGTGGCGCCGGCGCCGGAGCATATGCGCGAGCGGCTCAGGAAGTGCGGGTGGAATGGGGAGTAGCGGTTCGTGCGCGAGCACGGCGTCCCACTCACCGCTGTCATCATCCGCGAAGGCGGATGATCCAGTATTCCAGAGACGCCTGTGATGAACTGAGAAGCCGCGGCATACTGGATCGCCTGGTCAAGCCGGGCGACGACAGCGGAGTTTGTGGCTCAGACCGTCAGCCGCGTACCATCATGGCTCTTGATCGCCAGCGCCAGCACCGTGCCTGGCGTTTCGCCTGATACTGCTACCGGGAGGAAATGCTCAGTCCGTCCCTGCGTCACGCTTTCGATCAGCACCTGACGCGTTGCACCGATCTCCGATGCAAGCCGTCTCTGCAGCGCCGCCTCGCCGGTTACACGCAAACGTTTTGCACGCACCTTGATTGCCTCGCCCGCCACCTGCGGCATCCGCGCGGCTGGCGTGCCCGGTCGCTTCGAGTAGGGAAACACGTGCAGGAAGGTGAGATCGCACTCGTCCACAAGGTCCTGTGAACGCGCGAACATCTCCTCGGTCTCTGTTGGGAAGCCTGCAATGATATCGGCGCCGAGCGTGATGCCAGGGCGCAGTCGCCGCACTTGCGCACAGAACTCGACCGCGTCCTGCCGTGAATGCCGGCGCTTCATCCGCTTCAGGATCATGTCGTCGCCGGATTGCAGCGACAAATGCAGATGCGGCATCAGACGCTCATCGTCCGCAATGACGTCCAGCAGGTCGCTATCGGCCTCGATGGAATCGATCGACGAAATCCGAAGCCGCCTCAGCTCCGGCACGTGCCGCAAAATCTGCTTTGTCAGTTGCCCGAGTTTCGGCGCGCCCGGCAGATCGGCGCCGTAGCTCGTCAGATCGACGCCGGTCAGCACGATCTCGGCGTGGCCGCGCTCGACCAGTGCACGCACCTGGTCCACCACCGCGCCCATCGGCACCGAGCGCGAATTGCCGCGGCCGTAGGGGATGATGCAGAAGGTGCAGCGGTGATCGCAGCCGTTCTGCACCTGCACGAAGACGCGCGGCAGGCCGGCCTTGAAGCCGTCAAGCAGATGCGGCGCCATCTCCCTGACCGCCATGATATCGGCGACCGCGATTTTCTCGCTTGCCCCGATACCGAAGCCGCCATCGAACGCCGCCCGCGCATCGCGCCAGGCTTCACCGCGCATCTTCTCGTCATTGCCGACGACGCGATCGACCTCGGCCATTTCTGCGAACATTTCGGCCTGCGTCTGCGCCGCGCAGCCGGTGACGACGATGCGCAGATGCGGCCGCTCGCGCTTCAGCCGGCGGATCGATTGCCGCGCCTGCGCCACCGCCTCGTTGGTGACCGCGCAGCTATTGATGACGATGGTATCGGAAAGGCCCGCACGCTCCGCCTCGCGCGCGATCACCTCGGATTCGAACGCGTTGAGACGGCAGCCAAACGTGAGGACGTCGACGCTCATGATCCCTAAGCGACGCTGGCGAACAGCGCCGGATCGAAGCGGCCTTCATATTCGAAATCGGCCGTGCCGGTCATCAGCACATGATCGTCGCGCTCGCGCCATTCGAGCGAAAGCTTGCCACCGGGCAACGTGATCTCGACGGTGCGATTGGCGCGCTTCAGCCGGGCGGCGGCGACCGCGGTGGCACAAGCCGCCGAGCCGCAGGCCCTGGTCAATCCGGCGCCGCGCTCCCAGGTGCGGATCGTGATGTGATCGCGATCGACGATATGGGCGAGCGTGATGTTGGCGCGATCGGGAAAGATCGGGTGGTTTTCCAAGAGCGGCCCGAAGCGTTCGAGATCATAGGCGTTGACGTCGTCGACCCAGAAGATTGCGTGCGGATTGCCCATCGAGACCACAGACGGCGAATGCAGCACCGGCGCATCGATCGGCCCGACCTGCAGCTCGATGTACCGGGTGTCGCGAAATTCTTCCGCCAGGGGAATATCCTGCCAGCCGAACTTCGGCGCGCCCATGTCGACCGTGTAGAGGTCCGGCGCCGGGCCCTGCCAGCAGTTCAATAGCCCCGCGCGGGTCTCGAAAGTCACAGCGGTCTGGCCGGTCTTCTCGAACAGGCGGCGCACCACGCAGCGCATGCCGTTACCGCAGGCGCCGGCTTCCGAGCCGTCATTGTTGTAGATGCGGATGAAGGCCTCGGTGCCCGAGAGCCGCGGCGGCTGCAATACCATCAACTGGTCATAGGGGACGCCCGCGGGCGAGGCCACGGCGCGGGCGTCTTCCGGCGTCACGGCCGCCTTCGAGCCCGCCTTGGAATCGCGCAGGTCGACCACGACGATTTCGTTGCCGATACCGTTCATCTTGGCAAATGCGTGGTTGGCCAGCGCGCTCATGGAATTTCCCAATTTATGCCGCCCTTATATGGCGAATCTTGGCGCATTGCCTAGTACGCGGGGGCATATGACGCATCTGTCATGGGACGAATGCGGACCTTGCGTGTTAGGGAAATGGCACCATTCTGGCTGACGCGGACCGGGGACATGCCGCCGCCAGGTGGGGGTGGATGGAGAATACCTGAAATGAAGCTTACAAGCACTTTCCGTGCGGCCGTGGCCGCGCTCTCCATGGTTGCATTGTCCGGGGCCGCCGTGGCGCAATCGCCGGCGCCTTCGGCCTCCCCGACCGCAAGCCCTTCGGCTGTGCCCAGCCCCGCACCATCGGCCGTGCCGGTCCCACCGCCAGCCGAAACCAAGTCCCCGGCAGATGCGCCCACGGCCGAAAAAGCCCCGGCGCCCGCGCCGCCCCCGCCTGCCGCCAGCGTCCAGACCGCCGACCCCTTTGGCGAGGAATTCACCCTCGAGCCCAAGAAGGTCGTGGTGATGAAGGGCACCGCCAACTGGGATTCGGCGTTCGACACCCTGATCGATTCGTTCAAGGCGCTGACCGCCCTGCTCGACAAGCAGGGCATCAAGGCCACGGGCAATTCGATGATCGTCTACACCTCGACCGACGATACCGGCTTTACCTTCCTGGCGCAGATTCCGGTCGATCAGGACGTCAAGAACCTGACCAAGGACATGAGCATGGGCAAATCGCCCGAGGGCAAGGCGCTGAAATTCGTCCATCGCGGCTCCTACGACAACATGGACAACACCTACGAGGCGATCACCAACCACCTCGACGACAAGAAACTCGAGGCCAAAGACACCTTCATCGAGGAATACATCACCAATCCGCTGAAGACGGCGGAGGACAAGCTGGTGATCAACGTCTATGTGCCGCTGAGGTAATGGGCATGAAGCATGCACTCGCCCTTGCCGCCGTAGCCGCCACCTGGCTCGCCGCCCCCGCGCTGGCGCAAACGGCGCTGCCGCCTGCGATTTCCGTGACCGGCGAAGCGAACGTGTCGGTGGCGCCCGATCAGGCGCAGATCGACAGCGGCGTGACGTCGGACGCCAAAACCGCACGCGAGGCGTCGGAAGCCAACAACGCCGCGATGGGCAAGGTGCTGCTGGCGCTGAAGGGCGCCGGCATCGAGGAGAAGGACTACCAGACTTCGCGGCTGTCGCTGCAGCCGCAATTTGCGACGTCGCCCAGAACCGCGGAGCGCGCGCCAGGGATCGTGAGCTTCCGCGCCAGCAACCGCGTCACGGTCAAGATCCGCGATGTCACCAAGGTCGCGAACGTGATCGACGTGCTGGTCAGCGCCGGCGCCAACGATATCGGCGGCATCAGTTTCACGGTGACGCAGGCCTCAAAGCACCTGGACGAGGCGCGCGAGAAGGCGATCGCGGATGCGCGGCGCAAGGCCGAGATCTACGCCAGGGCCGTCGGCGTCACGCTCGGCGAACCGATCAGTGTCGAGGAAGGCGGATCGCCAAGCCCGATATTCCGCGGCAAGGTGGCAGCCCCGATGGCCGCGGGCGCGCCAGTGGCACAAGGTGAAGAGACGCTGTCGGTGACGGTGAGCGTGTCCTGGGCGATCAAGCCGAAGGAACAGTAACTTTCCGTCGTCCCTGCGAAAGCAGGGACGACTAAACTAGAGTGTACGTTTCGCCCGGCTTCAGCGCGGCGAACCGCTCCGGCGGAATCTTCGCCTCTTTCAGCGCGTCCGCCAGTGCGTTGACGGGCGCGTCGATCGCTTCATCGGTAAGCTGGAACGTGCCGTGATGATGCGCCAGCGCTTGGACAGCACCGCAATCGGCCAGCGCCTTCACCGCATCCGACGGGTTCATGTGCTGATCCTTCATGAACCAGCGCGGCTCATAGGCCCCGATCGGCAGGATCGCCAGCCGCAGCGGCCCGTGCTGCTCGGCGACGCGACGAAAGTGCTTGCCCTCGCCGTAGCCGGAATCGCAGACGATGTAGAGCTTGCCCGCCGGCGTCTCCAGCACGAAACTCGCCCACAGCGCCTTGTTGCGGTCGAACAGGCCGCGCGCCGACCAGTGCCGGGTCGGCACCAGCGTCACCGCGATACCGTTGCCGAGCTCGACGCGGTCCTGCCAGTCGAACCCCTCGGCTTTGATCGCGGCGTCCGCATCGCGCATGGTGACGTCATTGCCGAGCGGCGTGATGACGCGCGGCGAGAATTTTTCCGTAAGCTTCGACAGCGTCGCGATGTCGAGATGGTCGTAATGGCCGTGGCTGACCAGCACGACGTCGATCTTGGGCAGTGCATCGAACGCAATGCCGGGATCGTTGTGCCGCTTCGGCCCGGCAAAGGAAAGCGGCGAGGCGCGCAGCGACCACACGGGATCGACGAGGATGTTGAGGTCCCGGGTCTGGATCAGCCAGGAGACATGGCCGACGAATGACAGCCGCACCTTGTCGCCGGAAACACGCGGCGGCGGCGTATCGCTGTGCGCATTGGGCACCCAGTCCGGCCAGCTCGCGCGCTTGCGGTCGCTGCCGAACTGCCAGCGCAGCACCTCCGCCAATGATTTCGGCGGCACGCCGTCGGGATCGAAGAAGCGCATGCCGTCGAAATGATCGGAGGTGGGACCGTCATAGGTTTTCATGTTGCTGATCCAGACAGACGGCACGCCGATGGCCGTGGCGGCCCCGGCGAGCAATGCAAAGACACGGCGGCGGGTGACGGGCATCACGGCAGGGAGGAGAGAGCAAAAGACATGGGGCGTTATATGGCGTCGGTCGCCGCAACATGGAACCTGTCGCGGATTTTCCGAGCTCGATTATCGCGCGATTTTTTTCACGCAAATGGGGTCGCCCTGCGGGACGCTCTTGCAATCCCAATCCGGGCCAAACCCCGTTGTCTGGGCTGTGAAGCCCGGAAATCGAATGTAGGTGAAGATCAGGAGACAGAGCACCGCCAGAACGAACAAGCCGCCCAGCACGTCCCCGCGCGTCAGATACCAGGGAAAAAATCTCATGGTGTCGTTATACCATATCGGCCAATCCGCGCTGGGCTAACCGTGCATTGGTTAACTACCTACCAAAGCTCACGAAAATACCGCTTTCGACAAGTTTCCTTGACTTTCGCCCCCGCCGGGCGTTTAAACCGCGCACTTTCTCGGAAAGACGTTCCTTTTCGACCCGCCGCCCGGCCCATGAGACCGGAGGCCAACGCCCGACAGCGCGATGCGCCCTCGGGCGCGAAAGTGTTTGGACTATCGTTTTGGTGCTCAGTGCCAAGACACATACGTGACCGTCATACCCCGCGAAGGCGGGGTATCCAGTACGCCGCGGCGTCTCGGTTCAAACGAGCTGCTCTGGAATACTGGATCACCCGCATTCGCGGGTGATGACAGCGGTGGACGGATCGACATAGCGCCCGCAAGGGCACAAAGGACAACGGCATTGTTCGACAATCTGTCGGAAAAGCTTGGCGGGATACTCGATCGTCTGACGGGGCGCGGTGCGCTGTCCGAAAAGGACGTCGATGCCGCGATGCGCGAGGTGCGCCGCGCGCTGCTGGAGGCCGACGTCTCGCTCGACGTCGTCAGGAGTTTTATCGACCGCGTCCGCGAGCAGGCGATCGGCGCCACCGTCGTCAAGTCGGTCACGCCCGGCCAGATGGTGGTCAAGATCGTCCATGACGAACTGGTCGCCACGCTTGGCGCCGATGGCCAGACCATCGACCTCAATGCGGTGCCGCCGGTCGCGATCATGATGGTCGGTCTGCAAGGCTCCGGCAAAACCACCACCACGGCAAAACTCGCCCGCCGCATGACCCAGCGCGACAAGCGCAAGGTGCTGATGGCCTCGCTCGACATCTACCGCCCCGCGGCGATGGAGCAGTTGGCCGTGCTGGGGCGCGATCTCGACATTCCGACGCTGCCGATTGTCGCCGGCCAGAAGCCGGCGCAAATCGCCAAGCGCGCGCTCGAAGCCGGCAAGCTCGGCGGCTACGACGTCGTGCTGCTCGACACCGCCGGCCGCACCACGCTCGACGAAGAGATGATGAGCGAGGCGGCCGAGATCAAAGCTACCGCCAGCCCGCATGAAGTGCTGCTGGTCGCGGATTCGCTCACCGGCCAGGACGCGGTCAACCTCGCGCGCTCCTTCGATCAGCGCGTCGGCCTCACCGGCATCGTGCTGACCCGCGTCGACGGCGACGGCCGCGGCGGCGCGGCGCTGTCGATGCGCGCAGTCACCGGCAAGCCGATCAAGCTGATCGGCACCGGCGAAAAGACCGACGCGTTGGAGGATTTCTACCCCTCCCGCATCGCCGGCCGCATCCTCGGCATGGGCGACGTCGTCTCGCTGGTCGAGCGTGCCGCGGCGAATATCGACGCTGAAAAGGCCGCGCGCACCGCCGAGCGGATGCGCAAGGGTCAGTTCGACCTCAACGACATGCGCGAGCAGTTGCTGCAGATGTCAAACATGGGCGGCATCAGCGGCCTGATGGGCATGATGCCTGGCATCGCCAAGATGAAGAACCAGATCGCAGCCGCAGGCATCGACGACAAGATCATCAAGCGGCAGGTGGCGGTGATCGATTCGATGACGCGGCAGGAGCGCAAGAATCCCGACATTCTGAAAGCCAGCCGCAAGAAGCGCATCGCCGCCGGCGCCGGCCAGGAGGTCCAGGAAGTCAACAAACTCCTGAAGATGCATCGGAACATGGCCGACATGATGAAGGCCATGAGCTCAGGCAAGCGCGGCCCGCTGGCCGGCATCGCGCAGGCGATGGGTTTTGGCGGCGGCATGAAGCCGCCCTCGCCGGAAGAGATGAAGGCGCTGGCCGACAAGATGCAGGGCGGCGCCGGCGGCGGCCTGCCGAATTTGCCGAAGGACCTTCCGGTCGGCCTGCGTCAGGGATTGCCGAATGTGCCGGGGCTTACCGGCCTCAGCGGCAAGCCGACGCTGCCGGGCCTCGGCGGCTTCCCAGGCAAGAAGAAATGACGACCTAACAACCAACAGACTTTCAATTAACCCACACTCAGGAGAACTAGATGTCAGTCGTTATCCGCCTCGCTCGCGCAGGCACCAAGAAGCGTCCGGTCTATCACGTCGTCGTCGCAGACTCGCGCTTTCCCCGCGACGGCCGCTTCATCGAGCGTCTCGGCCATTTCAATCCGCTGCTGCCGAAGGACAATGAATCGCGCCTGAAGCTCGACATGGACAAGGTGAAGTCCTGGCTCGCCAAGGGCGCGCAGCCGTCGGACCGCGTGACCCGCTTCCTGGATGCTGCCGGCATCGTCAAGCGCGCTGCCCGCAACAATCCGGAAAAGGCCGTGCCGCGCAAGGAGCGCAAGGCCGCCGAAGCCGCCGCGAAGGCATAAGTCTTAGCGACGCATGGTGGCAGCACCGATTTGCGTCGCCCGTATCGGCGCCGCGCATGGCGTGCGCGGCGCGGTGAAGCTGTGGACGTTCACCGAAGATCCGCTGGCCGTAAAGCATTACGGCCCGCTGATGACCAGGGACGGCGCGCGCCAGTTCGAGGTCGCGCATGTTCGCGAGGCCAAAGACCATCTGGTGGCGACGTTCAAGGGCATCGCCACCCGCGAAGACGCCGAACGGCTCAACGGCATCGAGCTCTATGTCGCGCGCGACAAATTGCCCGAGACCGACGACGACGAATATTACCACGCCGACCTGATCGGGCTTGCCGCGGTCAACGCCGCCAACGATCCGCTCGGCCGTGTCGTTGCGATCCACAATTTCGGCGCCGGCGACATCATCGAGATCGCACCGCCGCGGGGCGCCACCATGCTATTGCCTTTCACCAATGCGGTGGTGCCGACGGTCGATCTCGCCGGCGGCCGTGTGGTGATCGAGCTGCCGCAGGAAATCGAAGGCGACGAAGCCCCGACGCTCACGTGATGGGTTTGATATGACCTGGCGCGCCACGGTTCTCACCCTCTTCCCCGAGATGTTTCCCGGGCCGCTCGGCGTCAGCCTGGCGGGCCGTGCCCTGGCGTCCGGCC
>Ga0081455_10007371_pt1 | contig 11598 bp, 9 predicted proteins | sample TabmetS3T2R1_FD_70207 | JGI IMG/M metagenome (GOLD analysis project Ga0081455, IMG submission 70207) | Tabebuia heterophylla rhizosphere microbial communities from the University of Puerto Rico - S3T2R1 | ecosystem: Host-associated > Plants > Roots > Rhizosphere ...
TTAGCTACTCCACGCCCGTTATGGATGACCTCGTCGGCTTGGTCGGTGCGGACCGCATCATGATGGGCAGCGACTACTGCTTCGACATCGCCTACAACGACCCGGTGAAGATCGTGAACGGAATAAAGTCACTCGACGATAACGAGCGTCGGCAGATCCTGTGGGGGAACGCCGCACGCCTGCTCAAACTCGGCAACCCGTGAACTAACTAATTGCGTGGGACCAGGTACACCGGATCGATGAAAGCGCGCGTATCCCCACGGGCGGGCCACACCACGGGTACGATCAGGTCATAGCGTTTCTCCACTTGATGTCCTTCGTGGTGACTGCAAGCGCTCGATATCGATGTTGATCGTCATCGTTCGACGGTCGCGCGTTCTATCTCAAGCAGCGCTTCCAATCCGAGCGTGTCGTGGAGTGCCGCTTGTTCGGCCTTGCGGGTGGTTCCCGCGAGCACGGGATTGGGCTGTCCGCTGGCGAGCGCGCGATAAGTCTGTTGCATAGCTCGATGAAAGGCCAGTGCCGGCGTCGTGATCGTCACCACGCGATAGCCAAGCTGGCCCAAGTCGTCAAGCGTCATGCCGAAAGTCTTTACATCGTCGCTCTGCAGCGAGAACATTAAAGGCGGCGGCAGGCGCGCGGCAATGAAGCGGGCTTCTTCGGCGGTCCGCGGAATAATGAATAGCATGTCGGCACCGGCCTCGCGGTACGCTTCTGCGCGCCGTAGCGCGTCGTCCATATTGCTCGAACGCACGCCGTTGGTACGGGCAATGATCACAAACTCCGGATTTTTCCGCGCACGCACCGCTTCGCGCACTTTGGCTACCATCAGCTCTTGAGGAATCATATGCTCGATACCGGCATGGTGATGCGCCCGCTTGGGCAGAAGTTGGTCCTCGATCTCGATGGCGCAAAACCCCGCTGCTTCCGCCGTCTTTACGGTGAATCCGACATGCATGGGATCGCCCCATCCGCAGATCCCATCCATGATGAGTGGCAGTTCGCATGCGGCCCTGATCTCGACTCCGGTTTGGATGACGTCTGTCAAACTAAGGTTGGCTTCCAAAAAGCACTTGATGTAACCAAGCACCCCGCCGCTTAGATAAAGCATCTGGAACCCGGCTTGCTCCGCCAACTTCGCCGACAGCGGGTTGAAGACGGCAGGTGACAAATAGGCTTGGTTACGAGCCAACATCTCATGGAATTTCATCGTCGATCCCTCCTCGCGTGCGAATCGCTATGTTCAAAACAGCTACCACGACGAAGATCCTGGCGCGGCAGCGCCGAACCCAAACGAACAATGGAAGTATCACCACGAATCACTTGAAGCATGCTCTGAGCAACGGCGAAGGGAGCACAAAGGGAGAAACCATTTTTTTGATTCGATGCTCTCCATTTCGATCTTCGTCTCCTTCGAGCGACCTCCTTTGAAAATACGGGGCGGCGGTTACTTTAAGCAGAACCCCTCGATTGCGTCATTCCAGCATGGAGTGCTGGAATCCAGGTTGACATGGAAGTCGCTGGAGCATCCTGCGAACCTGGATGCCGGCAATCCATGCCGGCATGACGAAGATCTGCATTTTCATTCTCTGTGAGCGCGGGTAAGCTCATGAATCACTTCGTGGCAAGAATATCTTGTTTTCCTCCAGTGCTGCCTCCAGATCAATACTTTTCCCACTCATTACATTGCGAGCGTTCAACCCTCGCCGATCTTAAAGAGCGCAGCCGCGTTCGCGCCAAAGATCAGCTCTTTCTGATCATCAGATAGATGGGGTAGCGAGGCGACGGTCTTGACTGGGTCGCGGTCTCCCATATCAAACGGATAATCGGTCCCCATCATGACACGACCAGGGCCCACTGTCTCGACCAGGAAGTTAAGCGCCGGCAGGGAGTGGACCAGAGAATCAAAGCAGAGCAGTCTAAGGTAATCGCTGGGCGGCCGGTCAATATTTGCCCGAGCCTCGGGCCTCACTTCCCAGCCATGCTCCCAACGACCGCGCAGATAGGGGCATGAGCCGCCGCCGTGGGCGAGATAGAATTTTAGGCGTGGAAACTCTTTAAGAACTCCGCCGAAGATGAGACTCGCGGCCGCCACCGCCGTGTCGCTGGGGTTACCGATCAAGTTCTGGAGGTGATAAGATCGCAGCCGATCGGCTCCCAACACGTTCGAGGGGTGAATGAAGACCGGCACATCCAGTTGTTGCAACTTGGTGTAGAAAGGGACGAAGCTCTTGTCATCCAGATTCTTACCGTTGATGTTGCTGCAAATTTCTGCGCCGCGAAGGCCAAGCTCCCAAACCGAGCGTTCCAACTCTTGCGCTGCCATCTCAGGATCTTGCATCGGAAGATTGGCGAGTGCGACAAAGCGATCCGGATAGTTTTCCACCGTTTCGGCGAACGCGTTGTTGATCTTCTGACACAGCTCAAGACTCTGAGCGGGATCGACGGCATAAAAAAATAAGAAGGGAGGAACCGATAAGACCTGCATATCTACCCATTGGGTTGCCATGTCCTTTAGCCTGCGGTCGATGCTGTATATCTGCGGCGGATCCAAAGCGAGGTTACGGGCGTTGTTGGTGTATGCCACCTGGCGCGAACCCTCTTGAACGATGCGCAGGCCATGGATATGCCCGTCGGTCCCCTTCGCTTCCACATCCAAGCATTTCTCGGGAACGTAGTGAGCGTGAACGTCGATTTTCAAGGGCGCTTCCTTTCCCCACTAGAAGGAGGATAAAACCCCCGACGGCCGCCGTGCCGAACGCGGTAGAGATGTCCTCTTTCAGTGGTCACGTAAATCGTGCTCAGATCTTCATCCCCAAACGCACATTTTGTGGGGCGCTCGGAAATGAGATGGCTCTCGATGACCTGGCCTGATGGCGCAAAGATATAGATCATCGGTCCGGGACCGCTCCTTTCCGAGCCGACGCAGGCGATGATATGGCCTTCGCTGTCCAGACACATCCCGCTCACTCCCCAGTGTGGCCCGCGATAGTCTAAACCAAAGGTGTGCAGCACGATGTAAGATCCCAAGGTTCCATCGTCTTGAATGGGATACGCCCTTAGCTCTCTTTTATCTTGTCCCAAGCCGTTATCAGCCACATACAGAATCTTTTCGTCTTGGGATAAAGCAATGCCCATGGGGGCGGAGGTGTCGTCGGTCATACGCTTTATATACCAGCTTCGATCAACGCGTCGATCCAGGAGCAAGACGGAGGCATGCCCTAGTGGCCCGTGAAGCTGAGGACCAGGAGCGGGGATCGGATCGTAGGGATCGGTAAACCAGATGCGCCCTTTTCGGTCGATGGCCAAGTCGTGCGGATGGTTGTGAAAGTGGCCGTCCAAACTATAGGCGAGGGGCGCTGTGGAACCATCTGGGCTGAAAAGGACGACGCGACGCGAGCCGCTCTGGCAGCCGTAAAGCAAGCCATCCGGGGCGAACGCCAGCCCCTTGGTGCGGTTGGTATACTTGCGGAAATCCGTGACAGCGCCACTCAGCGGATCATAGCGGAGGATGCGGTTTTCCGCAGGTACGGAAAAAAGAAGCGCCTTGCCATCCCACACCGGTCCCTCGGTAGCTCCCTTGAAGGGACCAGCAACCAGCTCAAATTTCCATTCCGTAGCCATGGGGTTAATTCTCCGCCTCCTTAAAGAATCGAGGATCGAAGATGGAAGATCGAGGATCGAGAATCGCTATCTTCCATCCTCCATTCTCAATCCTCGGTTTTAGATTCACACCGGGACTCCAGGAATACCCAGCCTCACTCGATAGACCGAATTGCGCGTCGTGATAAAAAGCGTCCTCCAATCCGAATCGCCCCAGTTAAAGTTAGTCGCGTGGCCTGGGATTTTAAGGCGACCAAGGAGATTCCCTTTGGGATCGATTACGTGAATACCGGCAGGCCCTGTGCAGTAGACATTCCCCTCGACGTCCACCTTCATCCCGTCAGGATTCCCCGGTTCGTCACCGCGGGCATCATAGAACAACCGTCCATTGCTCAGGGTCCCATCGGATTTGACATCGAACACACGAATGTGACGGCGGGTCGTGTCGTTGATATACAAGAGAGACTCGTCCGGCGAGAAGCACAGACCATTGGGATTTTCAAAGTCGTCGGCGACAGGGGCCAGCGTCTTTCCGTCGGGAGACAAACGAAAAACGCCGATGAAATCAAGATAGCGCTGCACATCGTCGCCGGCCATGCCGGGGATGTACATCGCATTGGGCGGATCGGTCCAGTAGATGGCGCCGTCGGACTTGACGACGATGTCATTGGGCGTGTTGATCTTTTTGCCCTGATAATGGGACGCGAGGATCACGATGGAGCCATCGTGATCCACGCGCCACACGGTGCGCGAGCCCCAACCGGCCACCACGAGCCTTCCCTGCTTGTCATAGGTCATGCCGTTCGCTTTCCCTGACGGTCGAAGAAAGATCGAGGTCCCGGTGCCCGGCGTCCATTTCCAAATTGTATCGCCCACAATATCGACCCATGAGAGATAACTTTGACGAGCATTCCACACCGGCCCTTCGCCGAAGATAAGCTCACAGGCGATCCTATCCAGAGAGGCATTACGCGGCACGATGTGCTCAAATCCCACAGCCTCCTTATCGGTGTCCATCAGACCTCCTTAACTATGTTCTCACCACCCTCATCTTTAATCCTCTCCCTCCAAAAGGAGGGCGAGGAAGTTATTGAAGGGACGGCATCGTCCTTCGGTTTTGCAAGGCGGCTGCTAGCGATGTTGAGATCGTTGCACCTGGTATTCCCTCACCCCCACTGTCGCCCGGTGCGAGAGCGTGCAAGTATCTTCGAATTAGAATCATTTTGCCGCCAATCTTTTGAAAAAACCTTCCTCTTCCAACTTGCTGACAAACCTTAGGTCGACAAAATCTGGTGGATTCTTCGTCTTAATCGCGAGGCGCTGGTCAGTGAGAAAATCGAGAATGAATTTTATTCCCTCTAGCGAAGGCCTTAGGTTTTGATCCAACTGTTTACCATAAACCTCGTAGGATTCGCGCAGCGCCGGGTCATCCCTTGGTACGCGCATGTATTTGGCCACCATCGGCAGAGTTAACTCCGGCTGCGTCTTGTAGACATAGATGGCTTCGGCAGTGGCGCGCAACACGTTCAGGATGGTTTCCGGGTTCTCCTGAACAAACCTTCGCGTGCTGGCGACAGAAATCGTGGGAAAAGGCAACTCCAGGCTTGCGATGTCGAAAATCTGCCGGAATCCCATTCTGGCAGCGATGCTCGTAGTGGGCGGTGACATCACGCCAGCTTGAACCTGTCCGTGTTGCAAAGCGCTGAGCACTTCCGGAGTTCCACCTAAGACGCGGAAAGTCACGTCCTTGTTCGGAACCAGACCAACTCTCGACAAGAACAACTGGCCGGCGAAATAGCTGTTTCCACCGACGGTACCCGCAGCCATGCTTTTTCCTTTGAGATCGGTGATCTCCTTGATCTGCGGAACCGCATGGACCATGAATATTAACCGGGTGAAGACCGTGCCCAAGATCACGACCTCCGCGCCTTGAGCTGTGGCAGAGACGACGCTTGCGCCGCCTGCCTGCGAGAAATCGACCGAGCCGCCGAGCAAGGCCTGGATATTACGGGCACCGCCCACGTAGACCAGCTCTACGTCAAGGCCATATTTTTCGAACACCCGGAGATCCTTAGCGATCCAAAACGGAGGATTGGCGTAACCAAAGGCAGTGAACGCCGCCCGAACTTTCTTCAATGGCGGAGCGGCAAACAGATGGTAGGGAGTGAGCAGGATCGCTGCAAGAAGGGAGACACTGAACCTCTTCAACGAGTGATTCATACTCGCCTCGCCTATCAACGGATGGTAGGTAAGGCTATGTCAGCTGGGTTGCGTAAGTCAACCAGAACTTTCGATGTCCAATGTCCTTAGGGTCTAATTCCCGGCAGCTTCGACGGGGTAGTTCATTCCAAAAATCGACAACCCAAAACACCTTGTCCGCCCACGCCAGCACGTTGGGCGGGATCGTCAGGTCAATTTTGCGTCGCCGCCTTAAGGTTAATGATCAACTCGAACTTCTTTGGCTGCTCTACCGGCAGATCGGCGGGTTTAGCGCCCTTTAAAATCTTGTCAACTAAGTAGCAGCGCGCCGGTGCAAGTCAATAAAGCTTACGCCGTAGCTCATAAGGCCCCCGTCTTCCACAAATTCTATCGAAAAAACTTTGGCGACCCCTGTTTGTCATTTCGAGCGCAGCGAGAAATCTAGGATCCCTCACATTCGTTCGGGATGACATGCGACTGTTGCAGATTACAAGACGGTCTCCCAGGGCGATGAAAAGAGAATTTCACGTTTACCCCGGCAGGAGACCCACGGCACGGGTCCAGGCCGCGCTGCAGCGCTCTAGCTTGATTGGGAACGCAACAACTTTAAAACCGTGCGTCGATGGCAAAGAACCCAGATCCATTTTATGAATCAGACAGAACTCTCGCTGCCGGCCAGCGTAGTGAATCGGGAAGAACTGATCTTTCCTACCTGCCCGCAATGCCTGCACCATCGGAGTAATAGGACCATCCAGCAATTCACTGTCACAACCAATCACCCGGACTCCTTGATCCAAGAGCCAGAGAAAAGCATCCAGTTCTAAGCGGATCGAGAGATCAGCGAAATTTGGATCGTCGCTGAAGTGGTCGGCGGCTCCTGTACGAATGAGCACGATGTCCTGGCTTTTCACGCGATACTTGATCTGGTCCAGTTTCCCCCTGACCTCAGCCACGGAGATCGTTTGGCCTGGCCGCTTCACTGCGCTGAAATTCAGCAGCACGCCGTCGTTATAAAACCACTCCAGCGGCAGTTCGTCTGCCGTTCGGGCTCTTTTCCCGTTGGTCGCTGGGCCGAAGTGGTAGGGCGCGTCCACATGCGTGCCGGCGTGAGTATAAGTTTTAACGATGTCCAGGGCGCCCAGGTGAACAATCTCCGATACCGGCATGCGCAGGCGCTTCGCTTTGGCCCTTTGATTTTGATCGTGATCGATCGTCGTTATCCGGCTCTCTTGCGGCTCGAAGGCGTGATTCATGATGGGCAAGCTAAGGTCGACAACTCGAACGCTTCGGTCCAACCATTCATCTTGAATCGCAACGGCGCGGATCCAGGCGCCGGTGCCACGCGCGATTTTTACGGGAAAAAACATCACCTTAAAACCAAATGGTCCGGGCAGACTGCCCATACTGGTTAGTTTTTCTGCATGGGTCCATTCGGTCAGCCGTCCGGCCCTGTGTATGGGAAAATACGCAGCCTTGTCGCCTTTGACGAAGCGCTCGGTCATCAATGCGATAGGCATGTCGATGGTGGCGGAGTCAGTAGACATGATCTTGACCCCGAAGCGAAACACGTAATTGAGCGCGCCACCGTTAAGGCCTGCGGCCGACTCGGCAAAGTGAGGGTCGTCGTCGTAGTGGTCTGTGCCGCCGGTCCAGAGACAGACAATATCTCCTGGTTTCAGCGTGTAGTGGATTTTTTCGAGGGCCGCGGCGATATCATATTCGGTGATATATTCGGACGGTTTCTTGTGGCGGAAATCAAGCACTACGCCGTCGGCGATGCACCATTCGAGCGGCACCTCTTCAATAAACTTTGCTGGACGGCCCTCAGAGGTTGGATAGAAATGGTACGGCGCGTCCAGATGAGTGCCCAAGTGGCTGCGCAGCTCGATCTGCTCGGTGGAAAAAAAAGAGCCGTGAGGGAGATCGGAAACCTTCACCTGATAGCGCTTGGCGAATATCCTGGCTGCCTCATCGTGCGAAATGGAGTTCAGTTTGAGCTCACTGTTTTCCAAATGATCCGGTCTTAGGGAAACACTCAGATCATAAATTTTGGCCATCTCTCCCCCTTCGTGGCACTATTCGCTTGGGTTGCTTCCGCCTTGCGAACGAATAAGCGAATCGATCAGCGAGCGCTCTTTCTCGATAAGGGTGCGGAGCGACTCCCGGAATATCCGCTCCGACAAGAAGACATCGCGCAGAAGCAGGCTCCGAAAAGCCGCGGCGCTCCATTGCAGGGCCGCCGATTTCTCGCTCGCGCGCACCGAAGCCGATCGCGGAATGCCGCATAGCACGGCCAATTCACCCAAGATCGTGCCCGGCCCAGCGTCGGCCAGCACCAGGTCGCGCCTCTGGCGTTCGACAAAGACCTGCATTTTACCGGCGAGAACGAGCAGGACGAACGTCGGGCTATCTCCTTCCTTGAGCAACACTTCTCCTGAGGAGTACTCTTTGACTTCGCCAGACGCCAACAGCATTCGAGCGCCATCCAAAGTGAATCCGTGGAATAGCGGAAACCGAGTGATTATCGCGGCATACTGTTCATACATGATTGAGCGCACCTCCGCTTAGAAGACGAGCTCGTGTTAGTGGCCGCCGGAAAGCTTTTTGAAAAATCCTTCGTCTTCCAGTTTTTTTAGAAAGCTCACGTTAACGAAATCTGCCGGCTTTTTCTCTTTCAGCCCCGGGCGCTGCTCGGCGAGAAAATCCAGGATGAATTTGATTCCATCGAGGGACGGCGCCAGAGTCGAATTCAGATGCTTGCCGAAGGTTTCCTGAGCCTGGAGCAGGGCGGGATCCTCTTTGGGGACCCGCATATACTTGGCGATAATTGGCAGCGTAACCTCGGGCCGTGTCTTGTACAGATGGATCGCCTCTGAAGTGGCTCGCAGCACGCCGAAAATAACCTCAGGATTCGCATCGCTATACTTCCGCGTGCTGACCACGGATAAAGTAGGAAAGGGAAAGTCCAAACTGCCGAGATCGTAAATCTCTCGAAAGCCCATTCTCGCTGCCAGATGCGTGGTCGGCGCCGTCAGCACGCCCGCCGGGAACCTTCCCTGGGTCAGCGCGCCAAGAACTTCCGGCGACCCGCCCACACCGATCACATTCACGTCCCGGTTGGGGACCCAATTGAACCGAGAAAGAAAAAGCAACGCAGCGAAGTAAGTGTTGCCGCCCACCGTCCCGGTGACCAGGGTCTTCCCTCTTAGATCGCTGATCTGCTTGATCTGCGGACTGGCATGCACGGCAAAATTAAGCCGCGAAAAGATCGTGCCCAGGATAACCACATCCGCTCCCTGGGCGGCTGCCGATACGGTGGCTGCTCCGCCGACTTGAGAGACATCGATGGATCCGCCGAGCATAGCTTGAATCGGCCTGGCCCCCGACACATAGACCAGCTCCGTGTCCAGGCCATACTTTTCGAAAAGCTTTAAGTCCTGGGCAATCCAGAAAGGCGGATTGGCGTAGGCAAAGGCACTATACGCTAATCTAACTTTCTTCGCGGGCACCGCCGCCGGCGGGCTAGAAGGAAGAACAAATGACGCGACAAAAACGATACCGCAAAATAACCAAGCGGTGCGGCCCTTCATGGGTGCGAGAAATACGTCTAATCGCCCCGCCGAGTCAAACTGTTCGAACCCCCTGCCTATTTTCGTCTCAACACACGCAAGAATTTCCCAGCGATTGCTTCCTTGGCCTCGTCCAGTTCTTCGATGCGAAGCAGCCGGCAGGCTACGTAAAATACAATTGCCGCCAAAGTTATAGACGCCGAGACACGCACGAGCCTGAGTACAATCCCGGTCAGCGGCAGACTCCCGCTCAATTCACTCACCAGCCAGGCGACGAGAGCCATAGGAATCGCAGCAACGCAAATTCGCGCCAGTGTATTTCCTAGGCGACTTCCTTCCAGCCGGCCAATTCGGCGGCGCATGAAAAGCGCGAGCAAAATGAAATTCACCAGGGCCACTGTCGAGGTTGAAAACGCCAGGCCGACGTGGCCAAAAGGTCGAACCAACAAGAAATTCATTACGTAGTTGACAACGATGGAACCCACACTGATCAGCATCGGAGTCCGAGCATCTCCCAGAGCGTAAAAAGCCGGGGAAAGCACCTTGACGGCGGCATATCCTGCGAGGCCGATGGAATAAGCCGCCAACGCATCCCCCGTCTGGACCGTGTCGAAAGCGCTGAACTTCCCATGCTCGAAGATGAGCGCGACGATGGGCCGGCCCAAAACCGCGAGGCCCACCGCCGAAGGAATGCAGAGCAGAAAAACCAGAGCCAACGAGTGGGCCAGAGTGCGGCGGAATTCGATGTAATCCGTTTGCGCGCTGCTGCGAGAAAGCGGCGGCAATGCCGCCGTGGCGATGGCCACGCCAAACACGCCGATGGGAAATTGCATGAAACGAAAAGCGTAGCTCAACCAAGACACCGGGCCGTTGGCTACGGCGCCGGTGGCGGGATCGATAATCGATGACGCAAAATTAGTGTTGACAAAAACATTGACCTGCACGGCAGCAGTGCCGATAATCGCCGGTCCCATCAGGCCGAAGATCTGGCGAACACCCGGATCGCTGATACTGATCATAGGCCGATAGCTGAACCCGGTGCGGATGAGGCTCGGGCACTGGACGGCGAATTGTAAAAAACCGCCAATGAGGGTTCCGTAGGCCATGCCTTCGATGGCGCTCAAACCGATCGCGGGCCCGACTGCAAAACCCAGCAATAATCCTCCCAGGATGGAACCGACGTTAAAGAAAGCGGACGCCAGCGCGGGCATGCCAAACCGGCCGCGCGCGTTCAGTATTCCCATGGCCTGCGCCGCGAGGGCGACGAGGAGCAAGAATGGGATCATAATTCGGGTCAGTGTGATCGTTAGCTCCGCCTTGCCTGGGACATCGTAAAAACCAGGGGCGAGAATATGGACGATGGCTGGCGCGTACCACCATGCGACCAACGAAATAGCCGTGATCACGAGAATCATCAAGGTTGCGACTCGATTGGAAAGCCGAATCGCTTCCTTTTCCCCTTTGGTCGCTAGAACCTGAGTGAATGTGGTAACGAATGCGGCCGACAGCGCGCCTTCGGCAAATAGATCCCGCAGCAGATTGGGAATTCGAAAAGCCGTCAAAAATGCGTCGTAATAAAGGCCGGCGCCGAAAAAGATCGCGAAGACTTGGTCGCGTACCAGTCCGAGGACGCGGCTCGCCATCACGGCCATACTGACGATGCCCGCATTGCGCGCTACGCTCGAACGGGCGCGCTTAACGCTGTCCGATTCCATGTCTTGATGATTTAAATTCATAGCCATAGCATGAAAGTTGCAGGGCCGTCGACGCATGACTTTGTCAAGAGAAGATTCAATGGCGCGCTCGATTCACCAACGACGTCGAGAAATCGTCCCGTACCCATTCCGAATATTCTACGACAAAACGCCGCCCTTGTATTGCCGTTTTGAGACGGATACAACCGAGTCAAATCAAATCCGAGGAGAAACCATGAGACTGCCAACGGTAAAGCGAGAAGACCTTTCGCCCGAAAATCAAGAACGATGGGATCGTATCATGGCTGGACGCACCAGTGGGGGCGGCGGACCGTATAGCGCGTTGATCCATGCACCGCTCCTCGCCGATTACTTAGCGACGGCTGAAAATTACTACCGAAAAGAGGCGGCCCTCGCCGAAGCGGACCGGGAGCTAGTCATCCTGGCTACGGCTCGCGAATTTGAAACTCACTATCCCTGGACCAGACACGAAATCAGAGGACGCCGGGCGGGCTTGCGTGAGGAAGCCATCG
>Ga0081455_10007372_pt1 | contig 11597 bp, 10 predicted proteins | sample TabmetS3T2R1_FD_70207 | JGI IMG/M metagenome (GOLD analysis project Ga0081455, IMG submission 70207) | Tabebuia heterophylla rhizosphere microbial communities from the University of Puerto Rico - S3T2R1 | ecosystem: Host-associated > Plants > Roots > Rhizosphere ...
CGGCGAGACCGAGACGAGCGACCGCCAGCCGGTGACCACGGATGCGCCGACGTCGACCGCGAGCGCCGCGCCCGCGACCACGACCACCACGGCACCGCCGACCACCACGACGACGGCCCCGCCCACGACCACGACCACGGCCCCGCCCGATCCGGCCGCCGACGGCACGCTCGAGCTGGGCGAGGGCGGCCAGGCGGTCCTGGCCCTCCAGCAGCGGCTGGTCGACCTCGGCTACTGGCTCGGGTCGGCAGACGGCAACTACGGGCAGCTCACCCGCCAGGCGGTGATGGCGTTCCAGAAGGCCGAGGGGCTGGCTCGCGACGGCGTGGCCGGTCCCGCCACTCAGGGGCGCCTGGCCAGCGCCGGGCGGCAGTCGTCCCGGGTCGGCGGCACGGGGCTGGAGATCGACCTCGAGCGCCAGATCCTCATGATCGTCGAGGGCGGCCAGGTCCGCTGGGTGATCAACACGTCGACCGGCAACAACGAGACGTACACCAGCTCCACCGGCGGGTCGGCCCAAGCGGTCACCCCGCCCGGCAGCTTCAGGATCAACCGCGAGATCGACGGGGTCCGCGAGGCACCCCTCGGCACGCTGTACCGGCCCAAGTACTTCAACGGCGGCATCGCCATCCACGGCTCGGGCAGCATCCCTGCGCACCCGGCGTCGCACGGCTGTGCCCGCGTCACGAACTCGGCCATGGACATGCTGTGGGCGAGCGGCGTCGCCGCCATCGGCACGCCGGTCACCGTCTACTGACGGCCAAAACCGCGGCCGCGACCAACGCCACCGCCGCGGCCCTTTGATCGCGTCCGGTAATTGAGCATACGCTCAAAGCGTTCGCTCAGATCGGGCGGATCAGGGACCAGGGAGAGGTCGATGGGCCGCACCCCGTCCGCTACGACGCCGGTGTTCGAGGGCGAGCTCGGCGTCGACCACCTCGCCCGACTGTTCGGCATCGCCGACCTCGCGGACCGCCTCGCGGCCGTCGACGAACGGATCACGTCGGCGCTCGGCGAGGACGGTGCCCTGCTCGGGCCCCCCAGCGTCCGTGTGGCGGAGGCGGGCGGCAAGCGCCTCCGGCCCCTGTTCACCATCGCCTGCGCCGCGCTGGGCGACGTCTTCGACGAGCGGGTCGTGGCGGCGGCGGCCGCCGTGGAGCTGGTGCAGATCGGCTCGCTCGTCCACGACGACATCCTGGACGCCGCCGCCACGCGCCGGGGCCGTCCCACCATCAACGCCAGCGAGGGACTCGACGAGGCGCTGCTGGCCGGCGACTACATCCTCGCCCGAGCGGCGCAGCAGGCGGCCTCCGTGAGCCAGGAGGCCGCGCGGCTGGTGGCGGCCGCCCTGGCCGACCTGTGCCAGGGCCAGGTCCTCGAGCTGCGCGACGCGTACGACCCCGATCGCACCCTCGACGCCCATCTCGCCTCCGTTCGCGGCAAGACGGCGGCGCTGTTCGAGTGTGCGTGCCGGCTCGGCGCGCACACAGCGGGGCTGCCGGCCCACAACGCGACCGCGGTCGCCCGCTTCGGGGCCGGCTTCGGGATGAGCTTCCAGCTGCTCGACGACGTCCTCGACCTGATCGGCGACGCCGAACGGCTCGGCAAGCCGACCGGGATCGACATGGCCGCCGGCGTCTACACGATGCCGGTCATCACGACCCTGCGGGGTCCCCGGGGGGGCGAGCTCCGGGACCTGCTTCCCGGGCCCCCCGGCGACGCCGGTCCCGCCGACACCACCAACGCCGCGGACGCCGCCGACAGCGAGAACGTCGCTGCGGCGCTGGCGGTCGTGCGCACATCGGGCAGCGTCGCCGCCGCGCTGGCGGCCATGGACCGCTTCGCCGACGATGCGCGGCGCGCCGTCGCGCACCTCAACCAGGCGACCGTCGGCGAGGGGCTGTGGACGTTCCCCCGCACCTACAGCACCTGGGCGCTGGAGAACCTCATGGACCGGCGCTACCTCGAGGTCCCCCTTACGGCCGATGCCGGCACCTGAGAAGGTCCCCGTGGCGTCACGACGAACGGCACCAAGGCAGGCCGACGAGACCCGCGCCCGCATCGTCGATGCCGCGCTCGAGGCGCTGCGCGCCCACGGGATCGCCGGCATCAGCGCCCGCACGATCGCCCGCCACGGCGGCTTCAACCAGGCGCTGATCTTCTACCACTTCGGCTCCGTCGAGGGGCTGCTGGTGGCCGTGGCCCGCCTCGAGAGCGAGCGCCGCTCGGCGCTCTACGCACCGGCGCTCCGCGAGGTGACCTCGCTCCTCGACCTCGTGGCCGTGGCCCGCCGGCTGCACGACGAGGAGTTCTCCGGTGGCTCCGTGGCGGCGCTGACGCAGATGCTGGCCGGTGCCGTCGGTTCGGAGGAGCTGGCCCGCGGGATCTGGGACGCCCTGGAGCCGTGGACGACGCTGGTCCGGGAGACGATTCGGCGTCTGCTCGCCGGCACGCCCTACGGCGAGGCGCTGTCGCCCGACGACCTGACGTCGGCGGTGACCGCGCTGTTCCTGGGCATCGAGCTGCTGACCGGGCTCGACCCCAACGGCCGGGAGCACAGCCTGTTCACGACGATGGAGGCGGCCGCCGCCGGCATCGACGCGTTGCTCCGGCCGCCGGCCGCCGCCACCGACAACTGACCACGTAACGACCGGGAGCTCGAACTTGCGGCGATTAGAGCCCCCATGGGGGCCCCAACCGCCGCAAGTTCGGATTTGGGGATCACCTCCTTGGCGGCGCCACGAACTCGAAGTGGCCGGCGTCGGGCACAAGCCAGCTGTCGCCCGACGTGAACCCCCAGCGGCGGAAGATCTCGACCAGCCGGGGGTCCTGGACCGACTCCAGCCCCGTCGGATTGCTGCTGAACCCCATGTCGAAGGCGACGCCCCAGGCGTGGCGCGACACGCTGTCGCTGCCGGCAACGAAGCGGGGATTGAAGCAGCCGTCGTACCCGGCCTGCTCGACGAGGCTCGCCAGGCCCGCCCTCTCGATCTCCGTCAGCGCACCGGCCAGCGCGTCGACGATCCCCCGGTGGCAACGGACGGTGCCGAGGATCGGCACGCGGCGCGTGACGATGTTCTCGGCCTGCCACCGGGGATCCTGCTCGAACCCGCCGCCGCCCCCCGCTCTGTAGCTGAACTCGCCGAACCGGGCCTTGATCTGCGCCTGCGGCAGCACGGCGTCCGCGTGGCGCAGGTAGGGCGTCTCGCCGGGGCCGCGGAAGCGAACGACGGTCCCGGGCCGCAGCGCCGCGCGCAGGCGGTCCTCGAGCGCCGGCCGGTCGCCGCTGTAGGCCACCAGCAGGTAGCGCGGCGTGGTGAGGCCCAGGCGCTCGCCCGTGGCGACGTCGACGGCCAACTCCGCCCCACCGATGGTGGCGTCCTCCACGATCGCCGACACGACCACCGACCCGCCCCCGGCGACGTCGATCACCCCGCCGATCGAGAGGCGCCGGAGCTCGGCCGAAGTCCGGCCGAGCACGGCATCGCCCGGGCGAAGCCCCGTGATGGCGGCCCGGTCGCCGATGGGCACGAAGCCGGCGTGGCGGGCGGGGTCGATGGCGGCCGCGTCCAGCGGGACGGCCCAGCCGGGGGCCAGCGCATCCACGGATCTGCCCTCCATGTCCCGCGAGCCGACCAGGTCGAGGCCCCCCGCCCGCACCAGCGACGTGCCGCTGACGCCGGGGAGGGCGGCGGCCGCCGGCTCGAGCCCCGGATCGAGCCCGCGACCAGCGCCGCTGCGGCTCCACGCGAGCAGGACTGCGGGGGCGGGTGCGGTCGGAGCCTCGGTCGCCGGCGGCGACGGTGCCACGCCGGTCGACGGTGTCGACGGCGCCCCGGGCGCTGTCACCGTCCGCTCAATGGACGCCGGGCGGGGGGTGGCCTGGTCGGCCGCCCGTCCCGAAGCCTGGACCGCCACCATCACGCCGCCCCCGACGAGGCCACCGGCGACGGCCGAACCGACGATCACGGCCAGGCGCTTCACGCGGGCTCCAGCTCCGCCGCCAGTGCGAGCAGGTCGGGCAGGGTCAGCGTGTGGCTCGACAGCCCCACGGCCGCCCCGCCCTCCACCCATTCGAGCTGGCCCCGCTCGGCGCTGTAGCGACCGGCGGCGCCGCGCACCTCGACCCCCACGGCGTCGCCGTCCGCCGGCGGGGCGAGGTGGTCGACGCCGCTCTGCACGAGCGTGAAGCCCAGGTCGCCGGCGCCGGCGTAGACCTGGGTGACGGTGCCGTCGGCGACCCGGATCGCCGGCGGGCCGAAACCGTCGAGGTCCCGCGCGACGAGCAGGCCGGCGACGGCGTCGGTCGCCTCGGCCACCGTGGCCGTGGCCGATTCGGCCCACGACCGCGGGACCGGCAGGCCGGTGATGCCCAAGCCGGCGGCGGCGGCGCGCAACTCGTCGGCGGTCACGCTCCCGCTGACCACGGCGTCGCGGCCGTCGCCGTGGAGCGCAATCCTCCGCCCGCCGTCGCTCACGTACCCGATCCCGGCCTCTCCCAGGTCGATCGTGCGCACGCTCGGTCCCAGACCGCCGAAGAGGCGGCCGCCCGGCCAGTCCCGCGTCGACCGGACGGCCAACCAGGCGCGGCCATCGGTCCAGGAGTCGACGGCAATCGTGGGTCCGCCGGTGCCCCGGATCGTGCCCGAGCGATAGGGACGGAAGCCCTCGGGCAGGTCGGACGGGACGGGTCCCGCCGGGCCCTTGCCCGGGCGGAAGCCGGCGTCGACCGCCTCGTCGGGGGCCTCACGGGCGGGCGCGGCGAAGGCCCGGGCGGCGACGGGCTCGTTGATCGCCACGGAGGTGACCGTGAAGTCCAGGACCGTGGCGCCGGGGCGATCCGTGAACCCCAGGCCGCTCGCCCACCGCGCCCGGTCGACGCCGTCGGCGGCGCGCACGGTCACCTCCAGGGGCACGAGGTGCTCGTCGTCGAGCCAGAGCTCCACCGGATCGCTGGGGTGCACCGCCCGCAGGTGGCTGCCGACGGACAGACCGTCGAGGAACGCAGCGAGTTGCGCCGCGGTCACGACGACGCCCACCGCGCGCCGACCCGCGATCGTCCGGATGCCGAGGCCGGTGGGGGTCGATGCCGGGTTGAAGCCGTCGACCGGGTTGATCAGCTCGAGCGGGACGGGTGAGCTCTCCGAGAACGGCTCGCGGCCCCTCACGGAGCGGACCCATCGCCTGGCCCCGTCGGTGCACGCCGCCCGGTCGGGCAGCGGGGCGCACGCCCGCACCGTCGACTGCCACCAGTGCTCGCCATCGACCACGAGCCGCAGGTCGTCGTCGTCCCGGGATCCCGGCGCGCGGAGCGTGAGTGCGAGCGATTCCGGCGCCGCGTAGACCAGGCGCCCGTCGAGGCGGCGCTCCCCTCCGCCCCCGGCGAGGCCGCTCTCGACGAGTCGGAAGCCGGCGTCGACCGAGTCGATGCCGGTCTGCGCCGCCAGCACCCGGTCCGGCAGGTCGGCGGCGGCGGGCGAGCGGGGTTCCGAACCGAGGCCCACGAACGCCGCCCCGGCGGCCATGCCCGCGATTGCCGCCAGCGCCGCCGCCACCACGAGCGGCCGCCGGGGCCGGGGTGCGGTAGCCCGCGGGGCCCGGCCGTCGGCCGCCACCCGGCGGCCCGAGGTCCCAGGCGGTTGCTGGCGCGCGACGACGGCCGGCGCGAGGTCGGGAACGGCGCCGACGGCCTCGAACCGGAGCGCGGCCCGAACCCGCTCGGCGTGGCGCTCGAAGCCCGTGCACTCGGCGCAGGCGTCGGTGTGTCCCTCCAGCTCGCGGACGTCGAGGTCGCCGGGCAGCTCGCCGTCGAGGCGGAGCGAGATCGCCGCGCGGGCGTCGTCACACCTCACCGGACGCCCTCTCCTCGTCGGCGGTCGACCAGCGGTGCAACCGGGACCGGGCGCTGAACACGCGGCTCTTGACCGTGCCCTCGGGTACGCCCAGCACTCGGGCGACCTCGCGATAGCGCAGGCCCAAGACCTCGACGAGCAGGATGGCCTCGCGCAGGTCGACCGGGAGGCTGGCCAGCGCCGCGTCGATCTCGGCGACGGCCTCGGCCACGGCGGCCCGCGGCCTCGGCGGCGGGGTCAGGGACGCGAGCCGGAGGCGTCGCCGGCGGGAGCGGAGCTCGTCCACACCGGCGTTGCGGGCGATCTGGAACACCCAGGTGGAGAACTTCGCCTCGAACGAGAAGCTGGGCAGTCGCCGAAACACGCGCAGGAACGCCTCCTGGGCCACGTCCTCGGCCGCGCCCGCGTCGCCGAGCAGGCGGCGGAGGAACCGCCACACCGGCTCCTGGAAGGCGCGCACCAGCCGCTCGAACGCCGCGATGTCGCCTGCCGCGGCGGCTCGGATGAGCGCCGGCTCCGGTTCCTCCATGCGCTGCCCCTCCGTCACCGGGCCCGCCCATGCTGATGGGCGGGCGGCTGCCTGTCCATCGCGTGGATCCGCCGCCGCTCACAGCTTGATGTTGACCGGGTCGGGGTCGTCGTCGGATTCCACGTGGTCGTGCTGGCCGTTGCCCGGGCGCACGACCATGCGGGCCTCCCTGGGCCGCCAGCGCCAGGCCAGGCACCACACCACCAGGAGCGCGCCGAAGGCGAGCAGCCAGGCGACGACCTCGCTGGGGACGCCCCCGGCCGGATCGGCGCCGGCCCTTCCCGCCGGCGACGTGCCGGCGTCGGCGATCGACCGGCTCGCAGGGGGTGCGGCCGTCGATGTCACCGCTGGCTCCGGCTCCCGTGGGGCGGTGACGGGCGTGGGCCGGTAGCCCGCACGGATCTCGGCGGCCGTGACGGTCCAGTCGCCCATGTCGTCGCAGTCCGCCTCGCACACCGGAACGGCCACGAGCGCGTCGTCGTCGAGATGGCGGATCGCGGGGTCGTCGAGTGGCCACTCGCGCACGATGGGTTCCGCGGGATCGATGCCGACATACAGGGACGAGCCGACGAGGTAGCCGAGCGTCGTCGTGCAGGGGTCGTTGCAGACGATCACCTGGTAGATGCCGGGCGCGAGTTCCCGGGGCAGCCGGAAGGACGCGCTCACGCGCAGCGAGAAGTAGCGACTCGCCGCCGGCGTGGCCGGGCTGACCTCCTCGGCCGTCACCTGTGTCATGCGTCGATCGGTCGGATGGATGTAGGGCCAGGGACTGCCGTCCCGTGGCGCAGAGCGCTCGACGGCGCCCGGATCCACCCGGAGGTAGGCGTAGTACGGACCGTCGCCCCGCAGGGCGGCCTTGGCCAGGACGCTGTCGTCACTCGTCGACCGGGCGATTGCCTCCGTGTAGCCGACGAGCAGGACCTGCTGGCCGGGTTCGTAGCGATCCCGATGCGGGTACAGCCAGTCGCCACCACCGGCGCCCGCGGGCGCCGGGGCCGCCAGTGCCACCGCCGACAGCGCCGCCGCGGCCACCGCCGCCCCGATCCCGGCTCGAACCCGTCGCTCCCCCACGCGCGCCATGACCAGCCTCCTCGTCGCCACCCGATATGACGCCCGGGGGGCCGGTTTGGTTCGCGGTCAGCCGGTGGTCGATGTCGTCCGGTCGGCTGCGTTGAGGTCGACGTCGACGTTGCCGTCGGCGTCGACGGTGACGGGGTACATCGGCAGCCCCTCGCCGTCGGCGGGGAACTCGCGGCCGTCGCACTCGCCGCGTACCTCCTCCGACGCGTCGAGCAGCCGGAACACCTGGTCGTCGCCGTTCCATCGGAGGGTGCAGGCGCGTGACACGCCGGGTGGGCGGGCCGCGAACGCGATCCAGCCCTCGTTGGGGTCGTCACCGAAATGCTGCAGGTAGATGTCCCGGTCGCCGCCGGCCGTGTCGGGGTAGAGGATCGGCCCGCTCTCGGCGATGTCCCTGGCGGCGTCCTCGGCGTCGTGCTCTGCGAACGTGTCCGACCCCAACCGCACGTCGACCTTGCCCCGGTTGGCCAGCACGGCCAGCGCCGCCGCCACGCCGATGGCCACCACGACGCCGACGGCGGCCACCGCCAGCGCCCGGCCCGCGTGGCCCTGCGAGCGTGCTACCGGGCTCACAGCTTGCGGCGCAGCGCGGGCTTGGGGCCGGTCGGCGACATGCCCGTAGTATCGCTAGCCGGCATCGCCCAGCGCGAACCCGCGTGCCCGTCCGGCGCGAGCCACATCATGGGAGGCCAGGCCCCTTGGATCTCTACGAGTACCAGGGCAAGCAGTTCTTCGCCCGCTACGGCATCCCCGTGAGCCCCGGCGAGGCCGTCGCCAGCGTCGACGAGGCCGTGGCCGCCGCCGACCGGATCGGCTACCCCGTCGTGGTCAAGGCCCAGGTGCAGGTCGGCGGGCGCGGCAAGGCGGGCGGGATCAAGCTGGCCAACGACCCCCAGGAGACCCGCACCCACGCCGGCAACATCCTGGGCATGGACATCAAGGGCCACACGGTCGAGATCCTGTGGATCGAGCGGGCCTCCGACATCGCCGAGGAGTACTACGCCAGCTTCACGCTCGACCGCTCCGCCAAGAAGCACCTCGGCATGCTCTCGGCCCGGGGCGGGGTCGACATCGAGGCCGTGGCGGCCGAGGAGCCCGACGCCATCGCCAAGATCTGGGTCGACCCCGTCGACGGCCTCACCGAGGAGCAGGCCAAGGCCTGGGTCGCGGCCGCCAGGCTCAACCCCGAGGCCACCGACGGCACAGTCGACATCCTCCTGAAGCTCTACAACGCCTACGTCCAGGGTGACGCCGACCTGGTGGAGGTCAACCCGCTGATCCTGAAGCCCACCGGCGAGGTGCACGCGCTCGACGCCAAGGTCACGCTGGACGGCAACTCCGAGTTCCGCCATCCGGAGTACGCCGCGTACGACGCCACCCAGGTGCGCGACGAGCGCGAGCAGGCGGCGCACGAGAAGGGCCTGCAGTACGTCGGGCTCGACGGCTACGTCGGGGTGATCGCCAACGGCGCCGGCCTGGCCATGTCGACCGTCGACATCGTCAACCAGGTCGGCGGCGAGCCGGCGAACTTCCTCGACATCGGTGGCGGCGCCTCGGCCGAGGTGATGACCGGCGCGCTGGAGGTCATCACCAACGATCCCAGCGTGCGCTCGATATTCATCAACATCTTCGGCGGCATCACCAAGGGCGAGGAGGTGGCCAACGGCATCGTCGCCGCCCTCGGCCGGGTGGACATCGACCAGCCGATCGTGATCCGCCTCGACGGCACCAACGCCGACCTCGGTCGCGAGATCCTCGAGCCGCACCTGTCGGACAAGCTGCAGATGCAACCCACGATGGTGGACGCCGCCCGCACGGCCGTCGCCCTGGCGGGGAAGTGAGGTAGGGCGCCGTGGCCATCTTCGTCGACGAGACCACCAAGGTCGTCTACCAGGGCCTGACCGGCAGCCAGGGCCGCTTCTACGGGCTGCTCAACCGCGACTACGGCACCCGGGTCGTCGCGGGCACCAACCCGCGCAAGGCCGGCAGCGACGTCGACGGCATCCCCGTCTACGGCAGCGTGACCGACGCCGTGGGGGCCACCGGCGCGACCGCGAGCTGCATCTTCATCCCCGCCCCCGGCGTGCGGGATGCGGTGATCGAGGCCGCCGAGGGCGGCATCACGTTCATCGTCTGCATCACCGAGGGCGTGCCGGCGCACGACGAGGCCTGGTTCTACAACAAGCTCCGGCGCGACTTCCCCAACGTCCGGCTGCTCGGCCCCAACTGTCCCGGCATCATCAGCCCCGGCAAGGCCAACATCGGCATCACGGCCGGGCACATCGCCAAGGCCCCGCAGCCCGGGGACGCTGCGGTGGGGATCGTCAGCCGCTCGGGCACGCTGACCTACCAGGCGCTCTACGAACTGAAGCTCAACGACATCGGGGTGTCGACGTGCGTCGGGATCGGTGGCGACCCGGTGCCGGGCACGTCGTTCATCGACTGCCTCGAGGCGTTCGAGGCCGACCCCGACACCCACGCCGTGATGATGATCGGCGAGATCGGTGGCTCCGCGGAGGAGGAGGCCGCCGAGTTCATCGCCTCGAAGATGTCCAAGCCGGTCGTGGCCTACATCGCCGGGGTGACCGCGCCGCCGGGCAGGAAGATGGGCCACGCCGGCGCCATCGTCTCGGGCGGCAAGGGAACGGCCCAGGCGAAGATGGACGCGTTGCGCGATGCGGGCGCGAGGGTGGGGCTCAACCCCACGGAGGCCGGGCAGCTCATGGTCGAGGTGGTTCGCGAGCTGGAGTGAACGGCCCCACAAGTTCGGTTCGTGAACGGGCCTCAGTCCGGCTTGCGGCCGGCGGCGATCTTGACCGAGACCGGGAGCTCGAGCCCGCCGCCGGTGTGGTAGTCGGCCAGGATCCGGTCGAATGCGCGGCGGATGCTCCGCTGCATGTCCGGGGTCTGGCCCCGGACCTGGGCCGAGGCCCGCACGGTGCCGTCGAGCAGTGCGTCCCAGAGGGCGTCGGCCGACGCCATCCGGTGGGTGAAGGCGAGGGTCGTCACGGTGACGTCGACCAGCCCGGCGTCGTGCAGCAGCCCCGCGAACGCGGCGTCGTCGGCGTAGCGGAAGAACGGAGGCCCGGACGGGATCCCGTCGGCCATCGGGGCCCCCGCCTGGCCGACGGCGAGGAACAGCGCCCCGGGCAAGGGCGTGCGCTCGGGGCGGTCCCAGGTCGACAGGGCGACCATGCCGCCACCGACCAGCACCCGCCCCAGTTCGGCCGCGGCACGCGCGTGGTCGGCGAGGTGGGGCATGAGGAAGTTGGCCACCGCGGCGTCGAAGGACGCGTCCGGCAGCGCCAGCCGGTGCGCGTCGCCCTGGCGAAACTCGAGCTCCGGGTGGAGTCGCCGCGCCAGGTCGATGCAGCCGGGCGCGACGTCGACGCCGAGCACCGACGCCCCCCGCGCCGCCGCCCGGGCGGCCACATATCCGGGCCCGGCGCCGGCGTCGAGGACTCTGGAGCCGCGCCCGACGCCGGCGGCATCGAGCAGGGCATCGGCGGTCCTCGGGGTCAGCTCACCGAAGCAGCGGTCGTAGGCGCCGACGGCCCTCGAGTAGCCGTTGGCCTCGAACTCGACGAAGGCGTCGACGTCGATCTCGGTTGAGGACATGGCCCGAACGTACGGCCGGCACCCGCAGGCGTCATCGGGGGATCTGCCTATCTTGGGTCGTCGACCTGCCCATCTTGGGTCGTGAGTCCCCGGGCCCGGGCCAGCCGGGCGGCCTCGACGCGGTTGGCGGCGCCGAGCCGAGCGAGCACCGCGGAGACGTGGTGGTCGACGGTGCGAGGGGAGATCACGAGCTCCGCAGCGATGTCGGCATTGGTCAAGCCTTCCGACACCAGGCGCAGGACCTCGACCTGCCGCGGCGTGAGGCCGCCCACGTTCGAGCTCGTGCTGGGGCGCGGCCCCCGCGGGATCCCGCGGGCGCCCAGGGAGCGGAGCCCCGACCGGATGCGACGGGCGGCGGCAGGGGCGTCCAGGCCGTCGACCGCCTCCAGCGCCGCGCGCAGCATCCGCTCGTTCCCGGATAGCGCCGCCACGAGCCCGGCCTGGTAGCCCGCCCGCCGGGTGCGCCACCAGTCGACGGCCTCGTCCCACCGTTCCGCCAGCGCCAGCCGGTAGGGCTC
>Ga0081455_10007373_pt1 | contig 11596 bp, 11 predicted proteins | sample TabmetS3T2R1_FD_70207 | JGI IMG/M metagenome (GOLD analysis project Ga0081455, IMG submission 70207) | Tabebuia heterophylla rhizosphere microbial communities from the University of Puerto Rico - S3T2R1 | ecosystem: Host-associated > Plants > Roots > Rhizosphere ...
TATAGGAGGGCTTGACGAAATACCGGCTGTGCCGCCGGAACGCGCTGCTCGCCCGATGCTGCGTCCTCAGTCGCGCCCGTACCTTTCAGGTACGAACGCTCCCTGCGTCCTTGCCTCGGAACGACCATCGCGCCCCCGGCGACGAGCGCTATCCCGTCAAACCCTCCTAGGTACGACCGGGCCGCTTTCCTGATCCCTCGACCGAGTGAAGCGGCGGCGAATCCCCTTTAGGGGTGATACCTGCGCCACGGGCCGCACATACGGTCGGATCCACTGAGGACTGCGGCGTAAGGGGAGAAAACTTGAAGCGGATCGAGGACGGTGTACGAGGCGACGCTCGCGGCAGCGGGCTGTGGGGCACCGGTCGCGGCGGGCGAGGCTCGGAGGGGCGGCGCAGCCGGGCGGTGAAGCGCGGGCTTCCGCTGCTGCTGGTGATGGCGCTGGCCGCTCCGCTGGCGGCTTCGGCCGGAGGCGGCCACCACTCGTGGAAGACGAGCTACCTCGCGCCTTCGCTGGTGCGTGCAGCGGCTCAGACGCCGAACGCCACCGTCCCCGTGATCGTCCAGAGCACGGACGGGACGAGTCAGGCCGTGGACGCTCTGCACGACTTCTCGGACACCACGCGCAAGCTGCCGATCGTCGGCGCCGCGGCAGGAGAGGTCGTCGCGGGCGACCTGCCGGAGATCGCCGAGGAGCACGACCTCGTGATCACGCCCGACCAGACGATGGTCTTCGACGGCAAGCCTGACGTAAAGAAGCCGAAGCCGTACCACAACCCGCACCAGAGCGGGCCCTACAGCTCCAACGACGTCTGGCCCGCCGCGGTGGGCGTCGACCAGCTGTGGCCGACGCTCCCGACGTCGAGCGCCAAGGAGCCAGGGGGCGCTCCCACGATCGCCTTCGTGGACTCGGGGATCGAGGCCTCGCGCAGCGACTTCGGCGACCGCGTGCTCGCGGACGTCGACCTGTCGACGCTGCCGGGCAACTCGCCCGGCGACGGTCTCGGGCACGGCACGATGGTGGCAGGCGTCGCCGCGGGCTCCGCTCCGGGCCGCGCAGGCGCTGCGCCGACCGCAGGGATCGTCTCGCTCGACGTGATGGACGACCAGGGGATGGCGCGCACGAGCGACGTGATCGCCGCCACCCAGTGGATCCTGCGCAACCGCAAGCAGTACGACATCCGCGTCGCGAACTTCTCGCTGCACTCGGCGAGCCCGTCGAGCTTCCGCTGGGACCCACTCGACAAGGCGGTCGAAAAGCTCTGGCTCTCCGGCGTCGTGGTCGTCGCGGCCTCCGGCAACCAGGGCCAGGGCGGCCGGCCGACGCCGATGGCCTACGCGCCGGGGAACGACCCCTTTGCGATCACGGTCGGCGCGCTCGACCTGCACGGCAGCACCAACCCGGAGCGCGCGGACGTCCCGGCGTGGTCGGCCTGGGGCTACACGCTCGACGGGTTCGCGAAGCCGGAGCTCTCCGCCCCCGGACGCGCCATCGTCGGCCCGGTTCCGGCGGACTCGACGCTCGCGGCCGAGCGGCCCGGCCAGCTGCTGAGCACCGCCGGCGGCACCTACATCACGCTGTCGGGCACCTCGCTCTCGGCCCCGATCGTCGCCGGCATCGCCGCAGACCTGCTCGCCCTGCGCCCAACGCTGACGCCGGACCAGGTCAAGGGCGCGCTGATGCACGAGGCGCGCTCGCTGCGCAGAGTGCGGACGCTGGCGGCCGGTGTCGGCGAGGCGTACGCGCCCGCGGCTGCGACGCTCGCGTTCCCGCCGAACCCGAACCGCGCGCTCAACAGCTTCCTGATCAAGGATCCCGCCGGCGACGGGATGATCTTCGACGACGTCTCGTGGCTCGACGCGGCCAAGGCCTCGACGAGCTGGGACGCGGTCTCGTGGCTCGACGGCTGGGCCGACGTCTCCTGGTCGGACGTGTCCTGGTCGGACGTGTCGTGGTCGGATGTCTCCTGGGCGGACGTCTCCTGGTCCGACGTCTCCTGGTCGGACGTGTCCTGGACCGACGTTTCCTGGGCGGACGTGGCGAACGCGGTCTATGCCGACGTCGGCGCTAGTTAGAGAACGATCGCCGAAACGACGGCTGGCCGCGACGTTCCGGCGAGCGCGCTAGCTGAGGCGCTTCAGCAAGCCGAGCGCCCGCTGATCCCATGGGACCCGGTGCGTGACTCCGGCGGCGCTCAGCGTGTCCCGGTTGGCGAGGTACCAGTCGTAGGTCTCGCAGAGCGCCTGCTCGTTCGACAGCCGCGGCGTGACGCCGAGCAGCCGCTCCGCCTTCGAGACGTCGACGAACGAGTCCCGATGGGCGGTGCGGTAGTGCCACTCCGCGAGCGGTGACAGACGCGCCAGCTCCAGCGCCCGTAGCGCGAGCTCGGCCGGGCGCGCCGGCACAGGGCGGAGGCGGCTGCCCGAGCCCGCATGGGCGATCAGCGCCTCGAGGTCGGAGCGGACGGTGCCGAACTCGGTCGCCCCGACGTTGAAGGTGTCGCCGGCGACGGCCGCCTGCGCCGCAGCGACCGTCGCCTCGACGAGGTCCTCGACCGCGAGCAGCTGATAGCGGTTCGAGCCGTCGCCCAGAATGGGAATCCGCCGGCCCTCGCGGATCCAGTCGAAGAGGATCTCGAACACCCCGAGGCGCTCAGGGCCGATGAAGGTCTTCGGGCGCAGGATCACGACCTCGAGCCCGCGCCGGCCCACGTCCCGGGCGACGCGCTCCGCCTCGATCTTCGACTCGCCGTAGTGGCCCACGCCGACCAGCGGCGCGTCCTCGGCGATCGGATGGTGCTTCGGCACGCCGTAGACCGCCGTCGAGGAGATCAGCACCGCACGCTTCACGCCCGCCTCGAGCGCGGCCGCGAGCGTGACCGCCGCGCCCTCGACGTTCACGGAGCGGATCGAGTCGCGCGAGGCCTGGATCGGCAAGGCCGCCGCCGCGTGGACGAGCACATCGGCTCCGTCGGCGAGGCGCGCGGCGTCGGCCGGGTCGCGCACGTCGCCGCGGAGCTCGTCGACCTCGCGCTCGAGCTGCGCGTCGTCGAGCGGGACGAGGTCGAGCGTCCGCACCTCGTGCCCGTCGGCCAGAAGCCGCCGCGCGAGGTGGAGGCCGAGGAACCCGGCGCCGCCCGTGATCGCCCACCGCATCCGCGGCAACCTAGCGGGAGGAGTCGGTGGCCGAGGCACGAACTCGGTCGGTCCTGTGACCGGCAAGGTCGTCGCGATCGGCGCGGCGGTGCTGGCAGGTCTGACGCTGGCGGCGCCCGCCCAGGCCCGGAACCCGCAGATCGCGGGTCTTCAGGTCGCCCTGCGCGCGTACGGGCTCTACCAGGGCCCGATCGACGCGATTGCAGGGCCGATGACGGTGCGCGCGACGAAGGCGTTCCAGCGGCGCGCCGGGCTCCCGGTCGACGGCCGCGCCGGCCCCGCGACGCGGCGCGCACTCGGTCCGCTCGGGACGCCCGTCTTCGGCCGCCGCACCCTGCGCCGCGGGAACATCGGCTGGGACGTCTCGGTGCTGCAGTACATGCTCGCGCGCCGGGGCCAGCTCGTCCCGGTCTACGGCTTCTTCGACCGCGCCACCGACCGCGCCCTGCGCAGCTATCAGCGCTCGCGCCGTCTCTCCACCGACGGGGTCGCCGGGCCGGCCACGATCTCCGCCCTGAGCCACGGCAGCCGCGGCGTGCGGCCCGCCCGCCCCGCCCCCGCGCCCACGCGGACGGCGAGCGTGCGCACGATGCTCACCAACTGGGCGGTCGCGTACCGAGTCGACCCCAAGCTCGTCCGCGGGCTCGCGTGGATGGAGTCGGGCTACCAGCCGGGGCTCGTCTCGTCCGCCGGCGCGAGAGGCGTGATGCAGGTCCTGCCCGGCACGCGCCACTACGTGCAGTGGCAGCTGATCGGCCGGAAGGTCCCGAAGTCGACCAGCGGAAACATCCAGATCGGGGTCGTCTACCTGCGCCACCTGCTGCGCCAGTACAACTGGAACCGCGCGCGCGCGCTCGCAGCGTGGTACCAGGGCCCCAACTCGCTGCGGCGCCACGGCCGGCTCCCAGCGACGGGGCAGTTCGTCAGGAACGTGCTAGCGCTGACTCAGCGCAACGTCTGACGGACGCTGAACCGGCTGCGGAGGCGGCTTCGAGTCGACCAGCACCGCGGCCGCGAGCAGGATCGCCATCCCGACCGCGCTCTCGCCGGCGAGGCTGCGCGGCAGGCCCGCGAACAGGGGCGCACCGCGCTCGAGGCGCGGACGGACGAGGAAGTGGTGCGCTGCGCCCCACAGCAGCGCCAGCGAGACGAGGCCGAGCTTCACCAGCAGCACCTGCCCGTAGCCGTGCGTCCAGAGGTCGGAGAGATGCGGTAGGCGCAGGATGCTGAGGTAGGTGCCGGCCGCGAGGAGCACGACGATCAGGAGCGTGGCGAGCTTCGAGAAGCGCAGGAACGCATGCCGGCGCAGCTCCGGCTCGAGCGGCCACACGACGAAGGCGAGCTGGACGAGCCCGCCGACCCAGAGGGACGCGGCCGCGAGGTGGAGCCAGTCGGCGAGCTCCGAGAGCCACGACGAGCCCGCGTCGGCGGCCGAGTGCCCGGAGAGCGACAGGCCCGAGGCAAAGCCCAGCGCGAGCAGGAACGCGGGCCAGAGGAGCCGTTCCCGTTCGGTCAGCCAGGCGAGGAAGACGAGCGCCGCGACCAGCGCGTAGCCGAGCGTCATCGCGACGAACGCAGTCCCGAAGCGCGTCTTCGCGAGCGGCGAGAGGTCGCCGTAGAGGAAGTCGACGAACGGCAGCTGCAACGCGTCCTCGGCGCGGAGGAGGAACGCGAGGATGCCGACCTCGAGCGCGCCGACCACGCCGAGGCCGACCAGCTGGTAGAAGCGCCGCTGCGCCGCCGGAGTGAACGGCCGGCGGACGATCAGCAGGCGGAAGCCGAGCCCGCCGGCGAGCAGCGCGAGCGCGACGAAGTAGAGCCAGCGGACGACGTGCTCCTCCGTCGTCGGCCCGCCTGCGCCGAACGCGTCCGAGGCGGACGGTGCCTGCTGGCGCACTCCGAACGTGAAGACACCGGAGACGACGTGGCCGTCGGCCGAGATCGCCTGCCAGCGCACCGTGTAGCCGCCGCGCGCCAGCCGGGAGACCGGCGCGACCATGACGCGGCCCCCGGTCGTCGTGTGAGTGCGGCCGGAGAGCAGCTTGCCGTCCGCGGTGTAGAGCTTGATCGCGCTCGGCAGCGCGTCGACGGTCTGGTCGAAGTCGAGCCGCACGACCCTGGGCGACTGCTCGACCCGCGTGCCGTACTGGGGCTGCGTCTTCGTGAGCGTCGCGTGCGCCGAGGCCGCCGCCGGCAAGGCGAGCGCGGCGAGCACCACGGCGAGCAGCCGTCTCACCGGTGTGGCTCTCCTGCGAGCGGCGACAAGTGGCCGAAAATCGGTGCCACGTCGCGGTCGGCGTAGAGGAAGACCGCGAGCACGACGAACGTCAGCGCGAGGCCCGAGCCCCACACGCGCGAGCGCGGCCGGAGGATCGCAACGAGCGGGAAGATCGCCCCGACGAGCGCTGTCCACCCCATGATGTGGTGCAGGAACGCGGCACGCGCGAACAGCCAGCCGTTCTGTTCGTGGATCAGCAGCGCGGCGCCCGACACCGCGAGGGCGACCGGAACCGCCAGGTGCCAGGCGCGGTTGTGCAGCTTGCCGCGCAGCAGCCCGAGCTCCGCAGCGCCCGCGACCATCATCGTCTGCGCCCACATGCCGTGAGCTACCAGGTGGATCGTCGAGTTGGTGAAGAAGACCATCACCGGCCACATCAGCACCCCGAGCGCGAAGAGCAGGCTCGGCCAGAGGTAGGCGCGCCAGGCGCGGCGACGCCAGACCTGCTCGCCGACGACTACGCGCGCGAGCAGCAGCAGGCCGAGCAGCAAAAACCCGGTCGCAAACATCCAGTGGACGTGCTCGGCGGGCGGCTGCATCAGCTAGTGCTCCTCGGCCTCCAGGTCCTCGATCAGGCCCGGCGCGATCAGCAGCGAGAAGACGACGCCGACGGCGACGACCAGCAGCGGCGGCTGGACGAACAACCACCAGAAGCCCTCCCCGTGCGGGTGCAGGATCGTCAGGCGGTACGGCTGCAGGAACGCCCAGACGACGCCGCCGAGCATCGTCAGCGGTCCCAGCGACGCGATGATCCTGGCTCGTGCCGTGCGGGAACGCGCAGCAACGCGCTCCTGGATCAGTTGTGTGCTCATTTCCACCTCCCCAGGTCGGAACGACAACCGTCCCGCGGCTCGGGGTTGCTACCGCGGGTTACGCGGGGAGAGGCGGCGGCCGGCTCTCGAAGGCCAGGCCGAAGAGCTTGCGCGGCGGTGTTGCGGCGGTCTCGGTGCGCACCGTCCGGAGCGGCAGCGGCGCCGCGAGGCCGAGCCGATCCGCGAGCGCACATGTGTCCGCGGCGTAGCGCTCGTACGCGCGCAGCCAGCTCGCAACCGCGCTCCAGGCGAGCGCGACGAGGACGGCGAGGACGGCGAAGACCGGGAGCGCCGAGCTGTGCAGCCACGGCGCGAGCAGCGGCCAGCGCCCGGCGGCGGCCTGCTCGGCGTCGGTCTGCACGAGGTAGAAGGTCGAGGTCGAGAGGAACGCGGCGAGCCAGAGCCGCGGCGAGAGGTCGATCTTGATGCGCGGCACCGGTGCTGCGCTCGACCCCACCGCGGCGAGCACTCGGCGGCCGGCGCGCGCCGAGGCGTGGGCCCGGACGAACCGCCAGGCGAGGCGCGCGGCCAACAGCGCGACGCCGAGCTTCACCCCGGCGAGCAGGAACGGGTAGTACTCGGCGCCGGAGTAGCTCGAGCTGACATGACGCCCGAAATCGAGGCGGTGGGTGAGGCTGCGACCGGTGAGCTCCGCGATCAGCGCGAGGAGCGCGAAGGCGAGCACCGAGGAGAGCCGCTGGTGCCGACGCGCACGTTGCACCCCGTCAGTGTGCACGACGCGGCCCACCTGACGAAACGGGACGCTGTTCAGCCGAGCAGCGTCAGGTTCCAGCGCGGCTCGTCGGGCGTCTGGAAGTCGACGAGCAAGATGCGCTGCCAGCGGCCGAGGCAGAGCTTGCCGTCGGCGAACGGAATCTGCTCCGCCCGCGGGCCGAGCAGCATGCAGAGCAGCCGCTCGCGGTCGGGCTCATCCTGGGGCACGAGCCGGGTCAGCAGCTCCTCGAGGTCGCAGAAGAAGCCGGACTCCCGCTCCTGCACGCGCACCACCGCGACGTCGTCGAGCGGCGAGATGTACGCAATCCCGCTCTCGTAGCCGGAGCCTTGGAGCTCTCGCCGTACCTCGTTCGTGATGTCGAGCACCGTCAGCGACGGCAGCGCGGACGCGATCGAGTAAGGGACCTCGACGCTAGTCATAGAGCCGAGCTCGTCACCTCGCGCGGCAACCGGAAGCTGACGTTCTCGCGCGCGACCTCGATCTCCCCCAGCTCGTCGTACCCGAACGAGGCGAGGCCCCGGAGGACCAGCGCCACGAGCTCCTCGGGCGTCGAGGCCCCGGCCGTGATGCCGACGGTCTCGTGGCCCTCGAGCAGCTCCGGGTCGAGCCCGCTTTCGCCGTCGATCAGCAGCGCCGTCGCGCCCTCGCGCTCGGCCACCTCGACCAGGCGCCTCGCGTTCGAGCTCGTCTCGGAGCCGATCACGAGGATCAGCGACGCGCCGTTACGGGCGAGCTGCTTGACCGCGTCCTGGCGGTTCTGAGTCGCGTAGCAGATGTCGTCGGCGGCGGGCCGCTTCAGGTCGCCGAAGCGCTCGCCGAGCGCGTCCACCGTCTCGGCGACGTCGTCGAGCGACAGCGTGGTCTGCGTGATCACCGCGACCGGCTTGCCGCCGCTGTCGAGCTTCGCCGCGTCCTCCGGGGACTCGATCACGACCGTGGATTCCGGGCGCTCGCCGCGCGTGCCGATCACCTCGACGTGGTCGGCATGGCCGACGAGCGCGACCAGGTGGCCGCTGTCGGCGTACCGCCGCGCCTCCGCGTGCACCTTCGAGACGAGCGGGCAGACCGCGTCCACGACGCGCAGCCCGCGCGACTCGCAGTTCGCGCGCACCGAGGGCGCCACGCCGTGGGCCGAGAGCACGCAGATCGCCCCCGCGGGAATCTCGTCCTCGTGGTCGACGAACACCGCGCCGAGGCCTTCGAGCCGCTTAACGACGTGGTCGTTGTGGACGATCTGGTGGCGGACGTAGACCGGCGGCCCGTGCTGCTCGAGCAGGATCTCGACGATCTCGATCGCCCGGTCGACCCCTGCGCAGAAGGAGCGCGGCGCTGCGAGCAGGACGCGGCCTATGACGACCATCCCCTTGCTGCCTCGCGCAGACGGCCGAGCGCCCGCTGTGCATCGGTCGCCGAGCGCACGAACCCGCGCGGCGAGCCGGCAAAGGCGCGCGCCAGCGCCGGCCAGTCGTAGCCGCCGTCCTCCTTGACGCCGGTCGCGAGCCCGTCGAGCGGTCGCGCCGGCGTGTCGCTCACGGCGCGGAGCACGCCCTGCAGGCGGCCACTGCGGGCAAGCGCCCCGCTCTCGAGATCGGCCGTGTCCGCGCCGGTGCGCTCGTGCAGCCGGCGGCGTTCCTCGGGGTCGTCCACGACGGCGTCAGCCGCGAGCATCGTCACCGGCTCCGCGCCTGGAACCCCGAGCGGCCCCGAGTCCCAGAGCACCGTGCCCTCGACGTCGACGATCCTCGTCGCGTCGACCACGGTGCCCGGTGCGAGGTCGTCCCTCAAAGCGCCTGTCAAACCGAACGAGACCACCGCCCCCTCAGGCACGCCGTTGCGCGCGCCGAGGCCCACGAGCGCGGACCGCACACCCGCTCGACGGGCCGCACGCTGCTCGGCCGCGGTGGCGCAGGCGAACGTCACCCGGTCAGCGTCCATGCCGCGCTGCGGACGGTCTCCCTCACGCTGCCGGTCGCCTCGAAAGCCGCCGACGGCTCGAAGCCGGAGTGGATCGCGCAGTGCTCGCACCGCGCGTCGTTGCCCGGCCCGTACTCCTCCCACTCGATCCCGTCGAGCAGCGCCTCGTAGGTCGGGAAGATCCCGTCGGTCAGCAGGTAGCACGGCCCCTTCCAGCCGTAGGGGTTGCGCGTGATCGAGCCCCACGGCGCGCACGGCAGCTTGCGCTCGCCGGTGAGGAAGTCCTGGTAGATCGGGCTCGCGAGCCAGCGGTACCCGTGGTCGCGCGCAGACGAGCGGATGATCCGGAACTTCTCCTCGTGCTCCGCCCGCGTCATCGTCAGGTTCGGGTCGATCTGGGAGTACTGGTAACCCGGCGCGACGAGCATCCCGTCGATGCCGACCTCGTCGGTGAGGTAGCCCATCATCTCGACGACCTCGTTCGGGTCGGTCTCCTTGAAGATCGTCGTGTTGGTGGTCACTCGGAAGCCGGCCGCGCGCGCCTTGCGAATCGCGTCGACGGCGATGTCCCACAGGCCCGGGTAGTCGCAGATGTAGTCGTGGATCTCGCGCATCCCGTCGAGGTGCACGACGAAGGTGAGCCGCTTCGACGGCTCGAAGACGTCGAGGAACTGCTCCAGCCGGAGCGCGTTCGTGCAGAGCTCGATGTTCTTGTTCAGCTCGAGGAAGCCCGCGACGACGTCCTCGATCCCCTTGTAGACGAGCGGCTCACCGCCGCAGATCGACACCACGGGCGCCGGGCACTGCACGCCTGCGTCGATGCACTCCTCGACCGAGAGCCGCGCCTTGTTCGACTCGTACTCGCGGATCTTCCCGCAGCCGATGCAGGCGATGTTGCAGGCGAGCGTCGGTTCCAGCATCAGAACGAGCGGGTAGCGCTCGCCCTTGCGCTGCTGCTGGGCGACGTAGCGCGCGATCTGGACTGTGGAGCCGAGCGGGAACTTCATCGCGACAGCCTTTCTCGTAGACGGCCTAGGGCGAGCAACGGGAAATGCAGACGGTACAGGTGGTATCGAATCATGAAGTCAAGCGGAAAGCCGGTGCCGGTGAATTGTGTCTCCTCCCAGTCGCCGTTTACTCCTTGGGCGGAGCAGATCCAGTCGGCCGCGCGCCGGGCGGACGGGCGCTCCGCCTCGTCCGCGGCGACGTAGGCCAGTAGCGCCCACGCGGTCTGTGAAGGCGTGCTCGGCCCGCGGCCGCGCCACGCGGGATCGGCGTAGGAGCGGATGTCCTCGCCGAAGCCGCCGTCCTGGTTCTGCACCGAGTCGAGCCACGCGACCGCCCGCCTGAAGGCGGGGTGCCCGGGCGGGAGGCCGCAGGCCTCGAGCGCCGGTAGCGCCGCCCCGGTGCCGTAGACGTGGTTCACGCCCCAGCGGCCGAACCACGAGCCGTCGCGCTCCTGCTCGGCGAGCAGCCAGTCGAGCCCGCGCCGCACCTCGTCCTCGTAGCCCGTCTCCGGCGCGAGCGCCTCGAGCGCGTGGGCGGACACGTCGGAGCTCGGCTCGTCGGTGACCTTGCCGAAGTCGCAGAACGGGAGCTTGTAGAGCCAGAAGGCCTCGTTGTCGACGTCGAACGCGCCCCAGCCGCCGCTTCGCGACTGCATCCCTACGGTCCAGCGGAGGCCGCGGTCGACCGCGTCGTGGCCGCGGTGGCAGCGGCGCAGCGCAAGCGCGACCACCACCGTGTCGTCGACGTCCGGATAGAGGTCGTTCTCGAACTCGAAGGCCCAGCCGCCGGGCGGGAGGTCCGGCGTGCGGATCGTCCAGTCGCCCGGGACCGTGACCTCCTCGTTCAGCAGCCACTCGGCCGCGCGCACGAGCGCCGGGTGCTCGGGGCCGAGGCCGGAGTCCCGCAGCGCGAGCACGGCTAGGCCGGTGTCCCAGACCGGCGACTGGCACGCCTCGGGCCGGAGCCGGTCGCCCTCCTCGACCATGAAGCCCTGCCAGCCCTCGATCGCGCGCGAGAGCGTCTCGTCCTCGGGCCCGTGGCCGAGCGCGGCCAGCATCAGGATCGACCAGACCCACGGCGGCTGGATCCCGCCCCAGGAGCCGTCGGCTTCCTGGTGCTCTCGCACCCAGGCCTCCGCCGTTTCGAGGGCCCGGCGCCGGAGGCCGGAAGGAGGCGCCGACTGCCTCGTCTTCCCTGGTCGCGAGCCGATTTCGCTGAGGTCGATGTCCGCGAGGCGGACCGGCTGCAGGGCGCGACAGGCCGCGAGCGGGACGAACGTGCCGCGGGCCCAGCAGGAGAAGTTGTAGATCGAGAACGGCGCCGACGGAGGCAGCAGCACGAGCTCGACCGGGATCGGCGTCACCCGCTGCCAGGGCCACTGGCCGAGGAGCGCGAGGAAGCACTTGGTGAAGATCCGCGTCTTCGGGATCCCGCCGTGGGCCCGGATGAAGTCGCGCGCCTTCGGGCCCGGGTCGACGCCGGCGAGCTTCAGCGCGGCGTAGGCCTCGACCGTGGTGTTCAGGTCGCCGGGGCCGTCGTACCAGATCGCCCAGGTGCCGTCGTCGCGCTGCCGCGCGAGCAGCTCGTTGGCGATGCGGCGGTCGAGGTCGGGCGTGCGCAGGCCGAGGACGTGGTGCCAGAACAGGTGCTGCGCGGTCATGGTCACGTTCGACTCGAGCTCGCCGACCCAGTA
>Ga0081455_10007374_pt1 | contig 11595 bp, 10 predicted proteins | sample TabmetS3T2R1_FD_70207 | JGI IMG/M metagenome (GOLD analysis project Ga0081455, IMG submission 70207) | Tabebuia heterophylla rhizosphere microbial communities from the University of Puerto Rico - S3T2R1 | ecosystem: Host-associated > Plants > Roots > Rhizosphere ...
GCACCCCGAGCGCTTCCCCGGCGCGTGGCGGGCGTGTCGCGCGCGCGGCGGCGGTCCCCGGCGGGGGCGGCGTGCTCGGCACGAGCTACCGGTCGCGACGGCGGCTGGTGCGGGCGCTCAGCGGGTGCGTGGCGGGCCTCCCAGGCAGGCAGGAACGCCTGCTCGTCATGCGCTACGGGCTCGGCGGCGCGCCTGCGCATGGAGACGTCGCGGTGGCGAGGATGCTCGGGCTCTCGCGCGGCGCCTACGGCACGCTGCGCCGCAGGGCGCTGCGCGGCGTGGTTCGCGACGCGCGCGACGGGGGCTGCTCCGACGGCGTGGCGGTCGCGACCGCCCCGGCGATCGCGTTCGGCGACGCCGGCGAGGTGCGCACGGCCTCGGCGACGACGCGCGTGGCGCGCGCACGGATCGCAGTGCGCGGCGAGCGTGCTTCGGGCGGCTCCGCACCGGCGGACGAGGACACGGACGGTGGCAAGCTCGACACGCCGCTCGCCCTGGACGCGCCTGCGCCGAAGGGGTCGCTGCTCGGGCTGCTGATGCTTGCAGGCGCACTCGGCCTGCTCGCTCTGATCGGAGTACGGGCCCTGCGCGAGCGAGTCAGGCGCTGAGCGGCTCGGCCGCGCCGCGCTCGACAGCTGCCTCGCGCTCGACGATCAGGCGGCTCGCTTCGCGGTAGCGCGAGCGGTCGCCCTCCTTCGCGGCGGCGGCCAGATCTCCGTATGCGCCGGCGGCGCCGCGGAGCGACTCGGCGAGAGGACCTGCCTCGCCCGCGAGCGCGGGTGAGCGCTCCAGGCTGTCGGCGGCGTCGCGATAGCTCGACTCCAGCTGCCGGGCGGCGCGCGCCTGGTCGGGTGCATGGTCGGCCTTGGCGAGCTCGCGGCGGCCCGCGCGGCGCTCGCTGCGCAGCTTGTCCATCACGTCGCTCACCGCCCGCTCGCTCTCGCCGACGCCGGCGAGCTCTGCCGGACGCGCGCCGCGTAGAGCGATCGTCGCGGCGATTCGCTCGCACTGATGGAGGCGCTCCGGAGCGACCGGTGGCCGCGCATGGCAGATCACGAGCACGCCGCCCTCGCTCGTCGGGGCGAGGTATGCCACGGCCGAGATGCCGTTCTCCGGCTTCAGTCCTGAATAGCGCCAGGCCTGCAGGCGCCCGAGCGTGATCTCGGTGCGACTTGCCGCCTCGGCGCCCAGCCGCTTGTCGAGTTCGGCCGGATCCTTCACCCGGCCCGCCACCAGGCCCGTCCCAGTCTCACCGACCGGCGCAGCCGCGACGGGCGCGGACATCGCGATCGACGACTCGCGGTCGACCGCCGTGCCATCCCAGCCCTCGGGAAGCCGGACCGACAGCGCCGCGCTGGAGATGTGGGTGCCGCCGCCCTCGTCCCCCACGATGTCTGCCAGCAGCAGGCCGCCGATGACGCAGAGGGCGAGCGCGGCGGCGACTCCGAGCACGCGGATGCTCGGCCGCGAGCGCAGCTGCGGACCGGAGATCGCGGGCATCCTGATCTGGGGCCTGCGCAGCTTCGGCCGCCTCGGCCGCGGGATCGACGAGAGGCTCAGGCTGGGCCGTGGCAGGCTTGGCCTGGGGACGCTTGGGAGCGTGAGCGCGGGCTTGCGCGGCCGTCGCGGCGCGGGCTGCGGCTGCTCTCGAAGCGGCTGCTCTCGAAGCGGCTGCTTGGGCTGGGCCCGCCGTGGAGGCGCGGTCGCAGCCGGCTCCACGGGCGCCTCGGGCGTCACCCGGACGAGCTCGATGCCGCCGCCCGGGCGCTGAAGGATGCGCAGGCCGAGTGCCTTGACCACGGCCACGATGAACTCCCTGGGCCCGGCGAAGCGCTTGGCCGGATCGGCCGACGTCGCCTGGGCGATCACCGCTTCGACCGGCTTGGGAAGCCCCGAGCTGACGGGCCGGTCGAGCACCGCTCGCATCAGGACTCCGAGCGAGTACACGTTGCTGCGGGCGTCGATCGGCTCGCCGGCACGCTCCTCGGGCGACCGGAAGGCTGCCTCGGTGTCGCCGGAGCGCCCGGCGCGCGGCATCAGCTCCAGCGGAATCCCGGTGTCGGCGAGGATCGCTCCGTGCTCAGGGGTGACGAAGATGCGGCCGGGCCTCAGCTCGCGCGCGACGAGCTCGGCGCGGCGCAGCGCCTCGGCTGCGGAGGCGACGCTGTACAGGACGAGCACGCCGTCCTTGCGCGTGATCCGGCCGGCGGCGAGCAGCTCGGCGAGCGTCGGTGCGTCGAAGCGCTGCAGCTGGATGCGCAGGCGTCCGCCGTCATCCCTCACGACCCGGGCCGGGAGCAGGCCGGGGTGGCGAATCGACACCCGCGCCCGGACGGCGCGAGCGAGCATCTCCGCGCGGGCGTCGGCCATCAGCCGGAGTCGTCGAAGTAGACCGGGGGCGACGGATCCGGCTGTGGCGGCGGCGCGGGCGGTGACACTGGCTCAGGAGCCGGCTGCGCCGGGACGACTGGCGTGGGCGGCGGCGTGTAAGCCGGCTCGGGCTCGGCGGGCGCGGGCGCGGGAGCCGGCGCCGGGGCGGCCGGAGACGCTGCGGGGGGCTCAGGCGGCGCGGGCTTGCGCTTTCGCGGCTTTCGCGGCTTGGGCGGCTCGGGCGCGAGTGCGGGCAGCCCGCGCGCGAGGCCGAGCCCTTCGCTTGTCGTCGCCGCGACGTGCTTCGTCGGGGTGATCGCGGGGATGGCGGCCTCGTCGGCCTGCGGCTCGCCGCCGGCGCGCGCGACCACGAAGGAGAGCGTCAGCGCGACGACACATGCAATCGCGCTCGCGGGCCGCGTGGCTCGCTTCAGGCGCCCGGGCATTTCACTCCCGCCGATGCGCCGGGGAGGAGGCAGCTGTCGGTGCGCTTCGGGACGCGCCCGTTGCGGATCTGGAAGCGCGTGTACTTGCCGATCTGGCCGGCGTGCCGAACCAGCACAACCAGGTTCGTCCCGGCCGGCAGGAAGCGCTCGAGCTTGCGGAAGCGCACGGGCTTGCGCCCGCCCAGCTTCGTCAGGCGAGCGTCGGGGCAGCGCGCGCCGCGGCAGCGGACCAGCACCTTGGCACCCCTGGGCGCGCGCACGCTGAGCGTCTGGATTCGCGCCCCGTTGCGGACGACCTCACCGGCGAGCCGCACCACCGGGAAGGGGCTCATCAGCGTCAGGAAGGGCTGGGGCGGATTCAGGTCGGGATCGCTGCCGGTGCTCGTGCCCGGCGAATCCGGAGCACGCACCGTGATGGCCCGGATCTGGGTGCTGCTCGCCCCGTCCGCGTCGGTCACGCGCAGGGCCACCGAATGGCGGCCGGCGCTCATGAACATCCCGCTGACCGAGGCGCCCGATGCGTCGTTGAAGTCTCCGTCGCCGTCGAGGTCCCAGGCCTGTTCGACGAGCGGCCCCTCGGAATCCTCCGAGCTCGAGCTGAGCGTGACCTGCTGGCCCGCCACCGGCTCGGCCGGTGAGACGGTGAACGAGACCTCGGGCGGCGTGTTCACGGTGATGCGCCGCAGGAGCTCGGCGTTGACACCGCTGCTGTCGCCCACGCGCAGGCGAACCACGTGCTCGCCCCCCGACGGGAACGTGTGCTGCACGTTGGCGCCGTTGGCGTCGAAGTGACCGTCGGCGTCGAAGTCCCAGTCGATCGAGGTGATCGAGTGCCCGAACACCGGGATCGCCGTGGAGGCGAAGCTCGCCGGACGCCCGGCAACCGGCGGCACCGGGGCGAAGATGAACGAGGCGACAGGCGGCGAAAGCACCGTCACCTGCTTGCTGGCAGTGGCCTGACCCGTGGCGTCGGTCACGGTCAGCTTGACTGTGAAGGTGCTGGGGGACCCGAATGCGTGCGGGACGGTCGTGCCGCTCGCCGGCTGGCTCCCGTCGCCGAAGTCCCACACGGTCGAGCTGATCTGATCGCCCGTCGAGGTCGACGTAAAGGTGGCCGCCGCGCCCGCAACAACCGTCTCAGGGAAGGTGAAATCGGCGCTGGGCTCGGCCGCTGCCGGGGCAGCGCTGGCAAGGGTCAGCAGGAGCGCCAACAGCCCTGAAACCGGTACAGCTCTGGAGAACCCGTGGACCACGTCCGTATGAAGAACGGATGAAAGGTGGCCCAGCTTGCGCGCTAGGGTCGATTCCTTCGAATGGACGCTCGCATCACACCCGATGACCCGTTCGCACCGGCCGCCGAGGCCGGGATCCATCGGCTTGCGATCCCGACCCCGTTCGCGGTGGGGCGGGTCAACGTCTACCTGATCGAGGACGATCCGTTGACGCTCGTCGACGCTGGGCCCAACTCAGGCACGTCGTTCGACGTCCTGCAGCGCGGGATCGCCCAGCTCGGCCACCGGCTCGAGGACATCGAGCTCGTGATCCTCACCCACCAGCACATCGACCATCTCGGCCTCGTGTCGCTCGTCGCGCGCTATGCCGGTGCCGACGTGGCCGCGCTCGACGCGGCCGTGCCGTTCGTCGAGAACTACTCGAGCGAGGCCCAGGCGGACGACGACTTCGCCTACGACATGATGCTGCGGCATGGGATCCCGCCGGACGTGGCGAGCGCTTTGCGGTCGGTCTCGAGGGCGTTCCGCGCCTGGGGAGCGCGGGCTGAGGTCACCCGCGTGCTCAGTGACGGCGACGAGATGCGCTTCCGGGACCGCGTGCTTCAGATCCATCATCGGCCGGGCCACAGCCCGAGCGACACCCTCTTCCACGACCGCGACCGCAGGCTGCTGATCGCGGGCGACCACCTGCTGCCGCACATCTCCTCGAACCCGCTGATGACGCGCCCGCTGGACGGCTCCGGGGAGCGTCCCCAGTCGCTCGTCATCTACATGGACTCGATGCGGGCCACCCGCGGGATGGACCTCGACCTCGTCCTGCCCGGCCACGGCGACCCGGTCACCGACCACCGCGTGCTGATCGACGAGCGCTTCTCGATGCACGAGCGCCGCGCGGCGAAGCTCGAACGCCTGATCGCCGAGCGGCCGCGCTCCGCTCACGAGCTGGCGCAGGCCCTGTGGGGCAACATCGCGGTCACGCAGGCCTTCCTGACGCTGTCAGAGGTGCTCGGTCACGTCGACGTGCTGCTGAACGCCGGCAAGGTGCGCGAGGTCGAGCGCGACGGCGTGAGCCTGTTCGAGCCGGCCTGAGGCCGTTCAGCCGGCGGGCTGGACGCGGAACTTGTCGTTACCGCGCGGATCGAAGCTCGGGCGGTAGTCGAGCCTCGTGGCCTCGTCGAGGCGCACCCCGCAGCTCTCACAGCGCCAGTAGTAGACGAGCAAGCCGCGACGGAGATCGTAGTGCGAGTCGATCGTCCGGTAGCTGTCGTGTGCGCAGGCCATCCGTGTTGTCAACGACCGGGGTCGTCCGGGCTTGCGCGGGTCGTACGAATGCAGTCCGAGCGCTACGCGTCAGCGGTTGTAGCGCGACTTCTTCTTGTGGTGGGGCTTGTACTTCGGGCAGTCCTTGGCGTAGCCGTAGCGAGAGCGGTGCGCACTCTTCTTCTTGCTGTGCTTGCCCTTCTTGTACTGCTTGCAGGCGGGCTTGCTGCCGTACTGATGGTTGCCCGAGTCACCGCTCGAGTGGCCGCCGCGCGCGGCTGCGCTGAGCACGATGCCGCCGGCGAGGACAACCGCCGACAGACAGACAGCGACGACCTTGGAAACTGGTCCCACGGGTCGAATGTAGCTCTGGAAACCGGGTGGATCCAGGCGTTTCAACCCTTTTTCAGCCTCAGCGATCGCCGGATTCCGGCAGCGTCACGTCGAGCCCACGGGCCGCCCTTCGCCACCCGGCCGGCCGTTCGCCGCGGAGTGCGTCGCGTGTGGCCACCGAGAGCTCCCTGAGCGGATTCAGCGCCGCAGTGCGACGCGCCGCGGCGCGCGGGTCGAGACCTGCGCGGGCCCGTGTCACAGCCAGCGCCTGGACAAGCGCCCAGTTGTCCGGGTCGTTCCTGAGTCCCTCCTCGAGATCGAGCGCCGCGGCCCTGTAGCGGCCCGCCTGGATCTCGCACCAGGCCTTGACGTGGTGCGGCGCCGCCCGTGAACCCAGCGCGTCGGCGGCGGCCTGCGCCTCCGCGCGCGCGTCCGCGCAGTCGCCCGCGGCGAGGCTGTCGAGCGAACGCTCGTAGTGCGCCTCGGAGACGGCGAGCCGCGCTGGCAGGACCGCCACGGCGAGGCAGGCGGCGACCCCTGCGACGCGGAGCGCGACCTTGCCCACCGTGAACCGGCGACCGGTCGGCTGCCCCTCATCCTGCGCACGTTCCACCCGCGTACGCGCGAGTGCCGCACCGCCGAATGCGAACAGCCAGATCGTGACCGCCGGCATCTCCCAGTCCCAGTCGACCGCGGCTGCGAGCGCCCAAGCGACTCCCGCCCCGAGCAATGCGGCGAACAGCGCTCGGTTCGGGCCGCGCGCCCGCGCGGCGAAGCCGCCGAGCAGCACGAGCAGGCAGATCAGCAGCACCCCGAGTCCCACTACCCCGAGCTCGCCGAGCGTCTCGAGGTAGAGCGAATGCCCGTCGTGGACGTCGAGCGCCGAGTCTCGGTCGCGCGTCCAATCGATCTCGTAGCTGCCCGCGCCGTCGCCGCGCAGCGGCTCGCGCTTGAGGGCGGACACGGAGACCTCCCAGTGGTCGCGGCGGCCGTTGTCGCTGCCGCTGAGCAGGCGCGACGAGCCGGAGTCGCCCACCCGTGCATCGTCCGAGTTGAAGTCGCGGTACTTGTCGGCGACGACGTCGGGCACCTGCAGGGCGGCCGATGCCGCCAGCGCGACGATGACCGTCGCGACGCCCGCGCCGATCAGCACGGGCCGGCGCAGGCGCTGAGGCATGCTGAAGCGCTCGAAGCCGGAGTCGAGCCGAAGCGTCGCGGCGCGGATGGCGCCGGCAGCGACCATGCAGCCGAGCACGATCAGCGTCGTCCTGTGGCCCGTCGCGATCGTCTCCGGCGCGAACCTGGGCTTCGACGTGAGCGCGCTGGCCGGGTTGATGGCCATAAGCGTCACGACCGTCGGTGGGACCGTCGCGAGCGCGCCGGCCAGGAGGCCTCGCGGCCGGCCCACCACCACGTACACCGCGATCCCTGCAAGGGTCGCCCAGGTCGCGCCGCGCGAGAACGTGTAGTAGAGCGTTGCCGTCAGGAGCGGCACCGCCGCCGCGCCGGCGACGCGCGCGGTCCAGTGGTCGCGCGAGGCACAGGCAAGGTGCCCGCACAGGATCACGCCGAGCCCGGCGAGCAACCCGAGCGAGTTCCAGTAGTCGAGTGGGTACGAGAGCCGACTCGGCTGCAGCTCACCCGCGCCGGCGATGAGGTCTGGCATCGTGCGCGAGAGGAACGCCACGGTGCAGACGCCGAAGACACCGGCGGCGAGCGCATAGGCCATCCAGCGCAGCCGGCGCGCCGAGAACGGCAGGCTCCCGAACAGCACCAGCGCGAGCAGGTAGGCGAGCGCGCGCGTGTACTCGGGGATCGCGCGGGCCGGCGAGTCGGACCACTGGCTTGACGCGAGGATCCAGGCCGTGAAGGCAGCGAGCGCGGCCACGGCGACGAGCAGGGCCGGGCTGACGCCCTCCAGGGGCCGCCTGGCGATCGCGATGCGCAGCGCCAGCAGGAGAGCGAGCTGCGCGGCAACCAGCGCCGGCGCGCCCGGGAAGTAGCCGCCGCTCTGGAACGAGAAGTAGATCGTGAGGAGCGCGGGCAGCAGCGCCGCTCCGATCAGGGCAGCCAGGGCAGGGGCGTTCCAGGCGGTCCGATCCTCGCTTGCCATCCACCTATCAACGCGCGCGCGGGACCCACACACGCGCGCGACGCCCAGGACCCGTTCAAAAGGATGAAAAAGAAATGAGCCGGCCCAGCCGTTGGTCCAGTGCGTCAGGAATGGGTCCGGCGCGCGCTCCCTGCAGACCAAGAGGGGATTTCTTTGCCATGAACAGCGTCGTGATCGTCGCTGACAGCTCTTTTGTCGTCGAGACCATCCGGATGGCCCTCAAGAACGCCGCCCGGCTCAAGCTGCTCGGCAAGGTCGACGGCCGCGGTTCGATCCGCAGGCCGATCGCGCAGTCGCAGCCCGACATCGTCCTCGTCGACGAGATGCAGAACTCGGAGCACGCGCTCGAGCGCATCCGCGAGTGCCGGGAGGAGACCCCCTCGGCCACCATCCTGCTCCTCACCATGCGGATGGACGACGACTGGGTCGGCCAGGCGCTCGGCGCCGGCGTCGACGCGTGCATCTCGAAGTCCGCGCATCTGCCGAGCCTCGGCACGCTGATCCGAGAGATCGTGAACCGCAACATCGTCTGCGCGCTGCCGGCGGCGGTCGTCGAGGGCGCTCAGCCGCTGTCGGCGAACGAGGACCTGACGGCGCGCGAGCGTGAGATCCTCACGCTCGTGGCGGACGGGCTCACGAACGCGACGATCGGCAAGCAGCTGTGGGTCACCGAGCAGACGGTGAAGTTCCACCTGTCGAACATCTACCGCAAGCTCGGCGTGTCCAACCGCACCGAGGCGAGCCGCTTCGTGCACGCCGGTGCGCGGCCGGGGCCGCGTCTGGTTCCGGCCCCCGAGCCGGTCACGGCGCTGTCGGCCTGAGGCCGGTCAGCCGGCGAGCGCGCCCAGCAGGCGGTCCGCGGCGTCGGCCGCCTGCTCCCACTCGCGCGGGCGCCGCAGCTCGACCATCGGCAGCGCGCTGAGCTGGACGAGCACGTTCGGGTCGCGTGGTGCAAGCCGCACGGCGCGACAGGAGGCCAGCGCGGCCGGTCGCCAGGCGACGGGAACGCGGACCACCGTCGGGACGTCGCCCCAGGCGAGCCGGATGAACCCCCGCAGCGGCACAGCTGACGGCACGCCGCCTATCAGCATGCGATAGCGCTGCCGCGGCGGGGCGCCGATCGGCTCCCCCACTCCGAAGCCGCGCGCCGCGCCCTCGCGCAGATCGATCGCGCGCGGGCCGGCGAGCGCACGGCGTTCCTCGTCGACCACGAGCACGTCGTCGGCCAGCACCCGATAGCCGCTCAATGCGAGCCAGGCGAGCAGGGTGCTCTTGCCGGCGCCCTTGGCGCCCATCACCGCCCAGGCGCCGTCGCCGAGCACGACAGCGCCGGCGTGGAAGCTCTCGCGCCCGCGTCGGCGGGAACCGAGCGCCGCGACCGGACCGAGGTGGGGATGCACGAGCTCGCTCGCCGCGGCGCGTCCACGCAGGGTGAACATGACGTCACCTCTCGCCCAGTCGACGTCCACACTTCCGCCGGACGGCAGGCGTAGGCACGCGCGGTCCTCGCTGATCCGCTCCGGCTCACCCGAGTCGAATCCGAGCTGTGCAGCGAGCCGGAGCACCGGCCAGTCGGCATCGGCCGGCAACAAGAGCGGATGCGCCGCTTCGACTCCTTCGAGCCGGAATCCGTATGCGCCGCGGGGAGAAGCCGTCGTCACGGATCTCAGAGCCGGACGAGGTTCGGCACTCCGCTTCCGGGTGTGACCCCGCGGAAGTCGACGACAAGGGGCGCCCGCTCCAGGACCAGGTCGATGTCGAGCCCGGGATGAGCCGTCACGACCACCGCGACATCGCACCCATCGAGCGCGTCCTCCAGCGAGGTCGACCTGAGCCCGAACTCCGACAGCTCCGGAACGTGATCATCGTGGTAGACGATCTCGCCACCCGCGTCGGCAAGCAGCTGGATGATCGTGAGTGCGGGCGATTCGCGCAGATCGCCGACGCCCGCCTTGTAGGAGACGCCCAGGACCGCCACGCGTGAGCCGCGAACCGGCTTCGAGTGCTCATTGAGGGCGCGCGCGATCTTGTCGGCGCAGAAGCGCGGCATGGCTTGGTTGACCTCGCCCGCGAGCTCGATGAAGTCGGTTGGCGAGCCATACTCGCGCGCGCGCCAGGACAGGTAGAACGGGTCGACCGGGAGGCAGTGGCCGCCCATGCCGGGGCCGGGGTCGAAGCGCATGAACCCGTAGGGCTTCGTGGAGGCCGCATTGACGACCTCCCAGATGTCGATCCCCATGCGATCGCAGAGCATCGCGAGCTCGTTGACGAGCGCGATGTTCACCGACCGGAAGACGTTCTCGAGCAGCTTCGTGAGCTCGGCGACCTCGGGCGTCGAGACCGGCACGACGTGGTCGCAGATCTCCGAGTAGAGGGCCGCGGCGCGCTCCCGACACGCGTCGGTCAGACCGCCGACGACCTTCGGCGTGTTGCGCATCGTGTAGTCCGTGCGGCCCGGGTCTACGCGCTCGGGCGAAAAGGCGAGGTTGAACTCGATGCCGGCTGCGAGACCCGACTCCTCGAGCAACGGAACGAGGCGTTCACGGGTGGTGCCCGGGTAGGTCGTCGACTCCAGCACGACGAGCTGGTCACGCTGAAGCACGCCGGCGATGGCGGTGGTTGCGGCGACCAGCGGCCCGAGATCCGGCTCGCGGTTGCGCGTCAGCGGCGTCGGCACGGCGATGATCACGGCGTCACAGCGAGAGAGCTCGGCCACACGCAAGGTTGGGAAGAAGCGCCCAGCGCTCGCGGCGAGCTTCTCCGAGGGGACATCCTCGATGTAGCTCTCCCCCGCCTTCAGGGCGCCGATCTTCCGCGGATCGACGTCGACCCCCACCACGTTGAGCCCGGCCTCGCAAAATGAGACCGCGAGGGGCAGGCCCACGTACCCGAGTCCGACGATCCCGACGTTCATGGGGCCAGCCTAGGCCGGGGCGAAGGGGACGGGACCGCCCGATCGGTTAGGTCAGGGGCGCAGTTTGGCGGTGTGCCGCGTGAGCCCCGTGTAGTGCGGGAATGCGCCGGGGTTGCGGATCCGGTCGATGCGTGCGCGCTTCGCGCCGCGACGGGCGCGACGAGCCGCCTTGCGGCGCGACTGGGCCCGTGCTCGTGCAGCTGACTTGGTGCGGGCCGCCCGACTCGCCATGGCGAGCCCGGCACCGCTGATCGGCGCTGTCATGTCTGCCTGGAGCTCGGCCTGAGAAAGCGCCCGGTCGTAGATCCGGACCTCGTCGATACGACCCGCGAACCACTCGGACCACACGTTGTTGCCCCCGAATCGCAGGGCACCCGTGCTGTTCGGGAGCGTGCCGGTGAGAGCTCGCGTGGCCACCTGCGTGCCGTTGACGTAAAGGCGCAGGGTCGCGCCGTCCCACGTCACGGCGAGATGGGACCACGTGTTGAGCGGCAGCGCGGCTGTGCCGCTCGAGAACAGATCGCCAGTCGTGAAGAGGTGTCCCGAAGGTCGGGAGACGTCGTTGTTCGCATAGAGCGCGTAGACGAGCTGTCCGGGCTGCTCCTTGAGCAGAACGGTTCGCCACAGGCCGCCCAACGCCGTCGGGTTCACCCATGCCTCCATCGTGGCCCGCGTGGAAAGGTCGAGTGAGGCGCTGTCCGCCACCGTTACCCAATCGTTGATTCCGTCGAACGTGAGGGCCGAGCCGAACCTGCCCGAGGTCGTCCGGCTTGCTCCCGCGATCGTGCCGTTGTTGCCACGCCCCGAAGCATCGGTGACCCCGGTCCCATTCGTCTCGTCGAAGCCCCAGGCACCCACTGGCCCAGTCCCAGCCGGCGGGGCAGGGTTGACAGTCAGCGCCACGGCGACTGTCTTCGGCGAGCCGCC
>Ga0081455_10007375_pt1 | contig 11595 bp, 12 predicted proteins | sample TabmetS3T2R1_FD_70207 | JGI IMG/M metagenome (GOLD analysis project Ga0081455, IMG submission 70207) | Tabebuia heterophylla rhizosphere microbial communities from the University of Puerto Rico - S3T2R1 | ecosystem: Host-associated > Plants > Roots > Rhizosphere ...
CGCAGCAGAGCATACTTGGCGTAATCGCCAATGTCGTTCACGAAATTGTGGCGCATCGTCCTACCATCGTCTCCGGTCGATCAGGCCTCTGCCGTCGAAGTTGGTCGAGATGAGCGAGACAGGCGCTCCCGCCACGAACTCCACCTCCTCGATGAAACGGATTGTCTCGTTGGTCAACTGCTCCATCCGCCGCGCCCGCCGATTATAGGCGTCAACGTAGTCGAGAAACGTCAAGGCGATGTCGGTCGCTCCGTTCAGACGAACCGAGGACTCGAGCTGCGCCCACGAGAACTCCGCGACTCGACGCTCGCTCCGTGACACGGAGCCCAGTGCGGCGTTGCGCAGGTCTGTGGCCCTCAAGCCAGCGCGCTGCGCGATATCGTCCCAGGTGATCTCCCTACCCATTGGACCCGATCGGCCGCCAACACGGATCGGACAGGCTCGGAACGCCGCCGCCACCACCACCACCACCCGTCGAAGTCGTTGGGGCGACACGCCGACCTCGGAAAGGAGTGTGCCCCCTGTCGTATCCCGGGAGGTGACGTGCGGGAATGATCCATGAAGCACGCTGAGACCCGTTCCTTGGGTGCCTTCGATCAGGATCGCTGCCCCACTCGCATACGCCTTCTCGAGTAGCTCGGAAGAATGGCGCACGTAGGGGGACAGCTCGGGCACGTCCTTGGCCGTTCTCACGACTTTCGGAGCTCCCCGCTTCATGATTCGGCGAGCCATCGCAGCTCCCCCACCGGTGCCAGTGGATCCGATGGCCAGCTTCAACGATGCCTCACTGGCGATGTCTTCCAATTCGATGATCAGCGCATTTGGATCGACGGTCAGGCGATCGGGTGACACCCGGCAATCCACAATTTCCCGGAGCAGAATGTTGAGGTCCAGGATCGCACCGGGGCCAAGAAGCAGTGGCGCGTTTGTGGCGCGAGTCCCACTCGGAAGCTGGCGATGTGTATAGACGACGCCATCGTGGCCATGGACCTTGTGGCCCGCGTTCGGTGCTCCCACCCTGACCAGGAGATCGTACTCGGGCGCCAGGAAGAAGGCCAAATTGCCCTTGCCTTCGCTGCCCCGTTGACCACCGACCAGGGCATCGACGCACGGGGTGCGGCGAGTCGACGTCCTTGCGATTCGGGAGCCGGCCCGTACCGCGACGTCCGCGGGCGTGGCCCGAGTCGTATCGATCACCAGATCGGCCACGGCTTCCAGCGCTCGCACCGGCGCCTCGACTGGCGCACTCATCGCTCCGGACCAGGGCATCGCTGCGTCCGCAATCGACCGCGTGCTCGATATCGGACGATGAGTTCGCGATTCTCTGCGGTGAGATGAACATGCACGACGCGCCATCCCCCCGCCGCCCTTTTCCTAACTGCCGCAACCTGGCCGAGGGTTCACACAGCGTCGACCACGACGACCTCACTGGCCGAATCGCCGTCAAGCGCCTCTGTCACGGCGTCCGCAATCCATTCGCCCTCTTGAAATGAAGGGTACAGGCCCAACGTCTGGAGCTCCGTTCGGCCAAGTCGGCGCCCGGCGGATTTCGATATCAGGCCCGAGGTGCTGATGTGTTCGCCGGCGTACCGCTGGACGAGCTTCTCGGCGAGGATGGTCTTCCCGGAGCTGACAGGTCCGGAAAGGAGCATGACAGTCGGTGCACGACCCACGGACGTTCCTCTCCGGCCTTCCAGCGAGCGGTCAGGTGCGAATCTTGAGCATTCTGCACCTTCTATAATGGTATGCGTCGTTGGCTTGGCTGTGAAGACCAGGGAGCCAGGTGTTCCTACTTCCTACAGCGTTGGGACGCGGGGGCGGTAGCGGGCGGCGAGGGTGGTGTTGTGGGTGTCGCCGCCGGGGGTGTTGGAGCTGCGCCACAGGGGGAGGTCGACGCCGGCGGTGGCGGCGCGGTCGACGAGGCGGGCCAGGAGCAGATTCCAGACGTAGACCGAGACCAGCGACGACAGCGGGCCGGTCGAGGCGCCTTCGCGGTGGTAGGCGGCGTCTCCCGGCGGCACCAGCGTGTCGATCACGAAATCGGCGACCTCGTCCAGCTTGAGGCCCGCCCTGGCTGGCGCCTGCCGGAGGTGCGGCAGCGAGGTGACCCCGACCACCCCGACACGTCCCTGGTGCAGGCACCGCGCCAGCTCGACCGGGACCGGGTTGACGCCCGAGCTCGAGAACACGAAGGCCAGCTCCCCAGGGCGGGCGTCGGCCTGCGCGGCCAGCACGGCGGCGAGCCCCTTGGTGCGCTCCAGCAGGCTCGAGGCGAACCCGCCCGACAGCGGCAGCAGGCCAGGGTGGTACACGGGCTTGACGCACGCCAGCCCCCCCGCCCGGTAGAAGGTCTCCAGCACCATCGCAGCCGAGTGCCCCGTGCCGGCCGCCAGCAGCACGCCGCCTGCGCGGATGACCTCGAGCGCGCGGCCGGCGACCTCGTCCAGCACGACGGCGTTGTGGCCCTCCACCCGCTCCAGGTGGGCGCGCATGCTCGCCCCGAAGCGGTCGGCGGTCCCAGCTCCAGCAGTCATGGGCCGACCTCCCTCGTCGGTGGCAGCTTGGCACATGCGAGGGCCCAGCGGCGCAATCCCACCGGCCCTGCTCCGCGGCGCCGCCGCTCATGTGCTTGACGATGTTCGACACCAGGTGGTCGCGGTCGGTGCCGGAGAGCACGTCGCGCCACAGGCTGCCGGCCTGGACGTAGTCGTTGTCCTCGCGGTGCGGCTGGTAGGCGCTGCGCACGATCTCGCCGCTCACCTCCCACCCGGTGGGCTCGCCAAAGCGCTCGGGGTCCGCCGCCGGACCGCCGAAGCTGTTGGGCGCGTACACCGGCTGGTCGCCGTTGTGCCGGTAGCGCATCTGCCCGTCCTTGTTGTAGCTGTGCACGGGCGACTTCGGCGCGTTGACGGGAAGTTGCAGGTAGTTGGCGCGGATCCGGTACGGGTGGGTGTCGGGGTAGCTGAACAGCCGCTCGAGCAGCATCTTGTCGGGGCTCGGGCCGATGCCGGGGCACCATGTTGGCGGGCTCCGCGTCGGTGAAGGCCTCGATCGCGCCAGGTCCGCGGCGTCCCCCGGTCGCTCATGAGGAAGCCGACCTGGTGGATCGACTCGGGAGAGAGCGACCAGAAATCCCACTGCGCATTGTTGGAGCGCTGGTTGGCGTCGGGCATTCGCTTTCTGTGAGTGGATGAATTCCTGGAATTTCGGGGGTCGCGGACGAAGAAGATCGGCGTGTTGTTGCCGAGAACCGCACGAACTCCGGCACGCGCTTGCCGACCCGGCCGAGGAGCTCGCCCTGGTCCACGGGTCACGTCATCAGTGACCTCGAAGTAGCCATGCGCTCCCCCGCCCTTGGCGTGCACCACCCGCTCGGCCACGCTCGCGGTTGAACTGCGCCATCTTCTGGATGAGGTAGTGGTCCTGCAGCAACAGCGGACCGTTGGCGCCGACCGACAGCGAGTGCTCGTCGCTGGGTGCCGGGATCCCGGCGTCGGTGGTCGTCACGGATGGCCGCTGGTCTGTCATGGGCGTTCCTCCCTTGTCGGGTACGGCGGACGGTGGCGTCAGGACGTCGTTGGGTCCTGGCAATTGGGGCAGATTCCCCAGAAGGTGACGTCGGCCTCGTCGACCACGAAACCGGCGTCGCTCGCGGGCTCGATGCGGCGGACCAGGCCGGCCTCCTCGAAAGCGCGGAGACGTCGTGCACGGCCTGCGTCGACACGGCGCCGAGCAGCAGGCCGGAGAGCCGGTTGAGGCCGCGCCGGCCCATGATGATCTCGTCGATCGGGTTGGTCCTGGCATATTGGGCGATCGACTCGGCGGGGCTTCCCACCAGCAAGGCGGTGCGGAAGGTCACGCCCGACTCGGTCAGCTTCTGGCGGGCGGCGGCGACCTCCTTCTCGGCCTCCTCGCGGTGGAACTCGTCGACATTGTTGCGGCCGACGAAGTCGGACACCGCCGAAGGGACCGGCGGCTGGGCATTGACGAGATGGATGTTGGCGCCTTCGCCAAGCGCCTTGGCCTCGGCGATGGCATAGTCGAGCGCGCGCAGCGATGACGGCGAGCCGTCGACCGGCACCAGCAGAGACCTCATGTCAAGCGCTCCCGTTGGCCATAGGTCACCCAGAGCCCCACCGCGACGACGATGCCGCAGCCGATCACCGGCATGGCAGTGAAGAAGAGCGGCGCCTCGCTGAGGAACCAGTCATGGACGCTCGGATCGTGGACGGCGAGCTCGCCGGCGATCCAGCCGAGCAGGCCGCCGCCGGCGATCATCAGCCAGGGCATGCGGTCGAGCGCCCACACCATCATCTGCGAGCCGATCATCATCAGCGGGATCGAGATGGCGATGCCGAGCGACAAGAGGAAGATGCTGCCCTTGGCAGCGGCGGCGACGGAGATCACATTGTCGAGGCTCATCACCGCATCGGCGATGACCACGGTCTGGATCACCGACCAAAGGCTGGCGCGCGGATTCCGAACGCCGCTCGGCCCGGCATGACCGCCGCTGTCCGGCAGGATGAGCTTGATGGCGATCCACATCAGCAGCGCCGAACCGACGAGCTTGAGATAGGGGATCTCGAGGATGTAGACGATGGCGCCCGCGAACATGATCCTGAGCAGGATGGCGACACCGACGCCGAGCACGATTCCGAGGCGGCGCTGATGCACGGGCAAGCTGCGTACCGCAAGGGCGATGACCAGGGCATTGTCGCCCGAGAGGATGATGTCGAGCCAGATGATCTGGAGGAGACCGATCCAGAACTCCTCGGACTCGACGACGTCCTGCCAGGTCAGCTCCTTCGAGGCATTCATCGGTGGCCCTCGCCATCGCGGTCAAGCGGCAGAAGCTCGCGGGATGCCATCTTGCGGCTGGCGGAGCCCGCCCACAGCCCGATCGCCACCACGATCAAGCAGCAGATAAGAGGCGCCGAGCCGATCAGCAATGGCATGTGAGCGGTCAGCCACGCATGGGCGATCTCGTCCTCGACGGCAAGCTCGCCGGCGACCCAGCCGAGAAGCCCGGAGCCGGCGATCACCAGGATCGGGAAACGATCGAGCACATAGAGCATGATGGCGCTGCCCAGCACCACCGGCGGGATCGAGATGGTGATGCCGAGAACGAGCAGCAGCAGACTGCCCTTGGCGGCAGCGGCGACGGCAATGACATTGTCGAGGCTCATCACCGCATCCGCCACCATCACCACCCACACCGCCTTCCAGATCGAGCTCGTGGCGACGATGTCGGAATCGTGATCGGTTGCCTCGGGCATCACCAGCTTGATGGCGATCCCCATCAGGAGGCCGCTGCCGGCCAGCATCAGGAGCGGAATGCGCAGCAGAAAGACGATGATGACGGCGAAAATGATTCTGAGAATGATCGCTGCAATCGTGCCGAAGGCGATGCCCCAGCGGCGCGCCTGTGGCGGCAGGCCGCGGCAGGCCAGCGCGATCACCAGAGCATTGTCACCGCTCAACACGATGTTGATGGTGATGATCTCGAGCAGCGCGACCCAGAAACCGGCCGATGCAGCCTCCTCCATGTCACTCGCCCTTGGTGACGCCGGCGACGTCGGGCGGCCCGCGAAGAGTCGCGATGGCGCCGGTGATCAGCGGCCAGAGCAGCATGACGATGGCGAGCGTGGTGATGGTGCCGACCAGCGGATTGGAGAAGAACACCAGGAGATTGCCGTCGCCGGTGATCATCGCCTGGCGGAAGGACGACTCCGCGCTCTTGCCCAGCACCAGCGCGAGGACCATCGGCGCCAGCGGGTAGTCGAGCTTCTTGAAGACATAGCCGACGGCGCCGAAGAACAGCATGAGCATGATATCGAAATAGGCATTGGCGACGGTGAAGGCGCCGATGGCGCAGATCACGATGATGATCGGGGCGATGACGGTGAAGGGTATGCGCAGGATGGCGGCGAAGAGCGGCACGGTGGTCAGCACCACGACCAGGCCGACGAGATTGGAGATATAGAGGCTGGCGATGAAGCCCCAGACGAAGTCCTTCTGCTCGACGAACAGCATCGGGCCAGGCTGGAGGCCCCAGATGAGCAAGCCGCCGAGCAGCACGGCGGCGGTCGGGGAGCCGGGGATTCCCAAGGTCAGCATCGGCAGCATGGCGCTGGTGCCGGCGGCATGGGCGGCGGTCTCGGGAGCGAACACGCCTTCGACCTCGCCCTTGCCGAAATTGTTGCCCCTGCGCGAGAAGCGCTTGGCAAGGCCGTAGCTCATGAAGGAGGCCGGGGTGGCGCCGCCCGGCGTCACGCCCATCCAGCAGCCGATGAAGGCCGAGCGCAGCGCCGTCACCCAATAGCGCGGCAACTCCGCCCAGGTCTGCAGCACGACCTTGGGATTGAGCTTGGCGCTGCCGCCATGGAAGGAGAGCTTCTCCTCCATCGACAGCAGGATCTCGCCGATGCCGAACAGGCCGATGACCGCCACCAGGAAGTCGAAGCCGCGCATCAGCTCGTTCGAGCCGAAGGTGAGCCGCAGATTGCCCGATACCGAGTCGAGGCCGACGCAGGCAAGCGCGAAGCCGAGCATCATCGAGGTGATGGTCTTGAAGGGCGAGGCCTTGCTCATGCCGACAAAGCTGCAGAAGGCGAGGAGATAGACCGCGAAGAACTCGGGCGGGCCGAATTGCAGGGCGAATCTGGCAATCAGCGGCGACATGAAGGTGATGAGGATGATGGCGACGAAGGCGCCGAAGAAAGAGCCGGTGAAGGCGGCGGTGAGTGCCTCGCCGGCGCGGCCCTTCTTGGCGAGGGGATGGCCGTCGAAGGTGGTGGCCACCGACCATGGCTCGCCGGGGATGTTGAACAGGACGGAGGTGATGGCGCCGCCGAACAGCGCTCCCCAATAGATGCAGGAGAGCATGATGATGGCCGAGGTCGGCGACATCGAGAAGGTGAGCGGCAGGAGAATGGCGACGCCATTGGCGCCGCCGAGACCTGGCAGCACGCCAATCAGCACGCCGAGCACGATGCCGAGCATCATCAGCAGCAGATTGTGCCAGGTCAGGGCGATCTCGAAGCCCTGCAGCAGTGACCCCAATGCGTCAAACATCGATCGCCCTCCTCATCCGCCTCAGTAGCCGAGCGCCCGCTCGAGCGGGCCGATCGGCAGCTGGATCAGGAACCATTTTTGAAAGATCAGGAAGAAGACCACCGACAAGGCAGCGCCGACCGCCAGCCCCTTCCAGACCTGGTATTTGCCGACAATGGTCATGAAGGCGGCGATGAACAGCGTTCCAGCGACATAGATACCGAGATAGGGAATGGCCGCGACAAACAGGGCCGCCGGCACGAACACGGTCAGCACACGCTTGAAACTCGGCCAATCGACGAATGTTTCAGTGGAACCGCCGACGGTTGCCTGGACCAGGGTGACGACGCTCGCAAGCGTCATCAGCACGCCGATATAGAAGGGGAAATAACCGCTTTGCGGGCCGCTCTCCCAGCCGATGCCCACCTGGTAGCTGTCGTACATGACGAGGCCGCCGAGGACTATGATCAGGATTGCCACCACCATGTCCACGCCGCGATGCGTCATGGCCGGATCTCCCAAAGTGTTTCAGTCATTGCTTAAAACCCCTCCCACCCCAGGGAGGGTTGCCGGGCGGAGCGAGGCGGGTGGGGGGCCTCTGTCGCTTCCCCGATCCCCGACCCCCTCCCCACGCATGGGGAGGGGAAAGGGGGCTTCATCCCGGCAGCCGTGAAGACGTTATTTCTTCACGAGGCCGGCATCCGTCATCAGGCCCTTGTGGAGCTCTTCAGTCTTGCCAAGCCAGTCGACGAACTCCTGGCCGGACAGGCTCGTGGTGTTGAAGGCACCCTTGGCCATGAAGTCCTTCCACTCCGGCGTCTCACGAACCTTGTCGAGCACGCCGATATAGTAGTCGACAGCGTCCTTGTCCGCGCCGGGAACGGTGAAGATGCCGCGGAGCATGAGATAGGAGAAATCGATCCCGGCTTCCTTGCAGGTCGAGATGTCGCTCCAGGCCATCTTGTCGGTGACCTTGTCGTTATAACTCATGCGCTGCTCATCGAACACGCAGAGCGGCTTCAGATTGCCGGCCTTCCACTGCGAAACGGCCTCGATCGGGTTGTTGACCGAGGAGTTCACATGCTTGCCGACAAGCTGGGTCGCCACCTCGCCGCCGCCCTTGAAGGGGACATAGGCGATCTTGGAGCCGGCAGCCTTCTCGACCGCGATGGTGATGATCTGGTCTTCCTGCTTCGAGCCGGTGCCGCCCATCTTGTAGCCGCCGTCGCCGGCGGCCTTGGCGTTCTCGAGATAATCCTTGGCCGAGGTCTCCTTGGCATCGGCCGGTACCCACAATACGAACTCGTCGAGCGCCATCATCTTGACCGGGGTCAAGTCCTTCCAGTTGAAGGGAATGCCGGTGGCGAGCGGCGTGGTGAACAGGTTGGAGAGCGTGATGATGATCTTGTGCGGATCATTGGCGGCCCCCTTGACATCGAGGAAGCCCTCAGCCCCGGCGCCACCACCCTTGTTGATGACGACGAGCGGCTGATCCATGAGATTGTGTTTCTGGATGATGCCCTGGATCATGCGGGCCATCTGATCGGCGCCACCGCCGGTACCAGCCGGAACGATGAACTCGACCGATTTCGTGGGCTTCCACTCGGCCATCGCGGTACCGGTGCCGAGGGTCAAGCCGATAAGGCAGGCTGCGCCGACCCCGATGGACGAGACTTTGTGCGACAGTTTCAATTTTTCCTCCGTGTCTTGCCGCCCTCGCGGGTGCATAGCCCGCCGAATGGCACTTTTCTGTGGTGGACCGACAGGGACAAGGCCGACTTTTTTGCTGCGAGGGCTTCAGGCCGCGACCTCTGTACGCGGGTCTGGCATACCAAATACCACAAACCCTGTCAAATGGCCGTCAGAAATCTTCTGACCGCCATGTCCACGTTTACTCATCCCGAGAAGGTGGGCACCTTCTCATTCCACCATTTGGAAACGCATTTCACGTCTGTCAAGAAAGCCTGTATACTGGTTAACATGAGTTGAAGTCATCGCTCGATGCATTTTTATCCATGCACAAGCGAAAGAAATTATGATTGGCATGATTTCAACTCATCCGTTAACCCTGAATTGTGCAAAGGAATTGCGGCTCATGAAGACCGGCTACCCCGGATTGTTCATCCCTGGACCGACAAATATCCCGGAGAAGGTCCGCCAGGCCATGGCCATACAGCTGGAGGATCAGCGGGCCCCCGATTTTCCCCAATTCACCCTGCCGCTTTTTGCCGATCTCAAGAAGGTGTTCAAGACCAGCAGCGGTCAGGTCTTCATCTTCCCGGGCTCGGGCACCGCCGGCTGGGAGGCGGCCATCACCAATACATTATCGGCGGGCGACAAGGTGTTGTGCTCGGTGTTCGGCCAGTTCTCGCATTTGTGGGCCGATCTCTGCCGGCGCCATGATCTCGACGTCCAGGCGCTCGAAGTCGAGTGGGGCAAGGGCGTGCCGGTCGAGGAGTATGAGCGGATTCTCAAGGCCGATACCGGGCATCGCATCAAGGCGGTGCTCGCCTGCCACAACGAGACGGCAACGGGCGTCACGTCGGATATTGCCGGGGTTCGTCGCGCTCTCGATGCCGCCAAGCATCCGGCGCTGCTGTTCGTCGATGCGGTATCCTCGCTCGCCTCCATCGATTTCCGCATGGACGAGTGGAAGGTCGATGCCTGCGTCTCGGGCTCGCAAAAAGGCTTCATGCTGCCGACCGGCCTTGCCATCGTCGCGGTGAGCGACAAGGCACTGCAGGCGCGCAAGACGGCAACGTTGCCGCGCACCTTCCTGTCGTTCGACGACATGATCGCCACGAACAAGGACGGCTTCTTCCCCTACACGCCGGCGACGACGCTGCTGCGAGGTCTGCGCGCCTCGCTCGACATGTTGTTCGAGGAGGGACTCGACAATGTCTTCGCGCGCCACAACCGACTCGCGGAGGGCGTGCGCGAGGCCGTGAAGGCCTGGGGCATGCGGCTTTGCGCTGCGGAACCGAAATGGCATTCCGACACGGTGTCGGCGATCATGGTGCCCGATGGCGTCAATGGCTCGGACGTCGTGCGACATGCCTATGACCGCTACAATGTGTCGCTCGGTGTCGGCCTCTCCAAGGTCGCCGGCAAGCTGTTCCGCATCGGCCATCTCGGCTGGCTCAACGAGATCATGGTGCTGCAGGCTCTGGCCGGCGCCGAGATGGCGCTGCGCGATGCCGGCGCCAAGATCAAGGCGGGCTCGGGCGTCGGGGCGGCGGAGGAGCATTTCCGCGCAACCTGGAACGAGGCGCATCGGCAGGCCGCGGAGTAGGCCATGAGCATGAAGTTGCTGTACTCATGAAAATCTGCATCTACGGGGCAGGGGCGATCGGCGGCTATCTGGCGGTCGGCCTTGCCGGGGTCGCAGGCGTCGATCTGTCGATCGTTGCCCGCGGCGCCCATCTCGAGGCGGTTCGGCGCAACGGTCTCAAGCTCGTCATGGACGGCGACGAGCGCGTCGCGCGGATGGCGGCGAGCGCCGATCCGGCCGAGATCGGCCCTCAGGATGTCGTGGTCATCGGGCTCAAGGCCCATCAGGCCTGGGAAGCGGCCGACCATATGCGGCCGCTGCTCGGGCGGCGCACTGCCGTGGTGACCTGTCAGAACGGGGTGCCGTGGTGGTATTTCCATCGTCTGCCCGGACCTTACGCCGAACGGCGGCTGAGCGCGGTCGACCCCGAAGACCGGCAGTGGCGGGCCATCGGTCCCGAACGGGTGATCGGCGCAGTGGTCTATCCGGCGACCGAGATCGTCGCGCCGGGCGTGATCAAGCATGTCTATGGCGACAAATTCGCGCTCGGCGAGCCGGACGGCTCGGCGTCCGAGCGGGTCACGGCGATCGCGCGCGTGCTGGAGCAGGGCGGCTTCAAGGCGCCGGTGCTCGACGACATCCGCTCCGAGATCTGGCTCAAGCTGTGGGGCAATCTCTGCTTCAATCCGATCAGTGCGCTGACCCGGGCGACCCTCGATGTGGTGGCGACGGACCCGGGCACCCGGGCGCTGTCGCGCGCGATGATGCTCGAGGCGCAGGCGATCGCCGAGAGGCTCGGGGCCCGCTTTCGGGTCGATGTCGAACGGCGGATCAACGGCGCCGCCAAGGTGGGGGCGCACCGCACGTCGATGCTGCAGGATTTCGAGGCCGGCAAGGCGATGGAGATCGATGCGCTGGTGACCGCGGTGCAGGAGATGGGACGGATCACCGACCTGCCGACGCCGCATATCGATGTCGTGCTGTCGCTGATCACCCAGCTCGGACGATCGACCGGCACTTATGCGGCAACGGGGCAGTAGGCAGTCGGCACGAGCTCCGCTTGCCGGCTATTGCCTTTTGGCTTTGCACGCCCAAAATCACAGGAAATCCCGCCAGCGGAGCGGAGCCTATGCGACTCGACGATGAAGCCGGCAGCGACAATATTGAAGACAGGCGGGGAATGCGCGGCGGCTTCGGCTTTCCCGGCGGCGGGGGCGTGCGCATCCCGATGGGTCGCGGCGGCATTGGAATCGGCGGGCTCCTGCTGCTTC
>Ga0081455_10007376_pt1 | contig 11594 bp, 8 predicted proteins | sample TabmetS3T2R1_FD_70207 | JGI IMG/M metagenome (GOLD analysis project Ga0081455, IMG submission 70207) | Tabebuia heterophylla rhizosphere microbial communities from the University of Puerto Rico - S3T2R1 | ecosystem: Host-associated > Plants > Roots > Rhizosphere ...
TTGTCGAAGAGATCAAGCAGTCGGTCGGGCTGCTGAGGAGGCATCTTTGACGTCGATACCTCGACGGCGCGGCTCGCCGAGCTGAACAAGCTCGCCGAACATCCGGACCTCTGGAACGACCCGCAAAAGGCGCAGAAGCTGATGCAGGAGCGCACCTCGCTGGAGGACGCGCTGTCCGGCATCGGCAAGGTCGAGGCCGAGCTTGCCGACCAGGTCGGCATGATCGAACTCGGCGAAGCGGAGAACGATGCCGGCGTGGTTGCGGAGGCCGAGCAGGCCCTGCGCGCGCTGAAGAAGGAAGTCGCGCGGCGCGAACTTGAGGCGCTGCTGTCGGGCGAGGCCGACGGCTTCGACACCTATCTGGAAGTCCATGCCGGCGCCGGCGGCACCGAGAGCCAGGACTGGGCGCAGATGCTCTTGCGCATGTACACGCGCTGGGCGGAGAAGCACAAATTCAAGGTGGAGTATCTCGAAGAGACCGAGGGCGAAGAGGCCGGCATCAAATCGGCGACCATCCAGATCTCCGGCCACAACGCCTATGGCTGGCTGAAGACCGAAGCCGGCGTGCACCGCCTGGTTCGCATTTCGCCGTTCGATTCCAACGCGCGGCGGCACACCTCGTTTTCCTCGGTCGGCATCTTTCCGGTGATCGACGACACCATCAAGATCGACATCAAGGAGTCGGATGTGCGTGTCGATACCATGCGCTCGGGCGGCGCGGGCGGCCAGCATGTCAACAAGACCGAGTCCGCTGTGCGGCTGACGCACATCCCGACCGGCGTCGCCGTCGTCTGCCAGGCCGGCCGCTCGCAGCACAAGAACCGCGCCCAGGCCTGGGACATGCTGCGCGCGCGTTTGTATGAAATCGAGTTGAAGAAGCGCGAGGCGAAGGCCGCCGCGGATCAGGCCGCCAAGACCGACATCGGCTGGGGCCATCAGATCCGCTCCTATGTCCTGCAGCCCTATCAGATGGTGAAGGACCTGCGCACCGGCGTGCAGACCTCGGACACCTCGGGGGTGCTCGACGGCGATCTCGACGAGTTCATGGCCGCGACCCTGGCGCAAAAAGCGTTTGGAACCGGCCCCGGCGAGGTCGAGGACGTCGATTAGGGGCGTCCAGGTCGCGCTGCGGCCGCGACCAACGCGAAATTTCCCTGGCACCAGCCTCCCGCCATTTACCATCCGGCGTTCAATTTGGGCCCGGTCAGGGCTAAATTTTCTTGCAATATCACATCGTTATGGCCTAAAACGCGCCGAAGAAGAACCGAGGGGCCGGTCAAACGAGGGACTTATGGCGCACAATTATTCGATCAATGACGACGTCCACCATCAGCGTCAGGGACCGCAGGGCCGCGCCAAGCTCGAAGAACGCAGCATTCATACGATTGTCGCATGTCTGCCGATCGAGGCGGACGGCCGTCTTCGCTACCGGATCCGGAGCAAGACCGACAATGTCGAGCGCGTGGTGACCGAGGAGCAGCTCAGCCGGCTCGCCTGAGCCGGGCTGCCGGAATGGTATCTGGCCACCGTGGCCGTCACGCTCTAGGCAATCTGGCAGAGCCCGACGGACCGGGGGAAGTGTGACCTGTCGCACAGCCCCGCCGAGGTGGCCTTATAGGATGCCGTCACGCCAAGCGGAGTGACGGCCATGACCATCAGTTTCGGCGACAAGGTGCGAGCCCTCATCGTAGCGGCGTTGATTTTCAACGGCGTGCTCCATGTCGCCTACTTCGCGGCGGACGCGCATGCAGCACCGGCCGCGCCGGTGGAACTGGCGTCCAGCGCGACCTCACTGCGCTGAGCGGGCGAAAGACTTTACCGCGCGATCATGCGCGCGACTTCGGCGACGCGGGCCTTTACTGACTCGGTCTTGAAATAGGGCAGGGTCTGCAACGCCTGGTCGCTGATCTCGGCGGCATCACCGCGGCTCAAAACCTTGGCGGTGATCGGTGCGATCCGTGCCAGCGCCATCAAGCGGTCGAACCGCCAATTGTCGCTCAGCCCCTCATAGACGAGCGAGATGAAGTCGCTTTTCAAGGCCTGCACCAACAGCGGCTTGATGCCGGCGACCTTGGTTTTGAACTCCGCGCTCTCGACCTCCGCCGGCGGGCCGCTTGCGGCATGGTTCGCCTGCGCATCGGCGATGACAGCCAGCAGCGTCACCTGAAAGTCCATCGAGCGGCCGTACTCATCGGAGAAACTGACGACATTGTTGCGGAGCTGCTTCTGCACGGCGTCATTCGCCGGCAGCTTGGCGAAATCGGTGACGCCGGTGCCGGCCAGCACATAGACCGAGCCGACCGTGTCGCCGGAATTGAACCAGCGGATCGCCTCGTCGATGTCGGCGCCTGCCAGCGTGCGTTCGGGAAGCGCGTTGACCTCGAAGATGGTCGTGAGCAGGCTGTAGATCGCGGGATCGAACTGCCGCGGCGGGTTGCCGGTCTGATAGGCGTCGCGGGCCAACTCCATGAACCTGTCATAGGCCGTGTCGATCGCCATCAGGCGCGACGGGTCAAGCCGCGCAGTTCCAACCGGACCTGTGACGCGCACCATCGGCTTCCAGCCGTCCCAATAGGATCGATAGCCGACCGTCGCGGTGTCGCTGCTGAGCGTGACCCGCGCCCGGCAGCGCAGCTCGCGCGCCTCGCGGCTGACGGTTACGAAATCGCTGAGGCGAATGGTTTGGTCGGCCTTGGTCTGCAATCTCTGCAGCAGCGCGGCGCGGGTGCGCGACGCGTCACAGCCCGGCAGCACGAACAGGTCGATCGCTTTGAAAACACCGAAGCCGAGCAGCGCGATGGCCGCGAGTGCCGCGGCGATCTTGCCGAACGGACGCAGCCAGTCAGGTGCGGCCCTGATGCCCTGGCCAGCCGGTGCCGGCGCGATGCCGACGAAATCGCGGATGCGGGCGACCGCTTCGGGCGCGCCAGCGTCGCCGGCGAGCCGCAGGCGGGGGTCCGGTTTCAGCGCCACGAGGACGTCGCCCGCGCCCCCCTTGGACGTTTCGATCGCGGTGATGTCGTGAAGCGCGGCCTCAGTCATCCGGGCCGGCCAGATGCGCTGGTGGCGCTCGAACCAGGCCCGGCCGGCCTCCTTGTCGAAGATCAATTTCGTCCAGCGGCCGCCGCGTGTCCCGAGCGCGATCACCAGCCGCTGCTCGGTGTCTTTCAGAATCTCCACCATGACACTCCGGCAGGCCTTTGCGAGTCGGGCCGACGTTCGAGACTTCTCAAATCAGACGTGGAACGGCCCTGCAAGCGTCGCACCGTGGCGGCTGCGCCGCGGTGAACTGATGCCGGCAGGCAAGGACTCGTTCAGGCGCCGCCATCGGCCAGGCGGACACCGGCGCGCAGGAATTTCTGCGGATCGACGGCTTCGCCGTCAATTCGCGTTTCGTAGTGCAAATGCGGCCCCGTCGAGCGTCCGGTGGACCCGACCGCGCCGACCACCTGGCCGATTTTGATGGTCTCGCCGACTTTCACCGAGATCTCGGAGAGGTGGCCGTAGCGCGTCGACAAGCCATTGCCGTGATCGATCTCGACCATGCGCCCATAGCCGCCGCTCCAGCCGGCCGACACCACCTTGCCGTTGGCGGTGGCGCGGACGGGGTCGCCCATCGCGGCGCGGAAATCGAGACCGGTGTGCATGGCCGGGCGGCCGAGAAACGGGTCGCTGCGAATGCCGAAGCCGGAGGTAAATTCGATCTCGCCGATCACCGGCTTGCGGTAGGGCACGAGCGCCAGCGTGCGGCTCAGCCGGTCGACCTCGGCGCGCGCGACGTTGATGCGGAAGAACTGCTTGTCGAAGGCGCTGGCGTCGAACGGCGGCTTGGCCGGCACGAACGGGCCGCCCATGGCGGCGCGGGGTGTCGCTTTTTCGATCTCCGCCATGTCGAGGCCGAGATCGGTGAACACGCCCCGCATCCGCCGCATCTTTGAGTCGTAACGCTCCTCAAGCGCGTTCATCGCCTCCAGCTGGCGCCCCTCGACGCGATCGAGCTGGCTCTGCAGCCGGCCGAGGATGCCGGTCATGCCGGATGAATTGGGAGCGGCGGCCGACGGCAAAGCGGCCACTTTGGTCACACGCGACTCCAGGCGCGCCTCACGATCCGGCGGCGCGACAAAGATCACGGTGTCGTTGATCACAGATGGCTTGGGCATCGCCGGCGACTCCGCGGGCGCCGTCGCCGGTCGCGCCGTGGGTTTGATCGAACCTGTCACCATCGCATCGGGCATGCTGCCGAGCGCGGAGGTCCGCTGCTCGAGCGTGGCCTGTCGCTTTTGCAGCTGATCGAGCTTCTTCTCGAACTGCTCCTGGTCGAGCAGTTGCCGGCTGGTCGCGCGGTCGACCTGCACCCGCAATTCCGAGATGCGATCCTCGTAGGCGTATTGCATCTCGGCCTGGCGGGCGACCAGGCGGGTCAGAACGTCGTCGCGGAAGGCGAAGTAGGTGGCGGTCGCGACCGTCCATGCCGCCATGATGACGATGGTGCCACTGATGATCCAGAACACCACCGGACCGACCCGGACCTGTCGTCCCTTGTGCACGAGCGCGTAGTTCCTCCGCGCTGCGTCGCGCGCCGCATGGGCATCGTCGTGCCGCGGATCGCCGCGATGATGTCCGTGCGGGGGGCGGTGACGCGGCGGCAGGGAACCGGACTGGGACACGACGGAAACTCCAATGCCGGCCCAGGCAAAACAAGGAGGACCGGCCACTCTGGAGGCCGATTTGACCCGCTTATGGTTAATTTTCGGGAAATGGGGCCAGTGGGTGTCTCGCAGGGCTAAAGCGCGCGAGCGGCCTCCAGCACTGCGTCGGCATGGCCGTCGACCTTCACATGCCGCCACAGCCGCCCGATCTTGCCATCGGCCCCAATCAGAACCGTGGTGCGAAGAATTCCTTCGAACACCCGGCCATACATGGATTTTTCCCCCCAGGCGCCATAGGCCGCGATAGTGGTCCTGGCCTCGTCGGACAGGAGCGGGATCGCGAGCTCGTGCTTCTTGCGAAACGCAGTCTGGGCCTTTGGCGGGTCAGCTGAGATCCCGATCACGGCCGTGTTGGCCTTGGCAAACTCGTCGCGCAGCCGGGTGAAGTCGATCGCCTCGCGGGTGCAGCCCGGGGTATCCGCCCGGGGGTAGAAATAGATCACGAGCTTGCGGCCTCGGAAGTCCTTCAGGGATACGGTGCTGCCGTCGTCCTGCGGCAGCGTGAATTGCGGTGCCGTCGTTCCCTCGACAAGGGCTTGTGTTGGCGGCCGCTTGGCCGGGCCGGAGGGCTTCGTCCGTGCCGCCGGTTTTTGTCCAGCTGGCCTCGCAGCCGGCTTGGTCACGGCCTTGCGCGGCGTCCTGGTCGCCGTCGTTTTGCGGCGCGTCGAGGCCGATTTCTGCGGTGATTTCTTGGCCATACGCCTTCCTTTCGTCGTTTTCCCGAGGTCAATGGGCCGATAATATAACGGTCCTTGCGGCGTGGGGGCGAAGTCCGCAGTTCGGAGTCCGGATTTCGCGTGTATGATAGCAACAGGTCCGGTTCGCTCGGGACCTGCGGGTGCTAAACCTTGTCAACCGAAGCGGGCAACCATCCGGCGATGCCCGTTTTCCGAAGTTCGGTCGAGAGTGCGTTGCGGCGAACTCGGAAAAGCAAAGGGCACGCGCAAGATCATGATTTTCGTACCGCTTTCGATTTGAAGTCCCTGAAATGACATTGCGGCGACTGATGCAGGGATTTCAATTCGGGGGCGGAGCGCGCTCCTCGCCGAGCCGCAGCGAGAACGCGACATCCGACAGACCACAACACAAGCGCGGTCGCATGGTCAGCAAGTCGTCGGCGCAGCCTTGGCCTCGCGGGGCGGCCGTGCCCCTCGAATCCGAGGCGGCGCGACACGAAGCGTCCTGGCATTCGGAGCAGGACGAGGCCGCCCATCGAGCCAAACGACTGCTCAAGCAACGCGGGCGTGCCATCCTCGGACGCGCGGCGGACTGGTTCTATGCGTTCTCTCATCAGCTCGGCAATCACGCCTGGGCCAAGCGGCTCGCTCTCGGCGCGCTGGTCTGTGGCGGCTTATTTGCGATCGCCTTCGGGGCCCTCTGGTGGCGGCTTGGCGAAGGGCCGATCAGCCTCGATTTTGCGACGCCATGGCTCGCCGCCGCGGTGGAGGACAATCTCGGCAAGGACCATTCGGTCCAGGTCGGCGGCACCCAGATCGAACGGGCGGGCCGGGTGCGTGTCGCTGTCCGCGTGCTCGACATGGTCGTGCGCGACCGCGACAACGCCATCGTCGCCGCCGCGCCGAAAGCCGAAGTCCGGCTGTCGTTCCTGTCGCTTTTGACCGGCCGGCTGCGGGCCGAAAGCCTGAGCTTGGTCGATGCCGAACTCTACGTGCAACTGCAGCGCGACGGCCGCGTCGTGGTGTCCACCGCCAACACGGCCCGGCCGATCGTCTCGGCCAAGCCGCAGGATCTCACCCTCAATCCCTCGCGATCCGCCGTCCCGCCAAGCGGGCCTGGAGCGAGTGCGCCGTCATCGGCAACCGCTCCGCCCGGCGCCGCGCCCGCGACGGGCCGGAGCGCAGGCCCAGGCAACGGCATGCAGGGCATTCTCGCCGCGCTGGCCTGGATCGATCAGGTCAGCACCAGCGGGCTCAGCGGCTACGACCTGAATGAAGTCGGCCTGAAGAACGGCAGCCTGGTCGTCGATGACCAGCAGGGCGGCAACAAGTGGACGTTCTCCAACATCTCGCTGGATCTGCGTCGGCTGTCGGGCGGCGGCATCTCGTTCCGGATCGGCGAGGAGGAGCCGGCGCGGCCCTGGTCGCTCCGGGTGTCCGTGGGCGCACCTTCCGACGGCGTGCGCGCGGTCGATATCGTCGCCGACAAGGTGATCGCCAAGGACATCATGCTGGCGCTGCGGGCGAATGACGGCTCGTTCACGTCAGACCTGCCGATTTCAGGACGCTTGCGCGGCGAGATCGGCCGCGACGGCGTGCCGACGGTGTTTGCCGGCAGCATTGCAGTCGGCTCGGGCACGATCGTCGATCGCAAGGTGCCGGAATATCCGATGCCGATCGACCAGGCGCAGGTCGACGTGAACTGGGATTCGTCACGGCGCGTGCTGGCCTCGCAGATCCAGGTGCTGGCGTCCGGCAATCGCGTCACGCTGCTTGCGCATCTCGAGCCGCCCAATGACAGCGTGCCCAACTGGCAATTGAGCCTGAGCGGCGGGACCATCGTGCTGCCGGGCGAGGCGGGCGAGCAACCCCTGATCTTCAACCGGATCGCCGTGCGCGCGCGGTTCGATACCGACAACCGCCGCATCGTGCTGACCCAGGCCGATTTCAGCAACGGCGATATCGGCATCGCCGGCACCGGCACCTTCGACTACGCGACCGCCGATCCGCGCATCACCGGCGGCATGGCGGGCACGCCGATGTCGATTTCGGCTTTGAAGCGGATGTGGATGCCGCTGATCACGCCGGAGGTGCGCGAATGGGTCATCAACCGCATCGAGGCCGGCACGCTGACGCGCGCGGAGATTGCGGTCAACGCCACCGCCAGCACGCTGGCGCGCGGCGGCCCACCGATCCCCGAGGATGGCCTCTCGATCAACTTCATCGGCAGCGGCGCGCGGATTCGTCCCGTCGATGAATTGCCGCCGGTCCATGACGCCGATGTGCGCATCCGCACCACGGGCCGCACCGCCAATGTGGTCATTTCGCAGGGCATCGTCGACACGCCGGGCGGCCGCAAACTGACCATCTCCGATTTCTCGTTCGACATCGCCGATCTCGCGATCAAGCCGATGCCGACCAAGGTGCGGTTCAAGGTCGACGGCTCGGTCGCCGCGGTGTCGGAAATTCTGAGCTCGGACCGTCTGAACGAGTTCTCCAGCCTGCCGATCGATCCGGCCTCCGCCAAGGGCAACGTCACCGCGCAGGTCAATCTCGGCATGCCGCTGAAGAACCAGCTGACCAAGGCGGACACCAGCTACGGCATCACGGCCGACCTCAGCAACGTCGCGATCGACAAACTCGTGATGGGCCAGAAGCTCGAGGCCGCCGGGCTCAAAGTGGCCGCCAACAACCAGGGTTATCAGATCAAGGGCGACGTCAAGATCAACGGCCAAGCCGCGACGCTGGATTACCGCAAGCCGCAAGGTGACGGCGATGCCGATGTCAGGATGACGGCGACGCTGGACGATGCGAGCCGGGCGAAGCTCGGACTCGATCTCGGATCCGGCGTCACCGGTGCGATCGGCGTCAAGGTCAACGGCAAGATCGGCAGCAATCCCGACCGTGAAAGCCGCTTCGGCGTCGAAGCGGATCTGAACGCAGCCCGGATCGAGAACATTCTGCCCGGCTGGGTCAAATCGCCGAACAGGGCGAGTCGCGCGACATTCAACGTAACGCAGAAGCCGCAGTCGACGCGGTTCGACGACATTGTCGTCGATGGGCCGAGCGTCTCGATCAAGGGCTCGGTCGAGCTCGATTCCAACGGCGAACTGCTCAATGCGGCGTTCCCGGTCTACCAGCCCTCGGAGGGCGACAAGGTCACGCTGAAGGCCGACCGTGGTGCCGACGGCGTGCTCAGAATCGTACTGCGTGGCGACGTCTTCGACGGCCGCAATTTCATTCGTTCGGCGACCAGCGGCACGAGCTCCGACGCCAAGACCAAGCAGCGCAACGGCGATTTCGACCTTGACCTCAAACTGGGCGCCGTGGCGGGGTTCAATGGCGAGGCGTTGCGCGGCCTCGACGTCAAGGTGTCGCGGCGCGGCGGCGCGATCAAGACATTCGCGCTGAACGGAAAGATTGGCCGCGATACGCCGATCACCGGCGACATGCGCGGCCGCAATGTCGGCCGCGAAGTCATGTATGTCGAGACCGGCGATGCCGGCGCGCTGTTCCGCCTGACCGACATTTACTCGAAGATGTATGGCGGCTCGATGTGGATCGCGATGGAGCCGCCGACGCTCGATTCAGCACCGCAGGAAGGGCTGATCAACGTCCGCGACTTCACGGTCCGTGGCGAGGGGGCGCTGCAGCAGATCGCCGCCAACGGCCAGCAGCCGCAGCAGCAACAGCAGACCCAGAACAACATCTCGTTCTCGCGTGCCCGCGCCGAGTTCACCAAGCAGAGCGGGTTGCTCGCGATCCGCGACGGTCTTTTGAGCGGACCGGCGATGGGCGCCACGATCGAGGGACGGATCGACTACAACGCCAACCAGGTGCGCATGAGCGGCACCTTCCTGCCGGCCTACGGCGTCAACAACATGTTGGCGCAGATTCCGATTGTCGGCATGTTCATGGGCGGCAGCAATGAAGGGCTGATCGGGATCACTTACGAGGTGGTGGGGACGCCGAGCATGCCGAACCTGCGTGTCAATCCGATTTCGGCGATCGCGCCCGGCGTGTTCCGGAAAGTGTTTGAATTCAGCACCGGCCGCGAGCCAAGCACGCAAATGATCGATCCCGGTCCGCGCCCCAATTGATCGAGGCCGGCGCCGATGGATCGCCGTCAGATCTTGCGTAGCGCGGGGATCGCAATGAACGGCACCATCCCCATCCAGATGCTGAACAGCGAAAACACGATGACCCAGTCATAGGCTTGGGTGAGGTCGTGAATCACGCCGCCGATGAAGGAGCCGAAGGCCGGGCCCAGTCCGCTGGCGATTGAGATGGTGCCGAAGATGGTCCCGAGATGCCGCCCTCGGAAAAGCTGCATCGCGCTCGCCGAGACCAGCGGTCCGCGTGAACTGAGCGTGCAGCCGAAACACACCAGGAAGGCGCCGAGCAGCCAGGGGCTGGGGTAGCGGTGCAGCAGCCAGAGCACCAGCAGGCCCGTCGAGGTCATGCTGTAGGTCAGCAGCATCGTCGGCATGCGGCCGAGGATGCCGTCGAGCCAGCCGACCGAGGACAGGCCGATGAACATCATCAGGCCGGTGAAGCCCCATGCGGTGGCCGCCTCGAGCGGCGCAAATCCCACCTCGACGAGATAGGCGACGACCTGGACCGTGATCGCAGTGATGCCGGTGCCGGTGAAAAAAAATGTCGAGGCGAGGCCCCAGAAGGCCGGGTTGCGAATGGCCTCGCGCAGCGTCGGCCCGGGCGTGATGGCGTCGAGACTGGCTGCGGGCGCGAGACCGGCGCGGCCGGCGGCCAGTCTGCGCCATGGCAACAGCGCCGTCGGAATCATCAGGCCCAGCACCGCCGCGCCGCAGGCGAAATAGGCGCCGCGCCATCCCAGATGGTTGATCAGGAGCTGCGAGATGGGCAGCCAGAGCTGGATGCCGACGCCGCCGGCGGCAAACATCATCGCCATCGCGGTCGGCAAGCGCGGGCCGAACCAGCGGGCGAGCACCAGCGACGCGCTGATATTGCCAAGACAGGCGAAACCGGCGCCGGTGGCGATGCCGAGCGAGAGCTGCATCTGCCAGTAGTGTTGTGACAGCGAGCCGCTGATCCAGGCGAGCCCCAGCAAGAGAAATCCGCCGAGATAGACCGTGCGCGGGCCGGCGCGGTCGAACAGCCGTCCGACGAACGGACCCGCCGCACCGCTCAAAAGCCAGGTCAGCGAATTGATCGACAGGACAACCGCATGGTCCCAGCCGAGTTCTGTCGAGATCGGCAGCAGATAGACGGAGAAAATCTCCTGGGCGCCGCGCGCCAGCATCGAGGTGAGAAAGCAGAACACCAGAACGAGCACGGACATGCGCCAGGTGGCGCGGTCATCCAATTGTTCCGGGGGTCGATTCGGGGCAAGCATCGGCCTCCATCAGAACCGCATTTGACGCGCCGAGATAGGCTGCTGCCGATTGGCGGCTATGCAGGCCGCAACAGCACGTGGCGCTTCTTGCCGAGCGACAGCTTGATGACGCCGTCCGGCGTGAGATGGGCCGAACTCAGCGTCATCCGCTCGTCCGTGACGAGCTGCTCATTGACCCGCACGCCATTGGCCTTGATCTGCCGGCGCGCTTCGCCGTTGGAGGCAACGAGTCCGGCTTTCACCAGCGCCGAGAGAATGCCCAGTCCGGCCCTCAATTCGCCGGCCGCGACGCTCACACTCGGCAGGTCGGTCGCGACAGCACCTTCCTCGAAGGTCTGCCGTGCCGTCTCCGCCGCGGCATTCGCCGCCTCGCGGCCGTGGATCATCGCGGTGGCTTCGGTGGCAAGCGCCTTCTTCGCCTCGTTGATCTCGCGATCCTTCAATGCGGCGAGCTTGGTGATTTCGCCGAGCGGCAGCGTGGTGAACAGTTTCAGAAACCGCTCGACATCGGCGTCTTCGGTGTTGCGCCAGAACTGCCAGTAATCATACGGGCTCAGCATGTCCGCATTGAGCCAGACCGCGCCCGAGGCGGTCTTGCCCATCTTGGCGCCGGACGCGGTGGTCAGCAAAGGCGTCGTCAGCGCGTAAAGCTGATGCGTGCCCATGCGCCGGCCGAGATCGACGCCGTTGACGATGTTGCCCCATTGATCCGAGCCGCCCATCTGCAGCACGCAGCCGTAGCGCTTGTACAGCTCGACGAAGTCGTAGGCCTGCAGGATCATGTAGTTGAATTCCAGGAACGACAGTTCGTGTTGGCGCTCCAGCCGCAGCTTG
>Ga0081455_10007377_pt1 | contig 11593 bp, 12 predicted proteins | sample TabmetS3T2R1_FD_70207 | JGI IMG/M metagenome (GOLD analysis project Ga0081455, IMG submission 70207) | Tabebuia heterophylla rhizosphere microbial communities from the University of Puerto Rico - S3T2R1 | ecosystem: Host-associated > Plants > Roots > Rhizosphere ...
GCGTCTTCGGAGGCGCACATGGTCGCGCTGCGCGCGGCCTCGCGCGGCGTTCCCGTAAGCTACGCGATGATGACGCAATTCGCGACACTATCCCCTCAGGCGCAGATCGATGAGGCCGTCCAAACCTTGCTGCAGACGAGCCAAGGGGAATTTCCGGTCGTCGACGACGCCGGCAAACCGGTCGGAGTCCTCGGGCGCGCCGATCTGATCCGCGCCATCAAGACACTGGGGCCGGACGCACGTGTTGCGGATGCGATGACCGCGGAAATTCCGACTATCAGCCATCGTTCCACGCTCGAGCAGGCCTTCAAGCTTCTGCAGCAGAAATCGGCGCCGGCCGTGGGCGTCACCGACGCCGGCGGCAAGCTCGTGGGATTTGTCACCAGTGAAACCATTGCCGAGATGATGATGCTGCAGGAAGCCTTGCCGCGCGGTGTGCGCATCGGTCCATGGAGCCGCCCGGCCGGCGCTTGACCCGGGAGTCACAAACCCGTCGTTTTAGCTTTTTCCAGTTGTCAGAAACTGCGTGCACCTTCCGCGCTGATTCGGCGGAGGTCACTTCATGTCCGGGCACTTGCGTGCCGGCAGCGCGACGCGCCGCCGGTTTCTGATGACTGTTGCTTCGGCGACGGCCACAACCGCACTCGGCACGATCGCATTACCAGCTTTCAGCCGCTCGTCGCAAAGACCGGTTATTACGCACGGCGTGCAATCGGGCGATGTGTCGACCGATTCGGGAATGGTGTGGGCGCGCGCTGACCGCCCAGCACGAATGCTGATCGAGGCATCGACAAGCGACAGTTTCAAAGATGTTTGTCACGCATCGTTCGTTGACGCGCTGCCCGAAACTGACTTTACCGCCAAGGCGCTGCTCGAGAACTTGCCGGCAGGGCAGGACATCTTCTACCGATTGCACTTTCAGGATCTGTTGTCGGGGCAAGCGATCAGCGAACCGGCTGTCGGTCAGCTTCGTACAGCGCCGGCTGATCGCCGGTCGATTTCGTTTGTGTGGTCAGGCGATACCGCCGGGCAAGGCTGGGGCATTGACCCGGCACGCGGCGGCATGCGCACCTACGCGACGATGCTGCGAAATCGCCCGGACTTCTTCGTTCATTGCGGCGACAGCATCTATGCCGACTGCACAATACCCGCACAACAGAAGCTGCCCAACGGCGAGACGTGGCGCAATATTGTCACCGAGGAAAAAAGCACGGTCGCAACGACTCTCGCCGGCTACCGTGGCAACTACAAATACAACCTGCTCGACGCGAATTTGCGGGAGTTCAATGCCAAGGTGCCCATTTTTGCCCAGTGGGACAACCATGAGGTTATGGAGGACTGGTGGCCCGGTGAAACGTTCGATCGCCGCGGCTACGACATAAAAAACACGCTGCTGCTTGCCGCGCTCGGAAGCCGTGCGTTTCATGAGTTCATGCCCCTGCGCTTCACGCCATCGGAGCCAGGTCGCGTGTATCGGAAGATCTCCTATGGGCCGCTGCTCGATCTGTTCATGCTCGACATGCGCAGCTACCGCGGACCAAACAAAGCGCCGCATGAAATTCAGTATGGTCCTGACGCTTACCTGCTCGGCCCCGCGCAGCTCGCCTGGTTCAAACGGGAGCTCAAGCGTTCCACGGCAATCTGGAAGGTCATCGCGTCCGACACTCCGCTGGGTACCATCGCCGCCAGCTCGCCCAACGTCGGCACAACGGCCGGTCGCGGCGTCGAGATCGCAGAACTGCTAGCCTTCATGCAGCACGCCGGCATTCGCAACACGGTATGGATCACCGCCGACCTGCATTACACAGCCGCGCATTTTTTCGATCCCAATAAGGCAATATTCCAGGACTTTGAGCCTTTTTGGGAATTCGTTTCCGGTCCCATCCACGCGGGAACATGGACTCCGTGCGCGCTCGACCGCACGTTCGGCCCATCAGTCGTGTTTCAGAGCGCCCCGAGCCGCGAACAAGGGGACAACCTCGCACCTTGTTTCGGTCTGCAGTTTTTTGGACACATGGCAATCGACGGCGTGACGGCGACTTTGACCGTGAGACTTAAGGATGTCGCCGATCGCGTGCTATGGTCGACTTCCATCGAGCCGAAATTTGACCAGACCGCGCATCGCCGTTCATGACCGCAATCGAGCTATCCGAGGTAAGTCACAAGAAACAGGCTGCTGTCACCTTTCCGTCATGCAGGCGTCTACGATTTGTCAGGGACCGCGACCAAGCTCCGGAGCTCAACCTGAGGAAGGGGAGGCTTAGATGGCGATACGGATTCGCCCGGCTGTGACACGCCGGCACCTTCTGGCAACGGGAGCGGCGGCAACAGCTTTCACGACAATTGGCGGCATTGCCCGCCCATTCATAAGTCGCGCCAACGATCGGCCCTTGATCACGCATGGAATTCAATCCGGCGATGTTTCCGTCGATTCCGGAATGATCTGGGCTCGTGCCGATCGACCCTCGCGGATGCTGGTTGAAATTGCGACCACCGACAGTTTCAAGGACGCCCGCAATGCCGCTTTTATCAACGCGCTGCCGGAAACCGATTTCACCGCCAAGCTTCTGCTCGAGAATCTGCCCCCCGCGCAGGAAATCTTCTACCGCGTGCGTTTTCAGGACCTCGCCTCACCGACCATAGTCGGTGAAGCACAAGTGGGCCGCTTTCGTACCGCGCCCAACGATCGGCGCTCGATCAGTTTCGTCTGGTCGGGCGATACTGCGGGACAAGGTTGGGGCATCGATGAATCGCGCGGCGGCATGCGAACCTATGCCACCATGCTGAAGAGCAGGCCCGACTTTTTCATCCACAGCGGCGACAACATTTATGCCGACGGTCCAATCGCGGCAGAGCAGAAGATGCCGAACGGCGAAGTGTGGCGGAACATCGTATCGGAAGACAAATCAAAGGCGGCGGAGACGCTTCAGGAGTTCCGTGGCAACTACAAATACAATTTGCTCGACAAAAATTTGCGCGCGTTCAATGCCGAAGTGCCCATTTTCACCCAGTGGGATGACCATGAGGTCACCAACAACTGGTGGCCCGGGGAACCGCTGACTCGGGCGGAGCACCAGCGCAGGAAATATACGGAAAAGAACGCAACGCTGCTTTCGGCGTGGGCGGCGCGTGCATTCCATGAATACATGCCGCTGCGCTGGACGCAGGCTGAGCCGGGTCGTGTCTATCGCAAGATTTCCTACGGTCCCCTGCTCGATGTCTTTATGCTCGACATGCGCAGCTATCGCGGGCCCAACGGTGAAGGCAAGGAAGATACCTACGGCCCCGCTGCCTATTTCCTCGGTCCAACACAAGTGGCCTGGCTAAAGCAGGAGTTGGCGAACTCGCGCGCGACCTGGAAGGTCATTGCCGCCGATATGCCGATCGGCCTTCTGGTGGTTTATGACGGCGACCGCAAATGGGGGGTTGAAGCCGTCGCGCAAGGCGACGGTGGCCCGCCGCGCGGGCGCGAACTCGAAATTGCCGACCTGGTCTCGTTCATCAAACGGGCCGGCGTGCGCAACACTGTGTGGATTACGGCGGATGTGCACTATACCGCGGCCCATTATTACGACCCGAACAAGGCGGCATTTCAGGATTTCGACCCGTTTTGGGAATTCGTTTCAGGCCCGATTCATGCCGGCACGTTCGGCCCCAATTCACTCGACAACACCTTCGGTCCGCAGCTGGTCTACGTAAGGGCACCGACCAAAGAGCAAGGCCTGAACCTGCCGCCCAGCGAGGGCATGCAATTCTTTGGGCATGTTGCCATTGATGGCACGAGCCAGCAGATGACCGTCACGTTGAAGGACGTCGACGATCGCCCGTTATGGGCGAAGACGCTTGATCCGAAACTCGGTTAAGGGCCCGATTGCAGATATCGAATTCCTGACTATATTGCGCCGCAACGAGTTCGCGTGCCCGGCTCCCCGAGTCGGGCACGCTCCTTTCGGGAACCGCTATGGATCTTCGCAACGTCGCGATCATCGCGCATGTCGACCACGGCAAAACCACCCTGGTCGACCGCCTTCTGCAGCAATCCGGCGCGTTCCGGGAGAACCAGCGCGTCGTCGAGCGCGCCATGGATTCGAACGACCTCGAGCGCGAGCGCGGTATTACGATCCTCGCCAAGGCGACTTCGGTGATTTGGGAAAACACGCGCATCAACATCGTCGATACGCCCGGTCACGCCGATTTCGGCGGCGAGGTCGAACGCATCCTCAATATGGTCGACGGTGCGCTGGTGTTGGTCGACGCCGCCGAGGGCCCGCTCCCGCAGACCAAGTTCGTGGTCTCAAAGGCGCTCAAGATGGGGCTCAAGCCGATTGTGATCATCAACAAGGTCGACCGGGCAGACGCACGCGCAACCCAGGTGGTCAACGAGGTGTTCGATCTGTTCGCCGCGCTTGATGCCACCGAGGAGCAGCTCGATTTTCCGATTCTATACGGCTCGGCGAAGGAAGGCTGGATGGCGCAGGCCTTGGAAGGACCGAAAGAGTCGATGGCGCCGCTCTTCGATCTCGTCCTCAGGCACGTGAAACCCCCTCAGGTCGAAGATGGGCCGTTTCGCATGCTGGGCACAATTCTTGAGGCCAACCCTTATCTCGGTCGCATTGTCACAGGACGCATTACATCCGGCACCGTCAGGCCAAACCAGACTGTGAAGGTGCTCGATCGTGACGGCAATCCGGTCGAAAGCGGGCGCGTGACCAAGCTCCTCGCTTTCCGCGGACTTGAGCGCACGGGTGTCGAGGAAGCCGAGGCGGGCGATATCGTCGCCATTGCAGGCCTGCCCAACGCAACGGTGTCCAATACTATCTGTGCGCCCGAGGTGGAGGTCCCCCTCCCCGCTCAACCGATCGATCCACCGACTTTGGCGATGATTTTTCGCGTCAACGATTCCCCGCTTGCCGGCACGGAAGGCGACAAGGTCACAGGGCGCATGATTCGCGACCGCCTGCTGCGCGAGGCCGAAGGGAATGTGGCACTGCGCGTGCGCGAATCAGACGAGAAGGATTCCATGGAAGTGGCCGGGCGCGGCGAACTGCAGCTCGGCATCCTGATCGAAACCATGCGTCGCGAAGGGTTCGAATTGTCGGTGTCGCGGCCGAAGGTACTCCTGAAGGAAGACCCCGCCAGCGAAATGCTTGAGCCGATTGAAGAAGTCGTCATCGATCTCGATGACGAGCATTCCGGCATCGTCGTTCAGAAGATGGCCGAGCGCAAAGCCGACATGATGGAAATGAAGCCGTCCGGCGGCGGCCGGCTTCGGCTCGTCTTTCATGCGCCGACGCGTGGTCTGATCGGGTACCAGGGCGAATTGCTCACCGATACCCGCGGCACCGCCATCATGAATCGGTTGTTCCACGCCTATGCGCCGTACAAGGGTCCGATCCAGGGCCGGCGCAATGGCGTCCTTATCTCTAACGACGAGGGTGAGGCGGTCGCCTACGCCCTGTGGAATCTCGAAGACCGCGGACCCATGATGATCGAGCCAGGCTGGAAGGTTTACAAAGGCATGATCGTGGGCGAACACACGCGCGGAAACGATCTGGTCGTCAATATTCTGAAGGGCAAAAAGCTCACCAATATTCGGACGACCTCCAAAGACGAGGCAGTGCGGCTAACCCCGCCCATTAGAATGACGCTGGAGAAAGCCCTCGCCTACATCCAGGACGACGAGCTGGTCGAGGTGACGCCAAAGGCAATCCGGCTGCGCAAGAGGCTTCTGGACGAGAACGATCGCAAAAAGGAAGAGCGCAAGAAGGAAGCCGAAACGGTGTGACGGTCACAAGTGTTGGCGTGATGCGAATCGGATTCGAATCAGTGATCGTCCGAAATTAACTCTCCGACCCCTGTGCTGAGCGCGGAACTGGCCGGATTTTATCTGCCAGCGGAGTCACGAATGCGATTTTCATGCATCACTGCTGGCGTTTTCGCGCCTGTGACCAGTAATCCACACCGTTAACCCATCATTAACGATAGGGCTTGAAGGCCGCAAAGTTCATTGCTTCTATTCGCGCAATGAGCACCACCCTTATAGAGATTCGCCGTGCGAAGTCGTCCGACGCATCGGACGTGGCGGAGACGCATGACGAGGCGTGGCGCGCGGCGTATCAGGGAATCATTCCGGGCAACGAGCTCGACAAGTTGATCAACCGTCGCGGTCCGGACTGGTGGGACTCTGCGATCCGCAAGGGCAGTCGCATTACTGTCCTCCAATTCGGCGATCGCATTGCGGGTTACGCCAATTACGGACGCAACCGCGCCCGCAGCCTCTTCTATGACGGGGAGATCTACGAAATCTATCTGCGGCCGGAGTTTCAGGGCCTCGGTTTCGGTCGCCGGCTGTTTTCCGCCGCCCGCAAGGACCTGAACCAGAGCGGTTTGAAGAGCCTGGTTGTCTGGGCGCTTTCCGACAACGAGCCTGCCATGGAATTCTATCGGGCACTCGGCGGCCGCGCGGTGGCACGGTCCTCGGAGCGCTTCGGCGCCAAAACACTCGACAAGGTCGCCTACGCCTGGCAGGCGTGATTACACCTTCGGGGCCGGTAAACCTTTCTGCGCACAGGCGGCGCGCAGGGTATTGAGCAGCAGACACGCAATCGTCATTGGTCCAACCCCGCCCGGCACGGGGGTGATCGCGCCAGCGACCTGCGTGGCCTCCGCATAGGCGACGTCGCCCACCACGCCGGATTTTCCGCCTTCGAGCGGCACCCGATTGATTCCAACGTCGATCACCGTGCCGCCTGGCTTGATCCAGTCTCCGCGAACCATTTCGGGCCGACCAATCGCGGCGACCAGCAGGTCGGCGCGGCGGCACACGGACGGAAGATCGTTCGTCCTGGAATGCGTCACCGTCACTGTCGCATTTTCAGCCAAGAGCAATTGCGCCACAGGCTTGCCAACAATGTTTGATCGGCCGACGACCACCGCCTCCATGCCGGCAAGCGTTTCGTGGACGGCTTTTGCGAGAAGAATGCAGCCCAATGGCGTGCATGGAACCAGCGCAGGCAAGCCAATCGCGAGCCGGCCTGCGTTCACCGGGTGAAAACCATCCACGTCCTTAGCCGGATCCATCGCCGCAATGATTTTTTGCGCGTCGATCTGCTTCGGAAGCGGCAACTGGACCAGAATGCCGCTGACCTCCTCATCGGCGTTGAGCTTCGCGACGAGATCGAGCAGCTCCGCTTCGCTCGCGCTTGCAGGAAGCTTGTAATCAAAGGCGCGCATGCCCGAGTCCGCTACAGCCCTGGACTTGGTGCGCACATAAACTTCGCTGGCCGGGTTGTCGCCAACCAGCACCACGGCAATGCCTGGCACGACGCCGCGGTCGCGCCGCAAGCGGTGAACGGCGTCCGAGACTTTGCCGCGCAAATCGGCCGCGATGGTCTTGCCGTCAATAATGCGCGCGCTCATGTTCTGTCATCTTACGGTCGGCGCTAAGCGAGATGGCCGGGACTGGCCCGGCCATGACAACAACTTTTATCCCGTCTTGCTCAATCTCTCCAGCGCCGCAACGATCGTCGGGCCATCGCCCGTAATCACAAGGCGCTTGAGTCGCCCGGAGGCGCCAGCGGCCAGAACAGTATCTCGAGAGACCCCCAACGCCCCAGCAATCGAACAAGAGCGGCGTTGGCCTCGCCCTCCGATGGAACCGCGCGCACGCGCGCTATAAGTGCCGTTCGTCCCTCCGGCAGCGATTCTATCGCGCCGATCGCGTCGCGGGCGCCTCGGCGTAAGCTTGATTGTCAGCACAACGCCATCGGCGTTCAGGAACCATGGTTTGAGGGCCATGGTTTGAGGGCCATGGTTTGAGGGCCATGGCTTGAGGCCCGCGACCCTAAAACACGTTCGGGTAGATGTAGCGGATGATGACGTTTTCGATAAGCAAGATGATCAGGATCAGAATCACCGGCGAGACGTCAATTCCGCCAAGGTTGGGCAGCACCGAGCGGATCGGCCGCAATAGTGGCTCGGTGATGCGGTAGAGAAATTCGCCGATGGTCGCCACAACCTGGTTGTGCGTGTTGACCACATTGAATGCGATCAACCAGGACAGGACTGCGGCCGCGATCAGAAGCCAGATATAAATCTGCAAGACCAACAGAATAATATCGAGTATGGCGCGCATTGCTGTCCGCCCCTTTGCAACCGGCGCGCAAACTAGCGGTTCGATTGGCCTCAAACAAGACGACCGCAGGTCGCGTCGCGGATATCCGTGTGCTTGACAGGCAAAATACCTGGCCCTAAATGGCCCTCACTCGCCGCAATTTCTGCATGACGACGCTTGTCGTTGCTGTTTGGCGGGGCCGTAGCTCAGTTGGGAGAGCGCCTCGTTCGCAATGAGGAGGTCAGGGGTTCAAATCCCCTCGGCTCCACCACCTAACTTCTGCATTGCCTTTGCTGCGACTTGTGCCGTTCACGGATTGCATGGGCACAGGTACGCCTGCGCACGCTCCGTCTGTGTTGAGATCGTAAATGTCCGGTCACGGCCTTCAACGCGCCGATGTTCGGCCACGTTCGTCGGCTACATCGCGTGTGCCGGCCGTCGGCGCGGTTGCGATTTTCCTTGGGGACGGACCCGCAACCCTTGGGACGGGGTTCACCGGCGACCGGCATGTTTTAGGTAGGAAGCCACCGGCGGCAGCGCCAGGGGCAGATACTGATACCGCGTATGGCTCGAAGCCATGGCAAACCGGGCCGCCCTGCCATGCCAGGCGCCCGGTCCTCGGATGGCTTTCCCTCAGGCTTTTACTCGGCCGCCTCGGCCTTTTGGTTAATCGCGCTCTCTGCAAGCTCGGACAACTTTTCATCCGTCTCTTCTTCTTCGTTGAGCGTCGCATCCAGGAGAGACACGGCTTCCTCGAGACCAAGCTCCTCCGCCCAGGCCTTTAGGGTGCCGTAACGCGCGATTTCGTAGTGCTCGACGGCTTGTGCGGCGCCGATAAGGCCGGCATCCAATGCAGGCGAATCTTCGAATTCCTCGATGATCTCCTCGCCTTCATCGAGGATGCCGGTGATCGCCGGACAATTCTTGCCGCGCGGGGTCTCGTCGATCAGCTGGAACACTTTTTCCAGCCGATTGACCTGTTCCTTTGTCTGCTTCTCGTGTTCCCTGAAGGCGTTTGCCAATTCTTCCGAGTCGGCTGCCTTGGCCATCTTGGGGAGGGCGACGAGGATTTTCTTTTCTGCAAAGTAGATGTCCCTGAGCCCGTCGTGAAACAGTTCATCGAGCTTCTTTAGTTTTTTGGGCATGGCGCGTTCCTCCGCTTTTTGTGTTCTCAGGCAAACGTCGCGCACACACCAATTGTTTCACTTTCGACGGAGTAATCAGCATTTCGTTTTGAGAACCAAGCGCGCTGCGCACCGCGCCGCTATGTCAAAAGATATTCTTCGTGCACGCATTCAAATGTCGGCACCAAGAAAAAACGAACAGCAGGAACCAAGGTTTGTCCCGCATGTTTGATGAACAGGAGGAAGACCGATGAGTTACCAGGATTTCGAGGGCACTGAGTCAGGTTCCACAGGAGACCATCAAGCACGAAACAAAAAAATGCGTGACGCCGCTGGGGAAACGTTTTCGCAGGCTTCTGGCACCGCGCGGGATGCCGGAGCAAGAACCCAACGAGCCACGGAGGGTTCGACGTCGTCACTGACGGATAGCGTGATGGGGCTGCTCAATCAGCAGCTCGGTGCCGGCGCGGATGCAGCGGGCCGGTTTGCGAGCTCCATGAAGTTGGCCGCTCACGACATGGAACGGGACAATCCAATGCTGGCCGATCTGGTGCGCGGGCTAGCGCACAATGTGGATGGCTATGCCGACGCCCTTGAGAACCAGACCGTCGAACAGCTGACCAAAGCAGCTTCCGACTTCACCCGCCGACAGCCCGCCCTGGTCTTCGGGCTAGCCGCAGTCGCGGGATTTCTCGCATTTCGAACATTCAAGAACGCTCAATCCGTCCCATCGCCGTCGATCCAGCCTGATCACAACCCGGCAGGGAAAACCCATGGATGAGCAGCTGAAATATACGTCTCTGCCGGAGGCCCTTTCCAAGGTCATGACGGATTTGGCCGACCTCATTCAGAAAGAAATGCGGCTGGCGCGAGCCGAGCTATCTGCGAAATTATCAATTGGCATCCGCGCCGGCGCCTGGATGTTCGTCGCAGCTTTTCTAGCAACTACGGCCACCCTGCTGGTCGTGCAGGCTTGCGTGCTCGGCCTAGCCGCTGCCACCGGTCTGGCGTTGCATTGGAGCAGTCTAATTGTGGCTGCCGTTCTCGCAGTCATTGCCGGAGCATCGTTTGCAAAAGGCAAAGCTGATGTGCCCGACCAACTCGTACCCGATCGTGCCATCAACCAGGTAAAACGAGACATAGAAGTAGCCAAGGAGCAGTTTACATGAATGGGCAATCACGTTTGCTCGGCGATGGAGGCGAGCGGATCCTCAATACGATTAAACGGAACCCGGAAGGTCTTCTGCTCCTGGCCGCGGGCGTAGTACTTATGATGCGGACGAATGCGTCGAAATCTTCGGCGAGTCCGACGGACGCGTCTGGCCGCCGCAGCGGGGCCCAGGCGAGTGAGAGGATGAAAGACGCCGCTCGCCAGACCATGGATACGGCACAGTCCTATGCTTCGTCGGCCGCCGACGCCGCCCAAGAAACCGTGGACACGGCTCGCTCCTACGCTGCGTCGGCGTCAGATATGGCCCGCGAGACCGTGGAAACAGCACGATCCTATGCCTCGTCGGCAACCCAGTATGCCGGTCAGGCCCGACGCGCGGTGGGCGAGCAGTCTGAGCGGGTCGTCACGCAAACACGCTCGATGGCCCAGGGCATCGTGCAAAATCAGCCTCTCGCGATCGCGGCCGTCGGGCTTGCCGTTGGTGCCGCCCTGGCTGCCGCCTTCCCCCCGACGCAGCTCGAGCGCGAAACACTCGGCCCGATGGGCGACCGGATGTCAAAGGCCGCAGAGCGGGCCGGCGATCAGCTGAAACAGGCCACAGTGAAAGCCGGTGAAAAGCTCAAGAGCGCCGCAGGGGAGCGCGGCTTGGACAGAGACGACCTGAAGGACGTGGCAAGGGAGGTTGCCGACACATTCAACGCCTCAATGAGCGGGAAGCCAGGCGAGAATAAAACCGAAAGTGCTCCTTCGGCGCAAGGATCCGCCGGCGGCAGCGACAGGAGCTGGTGATGGCGGACTCGTCTTTGCTTGAATATGAGCGGGATGTTGAGCACTCCCGAGCGCGGCTTACGCGGGATCTTGCCGTTCTTTGCGCGCCGGAGACTTTCGCAAGCTTCACGGATGATTTGAAACAGGAGGCTTTCGAAACAAAGGATGCGCTGTGGGACGACGTCAAGGCGCGAGCGGCTGCAAATCCCGCCGCGCTTATTGCGATTGGCGCAGGGCTGGCCTGGCGGCTCATCCAGCGCCCGCCGATCGCCAGCGCATTGATCGGCGTCGGGCTTTACAGTCTATGGAAGACTGAAGCAAAACGGACTGTCGACGGAACGCGGCCCGATTATTTGCAGCAAAGCAAGCAGGCCCTCAAGGAGCAGGCCGGTGAAGTCGTCTCCGCCGCCTCCAGGA
>Ga0081455_10007378_pt1 | contig 11592 bp, 8 predicted proteins | sample TabmetS3T2R1_FD_70207 | JGI IMG/M metagenome (GOLD analysis project Ga0081455, IMG submission 70207) | Tabebuia heterophylla rhizosphere microbial communities from the University of Puerto Rico - S3T2R1 | ecosystem: Host-associated > Plants > Roots > Rhizosphere ...
CCCGATTTGGCGATTCACTGACTGTGCGCCACGCGCCGCCAGACGCCCGCCTCCCCCTCCACTTTGATTATCGCGCGAACCTCATGATAAGCCATGGCATAAAGCTTGCGCGATTCGGTCACTGAAGCCGGTCGCATCAATTTCCGTTCCAAATCATCGCGCGAAAGCCTGCTTTTATTCTCTATTCGCGGAAGCGTTGCGGACTCGCCGGCGACGTAGATGGCCAAACCTTCGGCCATCCACCGAGGCGCGCGCCCGCCGCCCAACACCTCGATCACGGCATGCGTCATCTCGTGGCGCAAAGTCGTGTTCAGAACACCGCGCCGCCGGAGAAGGTCGAGCGGCTGCAGTTCGATCCTCCGCCCGCGAGTCGCGCCCGCGGCCCACCCCCCCTGACCCGTGGCCGCAATGAAATCAGCGGTCGTCGCGTGAACCACAACCTCGAACGGCCCCTGCTCCGCGAGTCTCAATGAAGCCGCTTCCAGACGCCGCAACAGTTCGGCGCGCGCGCTTTCAAAGGCGCGGAGCATATTTTCTATTGGCCGCTTGTCGGCCCTCGCCGGATAGGTCGCGCGGAAATGCTCGCTGGAAAGGGAAGATTTTTGAATCCCCCCCTTTGTCATCGCCCCAATTTCTGCGAACGGCAGGGATCGACTCTCCCTGCTCCGTACTCGACTCTCCTCGCCGCGTAGCGGCGGCTTGAATTTAGCCGTGGGTTTCAACCCACGGTGGGCGTGATTTCATTCCCCGTCGCGTCAGCGACGATTGAATTCAGCCGTCGCTGACGCGACGTGGGAATATTCTCCACCCTTCCCGTGGGTTGAAACCCACGGCTAAATTCAAGCGCCGCTCTGCGGCGGAGAAAAAGGAGAAAACTGACATGTACAGAAGCGATGTAGTCGGGAGCCTGCTGCGGCCGGCCTATTTGAAAGAGGCGCGCGGGCGCCACGAAGCGGGGGAGCTTTCGGACGCGGCGTTCAAACAGATCGAGGACCGCGCCGTTGCCGAAGCCGTCGAGTTGCAGGACCGCGCCGGCGTCGAAGTCGTCACCGACGGCGAGATGCGGCGCTACGCCTTTTACGGCCACCTGGTCGACGCCCTCGACGGGTACGACAAATACGGCGGGTGGGCGATCCCTTTCCGCGACGAAAAGGGAGAAGAGGTGATTCAGAAGCGTCCGGTAGTTGTCTCCAAGTTGCGGCGCAAGCGGCATATGTGCGCGGAGGAGTACACGTGGCTGCGCGCGCAAACGACGCGCCCCGCCAAGACCACCCTCGTCAGCGCGCAGCAGGCCGCCGCCTATTACGACGCCGAAAAGTCTTCGGGCGCTTACGCGACTGTAGACGCTTATCTGGCCGACCTGGTTGACATCCTGCGCGGCGAAATCGAGGAGTTGATCAGGCTGGGCTGCGTCTACATTCAGATCGATTCGCCGCAATACACGGCGTTGCTCGACCCCGACCTGCGCGAAGGCTACCGCAAGCGCGGCAACGACCCGGACCGCCTGCTTGATCTCTCGATCGAAATGGACAACGCCATCGTCGGCGATCATTCAGCGACCGGGGCGGCAGGCGGGGCCGGGATCACATTCGGCCTGCACCTGTGCCGGGGCAACAATCAGAGCAAGTTTTACGCGCGGGGAGATTACGGCCCGATTACGAAAGTCTTTCGCAAGACGCGCTTCGACCGCTTCCTGCTCGAATTCGATGACGAGCGCTCGGGCGGTTTCGAACCGTTGGCCCAAATGCCTGAAGATCGCGCCGTAGTGCTCGGACTGGTCTGCACGAAGAAGCCCGAGCCCGAAAGCAAGGGCGAGTTGAAGCGCCGCATCGAGGAAGCTTCCGCTTATGTGCCGCTGGAGCGGCTCGCGATAAGCCCGCAGTGCGGTTTCGCGTCGACGATGGAAGGCAATCTGCTGACCGAAGCGGACCAGGAAGCGAAACTGAGGCTGGTGGCCGAGACCGCGCGCGAAGTGTGGGGGTGATATGTCAATTCCCGTTGCGGAAACCGATAGAGCGCCTGCGGGGCCGGCGACCGAACCCGGTCTGAAGTACGCGTGGTACGTCGTCTTCGTGCTGATGATCTGTTTTACGCTCTCGTTCATTGACCGGCAGATTCTCGGCCTGCTGGTGGACCCGATTAAACGGGACCTCGGCGTCAGCGATACGCGCATCGGTGTGTTGCAGGGGCTGGCGTTCGCGCTCTTCTACACGTTCATGGGATTGCCTGTCGGCTGGCTGGTAGACAGGTATAGTCGCCGCGCGATCATTGTCGCCGGAGTCGTTTTCTGGAGCATGATGACTGCGCTGTGCGCAGTGGCGGGCAACTACTGGTCCCTGTTCGCCGCCCGAACGGGCGTGGGCGTCGGAGAAGCGACGCTCGGGCCCTCGGCGATGTCGCTGACCACCGACTACTTTCCCAAAGAGAAGCTGGGCGGCGCGCTGAGCCTTTACGGAATGGGCATCTTCGTCGGTTCGGGGGTGGCGATGATCGTCGGCGGAGCGGTGACGCAGGCGGTGGTGGGAATGCCCGCGGTCACACTGCCAGTCATCGGCGAGATAGCCTCGTGGCGGCTAACTTTTCTGATCGTGGGATTGCCGGGGGCGCTGGTCGGATTGTTGGTCTACACAGTGCGCGAACCGCTGCGCCGCAATCTGCTACGAACGAGTGAGGGAGAGTCGACGCGCCTCAGCCTCGGCGAAGTCAGGCGCGAATTGTGGCTGCGCAGGAAGTCTGTGGCCGGCTTATGCGTGGCGTTGTCGGCGCAGGCCGCGTGCAATTACGCGATTTTCGCATGGGCTCCAACATACTTCCTGCGCGTCCACAAATGGGAACGGGCGACGATCGGACTGACGCTGGGCGTGATGATTCTGACGGCGGGGATTGTCGGCATGTATGCGGGCGGCAAGCTCTGCGACCACTGGATCAGACGAGGGATTCACGAAGCCCCGCTCAAAGTCGGAGTAGTCGCCACCGTCTGGGCAGCCGTCTTTTTCGGACTGGCGATGAGCATGCCCGATCCGACCTGGCTGCTCGTCTTGATGGTTCCGGCGCAATTCTTTCTGGCGCTGCCTGTCGGCAGTTCTTACGCCGCGATGCAATTGATCGTTCCGAATCAGTTGCGGGGACAGTCCGCCGCGCTGCTTTTCTTCTCTATCAGCCTCGGAGGACAGACGGTTGGGCCGTTTCTGCCGGGCTTCCTCAACGATCGAGTGTTCCACGATGGAAATATGATCGGATGGTCGCTTGCGATTACAGTCGTCTTGGCTTCCGCCGTCTCGGCGGCGTTCTTCAGAGCGATCTATCAACCGTACCGAACGCATTATGAATGGATGCGAAAGCTGGAGGCGAAATGAAAGTGGGCAGTGAGTAGTGGGCAGTGGGCAGTGGGTAGTGGATAGTGAAGAACTCAAAACTACCCACTACCCACTACCCACTACCCACTATTTTCGGAGGGAGCCATGCGAACACAGGTCGGAATCGTAGGGGCAGGCCCGGCGGGATTGCTGCTCGGTCGTCTGTTGTGGTTGCAGGGCGTCGAATCCGTAGTGATCGAAACCCGCAGCCGCGAGTATGTCGAGAGCCGCGTCAGGGCGGGCGTGCTGGAGCAGGGCACTGTGGACATCCTCAACGAAGCGGGCGTCGGCGAGAGGATGCGGCGACAGGGACTCGTCCACCACGGCATCGAGCTGAGTTTTCGCGGGCGTCGCCATCGCGTCAATATGCATGAGTTGACCGGCGGGCGCGCCATCACGGTCTACGGCCAGACTGAGGTCGTCAAGGATTTGATCGGCGCCCGGCTCGACGCCGGCGCCGAGATATTCTTCGAAGTCGAGGACGTGAGCGTGCGCGACTTCGACGGCGAGACGCCGATGATTCGCTTTCGATGGGCGGGTGAAGAGCGGGAGATCGCCTGCGACTTCATCGCGGGCTGCGACGGCTCTCACGGCGTCTGTCGTGAGTCAATCCCCGAGGGCGCGCTGACCGTCTACGAGCGGACTTATCCTTTCGGCTGGCTTGGCATTCTGGCCGAATCCAACCCCCCGTCGGAAGAGCTTATCTACTGCCATCACGAACGCGGCTTCGCTCTCTTCAGCATGCGCTCGCCGCAGATCACGCGACTCTACATTCAATGCGACCCGAGCGAAGAGATCTTCAACTGGCCCGATGACCGCATCTGGCGGGAATTGGAGACGCGGCTCGACGCCGGCGGCGACCTCTCGTTGAAAGAGGGGCCGATCATTCAGAAAGGCGTCACGCCGATGCGCAGCTTCGTCGTCGAACCGATGCAATACGGGCGGATGTTCCTTGCCGGGGACGCCGCGCACATCGTCCCGCCGACCGGCGCGAAGGGACTCAACCTGGCCGCCGCCGACGTTCGCGTTCTCTCGCGGGCCTTCGGCGATTATTACCGGGCGGGAAAGAGCGAACTGCTGAATCAATATTCGCAAACCTGCCTGCGCCGCGTCTGGCGCGCCGAGCATTTTTCGTGGTGGATGACTTCGCTGCTCCACCGCTTCCCGGACGCCACTCCATTCCAGCGGCGGATTCAACTAGCTGAATTGGAATATGTGACCAGTTCGCGCGCGGCCGCTACGGCGCTGGCGGAAAATTACGCGGGATTGCCTTTTGCGGAGTAGTTATTTTGCGGTCACGCAACTCATGAGAAGTTAGCTTGGGTCAGTTCCTTTGTGCTGTCCACTCCCGTAGCAAGGCTTTGAAATCGTCCCGCTCCATTTTGCGGTTGGCGACGTAATTACCGTGTTTATTCTCTGCAGGCTTCAGTTGCTCGACCGGGGGCGGCGGCTCTGGGGTATGAAATCTGAAAGTGACAATCGACTTTAGGTCCGACCCATGACAGGGAACGCAGCGTGTGCGTAGCGCGGCGTAAACCGGCTCGGTAAAGCCTGCGATGTCTGCATGCTGAGTGGAAGCGAAGGAGTAATCGTTCCCGGCGCTAGACAGATAGCTCCCCGATTTTTCATCGAGCGCAACCAGTCCGCCCGACCGGGGGTTGCTGAGAAAAAGCTTGCGGCTGATTTCAAACTGGCCCAACTCAGTCGGCGCCAAATTGCCGCGCCCGTCTTTGATGAATGATCGCTGTTGCATTTCGAAAGTGATCGGGCTTGGGACGACCGCGCCATTGCCATCGATCAACATGCTTTGGATGACGAGCGCCACTGCAGCGATTCTCCCGACTTTGTCCGAACCCACCTCCCGAAGTTCATTGAGGAAAGCCTGCCTGTTCGCCGGTAGCGGCTTCGCCTTGATGAAGACACGCGCGGCGCGGCGGAAGCGGAATGACTCGTCGTGGTGGCGATTTGGGAGCCACCTAATTTCCATCCATTCGCTTCGAGGCCCAAACAGATCGGGCAGGCGATGGACGCCGGACGCGGCGGCGTAATTGTCCGGCAGTCTCTTGATTTCTTCCGGCATCAGCGCAAGCTTCCTGATGAAGCGCGCCAGCAGCGACGCCAGTTCACTTCTGCGTTCGTCGAGCGATTCACCTTGTGGGCCCACGATGCGCCTGTACCCGGAAAGAATGTCGAAAGCCGCCCACACGTCACCCTGCATCAGCGCGCGGTCGAGAGCAGGGCGGTCTCGGCTCTCGCCGAGCGCATCTACGAGAGCGCGCTTGAGCATAGAGTAGCGCGGCTCTATGAGCGCCTGAGCCGCGCCGACGGAGGCAGGGTAGAGCGGATCAATGGCGCCGTCGCCGCTCTCGATGCGCTCAAACAGGCCTGTGCTGAAGCGAAATTCGGAGTATATCCCCATCCGCCCAGAGATGAACGGCGCTCCCTCACTGAAATCCTGCGAGAGCCGGGTCTTTACTGTTCGTGTAAACAGGCGGTAAAAGATGCGGTTCCACGAATCCTCCGGATCGGGATGATAGATCGCCTGCGGCTCATCTTTCGGCAGGGAGCCGAACCGCGGGTTGAGGCCGGATTGCGCGGAGCAAAGCAACGCCAGCGCCACAATGTAAAGAATGATAACGGCGAGGCGAGGGAGTCTGCGCCTGGATAACTTGTTGCGGATGCGGTTTATCATCGCCGTTACTCTGCTCGCCATTTTTCGCGCTCTTCCGGAGCCACTCCACTTACGATCCTTTTTATGTGATGTCGCACATATCATCGCAGCGTCGGGCGAAAGAGGGCATTAAGGCGGAAACCGCGGATTTACACGGATGCAACGGATCGACGCGATTATTCGTGACGATCTATCGCATCCGCATAAATCCGCGGTTCCTTCTGTTCCCGACCTCGCCAATTCTGATTTATAGGCTCCAGCCTTTGCGGCATTCGCGTTGCAAATACTGGTTGTCGAGGGACGATAAACTTTGAGAAAACAGCATCGCGGCGACCGTCTGCTGCAGCGGTTGGTTTAGCGGCTATGTTTGCTTCAGATACCAGGTAGTCAAAGTTCTGGCCCAATAGCGCGGGACGCTGTGTTCTTTCTGGAGGTGGTTAACGACATCATTCGACTTTTTGGCTCCCGCGCCGAAAGCGTCCAGGACTTTTCGCCAGTGGGCGAGAGGCTTGCCCGTCTTTTCAATGACCTGTTCGTCGGTCACGTTCCAGTAGTCGGATTTCATGCGTCTTCTCCAAATCTGCCGGCGCCGAATGTTGTTCTCTTCGTCGCCATATCTTTACCTTTGTGATCGTTCTGGTTCATCTCGACAGAACATATCATCACTACAGCAGGCAAAAAAAGAGCGTCATCCAAATAACATATGCCATATGCGATATGAAATATGTCATATCGCATATGGCATATGGAAACCGATTATGCCTCGGAAATTTTGCAAGTCAACTTACAGGCTCCAGCCCTTGCGGTATTCGCGTTGCAAATACTGGTTGGCGTCGGAGACGTTAGTGATCTGGCCTTTTTCGCCGTCGTAGTAGATGCGCTTCCCCTGACCGGTCTTCATAGCAACGACGCCGAGGAGCATCGTTTCGGTCAGGCGGCTGGCGTATTCGAAGGGGCAGGTGGCCTTCTCCTTGCCCTTGATGGCGTTGACCCAGTTCATCCGGTGCTTCGCCTCCGCGTTCGGGCCGTCGTTGTTCTTCTCGACGCGGAAGTAGGTCTTCGGAACTTTCGCCGCCACCCCCATTAACGACTCAGGGTAGATCTTCGGGCGCGCGCCGTAGGTGCCGTGAACGAGGATGCCTTTGTCGCCGATGAAGATGACGCCTCCGCCCGGATCGAGCGGCACGTCTTCCGGCAGCAGGTCGGGACGTCCGGGCATCAATCCGCCGTCCATCCAGGTGAGCTTGACCGGCGGTTGGGCGCCGCGCGCCGGGAATTTGTAGACGACGTTAGTTCCCATCGGATAGCTGACCTTGTTGTTCTTGATGTCCACTCCCCACGGCGTGAAAGTGGCTTCGACGCTGGTCGGGTAGGTCAACCCCAAAGCCCAGTAGGGATGATCGATCAGGTGAGCGGCCATGTCGCCTATCGCGCCGGTGCCCCAATCCAACCACCCGCGCCAGTTGAATGGATGGTAGATCGGATGGTACGCCACTTCGGGCCCCGGGCCGAGGAAGAGATCCCACTCCAACCCGGCGGGCGTTGGGTAATCGCCGTCCATCGCCGCGGCCAGCGCTTTGTTGACCAGGCGGGCGTCCCAATCGGTTCCGAACTGATTGCCGATCGCGGCCTGCGAGGCTGGGCCGGCGGCGGGGCCGCTGCCATTCCCATTAGCCTGTGCGGCCGAAGCGTCAGCAGGCGCCGGAGGTTTTCCCGGACGCGGAATGCCCTGTGGCCAGTAGCCCAGAGGGCGATTCGTCCAGACGTATACTTCACGCACAGGCCCGATCACTCCGGCCTGCACCCATTCGTTGACGAGCGCCGCGCCTTCGCTCGAATGTCCCATGTTGCCCATCTGCGTGACCACCTTCTTGCGCGCGGCGGTCTCGCGCAGGACGCGGGCCTCATGCACCGACCAGGTGAGCGGTTTCTCGACGTAGGCGTGTTTGCCCAGCTCCATCGCGGTCTTGGCGATGACGGCGTGCAGGTGGTCGGGCGTGGCGACGACGATCGCGTCGATGTCTTTCTGCTGTTCGAGCATCTTGCGGAAGTCGGAGTGGCGTTTAGCCGTCTTGTAGGCCTCCTGCAGTTTGACCATCCGCATCCTGCGCTCTTCCATCGCCCGCTGCATTTCCTCGTTCATCGGCCGGGCGCCGGGACGGGGTTCGCGGACTCTGGTGACGCTGGCGATTTCGCGGTCGACGTAACCGAAATCCACGTCGCAAAGGGCCACCAGGTTCTGGCCCCCCGCCACGAGTTCTCCGGAGTCGGTCTTGCCCTGGCCGCCACAGCCGATGAGCGCGAAGTTGACTGTGTCGCTCGGCGCGTTGTAGCCAACGCCGCCGAGCACGTGACGCGGGACGATCATCGCGCTGAGCGCAGCGCCGGTCGTGCCCGCGACGAATTTTCGTCGTGTGATTTTGTCTCGTTTCATTTATGACTCTCCGATAATGTCGGGTTCTACGCCAGAGCGTGGTTGATCGTCTAATCTGAACCGATCTCTATTGGCAGATTAATTCAACAAATTTTGATTAGCCATTTGTCGCTCAATACTCTAAACTCTACCGAACCGTTTCAGAAAGCTGGCCCTGGATATTCCAAAAAACAGTACCGGGAATGATAGCGACCGTTCGCTATCGAACCGGTCGCTACCGCTCCCGTTACTGTACCAACGATGTCCACACTACTATATTTCTCTCTTCTTTCTCCGCTTCTGGTCGCTTCCGCCGGAGGACTGGTCTATTACCTGCTGGCAGTGGTGGCCGCGCGAAAACTCTGCAAGGCGCGAGAGGCGGCTGAGCCTGAAGTGGCCGCCGCGCCCGCGATTTCGTTGCTCAAGCCGCTGCGCGGCGCCGACCCCGATCTGGAGCGACATCTGGAGAGTTTCTTCCTGCAGGATTATCCGTCGTTCGAGATCCTCTTCGCCGTCAGGCGCGCGGACGATCCGGCGGTCGCGGTCGCCGGGCGGTTGATGGCGCGTTACCCGCACATCCCGGCGCGCCTGATCCTGACCGGCGAGCCGCCCTATGCGAACGCCAAGGTCTACAGCATGGAAAAAATGGCCGAGGCGGCGAGCGGCGACGTCCTGGTGATCACCGACAGCGACACATCGGTCAACAAGGATTACCTGCGATACGTCGCCGCGGCCTTCGCGCCTGAGCGGGTCGGCGCGGCGACCAGCCTCTATCGCGGGGCGCCGGGCGCCGACCTGTGGTCAAAGATGGAGGCGCTGGGGATGAGCACGGAGTTCATGGCCGGCGTGGTGGTGGCTTGGCTCCTGGAGGGAATGAAGTTCGCGCTCGGCCCTTCGATGGCCGTGCGCCGCGATTGCCTGCGGGCGATCGGCGGATTCGCGGCGATGGCCGATTACCTGGGCGATGATTTCGTGCTCGGGCAATGGGCCTCCGAGGCCGGTTACGAGGTCGCGCTACTTCCGCATCCGGTCAATCATCATGCGACGGCGCTGGGCTTCACGAGCAGCTTCAAACACCGCCTGCGATGGAACCGCAGCTCGCGCTTCTCGCGCCCCGCAGGCTACGTCGGACAGGGTTTCACTTACGGCCTGCCCTGGGCCTTGTTGTTGTTCCTCGCCGCGCCTTTCTGGTGGAGCGGGTTTGTATTGCTGGCGGTGGCGGCGGCGCGAATGTGGATGGCCTTTGAGTTGGGGACGCGCCTGCTCAACGACCATGAAGCGCCGCGCCGGTTCTGGTTGATTCCGCTGCAAGACGCGCTCAGCTTCGGCGCCTGGATAGGAGGTTTTGTGGGGCGCGAGATCATCTGGCGCAATGAGCGATACCGATTGCTCGAAGGCGGAAAATTCGAGCCTGTCATCCCGCGTAGCTCAAGGGCGACTTTCACTTAGCGGATTGCCAGGCCGCGTTTACGGCCTGTTGCTGTAAACCGATTTCTCGCCCGCCGCGGCGACCTGAAACATCTCGCCCTTGATTACGCTTCTGACCTTTTCAAAAGCGCCGTCGTGCGTGAAGATGAAGACGCGGCGCTCTCCACTCCACAGTTGCGCGATCTCTCCGTCGCCGATGAAGACCGGCGGGGCGTCCGGGTAGTTGGAGCCGAACTCGAGTCCGTCCTTTCGCCCGTTGAGGAGCAAGACTTTCTGGGGCAGATAGAATCCGATGCTCGATCCCCCCTGGTACTCGTCGTTGATTACCACCAGGTCGCCTGGCGCGAGCCGCTGCTTGATGGCTTCCGCTAAGGGTTGCGAAGAGAGATAAGGGTTGAAGACGCCGAGCGCCATGTGCGCGAAATATATGAAGCAGGCGGCGGTCACGGCGGTGAGCAATCCGGCCTGCATCGCTCGGCCCTTCCGGCGCAGAATGAAGGCGGCGAGGAAGCCGACGGAGAGCGAGAGCGCCGCGCCAGCGGCCGGAACGCGCAAGACGGCGAAGGCATCGACGGTCAGGTCAGACATGTGGCCCATCGCCAACTTGTAATTCTCCGGGTTATGCGTGAGCGTCTGCGAGATGTCCACAGCCGGCGCGGCGTTCCGCGAGAGCCATAACAGAACACCTAGCGCGGCGCCGACCGTGACGCCCACAAAAGCAAGCAACCCCTGTCCCCAAAGCGCCCAGCGTGAGTTCTCATTCTCGCCGCGCGCCAGGCCCGCGCCGGCCAGTAGCGCCAGCGCCGGGAACGTCGGGAACGTGTAATACTCCTGGCGGGTGGAGAAGGAGAAGAAGCAGATCACTACCAGCGTCCACAACCAGGCGAAGAGCCGCAACTGATCTTCGCGTTTCGTGGGCCGCCACAGGTCGCGTAGCCGGCCCAGGGCCAGGGGCAGAAAGACGCTGAACGGGAAGAGCCAGACCAGATGCAGCAGCCAGAACCAGGCGATCGGAACCGTGTCGTAATCGGCCGGGTAGCGCTTGCCCAGGAAGCGCAGGACATGTTCGTTGATGAAGTAGAACCAGAAGAATTTATCGTCGCGCCAGATGGCCAGCGCATGCCAGGGGACGGCGATGGCCAGAAAAAGCAGCGAGCCTTTGATCGGGAGCATCTTCCACAACTGCCTCCAGCCTTTCGTCATCAACACGAAAACGAACAGCGCGCCGCAGGGGAATACGATCCCTATCAACCCTTTGGTCAACACCGCCGCCGCCATGCAGGCGTAAAACGCATAGACCCATCGCGTGTCGAGTTCGCCGAAATAAACTTTCAGGAAAAAATAGAACCCGACCGTCATGAAGAATGTGATGAGGACTTCCGGGATCATGATGCGCGTGAACAGGTAGGCTCCTAACGCCGCGCACATCGCCAGCCCCGAATAGAGACCCGCCCTGGCGCCGCCCATCCAGCGTCCGAAGTAATAAACCGCCGCGACCAGCAACATCGCGCCGATCGCCAGCGGCAATCGCGTCGCGAATTCGGTGAAGCCGAAAATCTTGTATGTCGTCGCCACCGCCCAATACATCAGCGGCGCCTTCTCCAGGTAGCGAACGCCGTTGATGTGCAGCGTCACCCAATCGCCGCGCTCGACGATCTCGCGCGCGGCCTCGGCGTGCGCGGCGTCGGCGTCATCCTGCAGTGGCGGGTTCCAGGCGCTGCCTA